>Ga0209676_1000298_pt1 | contig 100554 bp, 87 predicted proteins | sample AraplaCvi_mLB_r2_FD_184282 | JGI IMG/M metagenome (GOLD analysis project Ga0209676, IMG submission 184282) | Arabidopsis root microbial communities from North Carolina, USA - plate scrape MF_Cvi_mLB_r2 (SPAdes) (version 2) | ecosystem: Host-associated > Plants > Roots > Endosphere | place: USA...
GCCGAGCCCGCAGTGGTGCGGTCGACGCCCTGTGCGGTCATGAAGCGGGCATATTCGCCGGCGGGCCAGTTCTTCGGTGACAAGTCGATGCGTCCTTTCGTTGCGGCCATGGCCTTGGAGGCGATACCGCCGAGGGCAGAGGTGGTTGCCAGCGCGGTCGTGGCGGCCAGCGCGGTCATTGCGGTACGTCGATCGATGTTCATGCGTTTTCCCTCACCCGTTCTGTGGCGCGTACGTGCCGTGACTCGTTATTTATACATTTGTGTCTTATAAAATTGCGACCGTTGCAACTGGAGATTTTTGTCGTCGATTATGGGGCGTGATGGGAGGGTCTCAAAAATATTCCAGCTCGACATCAGCAGGTAAATGAAGCTTTTCCAGCCATTAACCGGCGTCGCAGCTCAGGATCGCAGCGAGAGGGTCGTGCCCATGCTACTAGCAACTTGCAAACATACGATAGTGTATTAAAGTGCGCCAATAAGAGGGCGAAGCGCCCGCACAAGGGAGGCGATCGCGCATGACGCAGCATCACGACGATGTATCGGAAACGGGCCGGCGCGACCGGCGGGCCTATTGGGCGCTAGCGGTCATTACGCTGGTCTATGCGATGAACATCGCGGATCGCTTCGTCCTGTCGACGCTGATCGAGCCGATCAAGGCCGAGTTCCAGCTCAGCGACGCGTCGGTGGGTTTTCTGACGGGTGTCGCGCTCGCGATCTTCTACACCGCGGCGGGGCTGCCGCTCGGCGCGCTGGCGGACCGCGTCAACCGTCGCAACATGATCATGTGGGCGCTGACGATCTGGTCGCTGTTCACCGCGCTGTGCGGGATGGCGCAGAATTTCTGGCAGCTGCTTCTCGCGCGGATCGGCGTCGGCGTGGGGGAGGCGGGCGGCACCCCGCCGTCGCATTCGATTCTTGCCGACTATTTCAAACCATCGGAGCGGATCGTCGCCATGTCGGTCTTCACGCTCGGCATCGCGCTCGGTTCGGCGATCGGCGGGATCGGCGGCGGCATGCTCGCCGAGAAATTCGGCTGGCGCCACGGGCTGGTGGTGTTCGCCTTTGCGAGCCTCCCGATCCTGTTGCTGATGCTCACCGTGCGCGAGCCGCGCCGCGGCGCGAGCGACGTCGCGGCGCTCAAGGACGAGACGCCGAGCATTCGCGAAGCACTAAGCTTCATCCGGTCGCAGCGTGCCCTGATCCATGTTCTCGCCGGCGCGACGATCGCAACCTTCTCGGGCATGGGGCTCATCTGGTGGACCCCGGCTTTCCTCGCGCGCTCGCACGGCTTCAGCGTCGGCGACGCGGGGTTCGAGGTCGGGATGATGAGCGGCCTCGGTGGCGGCGCGGCGCTGGTCGCCGCGACGTTGATCACCTTCAAGCTCGCGCGCATGGCGCCCAAATGGCAATGCCATTTCCTCGCGACCGTCACGCTGCTGATCACGATCCCCGGCGTGCTCGCGCATCTCGTCGGTGACAGCAAGACCTCGCTGCTGCTGCTCTGGCTCTTCATTCCCTTCGCCAATGTCTATGTCGGGCCGACGCTCGCGCTGCTCCAGAATCTCGTGCGCCCCGACATGCGTGGCGTGACGGTTGCGGTGCTGCTCTTCACCGCGAACATCGCCAATCTCGCGATTGCGCCGCAACTGATCGGGCTGGCGTCGGACCTGATCGCGACCCGGATCGCCGATCCGTCGCAATCGCTCAGCATCGCGCTCGCAATTTCGGGACTGACCGGCGTCTGGGCGGCGGCACATTTCTGGGCGGCGATCCGCTCGCTGCCGGGCGACCTGGAGCGCGCGGGAACGGCCTGAGGCCGGACGCTCTAGAGGCCGTTCTTGACGATCTCGCCGCCGCGCATGATCAGCGGCAGCGCGCGGCCATCTTGTGCCAGCAAGCCGATGTCTTCCAGCGGATCGCCATCGACGACGATCAGGTCTGCATGTGCGTCGGCGGCGATGCAGCCGAGCTTGCCGTCCATCTGCAGGACTTCGGCGGCGATCGAGGTCGCCTGGCGCAGGATTTCGATCGGCGTGAACACCTCGCTGCGGATTTCGAACTCGGTGCATTGGCGCGTGTAGGTCGTGCCGAGCAGGTCGGTTCCGAAACCTATCTTGACCCCGGCATTCCGCATCCGGTCCATCCCCGAAAGCGCCTGATCGAAAACGAAGTCGAGCTTTTCCTGGCTCTCGGGCGGAAAGCCCATCGAGGGTCCGAGCTCGCGCAGCGCGAAGATGATCGCCATCGTCGGCACGATATAGGCGCCGCGCTCGGCGACGAACGCTGCGGTCTCGTCGTCGATCAACGTGCCATGCTCGATGCAGCGCACGCCGAACTCGACGCAGCGCCGGATCGCGCTCGTCGGGTGGCAATGCGCCGAAGCATAGCTGCGCCGCTCGACACATTCACCCACGATCGCGCGCACTTCATCCTCGCGATATTGGTTCATCCAGATCGGATCGGTGGGCGAGGCGACGCCGCCCGAGCCCATGATCTTGATCGTGTGCGCGCCGCGGCGGAACTCCTCGCGGACGGCGGTCAGGCAGGCGTCGACCCCGTCGGCGATGACGGTCAGGCTGTTCGCCTGGCCGCACTGGCAAAAACCATGGTCGTGATGCCCGTCGACGCTCATCTGCCTCATATCGCCATGGCCGCCGGTCATCGATACAATGCGCCCGGCGTAGAGAAAGCGCGGGCCGCGGATCAGCCCCTCCTCGATCGAGCGCCACAGCGACCAGTCGCCTCCGCCGATGTCGCGCACGGTGGTAAAGCCGCAGTCGAGCGCATGGCCGAGCATGCGGACGGCGTGCGCGGTGCGGTGCGCCGGGCCCATCGCGTCGACGCGTTGGAAATTCACGTCGGAGGCATAGGCGTGGATATGGAGATCGATCAGCCCCGGCATCAGCGTACGTCCGCCGAGATCGATGCGCTGCGCGTCCGATGCCGTGATGGCCTTGTCCGACACCTCCCTGATCACGCCCTTCTCGACCGCGACCGACATGCGGGTCGGACAATCGGCGCTGACCCCGTCGAAGAGGCGGGCGTTTTCAAGAATGGTGATCGTCATGGAAGCGTCCTGTCGCGATATTGTGGAAGTGGCCGCCCCGGGGACTTCGGGGCGGCCACAAGGCTGTCAGAACTTGGCCGACAGGCCCGCGGTTATCGTGCGCGGGCGGATGACGGTCGCATCGACGCCGATGTTGGTGAAGCCGAGCTTGTCGAACAGATTGTCGACGCGCACCTGCGCCGTGAAGCGCTCGTTGAAGGTCGCGCTCGCGCGGAGGTCGACGGTGGTGATTTCGGGAATCTTGCGCTGGCCCACCGGCGTCACCGCGGGATAGTTCGACGGCATGTCCGACTGGAAGCGCAGCGTCGCGCCGACATTGCCGCTCACCGAATTGCTGAACGGGATCTGGTGGTCGAGCAGGATCGCGGTCGTCCAGCTCGGCGTCAGTGGCAATTTATCGCCTGCCTGTGCGCCGGTGACCGACGAGGCGGTCGGGTCGATCGCCTTCAACCTGGCGCTGGTGTGACCGGCCGAAACGCTGACCGTCAGCAGGTCCGACGGACGCGCGGTCAGCTGCAGCTCGAAGCCGTCGACGATCGCGCTCGCGGCATTGCCCTGCAGGATGATGCCGTTGACGAGCGAGTTGAGCTGAATGTCCTTCCAGTCGATGCGGAAGGCCGAGAGATCGAACGAGAGGCTGCCGTCGAGCACCGAGCCTTTGATTCCCGCCTCATAGTTCCAGACGGTATCGGGACGCACAAAGGTCTGCGCGCCCGGCGGCGGGGTCGGGTTGGTCTGCGGCCCGCCCGGGCGGTAACCGCTCGCTGCGCGCAGATAGGCGCTGATGTTCGGCGCCGGACGCCAGCGCAACGTCGCGAGATAGCTCAGCGAATTGTCGCTGAAATTGAAGGTCAGCGGCGTGCGCGGCAGATAATAAGTGATGCCGCCGGGGCCGCCGGTGCCCGCGACCTGCTTGTTGTGCGCATAACGAAGCCCGCCCGTGATATCGAGATTGTCGGTCAGGTAGAAGGTGGCGTTCCCGAAGCCGGCGATTTCCTTGTAGCGCGACGTCGTCGTCGCTTTCAGAAGCAAATCGCGCGGGGCGGGGCGCAGATTTCCCTGCGCATCATGCACGAAGACATTGGTAAAATAGATGCTGGCCTCATCGGTGTAGAAGCCGCCGACCATGAACTCGAACGCGCCCATCCGGTCGGACGCGAAACGGACTTCGCCGGTCCATTTCTCCATATTGGGCGATGCCTGGAACCGCGCAAACGAGTTGGCGGGGAGCAAGGTGTCGATCGGCACGCCGAAGACGGGAACGGCGAGGGGCCCGAGAACGGTGCGGCCGAGCGCGATATAGGGATTGGTCTGGTCGGTTTCGATTTGCGTCTTGTACCGCGCATAGCTACCCGATGCGGTCAGCGTGCCGATGCCGAAGCGATATTCGGCGTTGGCGTTGACGATGCGATATTTGATGTCGGCGCCAAGGTCAGCGTAGCTCGCATAATCGTAACGGCCAAAGGCGGCCTGGAAGGTGCCCGGCACCAGCCGCTGGAACGCATAGCCCTCATTCTCGATATTCTGATAAATGCCGCTGAGATCGAAGGTGAAGTCGGTCGTCGGCTGATAACGCAGCGCGACACGGCCGCCATAGAGGTTCGATCGGTTCACATCGTTCGTGCCCGTCGTGACATTGTCGGCAAAGCCGCCGGCGCGGCGGTAATAGCCGGTCGCGGTCAGCGCGAGCTGATCTTGGACGATCGGCACATTGACCGAGCCGCGGACCAGAAAGCCCATCTCGCCATGGCCGACCGACGAGATTTCGGCCGAGGCGGTGCCGAAAAAGCGGCTGGCGTCGGGCTTTTTGGTGATGATGCGGACGAGGCCGCCGAGGTTGCTTGCGCCATAGAGCGTGCCCTGCGGTCCCTTGAGGACCTCGATCCGCTCGACTTCGGCGAGTTCGGGCGACGGGGTGAGAAGCGCGCCTACCGATAGGAAGCCGCTCGGCGAAAAGGGGGTTTCATCGATATAGACCGCCGAGGTGTTCGACGTCTGCTGCGCGCCCGAGTTCAGGCCGCGCAGGATGATCGTGCCGGTGCCGGGAGCGCCCGAGTCCCGCTGGCTGAGGCCGGGGACGAGCGAGGCATAATCGCGAAAGTCGCGGATGCCGAGGGTTTCGATCTTGTCGCCCGACACAGCGGTGATCGCGGTCGGAACGTCCTGCAATTTTTCGGCGCGCTTGCTGGCGGTGACGATGATCTCGTTGCCGTCGGCGATTTCGTTGACGGGCGTGGTGTCCTGTGCCGCCGCCAATTGGGGAGCCGAGAGCGCGAGCACCCCGCACGTGGTAAGAATGACCCATTTCCGCTGCATCGTGAATCTCCCTGAAACTAGACTCGTTCCCCTGCGACTTGAGTCGCTATTTAATGCAGTACTGTTCACTATCGATTGAGCGATTGCAACCACGTTTTTCGGAAGATTATTGCGCCAATGGCATGAGGGTGGACGCGATTCATGGATGCACGAAACGCGCTGCGACGGCCGCTTTGATTGGCCTGGTTCAGATCGCGGCGATGCGCGCCGTCTGTGCCTCGACCTGCTGCTCCACCAAGGGCAGCGGCAGCGCGCCGGGCTTCAGCACAGCATCGTGGAAATCACGAATGTCGAAGCGGTTGCCCAGCGCCGCGCGCATCTTCTCGCGCGCGTCGTGGATGACGGTGTCGCCGAGCTTGTAGGCTAGCGCCTGCCCGGGAATACCGCACGAGTAGCGAACGGTTTCCGACCGGATTTCGGTTTCGGGCATGAACGCCTTTTCGCGCATATAGTCGCGCGCCTTTTCGAGCGGCCAGCCGAACGCGTTCATCCCCGTGTCGACCACCAGCCGGCTGGTCAGGAAGGCATCCATCATCAGGCGCCCGAAGCGTTCCTCGGGCTCGGGATACATGCCCATTTCGCCCGCGAGTGTCGCGGCATATTCGGCCCAACCCTCGTTAAACGCGTTGATAAACGCCTTGCGGCGAAGCGGGTGCAGCGTCTCATTCTCGTCCTGCGTCGCGAGGTGGAAATGATGCCCCGGCACCAACTCATGATAGTTGAGTGCGCCGATATGGTTGAGCGGACCCTGCGACAGGTTCGGCGAATTGAAATTATAGCGGCCGAGTTCGTCGGTGGGCGTCGGCGGGCTGTAATAGCCGAAGGTCATTGACGCGGTCAGACCCTCGGCGAGTGGCCCGACGCCGTGTCCGGCCTTCGGCTTGAAATTGAACGTCGCATCGATATGCGGCGCGATCCGGTCGATATAGCGCTCGAACACCGCGCCGATCGCCTCGTCGCCCGATGCGCGCCATTTGGGATCGTCTTTCAGGCGTTCGAGATATTCGACCGCGCTTCCCTCGAAACCCGCCTCGTCGAGCAGCGCCTGCATCTGCGCCTCGATGTTCGCCATACGCTCCAGCCCGATCGCGTGCACCTGTTCGGGCGACAGGTCGAGCGTGGTGTGCAGCGGGACGAGCGCCGCATAAATCTCGGCGCCGCCCGGATATTGCGACAGGCCGACGCTTTCGGGCGCCTGCGAGACATAGTCGTCGCGCTCCAGATATTCGACGAAAGCGTCGAACGCCGGCGTCACATCCTCGGCAATCGCGCGCTTGATCTGTGCGAGCAGGGGCTTGGCATCGACCGCGCCCAGCCGCGACGCGTCGGGGACGAGCATCGTAGCGGCGCCCGAGCGGAAACTGTTCAGCAACGGCGCCGCCTGTTCGAGCTGGACGCGCGGCATATAGATGCCGCGCTCGGCCTGACCCACGGTACGGTCGAACATCTGCCGCACGATCCGGCCATAGTCGCGCACCAGCGCGACATAGCGCTCGCCATCGGCCGGCGTGTCGAATTGATAGGCCTGAAGCGGCGCGCGGAACGAGTTAAGGAAGAAGCCTGCGCAATAGGCGGTGGGGGCGAACATCGCGAAGAAGCCGGCGCCGAGCGGGTCGAACACAAGCCAGTACCAGTCGGCCTCACGCGACCAGCGCTCGGCCGTCCGCCGCGCGATTTCGAGCGTGAGCGGCAGGTCATGCGGCAGCGCTTCGGCGTCGATGAGTGCGATGCGATCGAGCAGCGCGCGGCCCGCGGCGGCGCGCTTGGTGATCGCCTCGATCCCAATGTCGGGCAGCCGGTTCAGCGCATCCTCGGTGCCGCCCAAGACGCGGTTGGCGCTCGAGAGCGTCCAGACGTCGTCGATGATCCGCATCGCGGCGCCGAAATTCTCGACCGGCGTAAGCGTCATAGTCTATCCTTCCCCAAGGCCTTGGTCGCCGCGCGAGCGCTTGCCGGCGTCTTCCGTACGTATCTGTATGTTTCATCATTTGGTGCGATATGGCAAGAGCCTTGGGCTCTGCCGGTCGCACGTCGACCGGGGCTCGGCCGATATTCATCCCTTCAACGCCCCGAAATTCCGGCCGGAAAGCCGTCAAAATAAAAAATACATTTATGTATTGAATATGACAATCGCAGCCGATACCGTTGGCCCCGACCGGCGCGTACCGAAGGCGCGGCCGGTCGGGATTCGTCGCGGAGAGGTGATGATGAGCAATATGAGCGTTGCACCTGCGATGGCCCCCGAAGCGCAAGACGCAGCGGCACCGTGGCAACTTTACCGCCCCGGCCAGCGCCGGACATTTCTGTTCGTCCTGTTCCTGACCGGCACTTCCAACTATGCCGACCGCAACGTCATCGGTGTGCTGCTCGAGCCGATCAAGGCCGAGTTCGGCGTATCAGATACGATGCTCGGCTTGCTCACCGGGCTCGCCTTCGCGATCTTCTACGTCACCGTCGGCCTGCCGATCGCGTGGCTCGCTGACCGCGGCAACCGGCAAAAGATCATCGTCTGGTCGATCACGGTCTGGAGCGTCATGACCGTGCTGTGCGGCATGGCGCAGAATTTCTGGCAGCTGGCGCTGGCGCGCGTCGGCGTCGGGGCGGGTGAGGCGGGCGCGATCCCGCCCGCGCAAAGCCTGATCGCCGATTATTACCCGCCCGAACAGCGCGCCGGGGCGCTCGGCGTCTATATGATGTCGTCGATGGCCGGATATATTCTCGGCATGGTCGTCGGCGGTTGGGTCGCGCAGCATTATGGGTGGCGAGAGGCCTTCATCGTCATCGGCCTGCCGGGATTGTTGCTGGCGCTGGCGTCGCGCTTCGCTCTTCGCGAGCCGCGCCTGATCCCGCGCTTCGCCGTCGCGCCTGAGACTGCGGAGGACGCGCGGGTCAGCATCAAGCGCCTGCTCGTGAAACCCGCCTATCGCAACATCGTCTACGCGCTCGTCCTATATTTCCTGATGGCCTATGGCGCGCTCGTCTTCACCGCCTCCTTCATGATCCGCGTGCACGGCCTGACCGTCGCCGAAGCGGGGGCGTTGTTTGGGGCGATGTCGGCGGTCGGCGCGGTGATCGGCAATCTTGGCGGCGGCAAGATCGGCGACGTCCTCGCGAAGCGCGACATTGCGTGGCTCGCCCGCTTTCCCGGGATCGCGTTGATCCTCGCACTGCCGCTTTACGTCGGCGCGTTCGCCGTCGGGAACCTCGTGCTGATGGCCGCGATTTCGATGGTCGGCGGTATCTTGCTGACCGGGGCGGTGCCGGCGGTCTTCGCCGCTATGCACGCCGTCTGCGGCAGCAAGCGGCGCGCGATGGCGGTGGCGCTGGCCTTCTTCTTCGCGAACCTGATCGGCCTGGGTGCCGGGCCGGTGCTGGCCGGTGCGATCAGCGACCATTTCGCGGCCATTTACGGTCCGGGCGAGGGGCTGCGCTACGCGTTGATGATCATGTCGCTGACCTTCCTGCCCGCGGGAATTTTCATGTTGCGTGCGGCGAAGCATCTGAATGCCGACGCCGAAGACTGATCCGGAGAGCCTGAAATGATCGAAAAAGACATGCGCGGATCGGCCGCCGCGGCCGAGGTGGCGGCGCTGTACCGCACGCTGTTCCGCCCCGGCGAAGAGCATCTGTGGACGGCCACCGATCTCGACCCGGCGCCCGACGGGCAAAATGTGTATTTCTCGGCGCAGTCGTTCGAGGGGACGCTCGAAGACGGTCCGTCGGGCTGGGTTTGCCGGCTGGATGTTGCGGGCGGCGGCGTCGAGTGCATCGCTCGCGGCCGCCAGTACCGGACCGCGCCCGATGGCGCCGCGGCCTATGTCGGGGCCGGTGCGGGCGGGCAGGAGCATCTCGTCCTGCTGTCGAGCACGGGAGAGACGCTCGCGTCGATCGCGCTCGACATGCGGGTCGAGGCGCTCGCCTGGTCTCCCGGCGGTGACAAGCTGCTGGTGCTGGGCGCCGATGCGGGCGCTGATGTATCGGGCGCGGAGGGCGGCTTTGCTCTGCGCGGCGATGCCGAGGGGCCGGGCTGGCTTCCCGAGGTGGCGTCGTCGAGCGCGCAGTATCTGTGGCGGCGGCTGTATGTCTGGACCGCGGACGCAACGTCGTTGCGCGCGGTGACCATTCCTCCGGTCAATGTCTGGGAAGCCGACTGGCTGGGCGACGACGCCTTTGCCGTCGTCGCAAGCGATCACCACAGCGAGGGCAGCTGGTACGAAGCGAGCCTGCGCATCCTCGATGCGGAGAGCGGAGCCGAGCGCGCGCGCTATACAGCGGCCGAGCAGATCGGCGTTCCGGCGGGCTCGCCCGACGGCACACGCTGGGCGATCCTCGAGGCCTTTTGCAGCGACCGTGGGATCGTCTGCGGCCCGGTCACTTTGGGCGGTGCTGACGGCGAGCGCGTCATCGACCTCTGCGGCGTCGAAGTCACCGATCTTCGCTGGCGCGATGCGGACAATCTGCTCTTCGCTGGCGTCCGGGGAGCAGAGACTGTCGTGGGGGAGATCAACGTCGCGACCGGCGAGTGGCGCGAGCATTGGGCGTCGGACGAGCTCACGATCAGCGGCTGGTATCCCTCGGCGGTGCCGGGCGCCGACGGGTCGGTGCTGGCGGTGATCGAAGGCTATTCCCGGTCGCCCGCGATTGCTCGCCTGTCGAACGGCGAAGCGAATGTGGTCGCCGATTTCGCGCCCTCGCCGGCGTCGGCTGTTCCCGGCACTATGCGCTATCACCGCTGGCAGGGGCGCGACGGGCTCGAAATCGGTGGCTGGCTTGTCCTGCCCGAAGGGGAGGCGAAAGGCCTCCCGCTCTTCGTCGACATCCATGGCGGCCCCGTCTGGGCGCATCGCAATCGCTATGCCGCGGCCCTCCGCGCCGGTCCCGTGCTCGTCGGCAAAGGTTACGCCTTGCTGCTCCCGAACCCGCGCGGATCGGGCGGGCGCGGCCAGGACTTTGCCCGCCGCGTCCATAAGGACATGGGCGGCGAGGATATGCACGATTATCTGAACGGCATCGACAGTCTGGTCGACGCAGGGATCGTCGATCCTGCCCGCGTCGCGGTGTCGGGCACCAGCTATGGCGGTTTCATGAGCTCGTGGCTGGTGACGCAGACAAATCGGTTCGCGGCGGCGGTTCCGATCTCGCCGGTCGCGAACTGGTACAGCCAGCATTATGCCTCGCAAATCCCGTGGTTCGACGCCGCGCTGCTCGACGGTTCGCCACGGAAACCGGGCGGGCAATATTTCGACCGTAGCCCGGTCTTCTTCGCCGAGGGCGCGACGACGCCGACCCTGATCCTCGCCGGTGGCCGCGACAAGAACACGCCGACGGGCCAAGCGATTGAATTCTTCGGCGCGCTGTCGGAGGCGGGGGCAGAGGCCGCGCTCGCGGTCTACCCCGACGATGGCCACAGCCTGCGCGGCTATCCTGCCTATCTCGATTCCGCGGTGCGCATCGTCGACTGGCTCGATCGCCACATCCGCCCCGCTTCCTGACACAGCAGCAAAGGACCTCCCCATGACCCTCGGCCCCTCCGCCTGGCCCGAAGCTGATCGCGAGCATTATTGGACCATCCAGCAGACCGCGCTTCCCGGCAATCCGCCCGCGCGCGGCAAGGGCGGCGCCGTCTCCACCGCGCTCAACGGCCTCGCTGCGCGTGTCGGCGAAGAGACGTTGCGGCAGGGTGGGTCGGCGGTCGATGCGGTGATGGGCACGGCGCTCGCGCAGATCGTCCTCGGCGGCGGCGCCGTCATCAGCTTCTTCGGCATCTTGTCGCTGATGCATTACGACGCCGCGAGCAACGACGTGACCTCGCTCAACGCCGGGTGGAACACCATAGTCGGCGAAGACGATCCGATATCGATCCCGGGCAAGCTCAACCCTGCGGCCGACGGCGTAACCAACATGATGCTCGAAGGCGAGCCGTCGGGACGGACCGCGATGGTCGGCGGCTTCATGCGCGGGCTGGAGGCGGCGCACCGCCGCTTCGGCAAGCTGCCCTTCGCGCGCCTGTTCGATGCCGCGATCGAACTTGCCGAGGACGGGTTTGCGGTTTCGGCGGGCCTCGCGCGCTACATTGACGTGCGCAAGGCCGACCTCGCGCGGCTGCCCGAAACGCGCTCGATCTTCTACAAGCCCGACGGCACGCCTTATGTCGAGGGCGACCATTTCCGCCAGCCGGCGCTCGCCGAAACGCTCCGCCGCATCGCGAGCGAGGGCGCCGATTATATGTACAAAGGGACGTGGGCCGCGCGTTGCGTCGAGGCGGTGCAGCGCGACGGCGGCAGGATGACGCTCGACGATCTCGCCGACTATCGCCCGATCTGGTCGGCACCTGCCACGGTCGAGCGCGAGGGATATACGATCGCCGTGCTCGGCGAGCCCTGCGAAGGCTCGGTGAACCTGATCGAATCGCTCAACCTCGCCGAGGCCGCGGGGATCAAGGAACTCGGTCACTGGTCGACCTCGTCCGACAGCCTCGTCCGCCTTGCCAAATGCTGCGCCGCGATTGGGGGCATGCGTTACGAAAGTCCCGAAGAACAGCAGAAGGCCTTTCCCGGCATCGACATGAGCCGGTCGTCGCGGCTGACGCGCGAACATGCCGGCGAACTTTGGGAACGGCTGGTCGATCAGGCGCCGGTGCGCTTTCTGCCGAAGGGCACGCATTCGGACGTCGTCGTTGCGGTCGACGCCGACGGGAACATGGCGGCGCTGTGCCACTCGATCAATTGCCTGATCTGGGGGCAGACCGCGATCGTCGTCGACGGCGTGTCGGTCGGCGATCCCGCCGCCTATATGCAATCGATGGTCGCCGCGACGCCGCGCGGCGCGCAGCTTCCGAACCCGATCGAGGTCGGGCTGGTGATCAAGGACGGTCAGCCCGAAATCGCCTGGTCGTCGATGGGCGTCGGTTTACATTATCAGACGACCCAGTCGCTGCTCAACGTGATCGATTTCGGCATGACGATCGAGGAGGCCGCCGATGCGCCGCGCCTGCTGCTGCCGATCTCGCCCGATGGCAGCCAGCGCGAGTTGATCCTGCGCGTCGTCGATGGCGAGTTTTCGGACGAGTTGCTGGAAGCAACAGGCCTCGAGATCAAGAGCATCCCGGCGGCCGAGGCGCGCTTTGCACAGGGACTGTGGGTCGCGGTCCGGCGCGATCCGGCGAGCGGCGATCTCACCGCGATTTCGCCGCGCTATACCAACGGGCAGGCCGCCGCGCTTCCCTGACCGGGGCGCGTCAGGCCGGTGGCAATCCGCGCCGGCGCAACTCGCTCGCGGTGGTGCCGAACCGACGCTGCACCGCGACCGAGAAGCTGGAGGGATGGCCGTAGCCGACGGCATAGGCCACCTCAGCGATCGTTGCGTCCTGCCGGTTCAGCATCGCGAGCGCCTGCTGCATCCGGAGGTCGCCGACATAGTCGAATACCGATTGCCCGACGATCTGCCGGAAGGCCGCGCACAGGCCGCTGCGGCTCATGCCGACTTCGTGCGCGAGATCGTCGAGCGACGGTGGGCTCACGAAATTATCGGCCAGCAATCGCTGCGCCTTCAGCACGCCATTCGCCGCTAGCCGCGATGCCTCCGGGGCCGCGTCGCCCTTTTCATCCTGCGCCAGCGCCTCGAACGCATGACAGAGTATTTCGATCGCCTTCGACCGGATGATCAGCCGCCGGCTACGGCCTTCGAGCGCGCAACCGCGAAGATCTTCGAGCGCGCGGAGGAGTTGGGGGCTAAGCGGCAGGCGCCGCGCGACGGTATGTTGCAAATGGCCCGTGATGAAAGCCTGCAGAACAGCGGGCAGTTCATGGTCGTCGCGGGCGTAAAGGCGCGCGAGCATGTCGCGGTGAGCATAGACTTCGACCGCGAGATGGTGCCCGGCCGAGACGGCCTCGGCCGGCGGCTGGCCCGGCGGCTCGATGATGATCGACGCGCTCGGGCCCTTCAGGTCGAGCAGGTCGCCCTCTGCCGTCGCATATTCGCCGTCGCCGTCGCTGGCGATGCGGACGCGCACCATATTCTCGGCCACCATCGATATCGCCAGCGGGGCGAGATAGGTGGCTTCGCAGATCGCGACGCAGAACCCCTCGTCGAGTCCGCAAAATTCATAATAGCCGAAAGCCTGATTTGCCGAACCCTCGACGCGGAAATGGTGGGGGTCGCCCAGCGAGGTCAATGTCTCGATGTCGGGATAGGCGACCCGGCTATCCTCCTCGAAGACGAACTCGTCGATCTGGCGATCGAGCACGACCGGCGGCATATTGTTCGTAACGACGGGAAAGCGCCGTGGCCGACCGGCAGCAACCAGCGTCCGGCGAGTCGGTCGCGCGCGGCAGGCCGGCAAAACCGGGAGCTGTGTCGTCGAAGGGACGTCGTTCGTCTGATGCATTGCATCTCCTCGCGCCGTCATTTGGACGATCACTATACACTATTGTACGTTATCGAATGGAGATCGTCCAGCCGCTGCCATAGTCTGCTCCCTACAGCCCGGATCATCGGGATCGGACAGCCCGGCGAAACCAGACCGGTGCGTCCTCAAAGAGAGGGAAGCGCATGGCGGAGCCGATTCCGGTCACGATGGTCAATCATGCCGCAATGGACATGGCGGTGGCGCCCGACATCGTGTGGCGTGCGATCCTTGATGACTATGTCGAGGCCAAGAAGTTTCGCGAATCCGGCTCGGTGGAGGCGATCGACGATCCGGCGGCGGTGTTCGGCGGCTATCGCATGCGCTTCGAACAGAATGGCGTCATCGACGAGCGCATCGTCCTTATCACCGAGCGCAACGACGCCGCGCGCCGCCTGAGTGCGGCAGCCGACTATCTCTCGGTACCCGGCGGTATGCGCGTCTATGCGACCTATCATGCTCAGGAAATCGCCAGCGGCACCCGCTACGCGATCGATTGCCACACGCAGCTCCAGGTCGAGGCGCCCGCCGGCGACATCCATGCCGGGATCGCCGCCACGCTCGCCGAGATGACGGCCGGCGCCGACACGCATCTCGTCGCCTATCTCGCGAGCATCAAGGCGCGCGTCGAAGCGGACGCCTGAGCCGGGCGGGCGCGATTTCCGGAAGATCGCGAAAGGATTTTGTCCGTTCGCAAATGGCGCGACTTGCCCTGCCCACTACAGTTTTTGAAAACTTGGAGACCCCATAATGCAAGCCAAACCCGTCCAGAAGACCATTGGCGGTGTGACGTTCGAGGATCGCTTCGCGCATCTGCACGACGACACGCCCGAAGCGCTGGACTGGCAATGGGAGCGCGACCGTATCGCGCGCGAAGCAGCCGAGGCGTCGCCCAATTATGCCCCGGTGCACAATCGGCTGCTGCAATTGGCTGACGCCGGCGGTTATTTCGTGCCGCGCAAGCGGGGGGCCTTGTGGTTCGGCTATGCCGAGGATGGCGACGATCAGGTGCTGCGCGCCAGCGCCGAACCGGCGGGGCCGGGGCGGACGATTGTGTCGAAACGCGTCCTTTCCGAAGCGAATGGCGGCGGCAACGTCATGCTCGTCTTCATGGAGCCGTCGCCCGCGGGCCGTTTCGTCGCCGTCGTGTGGGGCATCGATGGCGACATGATGGGCAAATGGTCGGTCTATGAGACCGCGACCGGGCGGCATCTGCTCGATACCGCGGCAATCATGTATTCAGGCGCACGGCCTGGCTGGCTTCCGGACGAAAGCGGCTTCTGGATCGACGGCCGGAATGCGGAGGGCGTGCATGAATTGCGCTTCGTGCCGGTTACCGAAGGCGCCGCCGAGCGCGCTCCGGTGCCGCTTCCCGACCATCTCGTCGCCGCCAAACATTCGGGCCTGACGCTGCAAGTCTCGCCCGACGGTCGTCGCGGCGTTGCGGTGACCGAACCGCACGAACATGTTGCGCTGGTCCATGTCGATCTGGAGACACTGGAGGCGACACCGTTTCTGCCCGAGGGTTTCGAGGGCGAATGCGACGGCAGCTGGGTCGACGGCGAAACCTATGTCGCGCGCGTCAACAATGGGGTGCCGCGCGGCCGCGTGGTCGCGATCCCGGCGGCAAGCTCGCGCGAGATGGCGAGCTGGCGCGAACTGGTGCCGGAAAGCGAGGGCTTCATCGGCTGGGCAGGCGTGGTCGGCGGGCGGCTCTATATCGGCGATCTGGTGGACGTGTCGCTGCGTGTGCGCGTGTTCGATCTCGACGGAAAACTGGCCCAGACGCTCCCGCTCGAAAATCCGGGTTCGTCGCAGTCGATGCTCACCGAACGTGCGGTGCGCCCAACCGACATCTTTGCGCTCACGCATACGACCTTTACGCGTTCGTCGGTCCTGTTCGTCCATGACGGTGAAACCGGCGAACTGCGCCAGATCGGCGAAGCGAAGCATCAACTGGCTGATGCCGTCGCCGAACGCCGCTTCGCGGCCAGCCGCGACGGCACGCGCATTCCCTATTTCATCGTGCGCCGGAAGGACGTCGATCCGGGCCCGCCGCAACCGACGCTCGTTTATGCCTATGGCGGCTTCAATCTTTCGCAGCTGCCGTCTTTCCCAGCGACGCATGTCCCTTTTATCGAAGCGGGCGGGGTGTTCGTTCAGGCCTCGCTGCGCGGCGGCGCCGAATATGGCAAGGCTTGGCACGACGGCGGACGATTGTTCAACAAGCAGAATACGTTCGACGACCTTCAGGCGGTGGCCGAGGCGCTGATCGCCGACGGCGTATCGATCCCCGACAAGATGGTCTTCATGGGCGGCAGCAACGGCGGGCTGCTCGCGGGCGTCGCGATCGTCCAGCAGCCGCATCTGTGGCGCGCGGTGGTGCCGACCGTGCCGATCTTCGACATGATGGAACCGCTGCCCGACACGCCCGCCGTCGCTGGGGTCCGCGCGATCTTCTTCGAGGATTATGGCGACCCCAACATACCCGATCAGGCAGCGAGCATCCACCGCTGGTCGCCCTATCACAACGTCCGCGACGGCGTGGCTTACCCGGCGATCTATCAGGTGTTCGGCGAAAAGGATCTGGGCTGCATGCCCTTCCACGGCCGCAAGTTCACTGCGCGGCTCGACGAAGCCAATACCGGCGACCGCCCCATCCATCTGCGCGTTTGGCGCGATACCGGGCACGGCGCGCACGATCCCGCCGACGCGGCGCGCTGGAACGGCGAATGGCTGGCTTTTGCGATGGATCAGATCGGCCTGAAAGCGGCGGAACCTGGCGCATGACCGTCGATGTCGCAGCCCAGGCCGATATTCGCGATCACCCACTGTTCAAGCAGGCGGAAGAGCTTACGCGCGCATGGCTTCGGCCGGGGACGGGCGAAGTGGCGTTGCTCGGACAACTCGCGGTCAGCCCCGACGGCCGGCGCGCGGTTGCCGCTGCGTCGATATGCGATGCCCTCGAAGGGCTATCGTCGCGCGACGGCGGATCGACGACGCGCCTTGTGCTGGTCGATCTCGCCTCGGGCGATATGGAAACGCTGACCCACGGCCCCCGATCGGACAGCGCGCCGAAATGGTCGCCGGACGGCCCGACCATCGCTTTCCTGTCGGATCGCGAGCAGGCGCATATCAACCGCCTGCGTCTTTTCGATCTGGAGACTCGAACCGACCGCGCAGCGCCGGAGGTCGATGGTTTCGTCGAAGCGCTGCAATGGTCATCCGACGGAAAGACGATCCTGCTGAGTGTCGCCGGTTTCGGCTCCGACCTCGCCGGCGCGCAGGGTGCGATGGCGATCAGCCTCGAAAAAGATGGGGCAGGGCAGCCCGACTGGGCACCTGTAATCGAGGGCGGGCTCGAGGCGGCCGCGTGGCGCAGCGCGTGGCTTTACGACGTAGCCGCCGACAGCGTGCGCCAAGTGACGCCCGCCGGCGTGAACATCTGGCAGGCGGCGTGGTGCGGGCCGCATCATATCGCCGCGATCTGCTCCGACCAGCCCGAGGAAAACTGGTGGTACACCGCCGATGTCAGGCTGATCGAGATCGATGGGGGAGGCGTACGCACGCTGTTCAAGCCCGCCGACCAACTCGGCTGGCTCGCGGTATCGCCATCGGGCGAAACAATCGCGGTGGTCGAGGCGGTGTGCAGCGACCGCAATATCGTCGCGGGCGATGTCCGATTGATCGACGTCGCGAGCGGCGCGGTCGATCGCCCGGCGACGGATGGCGACGTTGTGCAATTGCACTGGCGGGGGGACGACCAATTGCTGTTCGTCGCTGCGCAGGGCCCCGGTACGCTTGTCGGCCTTCTCGACCGGCAGACGAAGAACGCCCGCACGCTATGGCAGGGCGGCGAACCTACGCCCTCTGGTACCATGTTCCCCGAAGTCGCACCGCTCGGCAGCAAGCCCGCCGACTTCCTGTTCCAGGTCGAATCCTTCTTTGAACCGCCGACCTTGTTTGCCTTCGAAAACGGAACCGAGCGCGAAATCCGACGCTTCGGGTCGCCCGAGACCGACGCTATCGTCCGCCCGCTCGGGACGGCGCGCGATTTTCAATGGACGGCGCCCGACGGCCTCGAAATCCACGGCTGGCTAATCACGCCGCCGGGCGATGGCCCGCATCCGCTGATCATGCAGGTCCACGGCGGTCCCGTATGGTATACCCGGCCACTCTACATCGGCCGCTCGGCCTTCGCGCAGATGGCACTCGCGGCGGGCTATGCGTTGTTCCAGCCGAACCCGCGCGGATCGAGCGGGCGCGGGCAGGCCTTCGCCCGGCACGTGTTCGGCGACATGGGCGGCGCCGACACCCATGACTATCTCTCGGGCCTCGACGCGCTCGAACAGGCGGGCATCGCCGACGCCAAGCGCATCGGCGTCACCGGCGGCAGCTATGGCGGCTATATCAGCAACTGGCTGATTACGCAGGACCAGCGCTTTGCCGCTTCGGTTCCCGTCGCGCCGATCGCCAATTGGGTCAGTCTGCATTTCACCTGCAACGTCCCGTCCTTTTGCGCGATGTTTCTGAACGACCATGTGAGCAATCCGACGGGCAAATATTTCGCGCACAGCCCCGTCCATCATGCGGGCCGCGTGAAGACCCCGACGCTCAATATCTGCGGCGCCCTCGATCACATCACGCCGCCGGGGCAAGCGCTCGAATTCCACCGCGCGATTCAGAGCGTCGGCGTCGAGAGCGTGCTCGTGACCTATCCGACCGAGGGGCATGGCGTGCGCACCATGCCGGCGATCTTCGATTTCAACGCGCGGGTGATGGCGTGGTTCTTGAAGCACATGCCGGGCGATCCGCGCTGATCATTAATCCGAAAACAAGAAAAGATTTGGGGAGTTCGATGATGACCAGATTGTTCCTGACCTTGATGGCGAGCACCGCGATGTTGCCGGCCGCCGCCTATGCGCAGTCCGACACGCAGGCGACCGATATCATCGTCACCGCGCAGCGTTATGAACAGCGTCTGCAGGACGTGCCGCTGTCGATCAGCGCCATCGGCGGCGAAGAACTTGCCGCGCGCGGGACCACCGATCTCAAGGATCTGCAATATTCGGTGCCCGGCCTCTCGACCTTCGAATATGGCGTCAGCCGCCAGTTCGTGCAGCTTCGCGGTCTTGCGACCACGATCGGCTCTTCGACGGTCGGCCTCTATCTCGACGAGACCCCGCTCGGGCTCGATGCGCAAGGCGATCCCTTCAACGTTCGCCTTTATGACATGGAGCGCGTCGAAGTGCTGCGCGGGCCGCAGGCGACGCTCTACGGTCAGGGATCGATGGGCGGCACGATCCGCTATATCCCCGCGGCACCGCGGCTCGATGCGGTCGGCGGATCGTTCGAGGGCGAATATTCGTCGACGCGCCATGGTGACAGCAATTACAAGGCTGTGGGCGTGCTCAACCTGCCGATCGCGACCGACAAGCTCGGGCTGCGACTGGTGGCGGGTTACGAGCGGATCGGCGGCTTCATCAACAATGTTTCGACCGGCGAAAAGGGCGTCAATTCGGCCGACATCTACACGCTGCGCGGCACATTGCTGGCACAACCCAGCGAGCGGCTCAGCCTGTCGTTGATGGGCGTCTACCAAAAATCAAAACAGGATAATCAGGATTTCGGGGTCGGCTATCAGACCGCCGCATTGCTCCCGCAGCCGATCAACGATCGCTATACGTTGATCCAGGGCAAGGCGAGTTACGACCTCAATTTCGCCGAGCTCAGCGCATCGGCGAGCTATATCGACCGCCACAACAGCGGCGCGTCGGACGTCTCGGGCGCTTATGTCCCCTTTCTCGCGCTCCTCGGTTTCCCGCCGGGCTTCATCGATCGGGTCGGGCTCGCGAACGATGCCGACTTCAACATCTATAATGGCGAAGTCCGGCTGGTATCGCAGGGCGACGGCCCGCTTGGTTGGCAGCTTGGTGCGCTTTATCGCGATTCCAAATCGCATCTGCTTTCGGGGGCCTTCACCGAACCGAACGACGCCCCGATCATATTGTCATCGTCCGACGTTCTGTACCGGAACAAATCCTATGCGGTCTATGGCGAGGTAAACTACGCCTTCACCCCGAAGCTCAAGGCGATCGTCGGCCTGCGCTATTTCAGCGAGCACAAGAAGGCGGATATCACGAGCACCAATTTCGGCACCACGGCGGTCGACATCGGCGACGACACTTTCCATTCGCTCAATCCGCGCTTCAATCTCAGCTATGAATTTTCCGGCAATTCGATGGTCTATGCGAATGTCGCCAAGGGTTTTCGCAGCGGTGGTTTCAACGCAACGTCGGTCGGCATGGGGGTAATCGATATTCCGCCGACCTATGACTCGGACGAAATCTGGACCTATGAGTTGGGTACCAAGCACCAACTGTTCGACGGCAAGCTGACGCTCGATGCCAGCGCTTATCGCAACGAATGGTCGAAGGTGCAGTCCTATACCTTCGTTCCGGGTACCGCGCTGGCGGCGGTCACCAACTCGGGCCATGTTCAGGGTTGGGGCGTCGATCTGTCGGCGATGGTGCGCCCGGCGCCCGATCTTTCGCTCTCCGCGACCTATGGCTGGAACAACCTCAAATTCGACAAAGCGACCGTCGACAAGGCAGTGGGCGACCCGGTCGATGGGGCGGTGCGCGAATCCTGGTCGGCGTCGCTCGATTACCGGCCGGCGCTCACCGCCAATGTGACGGGCATCTTCCGGATCGACTATCAGCACGCCGGCGCGTCGCAGATCACGCTCCGCACCTTTGCCGTGCCGCCGGTCATCGCGCGCCCGGGCCGCGATCTCGTCAACCTGCGGATCGGTGTCGAGGTGGGACCGGTCGAGGTCGCGCTGTTCGCCAACAATCTGTTCGATGAAAATGCGCCGAACCTGATCGGCCCGCTCGGCACGATAGCCGAGAATATCGAACAGCGCCCGCGCGTGATCGGGATCAGCGCGAACGCGAAGTTCTGAGCCACGGTTCAGGGCACGTGCCGGGTGGCGGCGGCTCCTTGCAAGAGGCCGCCGCCCGGTTGTTCAGGCAGCGCGGGCTTTCCATGTCACGGAATCACTCGCGCGCGCCGTCGCCAGCGCCTGCTCGCCGCAGAGAATGGCGATGTAAAGCTCCGCACTTCTGCGGCGCTCCGGGATGCTCTGGCGGACCCCGATCGCGTAATAGCCGATCTGGTGATAGTAAAAGACGCGCGCGCGGGTTGCCGCATGTTCGCCGCGATAGCCGATCGCCTCGAAGAATTTCTGCAGCGTTTCGATCCGGTCGCGATCCGCACGTTCGACCGCCCAGCCGGTGCGCGTATCGGCGCGCGCCCATTCGCGCACCGCGAGGTCGAAATGATAGTCGTAACCGTCCGACCCGATTAGGCGCGTGATCGCGCCGTCGAACCACGCGATCGCCTCGGCGGGCCGGGCAGGCGGCGGCGCGTTGGGCAGGAAGCGGCATGTCGCCTCCCAATGCCCGACAAGCCGGTCGAGGAAGGCGTCGCGGTCTTCGAAGTGATGATAAAAGCCGCCGCGTGACACGCCGAGGCGACTGGCGAGGCGGTCGACTTTCAGCCCGGCGATGCCCTCGTCGACGAGCATACGCTGCCCGGCCTCGATCCAGTCGCTGGCTGTGTTTTTGGGTGTGCGTCCGGCCATCTGGGTTCCATTCCTGTCAGTCTGCCTGGATCGGCATCATCCTATTCTTTGGGCGGACGACAAAGGCCTGGACGGCGTTTCGCGACGATCGCGAAACGATTTTGTCCGGCGACGAAAGCACGCGAGCAGCTTTGCATCAGACCCGCGTGAGTTCGTCGTAGAAGAAGGTGAGTTCCTCGATGTCGCGCTGGACAAGCAGATCACTCGTCATCTGGTTGTGCCCCGCGCCGTCGCGCACGCGCAGCCGCGCCCGCCGCCCCGAACCGCTCGCCGCCTCGACCGCCGCGACCATCTTGCGGCTATGCCACGGCGGGCACACGAGATCGCTCGCCCCTGCGTCGCAGAGCAGCGCCGGGTAAGCGGTCCCGGGCCGGACATTGTGATAGGGCGAATAGGCGTGCAGCACCGGCGCGTCGGCGGGATCCTCGGGATTGCCATAGTCCGCCATCGCGACGCCGAGCGTCGCCGGGTCCTTGCGCATCTGCATCAGGTCGAGAATGGGTACCTGCGCGACCGCGGCGCCGATCAACTCGGGGCGCTGCGAGACGGCGGCGCCGACCAGCAGCCCGCCGTTCGACGTTCCCCAGACGCCGGTGCGCCCGGGCACCGCAAAGCCGCGCGCATGCAAATCCTCGATCACGGCATAGAGATCGTCGAAGGTGCCCTGCTTGCGGTGCATGCGCCCGGCTTCCCAGAACGCCGTGTCACGGTCGCCGCCGCCGCGCAATTGGCTATGCACCCAGATGCCGCCGAGCTCGGTCCACGCCGCCGCCATCGCGGTGTAGTGCGGGATTTCGGGGACATTGAACCCGCCATAGCCCATCACGATCACCGGCGCCGATCCGTCGAGCGGGGTCGATGCCTTGCGCATCAGCCACCAGGATACCGATCCGTTCGGTCCCTCGGCATCGAAACGCTGGACGTCGCGGTCCGCGAGCACATGCGCGGGCGCCTCGAGTTCCTCGACCGCCAAGGTGGCGAGATCGGCACGATAGACGCCGGCGCTTCGGTCGAGGCCGCTGTGGACGAAGGTGCAGCCGTTGCTGTCGGGGCCGACGATCGGCATCGCGAGCGCAAGGATATAGCCAAGGCCGAACATGCCGAAGGCGCCGTCGCCGGGGAGTTCGACATTGCCGCGATCGACGCCATTCAGGTCGATCGACCTCATTTCCATGATGCCCGAGGCAATGATCGCGAGCGAAATATAGTCACCGCACAGCGCGATCGACAGCAGCTTGTGATCCTCGCGCGCGGGCAGCAGTTCGCGCCAGGTCGACCGGTCTTCAAAGCTGGTGAGCGGAATTGCGACGAGGCGGCACCACCCCGACACATCGTCGGTGATCGCCCAATATTCGTCGCCGACGAACAGCCCTTTGACCATCGCGGTTTCGCCGGCGAGGAAAGGCACCCATTCGCCGCCGTCCATGCGGCGAAGCCAGCGCGGGCATTGCGCCACCTGGCTCGTCCGGATGGCCGCCCAGCGTCCGTCGGGCGATACGAGCGGAAACGCCGCCGGGTGATCGAGTTCGAGCTGCTGTTGCTCGGCGTCGCCCGAAACCGGTTGCCACCAGATTTGCGTCTGACCGACGGCCTGACCGTCGGCGTTGAGCGTCGCGGTGATGGTGGTGAGGAAGAAGCCCGCGTTGTCCGGCGTCCACGCGCACAGGCCGATATTGCTGAACTGCCCGAAATCATCGCGAAGGACGGTGCCAGTCGCAACGTCGATGAGGCGATGGCTTTGCAGGCCGTCTTCCAGAATCCCCGCCAAGATCAAACTGCCGTCGGGCGAGGGGTAGGTCGCAGCGATCGTGGCATTGGCGCCACTTCCGGTCGGATCGACGAGAATGCGCCCCGCGCCCGTCGGGCTGTCCGAAACCTGCAGCACCACGGTCGCGCGGCCGGGCGGCAGGACTTTGCGGAACCAGACGTCGCCAAACCGTTCGGGCGCGGTGCACATGATGATGTCTTCGAAGGTCGAGCGCACCGCCGCGGCGACGGCGGCGGCGTGCGGCGACGCGGCCAACTCTTCGACCGTCCGGGCGTTCGCCTTGCTCTGCCATTCGACGACAGCCGGGTCGGCATCGTCCTCGAGCCACCGGAACGGGTCCTCGACAGTCACGCCGCCAATCACTTCGGTCACGGTCATTCTGGTCTCCTTGCAGGCGAACATGCCTGAAAATCAAACGGGGTAATTCGCGTCAATCAGGCGCGGAGCGTCGCGATCATGCCGGCATAGGGACGCCGCGCCATCGACATCAGGATCGCCGCCAGGATCCATGCGGGAACGCCGACGATCACCATCGCGGTGAACAATCCGCGATGCGCGTCGAGCTGGCCGGACATCGCGCCCACGAGCATCGGGGCGAGCCCGCCCGATATCGCGCCGCAGATGCCGAGCAGCGACAGCATGCGCGAGCGCAGGTTGGGCGGCGCGAGATTCTGCAACACCCCGGGCATCAGCGCGCCGGTCGCGAGCAGGCAGGCCAGTTGTACGCCAGCGGCGGCATAAACCTGCCAGGGCTCCCACGCGACGAGCAGGAACAGCATCGGCAGGCTTGCCACCGTCAGGAAAACGCGCGCGAGGCGAAGCGGCTTGAGGTCGGCGTCGCCGCCGAGGAGCTTCATCCCCACCGCCGGCACGATCAGACCGATAATCGAACCGATGCCGATCGCGATCCCCATCTGCATGCCCACCGACGATGCTTCGACGTCTGCAAAGGCGCGCGGCATCGCGACCGGGAGCCACGCGAGCGAACCGCCCAGCGGCATGCCATAGACGAAGATCGCGCCATAGATGCACGCGATCGTCCGCCAGTGCGTGCGCAGAAAGGGCAGCATTTTACCGTTTTCAGCAGCGGGCCCGGAGCCATCCCCATTAGCGCGGTCCGCGTTGTTTTTCATACGAAGCGTCATCAGCAACAGGACGAAGAGGGGGCCCGGCATCGCAACGAGGATCAGCGCGATCCGCCAGCTTTCGAGTCCCGAAAAGATCGCGGGCAGCGACTGATGGCTGTTTTCGAGCAGTTCGAGCGTGACCCCGCCAAGGCCAAGACCCACCGCGACGCCGAGCAGCGCGACGCCGAAGAAGATGAAATTGGCGGTGTTGCGTTGCCGTTCGGGAAAAAGATCGGGCAGCATCGAGAAGATGACCGGCGTCAGCGCGGCCTCGCCGATCGCGATGCCCGCCGTCGCTGCAAAGATGCCCGCGAAGCTGGTCTGAAAGGCACATGCCGCGGTCGAAAGCGACCAGACGATGATGCAGCAACCAAGGACCAGCCGCCGTCCATATCGATCGGCGAGCCAGCCGATCGGATAGGCCGCCGCGCTCGCGAACAGCGCAAGGCCGAGGCCGTGCATGATGCCGAGCTGCAGGTCGCTGATGCCGAGATCCTTCTGCAGCGAAGGGGCGATGAGGTTGATGATCTGCCGGTCGACAAAGGCGAACAGCGTCGTCGCGATCAGCACGCCGAGCGCATACCAGGCAGAGGCGGGCGCGCTTTCACGCGCGCCGGGGGACGGGTCGCTCGTCACTGCAAGTCGTTCAGTCTGGGCGATACCCGTCATAAATTCGCTTTCTCGGCGCGCCGGCTTTCCGCATGTTTGGGGGACCACGGCGATGCATTCGGATCAATGCACCGCCGCAAGATGGTCAGAAGTGTGCGCTCGCGCTGATGCCTATCACGCGCGGACGCTGTTCGACATCTTCGAGGATCAGGCCGAAGGGCCCAACCACGACCGGCGCGGTTTCGTTGAAGAGATTGTTGGCGAACAGTGTGACCTCGACCGGGCCAAACGCCGCGCCGACGCGCAGGTTGACGAGATCGCGCTTTGGACGCGCGACGATCAGGGCCGGGTTCAGGTTGCGCAGCGTGAACTGGCCCTTTCCAGCATGCTGATAGTCGACGCGGACGATGCCGTTGACGCTGTCCGACAGCGCCGGACGCCAGTCGGCGGAGGCCGACCAGCTTTCGCGCACCGCGGCATCGACGGGATCGCCGTCCGCCTTGTCGGCGGTCGCTTCATCATATTTCAGATTGTTCCACCCATAGGTCGCGCTGAGCGTCAGGTCGGGTGTCGGGCGCGCGTTGATTGCCAGGTCTACCCCCCAGCCCGAGACATGGCCCGAGTTGTTGACGATCGTGATGACATTGCCCGGCGCGAAATTGTTCGACTGAACATCCGACCATTCGCTGCGATAGACGCTGGCGTCGAGCGCCAGCTTGTTGCCGAACAACGCATGCTTGGTGCCGAGCTCATAGGTCCAGATCGAGTCGGGTTTATAAGTCGGCGGAACCGGGATGACGCCGCCGCCGGCCGAGGTCTGGTTGAAGCCGCCGCTGCGGAAGCCCTTGGCGACGTTGACATAGACCATCGAATCCGGGGTGAAGTCGTAGCTCAGGTTGAAGCGCGGATTGACCGTCCGGTACGTCTTGTCGCCGGTGTCGAGCGACGTCACGCCGAAGTTCGTGGAATCGATGACCCGCTGTTTGTTTTCGCTGAACCAGCGCAGACCCGCGGTCGCGCGCAGTTCGGGCGTGAGGGCGTAGCTGGCCTCGCCATAGATCGTCCACGCCCGGCTGCGGCGGCGGTCGTCGCTGGCGATGATCGGGAAGGGCAGGGTGCCCGGCGCGGTTTCGGTGCCGCCGAACACATGGACTTTCAAGTCGTTGCGGGCGACGCCAATCTGCCAGTCGAAAGGACCATCGCCCTGCGAGCCCAGCCGGATCTCGCTATTCCAGACCTTGAAGTCGGTCGTCGCCAGCGTTGGAACCTGGGTGATGTAGCCCGCCGGGAAACCGAGCGCGCCGATGAGCGGCACGAACAGCGCCGACAGGTCGAACTGCGTGAAATTATGGCGATCGATGTAACTGCCCGAGGCGCTGAGCTCGGCAAAGCCGAGGTCGTAACCCACCTTGGCCTGGATCAGCGTGTAGCGATCGCGGAGCGGCGAGGCGACGGGCATTATCGTCTGATAGTCGATGCCGATGTCCTGGCTCGGCTGTTTCGACTTCTGGTAGAGACCGAGCAGCGAGATCGACAGCTCTTCGGTCGGCTTGACGAGCAAGCTGCCGCGCACCGTATAGATGTCGGTGCGGTTGATGTCGTTCTCGCCGGTCGCGACATTGTCGATGAAGCCGCCGGTGCGTTCATAGGCCGCGGCGAGACGCACGGCGGCGACGTCGGTCGCCAACGGCAGGTTGATGACGCCGACCGCCTTATAGCCCGCCTCGCCGTGGCGCGTCTGGTTATACTCGATGTTGGCCGAGCCGCTGACCGCGTCGAGCCTGGGTGCGGCCGGGATATAACGGATCGTGCCGCCCATCGAACCGTTGCCGTACAGCGTTGCCTGCGGTCCGCGAAGCACCTCGACGCGTTCGAGGTCGATCATGCGAACCATGAAGGAGTCGCCCGTGGTGTCGAGCGATAGCGGCGTCTCGTCGTAATAGATGCCGACGGTCGTCGAGCCGATCGACGTCGAGATACCGCGAAGCTGGACGGTCTGCTTGCCGGTGCCGACTTCGTATATCGAAAGCCCCGGTACCGAATATTGCAGATCGGTCAGCGCAGTGATTCCGCGGCTCTGGAGTTCTTCTGCTCCGACGACGCTGATCGACAGCGGGACGTCCTGCAGCCGCTGTTCGTAGCGTTGCGCGGTGACGATGATGTCGTCCGGCCGGCCGTCCGCGCTTTCGTCGGCCGCCGCGGGGGCCGCGTCCTGCGCATAGGCTGCTGCCGGAAGCACGGCGGAGCCGGCCATCAATATCGCGATCCATTTGGTCATACAGAACTCCCCATCTTTATCGTTATCGGACGATCGACCCACCCTGATTTTCCGGATTTCGATCGCAGGCTAATCTTCGACCGATCCGGGCGCTTAGCCGAACGTGCAAAAAGGTTCGGAGCGCGTCGGAATCGGCGTGTTTCATGCGCCTTCGACCGTCAGCCCGAGCTGCCGGGCAAAGAAGGCAAGACTGTCCGCCGACATGCGGATCTTCTGCGCCTTGCCGACCGCACCATGGCCGGCGTCGGCGCGGACGCGGAGCAGGATCGGCAGGTCGCCGCTCGATGCCTGCTGCACGCGCGCGGCGAACTTGCGGCCGTGCCACGGCGGGCATCGCGGATCGTTTGCGCCGCAGTCGATCAGCAGCGCCGGATAGGCGATATCGTCGCGGACATTCTGGTACGGCGACCAGCTGTGGATCGCTTCGGCCATTTCGGGATCGGCCGGATCGCCATAGTCGAGCGATGAAACCATCGTGACGGGATCGCGAACGCGGCCCAGAACATCGGTGATCGGGACGACCGGAATGCTGGCGCGGTAGAGGTCGGGGCGTTGCACCGCGACCGCCGAAGCCATCACGCCGCCGTTCGATCCGCCGGTCACGCCCAGCCGATCGGATGCCGTGATGCCGCGCACGATCAGATCCTCGGCGATCGCATGGACGTCGTTGAAGCTATTCTGTTTCAGCTTCATCCGCCCCTGTTCGAACCAGGGCGTGCCATGCTCGCCGCCGCCGCGCAGATGCGCGAGCGCGACGACGCCGCCGGCCGCGATCCATGCCGCCCATTGCGTGCCGAGCCAGCCCGGCGCGACCGTGACGTTGAAGCCGCCATAGCCGGTGATCACCGTCGGCTGGGGTTTCGACAGGTCGAGGTCGGCGCGCGCGACGACGTGGTAGAGCACGCGCGCGCGGTCGGCGCTGCGGCAATCGAGGTCGCGAACCTGAACGTCGAGTTCGTGTTTCGGCTTGCTCAACTGCGTCGCTTCGCGGGTCGCAAGGTTCGCGCTGTAGAGCGCGGGCGCCTGATCGAAGGCGGAGAAGACGAACAATATCTCGCCGTCCGCGCCGCGCGCCATGGGGTCGATCATCGTCGGCAGTACCATGTTCGCGCCAAAGCTGTTCACCATGCCGCGACCGGGCAGGGCGATTTCGCCCTCGAAGCTGCCATCCTTGCCGATCACGCGCAGGCGCGCGTAAGTGTCGACCCATTCGAGCAGCACCGCGCGCTCGCCCGTCACCAGCACGAACGCGAGCACATTGTCCGACGGAGCCACGATCTCCTTCCACGTATCGCGCTGCGTTGGCGTCGCGAGCGGGATCGAAACGAGTCGGCCGCGCGGCGCGCCGTCGTCGGTGATCGCGAGGAAATGGTCGCCCAATATGTCGCCGCGGAAAATGCCGGGGATACCCTTCAGGAACGGCTGCCAGCCCGCATCGCCCTTCGTATCGAGGATATAGTCGAGCCGCGGCGCCAGATGATCGAGCGCGAGTATGATATGCCGGCGGTCGGCGGACGGGATCGGCCGAGCGACGGGATGGTCGACGGTCACATCTTCGGCGATCACCGCCGCGGGATCGGCCAGATTGACGCGATAGAGCGAAGGCTCCCCGGCCAGCGCCGCATCAAGTGCAAGGTAGATGAAACCGCTGCTGTCGGGGAGCCAGGCGAAATTTTGGGGCTTGCGGTGCGGGACACCGCCCACAAGCACGTCGCCGCTGTCGATATCGAGTATTTGCAGATCTGGCTCTTCGCGCCCGCCCGCCGTCCACGAAAAGATCGCCTTGCGACCGTCGGGCGAAGGCAAGAACACGCCCAGGCTCAGCGGTTCGTCGGTTCGCATCGCGTTGAGGTCAATGAGGCGGCGGCCGGGCGCAGTCGGGCCGCCGCCGACTTCCACCACCGCAAGATCCTGACCATCGGGGACGTAGCGTTTGAACCAGCGACCCCCGGCGAAAGTCGGGATGGTGACGTCATCGGTTTCGCCGATCACCGCGATCCGCTCGGCAAAGCTTCCGGACGCCGGCAATCCTGCAAGATAGGTCTGGGCGAGTTCGTCCTGCGCGCGCTGCCATTCCGCGACAGCAGCGTCCGCGTCTTCTTCGAGCCAGCGAAACGCGTCGTCATAGCGCACGGTGCCGAACTCGACGGCCTCGGGGCGCAGTTCGGTTGCGGGATAGGCAAGGGGGGCGGTGATATCGGTCATGTCATCGGCTTTCATCGAAGGTCGGATCGTCGCTCAGCTGTCGGCCAAAGCCTGCTCGCGCGCCCATTGATCGAGGCTTTGTTCGAGCACGGGGATGGGAAGGCAGCCCTGATCGAGGATCGCCTCATGGAAATCGGCGAGGTCGAATTTGGGCCCGAGCTGCGCTTCGGCTTTCGCGCGCAATTCGCGGAATTTCAGGCAGCCCCAGCGATAGCATAGCGCCTGACCGGGAAGGTCGGTCGCATAACGCAGGATGTCGCTCGTCACCTGTTCGGGCTTTTCGAGCGTGTTGGCGCTCATATAGGCATGCGCTTCGTCGAGCGTCCAGCCGAGCGCGTTGAGCCCGGTATCGACGACGAGCCGCTGCGCGACGAAGCGCTGGTGCGACAGGAAGCCGTAATAATCATAGGGATTGTCGAACAGTCCGGCCTCTTCACCAAGCCCCGAGGCATATTCGGCCCAGCCTTCGTTGAACGCGGTCGAGATCGGCATATTGCGGCGAATCTCGGGGAGCGCCTCATTCTCCTGCTGGCGCGAGAGATGGACATGGTGGCCGGGCACGAGTTCGTGGAAGATCAGCGCCGCGGCATTCATCTGCATCCGGTCGGGGATGCCATTGCCGCTGTAGTAATAAATGCCCTCCGCGCCGACTTCGGCCGGGGTCTGATAATAGCCGAAGGTCATCCCGGCCTCGAGCGCCAGCGGCAGGCGCTTGACCGCGGCGGGCGACTGCGGCGCCTTGCGGAACATGCGGTCGAACACCGGCGCCATGCGATCGAGGTGGCGGGCGTAGGTCGCCTCCAGCGCTTCGACCGACGGCGCTTTCGCCTTGGGATCCTGCCGCAGACGGTCATGGAACGACGCTTCGTCGCCATTGTGCCCGAACTGTTCGGTACGCACGCGCTCCATTTCGGCGGCGAGCATCGCGACCTCGTTGAGGCCTAGCTGGTGAAGATCGGCGGGATCGAGGTCGGCGCCGAGATGATAGCGCAGCCACAGACGATAGGCTTCGGCGCCGCCGGGCTGGTGCATCATGCCGGCGGCTTCGGGCGCCGCGGCTTCGTAATCCGGCCCGATCGTATCGAGAAGCCGGGCGAATGCAGGTCTCAGTTCGTCCTCGACGATTTTGGTAACCGCCGCCCGCGTGTCGTCGCTCGCGGGCCGGTCGTCGGCGAGCAAAACCGCCGCCACCGCAATCGACGCATTGCCTTCGAGCGTCTTGCGCGCGTTCGGCAGCGCGGGTTTGGGTAGCCGCCAGCCGCGTTCGGCCTGCGCCAGCACCCGCTCGCGCATCGCGTCGACCGCGTCGGCTAGTTGTGCCGCGAGCTTCAGATAGCGTGCCGCCTCCGCCGGGTCGGTCAGGTCGATCGAGGCGAGCAGCATGCGCGGAACGAGCGAAAGCCAAATGCCCGAATAGGGCGCGATGCCGAAGCCCGTCCACCAGCGTTGCGGCTCATCAATGTCGACGCTCAGGAGATGGCGTACAAATCCGGCGGTCAGTTGCTCGGTACGATCTAGGCCCGAAAGATCGATGCGGTCGAGCCGGTCGCGGCGCTCCTTGGCGGCAGCGGCCGTCGCTTCGGCTTCTGCAAGGTCGCCGCGGCCGAACGTCGCGACTTTCCGGCCCACGGCGCTCGCCGTGTATGGATCACGCTCCAGAACCGCTTCCCAAACTTCGTCGACCAGCGCATCCAGCGCCTGCTTCGCGGAATCGATCGTCATAACCAGCCATCTCCCGGTGGATTTGTTGCAGCTTAACTGCAGACTCGACCGACGGCTTAGCTTAACGTACAAAACTGTTTGGAATGCGTCGAAATCGATGCGAGCGGAGAGATAGCGCGATGGAATCCTTGCGGACTCGTAGCAGTTTATCGACGCAATTGGCGCTGCCGTCACCCGTCCGCGTGACGAGTCGCAGGCGCAAGCTCGCGTGCGGCGAGGCGCCGGCGAGCCCCGCTGAATTCCGCCGCTTCACGATAGATGGCGACCTCCCTGCGCTGGCGCTCGACTATAGGGAATCGGCCTGGGGCTTGCCCGAATATGAGGAGTTGCCGCCGGAGATCGAGGTCATCGAACCGATGGGCGATCCGTGCCATTACCGATTTCATACATCGAAGGATTTCGGCAACGGTCAGGTCGAATTCTGCGCGCTGGCCGATGGTTTCCTCGTCCATTTCAACGATGTCACGCACGACCAACCCAACGCCATGTCGGTGGCGGCGCCCGACATGCTGCGTGTCCGGATCGCGAGCGACGGCGACGGCGAATATGTCACGGCGCGCGGCGACCGTATCGACCTGAAGGGGGCGGGTTCGGCGATCGTGATCGAGCCCGCGGGCATGCCCCCCGCCAAGGCGGTGTTCATCGGTCACAGCCGGACGGTGACCGTCTATATTCACCGCAGCCGGTTGCAGGATCTCTACGCCGACCGCGCGTACGAACTGCCGGGCGCGCTTCAGGCCTTTATCGCGGGGACCTTGCGCCACACGGTGGCCCAGCGCCTGCCGCTCAATGCATCGCTGCTGCGCTGCCTTGAGGATCTGCATGGCTGCGATCTCGACGGCCACAGCCGGCGGCTCTTTATCCGGTCGAAGGCGATCGAGATCCTGTGCCACGCGTTCAAGGTCATGGTGCAAGACGATGAACAGGTGACGCTCGATGCCTCGGCGCAGATGACCCGCGGTGTGATCAAGGCGCAGCAGCGTCTGATGGAGGATTTCGTCGCGCCGCCGTCACTCGACGATCTCGCGCGCGAAGTCGGGCTGAGCCGCAGCGGCCTGTGTGCCGGGTTCCGCCAGATCGTCGGGCAGACGGTGTTCGACTATATCGGCGACCTCCGGATGCAGCAGGCGCTTTCCATGCTGAACGAACGCGAGGCTTCGATCACGCAGATCGCCTATGCCGTCGGCTACAGCCACCCGTCGAGCTTCTCGCTCGCGGTTCAGCGCCGCTTCGGAACCTCGCCGAGCGAACTGCGCCGACGCGGATTGCCCGACGCCTAGCCTTCTTGGGCGAAGTAGCCGGCGATCCTCGCCAGGATGCGGCGTCGCGCGTCCGGGTGCGAGAAGGCAAGATGTCCGTACGAAAACGCGTGAAATCGGGCATCCGGATTGCGGTCGGCAAGGACGAGCGCGAAAGGCGCCTGCGCGTCATAGGCGCCGCAATAAAAATCGAGCGGCGTGGGGATCGCATAATGGTCGAAACCCCAATCGGATGAGGCCCACTTAAGCTCGGCCAGCAAGGCTTGTTTTCCGGCCGGCTGCGCCATGACGCGCCATTGGAATTCGCCCACGTCCTGCTCGATACCGGGCGGCGGCCCGAGGAGATCAAGGCGACGGAACGCGTCGCTTGGCGGCGCTTCGGCGCGCTGGCGGCGGAGCCTGTCGGCCGAGCCGGCGGCCGCTTTGAAAAGAAGGCCCGGCCAATATTTCATCAATCGATAGGCGATCGCCACCGACCGCGGCGATACGCTGCGTGCCATCGGGTCAAACCATGGAACGGTTGGATTGATCGGTATCGCGCCGATGACGCGGGGTGCCATGGTGGCCGCCACCGCCATGGTAACCATGCCGCCATTGGATTCGCCGAAACAGGCAAATCTATCGATTGTCAGACCATCGAGCAGTTCGCGAAGATCGTCCGAATAGCTGGCGACCGGACGGCCAGGACAGAGCGTCGAACCGCCCGCGCCCGGCCGGTTCGTCGCGATCAGGCGGATATTGTTCTGGACGGCTTCGCGGTGGAAAATCCCCGCCTCCAGACTGGTGCTGCCGCCGCCGTGGAAATAAAGTACGGGTCTGCCGCCGGGCACGCCGAATTCCTGCCACGTCAATTGCCGGCCGTCGGCCAGCGTGACCGACTGCATCGGCGGATCGATCAGGTCTCTTATTTCCATTGCACACCTTTTTGGCGGGAGCGATGAGCCTGTCCATCCATTATGCGGCGCGTTTCGCCATCGCTTAGGATCGCGTGCAAAAAATTTCGGCAATCGTCGGAAAGAGACGAGATGGCGGACACAATCGTCCGATGTTGCCGGAGCCTCCCGACCGGTCAGACGGAACGGGTAGCGCCCGCGGGCGTCAGTCTGGTACGGGCCGATAGCCTCGACCGCACTTCGGCTACGGGCCTCGTTGGTCAGGCGATGTGAGGGGCAACTATGGGCGCAAAAATCGCCAGGATCAGTCAAGCCGATGCGCGGCGTTTATGGATTCGTGCCCAGCGCCTCGACGAGAAGGCACCATTTGGCGCGGGGTCATCGGCGGTCGCCGCGGCGATCGGGCATCTCGGCTATGTCCAGATCGATACGATCAACGTTATCGAACGCTGCCATCATCACATCCTCTGGTCGCGCATTCCCGCATATCGGACCGCCGCGCTCGCCGCTGTACAGTCGCGCGAAAAATCCGCGTTCGAATATTGGACGCATGCGCTCGCCTATGTTCCGACCAAGGACTACCGCTTCTTCGTCCCGGCGATGGAGGCCCGGCGAAGCAAGGCTCATCCATTCCACGGCAGGATCGATCCCGATGCTTATGCGGCGATGCTCGCCCGGATCCGCGATCAGGGGCCGCTCTCGCTGCGCGATATCGATGACGAGAAGCTGGAGGAGAAGCTGCATCCCTGGGCGAGCCGGAAGCCGTCGAAGCGCTTGCTCGACTATGGCTTCTGGGTCGGCGACCTTACCATCAGCGCGCGGACCGGGATGTTGAAATCCTACGAGCTGACCGATCGGCACTTCGGTTGGACCGAGCGGGCGCCGGCGGCGACATCGGATGAATTTGCGGCCTATCTGCTCGATCGGGGACTGCGCACGCAGGGCGCCGTCAGCCTGGAGAGCATGACCTATGGGGACGCGCCCGCCAAGGCGGCGGTCGCGCGGCTGGTTGCCGAGCGCGTCGCGAACGGCGTGCTTGTACCGATCGAGATCGAGGGGCTTGCGCGTGCGAACCACTGGGCAACGCCTGCCGCGCTCGACGAGGTCTCCACCTTGGAGCGGACGCGGCGGGTTCATATCCTGTCGCCCTTCGACCCGCTGGTGATCCAGCGGAAGCGTCTTGCCGCACTCTTCGGCCATGATCACAGGTTCGAGGCCTATGTTCCGGCGGCCAAGCGCGTGCTCGGCTATTTCGCGCTTCCGGTTCTCGTCGGCGATCGGGTCGTCGCCGCGATCGATACGAAGATGGACCGCAAGGCCGGCGCGCTGGCGATCCAGAAATGGACCTGGATCGCCCCGGAAACGTCGGGCTTGCGGAGCCGGATCGAGGCTGCGCTGGGCCGGTTCGAGCAATTTCAGAAAAGGGCCTGACGAGCTAGAGGCGCACCGACGCTTTGAGATCCGCTTCGACGCCGCCCGCTACATGGATCTCATATTCGCCCGGCTCGATTTTCCATTCGTGATTATGCTCGTCGCGATAGCGCAGGTCGTCGATCTCGATTTTCATCATGATCGTCTGCGCTTCGCCAGCCGCGAGAGAAACGCGCGAAAAGGCTTTCAGCGCGAGGGGCCAGCGTTCGATGGCGCCGGGACAGCGGACATAGCACAGGATGCTTTCGTCCCCGGCGCGGTCGCCGACATTGGCGACCGTGACCGAAATATCTAGGGAGCGGCCCGAAACTGCGACGCGCAATGCGCGGCGGGCGAAGCGGGTGTAGCTGAGGCCGTGGCCGAAGGGGTATCGCGGCGCCACGCCGTCGCGGGCCAGCTTTGCATAGCCGTGCCAGTAATCATAAGTGATCGCGTCGGCGTCGCGATCGAAATAAGGATAATCACTGGCGTCGCGCGCGACGGTGAAGGGCAGGCGGCCCGAGGGACTGACGTCGCCGAACAATATGTCGGCGAGCGCATTGCCGCCTTCCATGCCCGAATAAAATGTCTGGAGGATCGCCGATGCCTGCTCGCGCCAGCGCTCCACCAGCACGGCGGAGCCCGCGACGATCGCGACGACGACGGGGGTGCCCGTCGCGGCGACGGCTTCGATCAAGGCGATCTGCTCGGCGGGCAGGTCCAGCGAGAGGCGGTCGCCGCCGATCGCCGGGCGGCCACCTTTGCCGTCGCCTTCCTGTCCCAGCGTGATGTCGCCCGGAATATATTCGCCTTCCTCGCGCGCGGTATAGCCCGTGACGATCAGCGCGACGTCGGCGTCGCGCGCCGCGGCGACCGCGGCGTCGATATCGTCCTCGTCACCGGTCACGACGGCATCCGCACCGAGCGTGGCGCGGAGTGCCTCCAGAGGCGTGACGACATAGGGCGGACGTACGCGGCTCGATCCCATGTCGCCGGTATTCGGAAGCGCCGCCAGACGGCCGAGGACGGCGATCCGGCGCAGCTCGCTACGGTCGAGCGGTAGCACGCCATTGTTTTCGAGCAGCACGATCGACTTTTGCGCGGCTTCGCGCGCGAGCGCGACATGTTCGGGCGAGGCGACGAGGTCGATGGGATATTCTGTCAGCGGATCGGCGGCGCAGGCGAAGCGATATTGCGTGCGCAGGATGTTGCGGCACGCGCGCTCGATCACGAAGGGGTCGACATGCCCCGCCTCGACTGCCGCGACCAGCTTGTCGCCGAGGATCTGCGGTTCGGGGTTCTCGATATCGAGCCCGGCGGCGACGGCATAGGGTTTGTAGAGGCCCATCACCCAGTCCGAATGGACGAAGCCCGAAAAACCCCATTCGGTGCGCAAGATGTCGGTGAGCAGGCCGTGGTGCTGGCCGCAATATTCGCCTTCATATTTGTTGTACGCGCTCATCACGGTCGCAACCCCGGCGTCGAGCGCGGTCTTGAAATGCGGCAGATAGATTTCGTGGAGCGCGCGTTCGTCCACCTGCACGTCGACCTTGAAGCGCGCATTTTCCATCGAATTGAGCGCGAAATGCTTGACCGTCGCCATCACATTCTGCGTCTGGATGCCGACGCCGAGCGCCGCGCCCATCGCACCCAGATGATGCGGGTCTTCGCCATAGGTTTCCTGCGCGCGGCCCCACGCAGGATGGCGCAGGATGTTGATGCAGACGGCGCCCGACAGGTCGCAGTCTTGCGCGCGGATTTCCTTGCCCATCGCCTCGCCGATCCGCGTTTCGAGGTCGGTGTCGAAGGTCGCGCCGCGCGCCATCGTGCACGGGAAACAGGTGCTCTCGCCGCGCGCGACGCCGCGCGGGCCGTCGGTGAACCACAGGGGTGGGACGCCGAGCCGTTCGATGCCGCTGCCGGCGCGATACGGACGCGCCCCCCACAGCCGGTCGTCGGCCATGAACTCCTGGAAAAAGCCGCGGCCCGACAGCATGCCGACCTTCTCGGCGAGCGTCGCCTGATCCATGATCGCGTCGATCGTTTCGGCGATCCATGTGTCGGAGGCGCCGCGGCGGGGCGCGAAGTCATATTGCTGATCGCTCATGTCATTTATCCATATTTGTCGTGAGAGAGACCGGGCGATTGCGGCGCGCGTTGCGCCATCCGATCGCGCGGACGAGACGCGCATGGGTGCGCGTGTCGAGGGGGTAGAAATAGATGAACAGTCCGGCGCCGATCGCGAGCGTGGCGGGAACGACCGTTGCGAGGCCGCGGATGCTGGTCAGTGCCTCGGGCGTTTGCGGCACATTCGGAACATAGCCGATGACGTCAAGGAGGATGCCGATCAGCCCGGTACCGATGCCGAGCGCCACTTTCTGGGTGAAGGCGAGGAAGCCGACGAGCGCGCCCTCGGCTCGTAATCCCGTCTGCCATTCGCCGACCTCGACCGTGTCGGGCAGCATCGACCAAAAGGTCAGGACGAAAGCGGCATTCCCGACGCCGCTGATCGCGAGCAGGCTGTAAAGCAGCGCCCCCGCCTTGGGCGCGAGCGCGAAGATCAGGATGTTCGCGGTCGCGCTGATCGCGATCCCGCTGAGCCATACGGCGCGTTTTCCGATCCGCTGGGTCAGCTTGACCCACAGCAGCATCGACAGCGCCGCCGCCGCCAGCGAAACCGTCAGGCCGATGGTGATCGTCTCTTCCGATCCTGCATAATATTTCATGTAATAGAGCAGCGCTTTGCCGCCCATCGCATAGCCGACCGAGCCGACGAGCGTCGCGCCGAGGAGCAAAAGGAACACGCGGTTCGAGCGCACCGCACCAAGCATCGCGCCAAAGGTCGGATGCGCATCGGGCGCTTCGCCGATCGCCTCGCTGGTCTTCCGGAAGCAGTTGAGCAGGACGAGTGTCGCAATGGCGGCGTAAAGCGCTGCGACCCACAGAAATCCTTCGCGTCCGCCGCCGAAGCGGGCGACGAGCGGCAGCGTCGCGGCGGCGAGGAACAGCCCGGTCAGGATCGCGAACAACATGCGCGCGCCGGCAAGGCGCGACCGCGCGAGCGAGTCCGCGCTCATCCGCGCCGACAGCGCGACGAAGGGGATGTTCACGACGGTGTAGACGGTGCGGAACAGGATATGCGTCGCGAGGCAGAAAGCCGCGAGCGCATTGCCCGACAGATCGAGCGGCAGGAACATCGCGATGAACGCGAATGCCAGCACCGGCGCGCCGAACAGCAGATAGGGGCGATAGCTGCCGAAGCGGCTGCGCGTCCGGCTGGCGATCACGCCCATCGCGGGATCGGTGATCCCCTCCCAGACGAGCGCCGCCATGATGATCAGGCCGGCGACCGAGGCCGAGAGGCCAAGCACGTCGGTGTAGAAATAGAGCAGGAACAGCGAGCAGAAGGTGAAATAAAGGTTGAAGGCGAGATCGCCCGAACCATAAGCCATGACCTCGCCCGTCGACAGGCGCGGTTGCTCCATGGACGCGGGGCGCCTTGCCGCCCCGCCGCTGACATCGGCCATCATCTCTCTCCCTCTTATGGAGGGAGCTTATCGCAACGAAATTCGCCTGTCTCTAATTTTTATCCAGTTGGATAATTATTTTTGACGCGGGCTTTCGGCCGCTTTCAGGCCGGGCATGAACAGCGAGACGATCGCATCCGAATAGGCCTCGATCGTCTCGTTCGACAGCGCGTCGATGCCGTGCGTCAGCTTGGCTTCGGCGGCGAGGTTGAAGATCGACTGGGCGGCGCCGGTCATCGCATAGACCATCAATGTCGGGTCTACCCGCGGCATCGTCCCGTCGTCCATCAGCGCGTTCCAGCGCGCGAATATCCGGTCGTGGCTGGGGCGGATGAAACTTTTGGACGCCCACGCCAGCCGTTCGTTGTCACGAAAGGATTCCTGCACCATCAGCCGCGCATGTTCGGGATGCTCGGCGCAATAGCGGACATAGCGGCGCAGCGAAATTTCGAACGCCTTATACGGCGGCAGCTCGGCCTCGCAGGGCTCGGCGCGCAATATCTCACTCATCCGGTCGAACATCAGCCGGACGGCCTCGCGCCACAATTCGTCCTTCGTGCCGAAATGATATTTGATCAGTCCGTGCTGGACCCCGACACTCTCGGCTATTTCACGAACCCCGACGCCATCGAAACCGTGGCGCGAAAAGAGCTGCAGCGCCTCTTCGACAATTTTCTGCCGCGTCGCGACGCCGCGGTCCTGGGCTTTTCTTTTCGGTTCGGTTTTCGACTGCAATCTGTTTGCCCCGGACTTGTTTCAACTGGATACCGATACCAGCGACGGGCGGGCACAGGCAATGACCGATGGGTCAGGGCAGGGTTTTCCCGCCGGGAAGCCGGTCGGGCTCCTTCTTGCGCCCCAGCGGCTCGTAGGTCTGGCGATATTGGTCGAAACGCGTGCGCATATCCTTCACGACATCGGGATGGCGCGTCGCGAGATTATAATCCTCGCTGGGATCGCTGCGTACGTCGAACAGCAGGTTCGCGCCGATCCGCGCGAGCGGCAGATCATAGTCGCGGTAATAGCTGCGCGCGACGAATTTCCAGCGGTCGGTGCGGATCGCCGCGACCTTTTCATTGTCGAACAGGATCAGCGCGTCGTGCGGGCTGGGCGCGCCTTTTTGCCACACCGCGCTGATATCCTTGCCGTCGAGAACGAGCCCTTTGGGGAGCGGTTTTCCGGCGAGCGCGGCGAAGGTCGGCAACAGGTCGAAATTCATCGTAATCGCGTTGCTGCGGCTGCCCGCCGGAATACGGCCGGGCGCCCATGCGACGAAGGGCACGCGGTACCCGCCGTCCCAGCCGGCACCGCCCTTGCGATCGCGCAGCGGACCCGCCGACCCTTCGAACCACGGCCCGTTGTCCGAGGTGACGATGACATAGGTGTCGTTCTGCAGGTTCAACCGCTCGAGCTGTTCGCGCAATCGGCCGAGTTCGGAATCGACCTCCTCGACGACGTCGCCATAATCGCCCGCGGGCGAATGGCCGGCATGCTCCTTGCTCGGGTTGAGCGGGATGTGCGGCGCGGTCAGCGCGAGCATCAGGAAGAAGGGACGGCTCTGGTTGGTTTCGACAAAGTCGCCCGCGCGTGCAAAGAAGCGCCGCGTCAGCGCCGCCATGTCGACGTCTTCCTGCGTGAATTCGACGCCCTTGCCCGCGGTGTAGAGCGACAGCGGCTTCATGTCGTGGCTGTAGGGGAGGCCGAAGAACAGGTCGAAACCCTGCACCGTCGGCGGCCAATAAGGCGGCGTGTGGCCAAGGTGCCACTTGCCGATCAGCGCCGAGACATAGTCGCGGCCGAGCACCTCGGGGATCGTGACCTCCTCGGGCGGCAGGCCGTTGGTGTCGTTCGCCTGGATCACCTGCCACGCCAGCCCGGTGCGGATCGGATAGCGTCCGGTGAGCAGGCCGGCGCGCGACGGGGTGCAGATATTGGCCGACGCATAGGCATCGGTCATCAGCAACCCGTCGGCGGCAAGGCGGTCGATATTTGGCGTGCGGATCGCGCGCGAGCCATTGGCGCCGATGTCGCCATATCCAAGGTCGTCGGCGAGGACGACGATGAAGTTCGGCGGGCGCTTGCGCGCCGCCGGGGCTTTCGACTTGGCGAGCGCGAGGGTCGAAACGCCCCCCGCTCCCGCCAGCGCCAGCGCGGCCATCAGGCTGCGGCGATCGAGCGTTTTCATCAGAACCGATACTCCACGGTGGCACCAAACTGGCGCGCGGCGGTCGAGGGAAAGAATTGTGACTGCCCGCCGGTGTCGAGCGGCGTGTCGTAAATCAGCTCGACGAAGCTTTTGTCGGTCAGATTCTTGCCCCAGATCCACGCCCGCATCCGGTCGCCGGGCAAGGCGAAGCCCAGCTGCGCATCGAGCAGGCCATAGGCCTTTTGCACCGATTTCGGATCGAGGTCGAGCGCGGTAAAGGTCTTGCCGCGATAGGCGTAGGACAACTGGCCGAAGACGGTGGCGCCCGCCGACGAGACCTCGGTTTCATAACGCGCGGTCGCATTCGCTGTGACCTTGGGCGCGTTCGCGAGTTCCTTGCCGGTCAGATCCTGCCGCGACTGGCCGCCCGAAACGATGCAGCCCTGCGCGACCGTCTGGCCGAAATAGCATGGCGCGCCCGCAAAGTCGGTATACTCGGCCTTGGTATAGGCCGCACCGCCCATCAGCGTAAAGCCGCCGCCGGCGTTGATATTGATGTCGGCCTCGACCCCGCGCGTCCGCAGCGAACCCGCGTTGATGACGTCGAATACCAACGTGCCCGTATCAGAGACACCGATCGCCTGCGCCTGGAAATCATCGAAGTCGGTGCTGAACAAGGCGATGTTGAAGCGGACGCGGCGATCGAACAATTCGGTCTTGGCGCCGACTTCATAAGAGGTCGGGATTTCGGGTTCGACGGTGCGGAGTATGGTCGAGTCCTGCAGCGCGTTGAAGCCGCCGCCCTTGAAGCCGCGCGCGACGCTGCCGTAGAGCGTGATCTCCTCGGTCGGACGGAACTGCGCGCCGAGGCGCCACGTCCACGCGCCGTCGACGCGCTTCGACTTCTGGTCGACGCGCGGCCCGAGCAGCACCGTGCCCGGATTGGGGAAGCGGCGGAAATGCGTGTTCAGCCGCTCGACGGTGTAGCGCAGCCCGCCGAAGACGTTGAATTTGTCGGTCAGATGATAGGTTGCGTCGGCGAAGGCGGCGAAATTCTGCGTATCATTCTCGACGAAAATCGCGCGCGACGCCTGCACCCCGGGGGGCAGCGGTGCGTCGAACGTCCCTTGCTGCGAATTGCCGAGCTCATAATCCTGATTGAACAGGAACAGCCCGCCGACCCATTCGAATGGCCGGCCCGAAGGCGAGGTCAGGCGCAGCTCCTGCGTGAACTGGCGCTGGTGGCTGTCGCCATTGTTGATGTTGAGCACCGGCGTCGGGCGCTGGTCGGCGTCATTATTGTCGACCGCGTCCCACCAGCGCATCCCCGTGATCGAGGTCAGCGTGATGCCGCTCGCGCTCTCGACATCGACCTGCACCGATCCGCCATAGGTTTCCTGCCGGATGAAGGTGTTGCCGTCGAGCGCGACCTCGCGATTGTTCGGCCCGGGCACGACACCCGCCGCCGTCAGCTGGTTCCGGACGTTCGCATTGTTGCCGAAGCTGCGGATCGTCCACATGCAGCATTCGGCATCGCGCGACGAATAATCGCCCGCGACGAGCACGCGGATATTGTCGGCAGGTTCCCACAACAGCTTGGCGCGGCCGCCCCATTCGTCGCGATTGTTCAGCTTGCTGTCGTCGAAGACGTTGCGGATATAGCCGTCGCGCTTGGTCAGATAGGCCGAGGCACGGAAGGCGAGGTTCTGCGTGATGCCGCCGGTGACCGACCCACGCAGCACGAACTCGTCGAACTCGCCATAGGTCGCCTGCACCCGTCCGCCCCAGGTGTAGCTGGGATCGGTGGTCACGATGTTGAGCACGCCCGCCGACGCATTCTTGCCGAACAGCGTGCCCTGCGGCCCGCGCAGCACTTCGACGCGCTGGATGTCGAACAGGTCGGTCATGCCCGCGCCCTGCCGCCCGATCGGGACGCCGTCGACGACGATGCCGACCGACCCCTCGATCGCCGAGGAGAAGTTGTTCGTGCCGATCCCGCGGATCGCAATCCCTGCGCCGCGCGGGTTATTGCTGCCCTGGAACGAGAAGTTCGGGGTCGTCGTCTGAAGCTGGGAAATTTCGGTGATGTTGCGGTTGCTGAGCTGCTCGCCGCTCAGCACGGCCACCGACAGCGGGACATCCTGCAACGACTGTTCGCGCTTTTGCGCGGTCACGACGATCTCGTCGCCGTTGGCCGCCTCGGGCAGGGGCGCGCTGTCTTGCGCGTGCACCCCGGTTGCGAGCAGCGTCGATCCCATCAACGCCACGACAATGTTCTTCATCGACATCCTCCCGTTATTATTTATCCAGTTGGATAATAATTTGTCCCGGGAGATGTCAAGTGGTGAATTCGGGGTGCACGCCGTCACTCGGAAATTTCGCGACCGCGGACTGCTCATCGATGTGACGAACGAAGGGTGGCGCGCCCCGCGAGGAGACCCCTCGAAGAGCTACCTGTCGCTCAATGCTCGTCAATCGGTAACCGAGTGACAGAGGTTTGTCGTGCAGCCGGCGCTAAAATTGCGCCCTGAGCGTCGCATAGAGCGAGCGGCCGGGTTCGGGGAAGCCGTCGGTTAGGCTATATTCCTCATCGAACAGGTTGCGGGCGCCGACCCCGAGCTCGATTTGATCGGTGACGGCATAGCTGAACCGCAGCGAAGCGTTGGCATAGGAGCCGGTGCGATAATAGCGCGCGGGCTGGTTCGCCGGCGTCGCCGTGAACAATGTCCAGCGGCTCGACGCAAGTTCGAGGCTTGGCTGGATATGGAGGCCAGCGAAGGGTTCCCAGTCGGCATAGATCAGGCCCTTGTGGGCCGGGACGCCGGTGGGCCGGAAGCCCGGGTTTGCGGTGTAGGTAAGATCGCGTTTGATATAGGTATAGTTCGCGCCGACATCGAAACCCGGCGCGAGCGTAGCGGTGAGCGAGGCTTCGGCGCCATAATAGTCGCCGCTGCCGACATTCTGGCTCTGCGTGAGATTCCGCAAAGTACAGCCGGGCACCGGAGTCGCGGGGGGTGTCGTCGATGCGGTGCAGGGATAGGCGGGCGTGAGCACGCCGAAAATCGCATCGTTGATCCAGCTGTAGAACAGCGCCCCGTCGAGCCGGATGCCTCCCGACGTCCAACTGCCGCCGATCTCGGCATTAGTCGCGCGCTCCGGACGCAGTGCGGGGTTGGGGATCGCGGTGTTGAAGCGCTGACTGAAGCGCTCGAAGATTGTCGGAAAGCGTGCCCGCGAGGACAGGCTGGCGTGAAGCGTCATCGCATCGCTGGCGTTCCAGTCGAGGCGGCCCTGAAGGTTCCACGTATCGGCATCGCGGCGCCGATATTGATAAAGAACTGCGGGCAGAGTGGTGCCGAGCGGAGAGCCGAACTCTTCAGCACGCTCAAGGTCGCGCCAGTCGAAGCTGCCGCCGAGGGTGAAGCGGAGCGAGGAGGTGAGGGCGAGGTCATTTTCCAGTGCAAGAGAGAAGGTGTTTTCGGTTTGCGTCTGCGGCGGCTCGGTCGAAGGGGCGCCGGCGGTCGAGAAGCTCGTCTGCGCCTCGACATGTTTGTCATGCCGGTAGTGGAAAGCGAGACGGAGCGTGTCGGCTTCGCTCAGCTTCATATCGAGCTGGGCCGAACCACCCCACGCCTTGTCGAAATAGGGGCTGTCGAAGGCGAAGGGTCGGCTTTGCGCCGACTGGGTGCGGTCGTTGAACGAACGCAGGATCGAATCGAACTGGTTGTAATAGGCGCGCGTCTTGAGCGTCGCGCGGTCGCCGAGCGCGGTGGTCGACAGGAAATAGACGCTCTCGATGTCCCACATCGGCCAGTTCCAGAAACGCGGCGCTGTGACCGTGTCGCTGATATGAAGCGGCGCGTTCTTGGCGCCCGCCTGCTTCGTATAGCTGATCGCATATTCGTCGGTGTCGTTCGGCGTAAACCCGACCTTGGCATTGACGCGCCAGTCACGCGTCCGCGAAAAGTCGCGTTCGCCGCCATCCTCGAGCGTCGGCACGATGGGTGCAAAGCTGTCCGGCAAGTCCCAATGGTCGGTGAAGCTGCGGGCGTAGCTCGCCTGGGCGTACCATTTATCCTGTCGCGTCCCGATCAGGGCGGAGGTCGAATAGCCCGCATAGCCCGCGTCCCGATCGAAATTGACCGTCCCGCGTACGTCGATGTCGAGCGCCTTGGTCGGGCGCCGCGTGACGAGATTGATCGCGCCGCCCATCGCGCCGGGGCCGTCGAGCACCGACGCATAGCCTTTCGCGACCTGCACTTCGGAAATGTCGGTCGTCAGGAAGCGGCCGTAATCGAGCCGGTTGTCCGCCGGCAGATAGACCCGGATGCCGTCGATCGAGAGCGGAACCTGAAAACGATCGAAGCCGCGCACGAAGACGAGGCGTTCGTTGCGCGTGCCGCCGCTGTTCCCTGCGACCACGCCTGGCATCAGATTGACCGCATCGTCGAGCGAAGTCCGGTTGAACTTATAGATCGCCTCGGACGACAAGGCCTCGCTGTCGATGCCGATCCCCTCGCTGCGCGGTGCCGTGACGACGATTTGGCCGAGCGCGAAGCGATCGTCTTCCTGTACCGGGTTACTTTCGTCCTGAGCGCGGACCTGCGGCGCGATCATGTAGGCGGCGCAGAGCAGGAATGAGAGGGCGGCCCGCATGAATTTCCCCTTTTTCGTCCGGTCGAATCTCTATATTCGGCGGTATATAGTTGTTTGATCCAAAGGAAAGCCGCTGATGACCCGCTTCGCTCTTCTGCTAGTCTGCGCGCTTCCCGCGACGATCTTCGGGCCCTCGGGTCAGGCGCAGCCTCCCGCGGCTCCGTCGGCCTGCACCGCGGCTGTCGATCTTCCTCCTGCGCTGGCGGGATGGGCGGCTCCAGGCGCCCTGAAAGCTGCGGCTGACGTCAAAAGGAGCGCGACGGCCCGGTTGACGCCGGGGAAAGCGGTGGCGATCAGATTGTTGCCCACGCTGAAGGTCGTCTATCCGCTGCGCCCTGAAAAACCCGGCGGGAGCGTCAGCTACGGTGGCCTGACGAGCTTCACGATCGCGGACGAGGGCATCTGGCGCGTCGCGCTGAGTTCGGGGGCATGGGTCGATGTCGTGAAAGATGGCACGGCATCGCAGTCGGTCGCGCATGGGCGCGGTCCTGACTGCTCGGGCATCCGCAAGATGGTCGATTATCGACTGACGCCGGGCACCTATACGCTGCAAATCGCCGCTAACGGGTCCGATGCCTTGACGCTTCTGGTCGCACGCTTGCCGTGAAGGCGCTGCTCGGCGCGGCAGCATTGTTTCTGACGGCGGCAACAGTGCCGCCTTGGTCGTGGAATCTGCCCGCTGGCACACCGCCGCCGCCGGTTCCGGCCGATAACGCAATGAGCGCCGCCAAGGTCGAACTCGGCCGGCGACTTTTCTACGATGCCGACCTGTCGCTCGACGGCACGCTTGCCTGTGCCGGCTGTCACGAACAGAAGCGGGCCTTCGCCGACGGCAATGCGACGCGCCCCGGCGTCCATGGAAATCCCGGTCGGCGCAATGCGCCCGGACTCGCCAATGTGGCATGGCTGCCGCGGCTGACCTTTGCCGACCCGTCGGCGACCTCGCTCGAGGCGCAGGTGCTGATCCCGCTGCTCGGCGAAAACCCCGTTGAAATGGGGATGAAGGGCAAGGAAGCCGAACTCGGTCGGCGGCTTCGCGCGGACCGCTGCTACCGCGCCATGTTCGCCAAGGCCTTTCCCGATCGGCAGGGTCGGATCGATCTGACGAATGTCGTCGCGGCGCTCGCTGCATTCCAGCGGACGATGATCGCGCTCGACAGTCCCTATGACTGGGCCGGCCGAGGCGATCGGGGCGCGCTGACGCCGCTCGAGGTCGAGGGGCAGGGGGTATTTAGGGCCGCCGGTTGCGCCTCCTGCCATTCGGGGCCGCTGCTCACCGATGCCGCTTATCACCGCCTTGGCGATCCCGCGGGCCCTGATCGCGGTCTGGCCGAACATACGGGGCGGATCGCCGACGAGGGGCGCTTCCGAACGCCATCGCTACGGAACGTCACCGTGACCGGCCCATGGTGGCACGACGGGAGCTCTCGCACATTGGCGCACGCTGTCGGACGACATTCGGTGGCGCTTCCGGACGGGGCGATGGAACCGCTCCTCGCTTTTCTCGGGGCTCTGACCGACAAGCAGTTCCTGATCGAACCGCGCCTCGCGCGTCCGGACTGGGCATGCGGCAAGCGGCTATGAGTTTTTGGCGAGGTCCGGCGCCAATGGAACGGCGCGCACTTTACGGCTCAGCTCGCGATACGCATCTCCGCCGACCGACCGGAGAGCCGACGTCTGGATCGCCCGATACGCCGCGAGTATCTGCTGTCCGGTATCGGTAACCTTCGCGCCGCGTTCCTTGCCGCCTCCCGCCACTGTCTCGACCAACCGCTCGTTCCAGCAGCGGTTCATCGTGTCGACGAGGAGCCATGTGCGCCGGTAGCTCATCCCGAGCGCGCGTCCTGCGGCCGAAATCGAACCATGTTCGTGGATGGCGTCAAGCAGGTCGGCTTTGCCGGGGCCCATGGCAATCTCGTCGCCGCACAGCAATTGCACTTTCAGCTTTAGAACCGAGGGATCGTCCATCGGCGCAAGATACGCTTGAAGTCGGCATGACCGCAATCGTCGTTCGATCGACCAGGCTGGGGTGGCTCGATTCCAGGCAGGCCAGTGACAGTTTGACATATAAAGAATCCTTTATATTCTATTCTCATGGCAACCGAAGCAATGACCGAGTCCGCTCGCCTGGAAGCTCTGATCGAAGCTGAAGAGCGTGCGTTCGCGCTGTTCGACGCGATCGAATCCGCGGGGCTGGTCGCCCCCGGGCGTACCGAGCGTGCGGTGGAGCAGGGCATTCGCGCGCTGGCGCTGAGCGAGTTCGGTGTGACGAAGCATTGGCACAAGCGCGTCGTGCGCGCCGGCATCAACACGATCACGACGGCGGGCGACAATCCGCCGGACCGCGTGATCGGAGACGACGACATCGTCTATCTCGATCTGGGGCCGGTGTTCGAGGAATGGGAGGCCGACGTAGGGCGCAGCTATGCGATCGGCGATGATCCACGCAAGCACGCGCTCTGCGCCGATTTGCCCAAGATATTCGACATCGTTCGCGACAGGTTCAATTCAGCCCCGGATATCACCGGCGCCGAGCTTTACGCCTTCGCCCACGAAGCCGCCGAAAATGCGGGCTGGCTTTTCGGGGGCAAGATCGCGGGGCATATCGTCGGCGAATTTCCCCATGCCCATATTCCGGGCGAAAAGGATCATCACCGGATCAACGCCGCCAATCCGGGGCGCCTTCGCGAACCCGACGCCTTTGGCCGCGTCCGACACTGGATATTGGAGATTCATATGATCGCGCCGGACCGGACCTTTGGCGGATTCTACGAGAAGTTGCTGCGGGCGGCCTGAGACCCCGTCCCCGTACGGTCACGGGCCAGCATCCATATCGACATCAATGACCTTGGGCGGCGGGGTGTCCGCCGCGTCCTCGATCGGTGGGCGTCATCGTCTTGTAGACCGCCCCTTTGACATGTTGCCAGGATGTTCTCAATGATACGCTTGACGGCGGGCAGGCAAAATGGCAATCGCCGCCGACCTTGGAGATGCGGGTATAGCATAGTGGTAATGCTCTAGCCTTCCAAGCTAGCTAGGCGGGTTCGATTCCCGCTACCCGCTCCACCAAATCCGAACATTGGTAACGCACGAACCCGCGCGTTCGATTGGCTGCCGGCGCGCCTGCTGAGCCTCGGAACTCGCCGCTGCCCGTCGGCGTTATCCATCCACCTGACGGAATGCACAGCCGGACAGAATCGCATTGTTCGCGCGGCGGCGCTCGGCTTGGGCCGGTCGGGAGGGGGGCATTAGCGAATAGGAGAATTTCGATGTCCCCATCTCTGAAGAAACTGGCACCCGCAGTGGTGATCTTGGCCGGCTCGCTCGCTTTGGGCGGCTGTGCGACCAAAGGCTTCGTGCGCGAGCAGGTTGCCGTGGTGAGCCAGCGCGTCGATGCGCTCGAACAGCAACTGCAGGCCACCGACGCCACCGCGAAACAGGCCTTGAGCGAAGCGCAGGCCGCATCGGGGCAGGCCCAGAACAATGGCCAGCGCCTCGATCAACTCAATGGCCGGGTCGATGGTATCGAACAGCGGATGCAGGCCCAGCAGAAGCGCCCGCGTAATTGAGGCCGCTTGACGGCCGTTGTTGATCAGCCGTGATTTCTATCGCCGTCGCTTTTGGGCGACGGCGACCGTTTCATTCGAGTGCATCATCCTGTGATCAAAGTCTGTCTGGCGCTTGCTGGTTTCGCATTGACAGTTTCGGTGTCTGCGCGATCAGCCGAGCCTCCTCCCACACCCGAATTGGCGGCCGCAGAAGCAAAGGGCGCCGAAACCAGGGACGCCGTCGTTAGATCCGAGGCCGCCACGCGCGTCGCCGACTGGGTTGCCGCGTCAGGCGACAATGCAGCCTTGCCCTATATCATCATCGACAAGCACGCGGCTTCGCTCCTGCTGTTCGACGCGAAGGGAAAAGCGCTCGGCCAGGTTCCGGTCCTGATCGGCGTCGCGGTTGGCGATGACGCGACCCCGGGGATCGGCTCCAAGAACCTCGCCGAGATCGGGCCCGCAGAGCGAACGACGCCCGCCGGGCGCTTCCTCGCCAAATTCGGTATGGCGGCTGGAAAGCAACGAGTGCTCTGGGTCGACTATGCCACGTCGGTGGCGCTTCACCCGATCCCGACGGGCAATCAGAAGGAACGCCGCCGCCAGCGGATGCTGTCGCCGACCGTCGACGACAATCGCATCACCTTCGGCTGCATCAACGTTCCGTCGCTTTTTTACAGCAAGAGCGTCCGCCCGCTTTTCCAGAAGAAGGGCGGATATGTCTATGTGCTGCCCGACACCAAGCCGCTCGAGGCGGTCTTCCCGCGTCTGCACGTCCAGTCCTATACGAAGGCGGCTGCCTCCTGAGGTCCCTTAGCCGGCCGGCTCGACGCCCAGAAGTTCGACCGTGAACAACAGCGTGGCGCCGCCCGGGATCGGGCCCGTGCCATCGGGGCCGTAGGCGAGTTGCCAGGGGATCGCGAGTTCGACCTTGTCGCCGACGCCCATCAGCGCGACACCTTCCTGCCAGCCGTCGATCACGCGGTTGAGCGGAAAGGTCGTCGGTTCGCCGCGCCGTACCGAGCTGTCGAATTCGCGGCCGTCGGCGAAGGTGCCGACATAGTGGACCGTGACATGGTCGGTCGGGCCGGGGTGCACACCGCTGCCGTCGCCCGCGATCCGGCGCCAGCGCAGCCCGCTGGGCGTCACACGCCAGCCCTCGGTCGCATTGCGGCCGGCGAGCGCCGCCATCTGCTGGTTGAGATAGGCCGTGCCCCCCGTCGACGGCTTTTCGGCCTGCTGGGCCTGGGCGAAGGCTGGAATGCAAAAGGCAAATGCGGCCGCGGTCAGCAGCCGGTTCAAAGACGATATGCGCATGAAAACTCCCTCGATCGTTCTTGCGCATAAACGCACCGCGCGCCCAATTGGCAAGGGCCTATCGGTGGTTGCATCGACGCGCCGCAGGAACCTTCCTCGGCCTCCGTCGTTTCACCTTCGTACGCAATAATCAGAGACTTGAGGCGCGGCCATCGGTCGCTTGTTCGCTCGAAAACCCGGTTTTCGAGACGTGGTGCCGCGTGTCTGCTCTGGCCAAGAAAGGAAACGTCCGATGTTCAAATGGGCTTTGATATTTGCAGTGATCGCGCTGTTGGCCGCGGTCCTTGGCTTCGGCGGCGTCGCAGGCGCCGCAGCGGGCATCGCCAAGATCCTGTTCTTTGTTGGTCTGGCGCTCGTTGTGCTGTTCCTGATCTTGGGTTCGGCAGCAGCGCGGAAGATCACATAAAAATTTGAACGCGGCGGGAACCATATTCATCCCGCCGCGTTTCACATATCTATCCGATCGAAAGAAAAGATAGAATCTGGTTCTTGTCTTCGGACGGAACCTAGGGAGCCCCGCCGCAGAAATGCGACGGGGCTTACCTGTTTTTGGCCCGGATTAGCCGCACGCAACGCCGTTCGTGCACCGCGAGCAAGATTCGTCAGGCGGCCGGCATCGCTCCAACATCTTGGCGCCGTGGCAAAAATCCGATTGCGGGCCGACATGTCCGACTTCCGCGACGAATGCCGGGATCATGCGGATCAATCGGCGCGCGATGCTCGTTGGTCGAGTTCGCACCAAATAGTCGAGTGGATGGAGAATGGCATGAGCATGTTCAAAAAGGCGGCAATCTCTTTTGCGGCATTGTCGGTCGTCGCGGCGCCGGTCGCCGCGTCGGCGGCCGCGGGAACGCGCGCCGCGTCGGTCGCCGGCGGTCAGAGTCAACTCGAAGGCAATTCAAGCTGGATCATCGGCCTTGTCGGCCTGCTAGCGGGTGTCGGCGCGATCATCCTCGTCGCCGATGATGACAAGGATTCGCCCGTCAGCCCGTAAAGAGGCATTGACGGCGGCGGCCACGCGATCCTCGCGGCTCGCGTGGCCGCCAAGCTGTCCGTCACTTTCCGCGAAATGAACGGCGGGCGGTTTTTGCGACAATTTGCGACAATTTTTCGTCGATCCGGCAATGAGCTGGGACAAACAGCGCCTAGAACGGCTTCATCGGGATCCGGCTCTCTCCGGAAGACCCCTGAAGGAGTTCGTTACGTGAATAAGAAAATCTCTCTCTTTACGCTTGCCGCCGCTTTGGTGGCGGTGCCCGTCCTCGCCGCGCCCGGCGGGGCCGACCGTGATGCCGTGCAGACGCGTGCGGATGCGCAGGCCAAGGCCGCCCAGATGTTCGCCAGGATGGATGCGAACAAGGACGGCAAGCTCGACGCCGCCGACCGCGCCGCGCAACACGCCGAGCGGCAGGCGGAGATGTTCGCCAGCCTCGACGCCGACGGCAATGGCAGCATCAGCAAGGCCGAATGGGACAAGCATGGCGCCGACCGGGCGGCAAAGCGCGCCGAACGTGGTGAAAAGCGTGCCGACGCCGGTGAAGCGGGCGAGGGCAAGCGTCATCATGGCATGCGCGGCGGCCATGGCAAACGTGGTGGCCATCGCGGCATGATGATGGGCAAGGCCGACACCAATGGCGACAAGGCGGTCAGCCAGGCCGAATTCCAGACGGCGGCACTCGCGCGCTTCGATGCCGCCGACGCGAACAAGGACGGTCAGGTTACGCCTGAGGAGCGTCAGGCCCAGCGCGGCGCGTGGCGCGCCAAGCGCGGTGCGGCTCCGGCTGCTCCCGCCAGCGAATAAGCCATTTGGCAGGGGCCTGGCGGCAAAGCGTAGGGCCTTCCTCCCCTCCCGGCATTGCCTTTGTTGCCGGTCCCTGTCAGCTATCGCCCATCGGCCCCCGCGGCCGGTGGGCGAACTAGCATTTTTCCATGGAAACCCGATGACCGATAGCGACACGCCCCGCATCCTGCTGATCGACGACGAACCCTCGATCCGCGAGCCGCTCGGCGAATATCTGACCGCGCAGGGCTTTGCCGTCACCGACGTCGCGAGCGCTGCCGAGGCGCGATCGGTGCTGCGCGCGCAGGGTGTCGACCTGGTCGTCAGCGACATCATGATGCCCGGCGAGGACGGCCTGTCGCTGACCCGCCATTTGCGCGAGACGAGCAGCATCCCCGTCATCCTGCTGACCGCGCGCGCCGAGGACACCGAACGGATCATCGGGCTGGAGATCGGCGCCGACGATTATGTCGTCAAACCGTTCAACCCGCGCGAGCTGGTCGCGCGCATCCGCACCGTGCTGCGCCGCACGCAACAGGGCGGCCGCGCGCTCGATCCGGGCGGTACCTATTATGCATTCGGCGACTGGGTGCTGCGCGAGGTCGAGCGCGTGCTGGTCGACGGCGAGGGCAATGAGGTTGCGCTGTCGTCGGGCGAATATCATTTGCTCCACGCGCTGGTCCGTCATCCGCGGCAGGTGATGAGCCGCGACCGGCTGCTCGACATGGTGCGCGGGCGCGAGGCCGATATCTTCGACCGTGCGATCGACAATCTGGTCAGCCGGCTGCGCAAAAAGATCGAGGTCGACGCCGCGCATCCGCAGCTAGTCAAGACCGTGTGGGGCGGGGGCTATACGCTTGCATGCGAAGTGAAGCGGATGGGGCCGGCGGCGTGAAACTGCGCCTTTGGCCCAAGAGCCTGATCGGCCAGCTCGTCTTTGCCGTCGCGGTGATGCTGTTCGTCGCGCAGGCGATCAATTTCGTGCTGCTGTCGCGCGGGATGCGGCAGCAGACCCTGGCGCATGGCGGCGGCATGGCGGTCGCGCGGATCATCGATGCGATCGAGCGCGACCGGCGCGGCGACTTCGGGCCGCCGCGGAACGAACGCGAGCGGCACGAGGCCCGCGAGCGTGCGGAAAAACTGGTGATTTCGGATCAGCGACCTCCGATGCCCGTCGGCGCCGTCCGCGTGCCCGACCTTGCCGCCTATGTCGAAGGTTTGCTGAGCGAAACCAATATCCCCGCCGCCATGGTCGATGCATGGGCCCTGCCGCCGCGCGAAAAGCAGCGGCTGCGCCGGCCGGCCTTTCCCGACCGGGCCGTCATCGTCGTGGCGAAGGTCGACGGGCGCTATTTCGCGGTGCGAACGCGGATCGCGGCGGGCGGCAACCGGCTGCAGGGCTTCCTCGTCTGGCAGACGCTCTCGCTCTATCTGTTGCTGCTCGTGCCGATCATGTTCATCGCGTATCGCGCCGCGCGGCCACTGCGCGACCTGACGCGCGCGGCGCGCGCCAATCCGGCGCTCCGCGATGCCGAGCCGCTCGAGGAGGAAGGGCCGTCCGACGTGCGCGAGCTGATCGGCGCCTTCAACGCCTATCGCAGCCGTATCGCGACGATGCTGTCGGACAAGGACCGGATGCTCGGCGCGGTCGGGCATGACCTTCGCACCCCGCTGGCCAGCCTACGCGTGCGGGTCGAGCAGATCGACGACGACACGTTGCGCGACAAGATGATCGCGAGCATCGAGGAAATGACCGCGATGCTGACCGACATCCTGGCGCTCGCGCGGTCGGGCGCGGGGACCGAGGCGCAGGAGCGTATCCCGCTGCACGAACTGATCGGCGAACTGGCGGCTGACTATCAGGAGCGCGACAAGGATGTTGCGATCGGCGACATCGCCGATGCGACCGTGCTGGCGCGACCGATGCTGCTCAAGCGGGCGCTGCGTAATCTGACGGACAATGCGGTGGCCTATGGCCTGCGGGCGCGGCTGTCGGTGCGTGTCGAGGATGGCCGCGCGCGGATCACCGTGTCCGACGATGGCCCCGGGCTTTCCGACGAGCAAATCAAGACACTGATCGAGCCCTTCGCGCGCGGCGAGCAATCGCGCAACCGCGCGACCGGCGGTGCGGGTCTGGGCCTGTCGATCGCGCGCGATATCGCCGAGGGCGAGGGCGGGACGCTGACACTGTCGAACCGCGCGGGCGGCGGGCTCGATGCGCTTATCGCGCTGCCGGTTCAGGCGTAGATCGCGATCGCCTGACTGCCGCTGAGGATCGGTTCGCCGGCGCGGTTCCAAAGCATCATGTCCTGGACCGACAGGCCGTGGCGCGCATAGCCGGTCTTCGCTGACAAGAGCCACCAGCCATCCTCGGTCTGCGGATTGCCGGTGAGCATGTTGACCGTCCAATTCATCGAGCTGATCGGCCCGAACTCGCTGAACAGCGCCATGGCAGCGGGGGGCAAGGCGTCGCCCATCGCGAGCAGGGCGATAGCGGGATGACAAGCGGGCTCTTCGACGAAGCGTACCCAGGTAAGATACTCGCCGACTTCGCTTTTCCACGCGAAGCGCGGTCCGGTTGTCGGACGCATGTCGAAATGGCGCACGAAGCTGGGGCGCGCCTTGTGCTCAGGCACCGGCTCAAGCGTTTCGGGCGCGGGCGCGTCTGGAATGGACAGGCGATCATGGTCGAGATGGCTCTTGCGATCGCCCGAAAAGGCGAAGACCGCGGCGGTGCCGAATCCCTGATCGCTCGATACGCCCGCGTCGATGAACAGCGAGGATTTCGACTGGCGCAGCACGCGCGTTTCGACCGTGCAATCGCCGCCGACCGGGCCGACAAAGCTGATCTGGGCATAGCGCAGCGGCGTCTCGGTCGGGTGAAGCGCCATCGTGCCTGCAAGCGCGACCGCCGAGCTGATCCCGCCATAGGCGGTGCGGCCCTGCATCCATCCTTCGTCGATATGCGCCTTCGCCACGCCCTCTTCGGTGCGCAGCGTCGAAAGCAGCGCGTCGAGCGCGCTGGGAGAGGTCGTCATCTTGTTTTTATTCCTCGATCTGGAACGTCAGCCCGGCATGTTCGGTGAGCCGGTCGATCAGCGCGTCGCCGAGCAGCGCGCCCGGGGTCCAGACGCCGCCAGCGCCCTTGTTGGCAAGCATCGCGATGCCCGTTTCGGCGAGCATCTTCGACGTCGAGCCATAGCCGGGATCGCGGTCGCCCTGGACGCTTGCACGGACGCTCGTACCGTCAGGGTATTCGCCGACGAAGAGGATGTCGTAAAAGCCGTTCTCGCGCTCCTCCTTGCTCGGGCCTTCGCCGGGCTGGAGCTTGGATTCGCCGAACGGGTTTGCCTTTGCGATCGCCTCGGCCATCGCTTTCCCGGCGTCGCCGATCGTCGTCATCATCATCTCGTCATAGACAAGGTCGGCGCCCCACGCATGGCCGAGCAGGAAGTTGGTGCGGTGGACATTCTTGGTGTTGATCGCCGCCATGACGAAGGGGGCGGTCCAGGTGCCGGTCGCGCTGTCATATTCGGGGATCAGCCCGGTCGGCTGCGACGGTCCCTCGAAGCCCGGGGTCAGCGCGAACGAGGATTTGAGCAGCAGCGCGAGCGAGGGCTTGCGCGCGATTGCTTTCATCGTTTCGGTGAGGCTGGCGATCGTGCCGCCCGACGCGCCGCCCGCCATCTTGCGTACGCGGCCTTTGACGCGCGGCGCGGGCTTGCCGTGGCGCCTGACGGCCTCGGCCTGCAGGAAATGGACGCCGAGGTCGAACGGGATCGAGTCGAACCCGCAACTGAAGGTGATGCGCGCGCCCGATGCCTTCGCCGCATCCTGATGCTCGTCGATCATCTCGCGCATCCAGCCGGGTTCGCCGCAGAGGTCGGCATAGGCGGTGCCCGCCTTCACGCAGGCGGCGACGAGCGGGCTGCCATAGAGCTGGTACGGACCGACCGTCGTCAGGATGACCTGCGCGCGCGCCGCCATCGCGTCGAGGCTCGCCGGATCGCTCGCATCGGCGACAATCAGCGGCGTGTCCCTGGGCGCGCCGATCAGGTCGCGGACCTCGGCGAGCTTGTCGGCGCTGCGCCCCGCCATCGCCCATTTCGGCGCGTCCTTCCGCCCGGCATAATGTTCGGCGAGATATTCGGCGACGAGCCGGCCGGTAAAGCCGGTCGCGCCATAGACGATGATGTCGAATTCGCGGGCCGCAGCCATGGCTATCCTCCCTTTACGTAAACGTTAAGTGGAGGCTAGCGCAGGCGGCGAAGCTTGCCAAGCGCGAAGGTCTAGCGGCGCCAGAAGGGCCGCTTCTTGACCACGACCGGCGCGCCGACAGCTTCGGCGCGGCCCTCTGCGCGGGCGGCGCGCAGTTCGGCCTCGGTGGCACGTTGCTGCGTTTCGTGGGCCGTCAGTTCGTCCCGGCGACGCTGACGGAGCGCGTCATAGCTCCAGCGCGTGTGGCCATAGCCGAAAAGGCAGAGCAGGCCGCCCGCGATCGCCAGATTCTTCATCGCCGCCATCGCCTGCATGGGATCGGTAAACTCGCGGTGGAAGAACAGGATCGTCGCGAGCACGAAGCCCGCGAGCAGGATCGACCACAGCCGCGCGGCGATGCCGAGCGCGATGCAAATGCCTGCGATCAGTTCGAAGAGGCCGGTAGGGATGGCGAGCCCGCCGGGCAGGCCCGCAGACGCGATCATCGCGCTGGTGTCGGACACGTGGATCAGCTTGTTGATCCCCGAAACGATGAAAATCAGCGCGATGAACAGGCGCCCGATGAAAACGGCAAGCATGGACATGGATTTCGTCCTCCAAACAGGCCCCGTCCGCTTGTGCAGACAGGACGCGCGGGGAAGCAATGGGTTCCGCGTTAGCGCGGGGTGAAGACCAGCTCGGCGACCTCGCAGTCGCTGCAGTCGATCGCGCGCAAGGTGGCGGCGCCGAGGCCGGCGGGCAGGTCGACGTCGGCAAGCTTGACGACCTGCCAGGCGGCGCCCGCGGGAACGGCGACGCCGCGCTCGTCGATGCCAATGCGGCCGCCTTTGACCGACCGTACGCGCGCGGCGACGGTCCAGCGGCCGGCCTTTGCGACGGTGGCGCTGTAACGCATAAACTCGCCGGTCACGAAATCGCTGACATAGGGGGTGCCGTCACCGCCGCGTGCGATATCGACGCCGTCGTTGCGGTACGTCGTGCCGTTGTTCCACGGCGTCCGCTCGCCGCCGGTCGCGACATGATAATTGCCATCGACGCTGTCGTGATAGGCGACGCCCGGCGGACCGAGGTCATAATCGGCTGCAGCGATGGTCAGCACTTTGCTGCCCAGCGTGCGCGCGGCGAAGGGGCGATAGCTCGCGTCGTGCGGCTGGCGAAACATTGCGTCGATGACGTCGGGTTTCGGGGCATTCCTGTCGAAGCGGGTGTTTTCGGCAAGTTGCATCATCGCAGCGAACGCGTCGTCGGCGCCGGGTTTCGGTCCCTTGCCCGTCATCCACGCGACGATCTTCATCCAGCCGTCGCCGGCGACGATCTCGAGCGGCTGGTTGAAGCCGACCTTTTTGAGCGGCCAGAAATTCCAGCCGATGCCGTCGCCCTCGACGAGCGCGATCGCATCGCGATACCAGCCATTGCTGTTCTCGCCCGACTCGCCCAGCCAGATCGGGCGGTTATAGCTGGTGCGCAGCGCCTTGATCTCGGCGATGCTCGCTTCGTCGTTGCGGTTCCAATATTTGTGGAAGCTCAGCACCATATTGGCGTCCCACGCGGGCGGCAGGCCCTTGTAATTATTGCCCCAGCAATTGCCCTCGATGATCACGATATGCTGTTTGTCGACCTTGCGGATCGCGGCGGTGATCCGTTGTTGCAGGCTCCAGACGTCCTTGTTCTCGGTCTCGTCGCAGCCATTGCCCTTGCCTGGGGTCGCAAAGCTCCAATTGGGCTCGTTGATGAGATCGTAGGCGCCGATCCACGGCTCATCCTTGTAGCGGGCTGCGAGTTTGGTCCACAGCATCACGGTCTTGCGCTGATTCTCCTCGCTCTGCCACAGCGACGGCTTGGCCGGGTCGCGGTCGGAGATCGCGAGGTCGTTGCCTTGTCCGCCCGGCGCAGCGTGGAGGTCGAGGATCAGGTAAATGCCGTTCGCCTTGCTCCATGCGAGCAGACGGTCGATGCGCGCGAAACCTTCCTCATGCCATGTGTCCTGACCCGCCTTGGGTTCCTTGTCGGCGGGCAGGGTGAGCTGGTCGAAATGGATCGGCAGACGCACCGAGTTGAAGCCCCATTTCGCCATCGCGGCGATGTCCGCCTCGGACGTGTGATTGTCGAGCCAGGCGCGATAGAAGGTCGCGGTGCGCTCTTCGCCGACCAGTTCGACAAGCTTGGTGCGGATTTTATGCTGCTGCCCGACCTCGCCGAGCTTCAGCATATAGCCTTCCTGCAGCATCCAGCCGCCAAGTCCCATCCCGCGCAGGATCACCGGCTTGCCCGATCCATCGACGATCTGCGTACCGTCGACCTTCAGAAAGCCTTCGGCGTGCGCCGCGGTGGAAGAAAGCAGCGCGGCAAGCGCGAGTGCGACGGAGCGGAATTTCATGACCTCATCCCCATTTTTGATTTATGGGAACGTTATCAATTTCGGCGCCGCACGCAACCGGTCTTCGTCATTGCGAGCGTAGCGAAGCAATCCAGAGCGGGTTTACGCAAGCTCTGGATTGACGCGTCGCCTGCGGCTCCTCGCAATGACGATGATTTTAAAGCTTGGGCAGCGTGACGCCCTTTTGCCCCATATATTTGCCCGCGCGGTCGGCGTAGCTCGTCTCGCACGGCTCATTGCCCTGCAGGAACAGGAACTGGCACGCGCCTTCATTGGCGTAAATCTTGGCGGGCAGGGGGGTGGTGTTCGAAAATTCGAGCGTCACATGGCCTTCCCAGCCGGGTTCGAGCGGGGTGACGTTCACGATGATGCCGCAGCGCGCATAGGTCGATTTGCCAAGGCAGATGACGAGCACATCGCGCGGGATACGGAAATATTCGACCGTGCGCGCGAGCGCGAAGCTGTTCGGCGGGATGATGCAGACGTCGGTTTCGCGGTCGACGAAATTCTTCGGGTCGAAATCCTTGGGATCGACGATCGTGCTGTCGACGTTGGTGAAGATCTTGAACTCGGGGGCGACGCGCGCGTCATAGCCGTAGGAGGAGAGGCCGTAGCTGATACAGCCGTCGCGGCGCTGCGCCTCGACAAACGGTTCGATCATGCCCTGCGTTTGGGCGGCTTCGCGAATCCAGCGGTCGGAAAGAATGGCCATGCGTGTCTCTTGTCGGTCCTGCGGGGCTTGCGCAAGCGGTCAGTCGATCAGGCCGAGATCCTTCGGCCCGAACGCGGCGGGAAGGAGTTCGCTAAGCTTGTAGGTTTTCACCGCGCTACCGTCGCCCGAGGCGCAGTGGACGAGAATGTCGGTCTTCGATCGTTCGGCGGCTTCGTTGAGGATCTGGCGGCAGCGGCCGCAGGGATTGACCGGATCGGTGCCGAGCAGCTTTTCGCCATCGGGGCGGCCGCCGACGATCGCGACCTCGGCGAGTTCGCCGATCCATCCCTCGTTGACGATTTTCGCCACCGCGACGGTTTCAGCGCAGAGGGTGAGGCCGTAGCTGGCATTTTCGACGTTTGCGCCCGTCACCACGTCGCCATTCTTGAGCAGTAGCGCCGCGCCGACGTGAAAGCCCGAATAGGGCGCATAAGCGCGGGTTGCGGCGTCGCGCGCGGCGTCGATCAGCGCATCGCGGTCGTCGGTCATTGCATCTCTCCTTGCGGGCGCAGCGCGTTCCAGCCGACGGTGCCCTCGGCGCCCGACAGGCGGATATAGTCATTCGCCTGCCACATCGCCCAGGGATGGGCACCATAATCGGGTTCGAAGAAGTCGCGGCGCAGCCAGGTCGTGCGCGCGATGCCTTGTGTGACCTTGTAATCGGCCTCGAATGCCGGGCCGGGCGCGATCAGGCTGCGCTTGCCCATATGCGCCTCGATCTGTGCGAGGAAGGTCGCGAGTTCGGACAGCAGCAGCGCGCGCGTCGGCCGGTCGGGGCAGCGGTCGTCATAATCGAGCCACACGACCGCGGGCAGGGCGTCGGCGCGGCGCGGGACATGGCGAATGAAATTTGCCGCCTGGTCGGTGGCGAGCTGGCAGAGGCTGTAGCGATGGATCGCGCCCGCTTGCACTCCGGCCTCGCGGGCGGCGGCCATGTTGCGGGCGAATTGCGGATCGACACTCGCCGAGCCGTCGGTCCCCATGATATAGGCGAAATCGGCGCCCGCGGCCTTGATCGACCCCCAATGGACATCGCCATTGCCCGCGTCGATCGTCACGCCCTGGATCGGATAAAGCGCGCGGTCGGGCGTCCAGCGCGCCGCCCACCATAGCGCGAGGCCTGCGGCGAGGAGCAGCAGCACGATCGCGCCGCCTATCTTGCGCAGCGTCCGCGCGATTGCCGCGCGCCAATCGCCGCCGGCCTTGCCCGGTCGTTTGCCCCTGATCGCCCCCGTCGCCATGCTCAACCCTTGATGTGCAGCACGCAGATCAGCGTGAATAATCGCCGCGCCGTCGCGAAATCGACCGCGATCTTGCCGTCGAGCCGGTCCATCAGCATCTCGGCCGCCTCGTTGTGCAGGCCGCGCCGCGCCATATCGACGGTCTCGATCTGCTGCGCGGTCGACGTCTTGATCGCCTGATAATAAGAGTCGCAGATTGCGAAATAGTCGCGGATCGGGCGGCGAAAGCGGCCTAGCCCAAGAATGATCGCCTCAAGCGGCGAGCCGTCTTCGCGCGATATTTCAAAGATCAGCCGGCCGTCCTCGACACGCAGCATCAAGCGGTAGGGGCCCGCATAGCCGTCGTCATGCCCGCGTTGCGGCACGAACTTGTTATCCTCGATCAGGTCGAAGATCGCGACGCGGCGTTCCTGTTCGACATCGGGATTGCGCCACACGATCGAACCCTCGTCGAGTTCGATCGAAATGATCCGTTGTTTCGAAGGGTCTGCGTCGGCCATGCTGTTGTGCTTCTAGTTGGCCCGGCTCGAAGGGCAAGCCGACTTATTCACAGCATTCCACAGTTATGATATGCCGGACGACATGACCGGTTGCACCGACGGGGTCGCGGCCGCATGAAGACAGCGATGCCTGAATTAGCCCTTATCCCGACCGCCGTCGCCACTGGCGACGAGCGCCAAATGCCGCGCAATATCGAGGCCGAGGCCGCGTTTCTCGGCGCGATTCTGATCGACAACCGAGTCGTCGAGGATCTGCCCGTCGCGCTCAACCCCGAACATTTCTTCGAACCGCTGCACGGCCGTATCTTTCAGCAGACGATGGCGCTGATCGAGCGCAACAGCATCGCGACCCCGGTCACGCTGAAGCCCTATTTCGAGGCCGACGAGGCGATGAAGTCGGTCGGCGGCGTGGGGTATCTTGCGCAGCTCACCGGCAGCGGGGCCGGCCTGATCGGCGCACGCGACTTTGCACGTCAGATTTTCGACCTCGCGCTGCTCCGCGAACTCGCGGGGGTCGGGCGAACGCTCGTCGAAAATGCGCTCGACACCAGCGAAAGCGTCGATCCGCAGGCGCAGATCGAGGAAGCCGAAACCGCGCTCTATCGCGTCGCGGGCGGCGAGGCCGAGATGGGATCGGTCAAGAATTTCAGCCAGGCGAGCCTCGTTGCGCTGCAGGCGGCCGAGCGCGCGCTCAACTCGGGCGGCCATCTTTCGGGGATCACGACCGGCATCGCGAGCATGAACGCCAAGATCGGCGGCATGCACAATTCGGACTTGATGATCCTCGCGGGACGTCCGGGCATGGGCAAGACCTCGCTCGCGACCAATATCGCGTATAACGCCGCCGAGCGTTTCCGCCGCGACGAGGATGACGGCATCCCGCCCGAAAAGAATATGGGCGCGAAGGTCGCTTTCTTCAGCCTCGAAATGTCGGCCGACCAGCTCGCGACGCGCGTGCTTGCCGAACAATCGGGGGTGTCGGGCGAGGCACTGCGCATGGGCAAGATCAGCAAGGAACAGTTCCAGCAGTTGAGCCGCGCCGCGCAGCAGCTCCAGACCTTGCCCCTGTTCATCGACGATACGCCGGGCCTGACGATCGCGGGCCTCCGCACCCGCGCGCGGCGTCTGCAGCGGCGTCACGGCATCGGTTTCATCATCGTCGACTATCTCCAGCTCTTGCAGGGCTCGTCGAAGAGCGGCGACAACCGCGTGCAGGAAATTTCGGAAATTTCGCGTGGTTTGAAGACGCTGGCAAAGGAACTTCATGTTCCGGTGATGGCGCTGTCGCAGCTCAGCCGTCAGGTTGAAAGCCGCGAGGACAAGCGCCCGCAACTGTCCGACCTTCGCGAATCGGGCTCGATCGAGCAGGACGCCGACATGGTGCTCTTCGTGTTCCGCGAGGATTATTATGTCGCGGCGAAGGAGCCCAAACGCCCGGTCGAGGGCGACGATGTGAAGATCCACGCGCAGCATGAGGAATGGGCGGCCGAAATGGAGCGCGTCTTCGGCCTCGCCGAAGTGATCGTGGCAAAGTCACGCCACGGCTCGACCGGCAAGATCCGCATGCACTTCGAGGCGAAGACGACGAAGTTCAGCGACCTCGCCGACGACAGCATGGCGTTCGAGGATTATGAGTGAGGTAGCATAATAATCGTCATCCCAGCGAAAGCTGGGATCACTCGCGTAATAAACGAACGATAGCGGCCCCAGCTCTCGCTGGGCGACGTCAAAGAATATTCGTCGCCAGATCGTTCCAATCCGGATTACTCGCTTCGATCAGCTCGATTTTCCATTGCCGTTTCCAGGCCTTCATAGCTTTTTCGCGCGCGATCGCCTCGTCCATTGTGGGATATTGCTCCGCGAGGACGAGCATCGTTAGCCCATATTTTCGGCAGAAAGCTGACCCTTGCCCCGTTTTGTGTTGAAAAACGCGCGCCGCGATGTCTGCCGTGACTCCGATGCAGAGCACGCCACCGCGTTTGTTGGTCATGACATAGACATATCTGCCCCGGCCCATACCGACAGCGTAAGATAAGGTTGCCAGCGATCCCAGCTTTCGCTGGGATGACGAATTTGGTCAGAACGCCGGGTCGTTCGCCGGATCGTCATCGATCGGCGTCACTTCGCTGTGGATGCCGCATTCGGTCTTGTCCCAGCCGCGCCAGCGGCCCGAGCGAGGGTCTTCGCCCGGCTTGACCTTCGACGTGCACGGCGAGCAGCCGATCGAGGGATAGCCTTCGGCCTCCAGCGGGTGGCGCGGCAGGTCGTGCGCCTCGAAATAGGCGTCGAGTTCTTCGCGCGTCCAGTTGGCGAGCGGGTTGAATTTCAGGCGGCCGGTCGAACCGTCGAGTTCGAAGCGTGCAAGGCCCTGACGCGTCGACGACTGGAAACCCTTGCGGCCGGTGATCGACGTGTCGAAATCGGCCATCGCCTTTTCGAGCGGCTTCACCTTGCGGATTTCGCAGCAGCCGTCGGGGTCGTAAGACCAGCGCAGCTCGGTCGCGTCCTTGGCGGCGAGATCTTCGGCGTCGGGCGTCAGGTTGACGATGTTGAGCCCCAGTTTCGCGGCGAGCTCGTCGCGATAGGCCAGCGTTTCGGGGAAATGCTTGCCGGTATCGAGAAAAAGCACCGGCATGTCGGGGGCAACGCGGCTTACCAGATGGAGCAGCACCGCGCTTTCGGCGCCGAAGCTCGAGACGATTGCGGTCTCGCCCAGCAGTCCCGCGCCGATTACGCTCGCCACCACCTCCGCGGCGTCCTGGCCGCGGAAGAGGTTGTTGAGGCGGATGACGTCGGCCTGCGTGAAGCGCGGCGCCACGTCGATGCGGTCGCGGGTGCGGTCGTGAGGAGAGGTTTTCACGTCAGCCATGCCTTAATTTCCAGATCGGCACCGCACCGTCGGCGGCGCCTTGATAATGTTCGGGCCAGCGCGCCAGTGCCGCTTCGACATCGGCCGAATTGAGCTCCTTTTCGGGCGCGAACGTATCGAAGCCACAGCGCTTCATATAGGCGATCTGGTCGACGAGGACGTCGCCCTGCGCGCGCAGTTCGCCGACATAGCCCGCTTCGCGCAGGATGCGTGCTGACGAATAGCCGCGCCCGTCGCGGAACTTCGGAAAGGCGACCTCGATCAGCGCGAGCCGGTCGAGATGCGGGATCAGCGCGCGCGCATCCTCGTCGGGCTCGAGCCGCACCGCGGTCGCGTTCGATTGCGACAGGAAGGCGTCGAGGGTGACCGCGGGTTCTTCGCCTTGCAGGTCAAACGGGGCGTCGGTCATGCGGCGTCTCCAGAAATGCGGGCGATTACCTTGATTTCGAACGTGAACCCGGCAAGCCAGGTCACGCCAACGGCAGTGATGTTCGGATAAGGCTTCTCGCCCCAGTTCGCGCCGAGCACGGGAAAGATCGTCTCGAAATGCGTGTCGGGATCGATCATGAACAGCGTCACATCGACGACGTCCTCAAAGCTTGATCCAGCCGCTTTCAAGATCGCATTCAGATTGTCGAACGCCAGCTGCACCTGCGCCGCCAGATCGGGTTCGGGCGAGCCGTCGATGCGCGCGCCGACCTGTCCCGACACGAACAGGAAACCGTTCGATCGGATGGCGGGCGAATAGCGATGCGCCTCATAAAGGGCATGGGGTTCGGGCGGGAAAACCGCGTCGCGCTCAGCCATAGATCGCTTCCTTGAAGGGGGCCATGCCGACGCGGCGGAAGGTGTCGACGAAACGTTCGCCCTCGATGCGTTCGGCGAGATATTTGTCGGTGACGCGCTCGATCGCGTCGACGACGCCATCCTCGTCGAAACCGGGGCCGGTGATCGTGCCGAGGCTGACGTCTTCCGCGCCCGATCCGCCGAGCGAAAGCTGGTAGTTTTCGGTGCCTTTGCGGTCGACGCCGAGGATGCCAATGTGGCCGGCGTGGTGATGCCCGCACGCGTTGATGCAGCCCGAAATCTTGAGTTTAAGCTCGCCCAGTTCCTTCTGACGGCCGAGATCGGAGAAGCGCGTCGCGATCTTCTGCGCGACCGGGATCGAGCGCGCATTGGCGAGACTGCAATAATCGAGCCCGGGGCAGGCGATGATATCGCTGATCAGGTCGAGGTTCGGCGTTGCAAGGCCTGCGGCGTCGAGCGCCTGCCACACGGCATAAAGATCGGCCTTGCGGACGTGCGGCAGCACGATGTTCTGCGCGTGGGTGACGCGGAGTTCATCATGGCTGTATTTCTCGGCGAGGTCGGCCATCAGGTCGATCTGCGCCGACGACGCATCGCCGGGGATGCCGCCGACCGGCTTCAGGCTGATGTTGACGATCGCATGGCCTGAAACCTTGTGCTTCGCGACATTCTGGTCGACCCAGACGGCGAAATCGGGATCGCTGCGGTCGATCGCGTCGGGTGCCGAACTATCGAGCGGCGGCGGCGCGAATTGCGCGGCGATGCGGTCGAATTCGGCCTTCGGCGGGTCGATTCCGAGCGACTTCACATGCTTGAACTCTTCCTCGACCTGGCGGCGATATTCGTCGGCACCGAGCTCGTGGATCAGGATCTTGATGCGCGCCTTATAGATATTGTCGCGGCGACCGTAGCGATTGTAGACGCGCAGGCACGCCTCGGCATAGCTCAGCATGTCGTCGAGCGGCACGAAATCCTTGATCAGCGGGGCGATCATCGGGGTGCGGCCCATGCCGCCGCCGACATAGAAGGCAGCGCCATGCTGCCCGTCTTTCTCGACGATCTGGATGCCGATGTCGTGAAGGCGCATCGCGGCGCGGTCTTCGTTGGCGGCGATCACCGCGATCTTGAACTTGCGCGGCAGATAGCTGAATTCGGGGTGGAAGCTCGACCATTGGCGGAGCAGTTCGGCCCATGGGCGTGGGTCGGTGATTTCGTCGGCGGCAGCCCCGGCCCACTGGTCCGAGCTGATGTTGCGGATGCAATTGCCGCTCGTCTGGATCGCGTGCATTTCGACCGATGCCAGATCCTGCAGGATCGCGGGCGCATCCTCCAGCTTGATCCAGTTGTACTGGATATTCTGGCGCGTAGTGAAATGGCCGTAGTCGCGGTCGTACTTGCGCGCGATATGCGCGAGCATGCGCATCTGGCGGCTGTCGAGCGTCCCATAGGGAACCGCGACGCGCAGCATATAGGCGTGAAGCTGCAGATAGAGGCCGTTCATCAGCCGCAGCGGCTTGAACTGGTCCTCGGTGATCTCGCCCGCAAGGCGGCGGCGCACCTGGTCCGAAAACTCGGCGACGCGGGCATCGACCATCGCATGGTCATATTCGTCATATTTGTACATGTCAGATCACCCAGTCGCCGGCCGCGGGATCGGCGGGTTTCAATGTCAGGTCGGGGCGCACGGTCGGCCCCAATGCGCGAATACGGTCCTTGATATGCGCAGGGCGCGGACCGTCGGCGGTTTGTTCGCCGTTGATGATATAGGGGGCGTTGACGCGGCGCGCGCCTTCCTCGGCGGCAAGGATCGCCTCGCCATGCTCGCCGACGTCGGCGGCGTCCTCGATATGCAGCGACCAGTCGGCGCCGGTCCACCAGGTGACAAATCCTGTTTTCAGGTCATTGCCCGTGAGCAGCTTCATGTGAAATCCCTTATTTGTTCGGCGACGCCCGGCGCGCCGAGGCAGTCGAGCGCATCGGCGCGCGATGCGACCTTGCCGACGATGATGAGCGACGGGCTTTGGACTTTCTCGCGGGCGACGAGGTCGCCGAGATCGGTGAGCAGGGTGCGGAGGACACGCGCATCGGCGGTCGTGCCGCGTTCGATCACCGCAACGGGCAGATCGGGCGAAACGCCGTCGGCGATCAGCTTGTCGGCGATCGCCGTAGCCGTCGCGAGGCCCATATAGATGACGAGCGTGCGGCCATGGCCCGCAAGCCCCGACCAGTCCTGATCGGTCAGATCCTTGCACTGTCCGGCGACGAAGCTGACTGCGCTCGCATCCTCGCGGTGGGTGAGGGGGAGGCCCGCTTGCGCGGCGCAGCCCGCCGCCGCGGTGATGCCAGGGACGACCTCCACCGCGACGCCGGACTTGCGCGCGGCGTCGAGTTCTTCGCCGCCGCGGCCGAAAATGAAGGGGTCGCCGCCTTTCAGGCGCACGACTTGCTTGCCCGCCAGCGTTTCGCGGACGAGCAGTTCGTTGATCAGGTCCTGCTTCATCGTGTGGCGGCTGCGCTGCTTGGCGACGCTGATGCGCTCGACATGGTCCGGAATCAGCGCGAGCACGCCTTCGCCGACGAGGCCGTCATGGACGACGAGATCGGCGCTTTCGAGCAGCCGCGCCGCGCGCAACGTCAAGAGATCGGGGTCACCGGGACCGGCGCCGACGAGCCACAGCTTGCCGGAAGAAGGCAGGGTCTTTTCCATGCACGATAAATGGTCGGCCACCGCCCGCATGGCAAAGCAGGCTTTTTTGACACCGGTGAAGGTAAAATTGGGGTGGCTTAGAGGTAGTTCTTGGTGACCAACTGCGAGCCCTCGGGATCGCGCAGTCCAACACCAATCGAGGCGCGCATCGTATCGCTTTCGGCCGACGCCACCGGATAGGCGCAATAGTCGGCGGCGTAGAAGGCGCTCGGGCGATGATTGCCCGACAGGCCGATCCCGCCGAAGGGCGCCGCCGAGGAGGCGCCGTTGGTCGGCCGGTTCCAGTTGATCACCCCGGCGCGTGCATTGGCCCAGAACTGGTCGTAAAGCTGCGGCGTGCCGCCGATCAGCGACGCCGACAGGCCGAATGCCGTGTTGTTCGCCTCGGCGATCGCAGCTTCAAAACTGTCGACGCGGACCACCTGGAGCAGCGGGCCGAACAGCTCGACATCGGGCCGCTCGGGCATCGCGGTGACGTCGATGATGCCGGGGGTCAGGAAGGGGCGGCCTGCGACCGGACGCGTCATGTGGCGGATCACCTTGCCGCCGTTCGACATCAGGATCAGGAAGTTTTCGGTGAGCGCGTCGGCCGCCTCATTGTCGATGACCGGCCCCATATAGGGCGCAGGCTCGGCGTGCGGATGATCGACGATCAGCCGGTTGGCGAGGCCGTTAACCTCCTCGATCAGTGCATCGGCAAGGCTGTCCTTGACGATCAGCCGCCGCGCATTGCTGCACCGCTGACCGGCGCTGAGGAAGGCCGACTGGACGACAATGATCGCCGCGGTGCGGATATCGGCGGTGTCCCACACGACGATCGGGTTGTTGCCGCCCATTTCGAGCGCGAGCATCTTACCCGGCTGGCCGGCGAACTGGCGGTTGAGCGCGAGCCCGGTGCGCGCCGAGCCGGTGAAAAGCAGTCCGTCGATACCCGGATGGCCCGCGAGCGCCTTGCCCGTTTCGGGGCCGCCGATCACGAGACGAAGTACCTCTTGCGGCACCCCGGCGCTGTGGAACAGTTCGACGAGTTTGGCGCCGACCGCCGGGGTCTTCTCGGACGGCTTGAAGACCACCGAATTGCCCGCGATCAGCGCCGGGACGATATGGCCGTTCGGCAGGTGCGCGGGGAAATTATACGGGCCGAGCACCGCGACCGCGCCATGCGGTTTGTGGCGCACCGCGTTGCGCAGCCCCATCGCGCCTTCGATGCGGCGGTTGGGGGTCCGTTCGCCATAGGCTTTGACCGAGATATCGACTTTGTTCGTGACCGATTCGACCTCGGTGCGCGCTTCCCACAGGGGCTTTCCGGTTTCGCGCGCGATCAGGTCGGCGAACGCCTCGCCCTCGGCCTTCACCCGGTCGACGAAGCGGCGCAGCGTTTCGGTGCGGAAAGTAACGGGTTTCGCGGCCCATTCGGGCCAGGCGCGGCGCGCGATTTCGACTTCGGCGTCGACGTCGCTGACCGGGCCGCGCCAGAGCTCTTCGCCGGTTGCGGGTTCGAAGGAAAGCAGTGTCTCGCTCATGCCGCCCGGCTCTTATCGGTGAAAGCGGGCGGCGGCAACCTGTGGCGCGCGGGCGCGACGGATTGCTTGCGCGCTGCGGCCTGGTTGGCGATAGACGCGGACGAGTCCCGCACGCCGGGATAATCGAAAAGCCAAGCAAGGAGACGAGCCATATTGGCCCAGCAGGATGCAAAGCAGGATGCGCGCCGCGAATGGTCGGACCAATATTGGTGGTCGTCCGACGGCGTCCGGCTGCACGCGCGCGTCTATGCGGGGCCGGATGGCAGCGAAAAGGCGCCGCCGGTGCTATGCATGCCGGGCCTCGCGCGCAATGCCCGCGATTTCGAGGCGCTGGCGCCGCACGTCGCGCAGCATCGCAAGGTAATCGTGATCGAATTTCGCGGCCGGGGGGAAAGCGCCTTTGCCAAGGATCCGATGACTTACGTGCCGCTGACCTATGTGCAGGACGTCGTCGCGATGCTGGGCGAGATGGGGATCGAGCGCTTTGCGGCGATCGGCACCTCGCTCGGCGGGCTGGTCGCGATGCTGATGGCGGCGGCGCTGCCGGGGCGGCTGGTCGGCGCGGTGCTGAACGATGTCGGCCCCGAACTCCAGACCGCCGGGCTCGATCGGATTCGCGATTATATCGGTGCGGGCGGCAGCCAGCCGACGTGGATGCACGCCGCGCGCGCCTTCGCCGAACTCAATGGTGCGGTCTATCCGAGCTATGAAATCCACGACTGGCTGCGACTGACCAAGCGGACACATCGACTGACCGCCGAGGGTCGCATCGTCACCGATTATGACAAGCAGATCGCTGCCCCTCTGCGCGTACCCGGCGGCGGCGACGCGGCCGCCGATTTGTGGCCCGTTTATCGCGCGCTGGGCGACATTCCGCTGCTGATCCTGCGCGGCGAACTCTCGGACATATTGGCGCGTTCGGCGGGCGAGAAGATGGTCGCCGAACTGCCGCGCGCGCGGCTGGTCGAGGTGCCCGGGGTTGGGCATGCGCCGACGATGGACGAGCCCGAGGCGCGGGCGGCGATCGACGCATGGGTAGCAGAGCTCCCCGCCGCGTGACCGACACCGACCGACCGGCCCGCCTGCTGCACCTCCACTCCAGTTTCTCGCTGGGCGGCAAGGAGGCGCGCGCGACGCGGCTGATGAACCTGATGGGGCCGCGCGCCCGCCACACGATCCTGTCGGCGGTTCCCGATGCTCTGGGCGCGCGCAATGCCATCGATCCCGCGATAAGCGTTGAATTCCCGGGTGACGCGGCACCGGTGCTGTACGGCAGGCCGGGGCTGGCGCGTTATCGGGCACTCGCCGATTACATGAAGCAGTTCGACCTGGTCCTCAGCTATAATTGGGGTTCCATGGACGGGGTGATGGCGCACCGGCTGTTCGCCACCTTTCGCGACTTGCCGCCGCTGATCCACCACGAGGACGGCTTCAACGAGGACGAAACGGTCCGGCGCGACTGGAAGCGCAATGCCTTTCGGCGGATTGCGCTGACGACCGCCGACGCGCTGGTTGTCCCGTCGGTCATGCTCCAGCATATTGCCGCGACCGAATGGGGGGCACAGCGGCGGACGCGGCTTATCCGCAACGGCATCGATATCGCCGCCTATGTCGGCGCTCCGTCGGTCGAAATCCCGGGATTGGCAAAGCGTGCGGACGAAGTGGTGATCGGCACGGTCGCGGGTCTGCGCAAGGTCAAGGATCTGCCGCGCCTCGTCCGTGCAAAAGCATCGCTGCCGGACCATGTGCGGCTGGTCATCGTCGGCGAGGGATCCGAACGGCGGGCGATCGAAACATCGGCTTGCGGCCAGCCGAAACGGCTGGTGATGCCTGGTTTTATGGCAAATCCGTCGAATTGGATCGGCCATTTCGACATCCTCGCGCTCTCCTCGCAAAGCGAACAGGCGCCGATCGCGGTGATCGAGGCGATGGCGGCGGGATTGCCGGTCGCCAGTCCCGATGTGGGTGACATCGCCGCGATGGTGTCGGAAGAAAACCGGCCGTTCATCGCCGCTGACGAGGAGGGGTTTCGCGCCGCGCTTGCTGCGCTTGTGTCGGACCCGGCGCTGCGGCGCTCGGTCGGCGAGGCCAACCGCCGCGTCGCCGCCGAACGCTTCGACGAATCTACCATGGTCGCCGCTTATGAAAATCTCTATGGTCGGGCACTTGCAGGACGCCGCCTTTTCTCCGGGGATTAGGCGGCGCAACCATTGACTTTCACGGCCGTGTTCCGCTTACGGAAACGGCATCGGGGGCCGGTCCGCGGGAAGCGACCGGTGGAGAGAAAGAGATTTAGAATGTTCAAAGGTTTGAAGCCCATCCTTTACGGCGGACGCGAAGTCTGGCCGCTGGTCGAGGGTGGCAAGGGCGTGTCGGCGACCAACCATATGTCGAGCGGCGCCTGGGCGGCGGCGGGCGGGATCGGCACCGTGTCGGCGGTCAACGCCGACAGCTATGACGCCGAAGGCAAGATCATTCCCCAGGTCTATCACGCGCTGACGCGCAAGGAACGCCACGAAGAACTCATCCAATACGGCATCGACGGCGCGGTTGCGCAGGTCGAGCGCGCTTATGAAGTGTCGGGCGGCAAGGGCGCGATCAACATCAACGTGCTGTGGGAAATGGGCGGCGCGCAGCAGATCCTCGAAGGCGTGCTCTCGCGCACCAAGGGGATGGTCGCGGGCGTCACCTGCGGTGCGGGCATGCCGTACAAGCTCAGCGAAATCGCCGAGCGCCACAATGTGATGTATCTGCCGATCATCAGCTCGGCGCGCGCCTTCCGCGCGCTGTGGAAACGCGCCTATCACAAGGTCCCGCATCTTCTGGGCGCCGTGGTCTATGAAGATCCCTGGCTCGCCGGCGGCCATAACGGCCTGTCGAACGCCGAAGATCCGCTGGTCCCGCAGGATCCCTATCCGCGCGTCGCCGCGGTGCGCGAAACGATGCGCGCCGAGGGGATCGCCGACAGCGTGCCGATCGTCATGGCGGGCGGCGTCTGGTATCTGCGCGACTGGGAGAATTGGATCGACAATCCCGAACTCGGCCAGATCGTCTTCCAGTACGGCACGCGGCCGCTGCTGACCGAAGAAAGCCCGATCCCGCAGGCGTGGAAGGATCGTCTCCGCACGCTCGACGATGGCGATGTGCTGCTCCACCGTTTCTCGCCGACCGGCTTCTACTCCAGCGCGGTGCGCACGCCGTTCCTGCGCGACCTCGAAGCGCGCTCGGAGCGCCAGATCCCTTATTCGAAGCAGGAAGCCGGCGATCATATCGTCCAGCTCGACGTTGGGGTGAAGGGTAAGAATTTCTGGGTCACCCCGCACGACCGCGCACGCGCGCGCGACTGGGCGGCCGAAGGTTATACCGAGGCGCTGAAAACCCCCGACAACACCGTCGTCTTCGTCACCGAAGCCGACAAGGGCGTGATCCGCAAGGACCAGACCGACTGCATGGGCTGCCTGTCGCATTGCGGTTTTTCGTCGTGGAAGGACCATGACGACTACACCACCGGCTACCTCGCCGATCCGCGCAGCTTCTGCATCCAGAAGACGCTCCAGGACATCGCGCATGGCGGTGATCCCGAGCAAAATCTGATGTTTGCGGGCCATGCCGCATTCAATTTCAAGACCGATCCCTTTTACTCGAACAACTTCACCCCGACGGTGAAGCAACTCGTCGACCGGATTTTGACGGGGGATTAAAATACCTCGTCATTGCGAGTGAAGCGAAGCAATCCAGAGCGGCCATGCGCGAACGTCTGCCAGCGGTTTATATCATGGCAAACCAGCGCAACGGTACGCTCTACACGGGCGTGACCTCAAACTTGGCCCAGCGCGTTTGGCAGCATCGCGAGGGGCTGGGCGGTTTCTCGCAGCGCTACGACTGCAAGATGCTCGTTTGGTTCGAGATGCATGCGATAATGGACACCGCCATCGCGCGCGAAAAGCAAATCAAGGCGGGAAGTCGCAAGAAGAAGCTGGAGCTGATCGAGCTGGAAAATCCGTTCTGGCGGGATTTATGGCCGGAAATTCTCGACGGCAGCGAATGAACGCTCTGGATTGCTTCGCTTCGCTCGCAATGACGGTGCATTAAAAAACCTCGTCATTGCGAGGAGAGCAGCGACGAAGCAATCCAGAGCGGCAGTGAACCGCGGCGTTCAGGCCGAACCTAAGCCCACCCCTCCAGCACCTGATCGGGCGGACGATGGCCGTCGCACCACGCGCGGATGTTGGCGATAACCTTTTCGCCCGAGGCTTCGCGCCCCTCGATCGTCGCCGATCCGAGGTGCGGGAGCAGCACGACATTGTCGAGCGCGAGCAGCGCGGGGTCGACCGCGGGTTCGTGCGTATAGACGTCGAGCCCCGCGCCCGCGATGCGGCCCGTCTGAAGCGCCGCGACCAGCGCCTTTTCGTCGACGATTTCGCCGCGCGCGGTGTTGATCAGGTAAGCGGTCGGCTTCATCGCGCCGATCCGCGCTGCGTTGACCATTTCGTGCGTTTCGGCGGTGTGCGGGCAGTGGATCGTCACCACGTCGCTGATCCGCAGCAGCGTATCGACGCTGGCGTGATAGCTCGCGCCCAACTCCTCCTCGAGCGCCTCGGGCAGGCGGCGGCGGTTGTGGTAATGGATCGACAGGCCAAACGCACGCGCGCGGCGCGCGACCGCGAGGCCGATCCGCCCCATGCCGATGATCCCGAGCAATTTGCCGCCGACGCGGTGGCCGAGCATCGCGCTCGGCGCCCAGCCGGCCCATTGGCCCGAGCGCATCAATTTCTCGCCTTCGGCAAGCCGGCGCGGGACGCTGAGGATCAGCGCCATCGTCATGTCGGCGGTGTCCTCGGTGAACACGCCTGGCGTGTTCGACACCATGATGCCCTTGGCGCGCGCCGCCGACAGGTCGATATGGTCGACCCCGGCGCCGAAATTGGCGATCAGCTTCAGCCGGTCGCCCGCGGCATTGATGATATCGGCGTCGATCTCGTCGGTCACGGTCGGCACGAACACGTCGCAGTCGGCGACCGCCGCCTTCAATTCGTCGCGAGTGAAAGCCTCGTCGCGCGCCGACAGCGACACGTCGAACAATTCCGCCATGCGTCCCTCGACATGCGGCATCAATTGGCGGGTGACGATGACGCGCGGGCGTTTGGGGCGGGATGAATCGGGCATGGCCGCCGATAGAGCGCGGTGCGGCACGGCGGTCAAGAGCGCGGGCGATGAAAAGCTGGGGACGAACGCAGCCTTTTGCGCGGCGAACGGTTGAATTGCGGGCACGAGTTTGACAAGGCAGAGCGATGACCAGCCGACATATACTAACCGCCGCCGCGTTGATGGCCGTCGTGGGACCGGCCGCCGCGCAATCCGATGTCGAACTGCCCTATTGGGCGTCGATCAACGTCGACGAGGCGCGGATGCGCAAGGGGCCGTCGCCCGACGTTCCGGTGACGTGGGAATATCGGCGCAAGGATCTGCCGGTAAAGGTCGTCGCGCGGTTCGAAACCTGGCGCAAGATCGAGGATCCCGACGGAACGCAGGGCTGGATGGCGGCGCGGCTGCTAAGCCGCACCCGCACCGCGATCGTCACCGGCGAAATCCGGCCGATGCGCGAGGATGCCAGCGTTTCGGCGGCGGTCGCCTATCGCGCCGAACCCGGCGTCGTCGGCCGCATCACCGAATGCAAGGCCGGCTGGTGCCTGTTCGACGTCAAGGGTCGGAAGGGCTGGATCCAGACCGACCATATCTGGGGCGACTGAGTTCGCTCCGGATATCGGCCGGTCAGGGGGCAGCGGCCCGGTCAGCCCTTCTTGGGCGTGACGGTCACCTTCGTTCCCTTGGGATTTGTTGCGGTGAAGCTGCCATCCGCCGCGACGGGCGACAGGCTCCAGCATTCCTCGGCCTCGTCGCCGTCGGGATCGAAACAATCCTTGCCGTCCTTATGCGCGAACTTGCCCTTTTTGACGACCTTCCCCGTCGGGTCGGTGTCAGCATAGGTTCCGTCAGCGTTGATGACCGTGGACGCGACGGTGCCGTCGGCCATCTTGACGTCATAATTGCCCGGCGCCGTCCCGGCGGGCGCGGCCGGAGCGGGCGCAGCGGTTTCTGTCGGCGTCGCCGCGGCGGCGTCTTTCGATTCTTCTGCTTTTTGCGAACAGGCTGACAGCGCGGTGAGCGCGGCAAGCAGAACCAGCTTTTTCATATCGATTTCTCCCGCAAGAATATCGGTAAGCTATGCCTTTCGCGGGCGCGCCGCAACGGCAATTGCCGCTACGAAAAAGGGCCGACGGTTGCCCATCGACCCTCTTTGAAACGAAAGGATATTATCGTTTAGCGGCGCCAGTTGAAGTGGTTCCGGTAAACCTTCACGACGCGGCCGTTACGCTCGTTGACGAGCAGCAGGTCGTTGTAGTGACGCACATAGGTCAGGTTGCGGCCGGCGCGCGGCACGCCCCAGCGGCTGTCCCAGGTCGGGCGATAGCTGGGCGCGTAATAGTTCGAGCGCAGCGTCGAACCGACGCGGAACGACTGATATTTGAACGGGGCGCGATAATTCTGATAGCGCGTGTCGCGGCGCCAGTCGCGCTGGCTCTCGCGCAAATCCTTACGGGCATCGCGCACGTCGTGGCGGGCATCGCGGACGTCGCCGCGGTCGCCATAACGCTGGGCGTTGCGCAGGTCGCGCTGTTCTTCGCGCAATTCCTTGCGGTCGTTGCGGATCTCGCGGTTCTGCGCCTGCGCTGCCGCGGGGATCATCATCGCGGCGATCAGGCCGGCGGTGAGAAATTTGCTCTTCATTGTGCCATTCCTTTCAATCGGTCAGGGGGAGGGGATCTGCCCGATGACAAGGATGGATTAGGCGAGTCGGTTTGAACGGAACCGGAATGCGCCGTTTATTTTCAGGACATTAGTGTCGCAATTTGTCGCGCCCGGACGACGAAACGGCGCCGTCTTGCGACGGCGCCGTGGAACTTTACGAAGATTGGCGGTTCAGACGATTTCGACCGCAACCGCCGTCGCTTCGCCGCCGCCGATGCAGAGGCTGGCGATGCCGCGCGTCTTGCCGTGACGCTGAAGCGCCGCGATCAGCGTCGTGATGATGCGCGTGCCGCTGGCGCCGATCGGGTGGCCGAGCGCGGTCGCGCCGCCGTGGACGTTGATCTTTTCATGCGGAATGCCGAGGTCGTGCATCGCGAACATCGCGACGCAGGCGAAGGCTTCGTTGACTTCGAACAGGTCGACGTCGCCGATCGCCCAGCCGGTCTTGGCGAGCAATTTGTTGATCGCGCCGACGGGGGCGACGGTGAAATCCTTGGGCTCCTGCGCATGCGCGGCGTGCGCGACGAGGCGGGCGACGGGCTTCGTGCCCTTCGCGTCGGCGACCGACTGGCGCGTCAGAACGACGGCGGCGGCGCCGTCCGAGATCGACGAGCTGGTCGCGGCGGTGATCGTGCCGTCCTTGGCGAAAGCGGGCTTCAGCGTCGGGATCTTGTCGGGCATGCCCTTGCCGGGGGCTTCGTCGGTGTCGACGATGACATCGCCCTTGCGGCCCGAGATGGTCACGGGCGCGATTTCATTGGCGAACGCGCCGGCGGCGATCGCGGCCTTCGCGCGGCTCAGCGATTCGATCGAATAATCGTCCTGCGACTGGCGGCTCAGCTGGTACGCATCGGCGGTATCCTGCGCAAAGGTGCCCATCGCGCGGCCGGCTTCATAGGCGTCTTCCAGCCCGTCGAGGAACATATGGTCATAGGCGGTGTCGTGGCCGATGCGCGCGCCCGAACGGTGCTTCTTGAGCAGGTAGGGCGCGTTGGTCATCGATTCCATGCCGCCCGCGACGATCAGATCGACGCTGCCCGCGGCAAGCGCTTCGGCGCCCATGATCACGGTCTGCATGCCCGAACCGCACACCTTGTTGACGGTCGTCGCCTGCACCGACTTGGGCAGGCCCGCCTTGATCGCGGCCTGACGCGCCGGAGCCTGGCCGAGTCCGGCGGGGAGCACGCAGCCCATATAGATACGCTCGATATCGTCGCCCGAAACGCCCGCACGCTCGACCGCCGCCTTGACCGCGGTCGCGCCGAGATCGGTCGCGCTCGCGTCCGAAAGGCTGCCCTGCATGCTGCCCATCGGGGTGCGCGCGTAGGAAAGGAAAACGACGGGATCGGTGGCGGTCATATCGAGAGACTCCGTAGGGGAAAGATACGTCGGCGGGTCGCTTAGCGGTTTTGCTGCAAGTGCGAAAGAGGCAGGGTGGAGATGGGAGGCCGGTTTCAACTTGCAACCCGCCGCGCGGCGTGAAAAAACGGCCGCCGCAAAACATTAGGGGAGATGGGTCATGGCTACCGCGATCAAGCAGGACATTGCCGGCGAAACGGCGCGCATGCACGAGGTGCTCGCGGCGCAGAAGGCGAGCTTTACCGCCGCCATGCCCGAAAGCCTGAGCGTCCGTACCGACCGCATCGACCGCGCGATCGCGCTGCTCGTCGAAAACAGCGAGGATTTCGCCAAGGCGGTGAGCGAGGATTTCGGGCATCGCAGCCGCGAACAGACGTTGATGACCGATATCATGCCTTCGGTCAGCGCCTTGAAGCATGCGAAGAAACATATGGCGAGCTGGTCGAAGGGCGAGAAGCGCAAGCCGACATTTCCGCTCGGCCTGCTCGGCGCGAAGGCCGAGGTCGTGTTCCAGCCCAAGGGCGTCGTCGGTATCGTCGCACCGTGGAATTTCCCCGTCGGGATGGTGTTCGTGCCGATGGCGGGGGTGCTCGCGGCGGGCAACCGCGCGATGATCAAGCCTTCGGAATTCACCGAGAATGTCTCGGCGCTGATGGCGCGGCTGGTGCCCGACTATTTCGACGAGAGCGAGATGGCGGTGTTCACCGGCGATTCTGACGTCGGCGTCGCTTTCTCGAAGCTGGCCTTCGACCATATGATTTTCACCGGCGCGACCAGCGTCGGCCGCCACATCATGCGTGCCGCGGCGGACAATCTGGTGCCGGTGACGCTCGAACTCGGCGGCAAGTCGCCGACCTTCATCGGGCGTAGCGCGAACAAGGATCTCGTCGGCCAGCGCGTCGCGCTCGGCAAGATGATGAACGCGGGGCAGATCTGCCTTGCGCCCGACTATCTGCTCGTCGCCGAGGACCAGGAAGGCGACGTGATCGATAGCGTGACCAAGGGCGCGACCGCGCTCTATCCGACCCTGCTCGCCAACGACGACTACACCTCGGTCGTCAACACGCGCAATTATGACCGGCTCCAAAGCTATCTCGCCGACGCGCGCGAAAAGGGCGCCGAGGTGATCGAGGTCAATCCGGGCGGCGAGGATTTCGCGAGCTCGAACGGCCACAAGATGCCGCTTCACATCGTGCGCAATCCGACCGACGACATGAAGGTGATGCAGGAGGAAATCTTCGGCCCGATCCTGCCGGTGAAGACCTACAAGACCATCGACGACGCGATCGACTATGTGAATGCCAACGACCGTCCGCTTGGCCTCTATTATTTCGGGCAGGACAAGAGCGAGGAAGACCGCGTGCTGACGCGGACGATCTCGGGCGGCGTCACGGTCAACGACGTCTTGTTCCACAATGCGATGGAGGATCTGCCGTTCGGCGGCGTCGGGCCGTCGGGCATGGGCAATTATCACGGGGTCGACGGCTTCCGCACCTTCAGCCACGCGCGCGCGGTGTATCGCCAGCCCAAGCTCGACGTCGCGGGCCTCGCGGGCTTCAAGCCGCCCTATGGCAAGGCGACCGCGAAGACGCTGGCGAAAGAGCTCAAGAAATAGCTTGGCAAAAAGCGGCGCTTCGCTTTAGGGGATGCGCCGCGCTTTGGCGCTGTGCCCCTGTGGTGAAATTGGTAGACGCGCCGCACTCAAAATGCGGTTCCGCAAGGAGTGCTGGTTCGAGTCCGGCCAGGGGCACCATTTTCCGTTCTCATGACGACCCACCACCATCGACAAAACGGCAGAAATCTGCCATTTTCTCCTTGGTCTTGTCTTTTGGCGTCCGAGGATATTTCACTCGATCTCAGTCGAAATGGGGCCACCGGATAGGGCGATGGCCCCAACTTCAATTTCCGGTGGCCCCATTCGTCTCCGAGGTGTCATGTCGATGATCCGACGCTGGCCAAGGCCTGCTTGCAGGAGTTGAGTCGATGTCTCTTACTGATGTTATGATCCGGTCGTTGAAGGCCGAAAGTAGACCTTATAGCCGGACCGACGCGGGGGGGCTTTATTTGGAAGTGCGACCGAGTGGGGCGAAGCTTTGGCGGTTTAAATATCGCTTTCTCGGAAAGGCGAACCGGATCGCCTTGGGTGCTTATCCCGAAGTCCGGCTGGCAGAGGCGAGGCAACTGCGGGATGATGCGCGGCGAAAACTACGCGATGGCATTGACCCGCTTGCCGATCGCAAGCGCGATAAGCTTGTGGCGCAATTCAAAGCCGCAAACACGTTCGGCGATCTTGCGAAGGAATATATCGAGAAGACGGTTGCGGAGGGCCGCGCTGAGGCAACCACGACCAAAGCCAATTGGCTTCTGGACCAGCTCAAGCCCATTGCGGGCATGCCCGTAGCCGACATCAAACCTATCGAGATTCTTGCAGCTCTAAAGAGGATCGAAGCGCGCGGGAAGCACGAGACCGCGCGCCGAGCGCGATCGTTTGCCAGCCGCGTCTTCCGCTATGCTGTAGCGACGGGCAGGGGCGAGGCTGATCCAACCGCAGTCTTGCAGGGGGCATTGATTGCGCCTCGCGTCACGCACTATGCGGCTTTGCTCGAACCTGGCGCCATTGGCGGGCTCCTTCGCGCGATCGACAGCTATCCTGGCAACGCCATCACCCGGCTCGCCTGTCAGGTCGCGCCACATGTGATGGCGCGGCCGGGCGAACTGCGACAGGCGTTGTGGGGCGAGATCGACTTCGACAAGGCCGTTTGGACCGTGCCGCTGGAGCGCATGAAAATGCGGCGGCCCCATGCCGTCCCGCTGTCGCGGCAGGTGCTTGCCTATCTAAAGACACTGTACGACCTGACCGGCCCCGAGGGCTTTGTCTTCCCCGCCTTCCACACTTCGCGTCGGCCGATGAGCGAAAATACAATGAACCAAGCCTTCCGCAGGATGGGATACGCCAAAGGTGAGGTGACAGCGCACGGCCTCAGAACGACGGCTTCGACACTGCTCAACGAAAGCGGAAAGTGGCAATCGGATGCGATCGAGCGTTCGCTCGCGCATGCCGACGCGAACGTGATCCGCGGAATTTACAATCGCGGGCGCTATTGGGACGAGCGTGTCGCCATGCACCAATGGTGGAGCGACTTTCTCGACGAGCTACGCGCCGATGAAAAGAACGCGTTGCCGCTTGAGGCGGCATGACGCGGGGTTCTCTCGTAAAATAGAGCGCGGCCTCAAATGGGCGTACACTGGCGGCGGCAGGCTGCCGCCAGAGGTCGCGAGTTTGCACGGTTGGCCGCGCAGCGCTCTTGGCTCGCTGATCTTGGCGGGGCAGCGGCTAAGCCCAAGCCCGCGCGCACCCCGCCCCGCCTGCGGCTTCGCCAAGGGCGCGTTTGTTATCCCATGAGGACGCCGCGCTGACCGCACGGCGGCGTTGTCGTTAGGCCGGCCACGGACAGCGTGGCAGTCGGCGCACGGCTATGGGACCGCTCGGCCGTCCCGCAAGCCGGGCGATGCCCGGCTCCTTCACTTCGTTACGGCCCTTCGGGTGCGCGCCGTCCTTTGCCGCGGTCCCGTCGCCTTTTCTCGCCGCCCGCCCCGCCGTCCGGGGCCGGGTGTGGTGAAGAGAAGGAAGAAAGTCATGAAGCTTGATTTCATCGATCTGGACAATCTGTCCATCGCCCCCGCCAACATGCGCGGGAAGGGGAAAGACCCCGACGTCACTGACCTTATGCCGAGCATCCGCGCACGCGGGGTGCTGGTTCCGCTGCTCGTTCGGCCCAATTGTTCGGAAGGGCATTTCGAGATCGTCGCCGGGCGTCGGCGCTTTACCGCTGTAGGCGCCGTCGCGCGTGAGGGCGGGGCGGTTCGGCCCATTCCTTGCGCCATTCTCGACGAAGGCGACGATGCCGATGCGCTCGAAGCGTCGATGCTCGAAAATCTCGCGCGGGTGCAGCCCGACGAAGTCAGCCAATGGGAAGCGTTCGTCGCGCTTGTGAAAGCGGGGCGTTCGGTGGAGGATGCCGCCGACAGCTTCGGGTTCGAGCCGCGCGCGGTGAAGCGTATCCTTGCGCTCGGAAATCTCCTGCCGCGCATCCGCACCCTCTATCGCGGCGGCGAGATCGATGCGGGCACTGTTCGGCATCTGACCCTCGCATCGAAGAGCCAGCAGAAATCATGGTTGGCGCTGTTCGACGATGAGGGCGCCTATTGCCCGACCGGCCATCAGCTCAAGGCATGGCTGTTCGGCGGCACCGCCATCGCGGTGAAGCACGCGCTGTTCGATACCGAGGAAGCGAAGGCGGCTATCGTCACGGACCTGTTCGGCGAGGACAGTTTCTTTGCCGACGGCGATGCCTTCTGGTCGGCGCAGATGGCAGCCATTGAGGCGCGCAAGGCCGAGTATCTTGACGCCGGATGGCCCAATGTCGTCGTCATGGCGCGCGGCGACTGGTTCCGGTCGTGGGATTTCGCCCATGCGGGCAAGCGCAAGGGTGGCCGCATCTACGTCGAGGTTCGCGAGAGCGGCGAAGTGACCTTCCACGAGGGCTTCGTTACCACCAAGGAAGCGAAGCGGCTTTCGGGCGGTGGCAGCGGCGGCGAGGGCGATACCGTTATCCCCAAGGCGGTGCGCCCCGAAGTGTCGGGTCCGCTTAATGCCTATATCGACCTTCATCGCCATGCGGCGGTGCGCGCCGATCTGGCGAACCATGGCGGGGTCGCCCTTCGCGCGATGCTCGCGCATGTCATTGCGGGCGCTGACCTTTGGCGCGTGGATATCGAGAGCCAGCGAGCGCCGAAGGAAGATATTGCCGAGAGCGTCGAGACATCTTCGGCCGAGACGGCGTTCGACCTCAAGCGCCGTGCGGTGCTTGCCGTGCTCGGCTTCGACGAGGAAGCGCCCACCGTCACGGGAAGGCCGCTCCATCGCCCCCCTTTTGCACCGCTCTTTGCTCGGCTGCTCGAACTGCCCGATCCGGTGGTGCTGGAAATACTGGCGATCGTCATGGGCGAGACGCTGCAAGCGGGAAGCGAAGCGGTGGAGATGATCGGCCTCCAGCTTGGCACCGACATGCGCCAGCACTGGTCGGCGGACGCGGCCTTCTTCGACCAGCTTCGCGACCGCGAGGTCCTGCTCGCGATCACCGGCGAGGTTGCGGGGCCGGAGGTCGCGACAGCGAACGCCGGTGAGAAGGGGAAGGCACTGAAAGCGATTATCGCTGATTGTCTCAGCGGTGAAAATGGCCGCACCAAGGCCGAGCCATGGGTGCCGCAGTGGATGGCATTCCCGCCATCTGCCTATACCGCGCGCGGCGGGGTTGGCAGCGTGACGTCCTCCAGACGCGCAGCGGCGGACCTTGCGCAGTACGCCGAGGCCATGGCGTCGGCGGAAGAAGGGGAGGGCGAACCCCATCCACCGCTTGCTGCATGAACTTGATGGCGGGCGGCTTCGGCCGCCCGCCACATTCTCGCGCGGCTAATGTCGCGCCGGACCTGCGGCCCGGCGCGGCGTTTTTCGTATGGCGCGCCGCCGCCCCCGGCGGCGCCGCGAAGATCGGAAAAAACGACGGCGGCGCGAAGCTTTCGCTTCGCGCCGCCCGACGATGTCCGTTGGCACCGCCCCCACCTCCGGCTGCGGGTGGACGACCGCGCCGACGGAAGCTCTTCGCTAAGGAAGATATCGTAATTGGCACGCTTCGAACAGGCGGATTGCTGGCCGGTCAGTCCCATTTGCGGACGCGGCGGAGGTCATAAGAAAGGCGGCGCGAAGGCACCCCTTCACGCCGCCGACGATGTGGTCATCGCCCCCACCAACCGCCATGGGATCGGTCGCTTCCCCCCATGGCAGCGGACGGATTTGCGGGGTTAAGCCTATGCGCCTCGACTGTGACGGAACAGCGAAATCGCGAGGGTAAGGCGTGTTTGATCGCCCGGAACTGGACTTTTGCAGTCTTTTCGATCTTCGCTGCTCCAAAATGGGGCCCGTGGGGCGCAGTTCGTTGACGCTCCGGCGGAGCGGCCGGACGGGGCGCTCGGAGCGGGCTTCGCTGGCAGTAAACCGTGACGGTGTCGCAACGCGTCCGCTGGCTTCCGCATCTCCATTTGGACCCGCGATACCATCCCCGGCGACGGGCATTTGACCTGGACCAGCGCGGCGCCCCGCATAACCATCGGCGGCGCGATTATTTCCCCGCCGGCTTCGCCGTCTCCTCGCGGCCGCTTCGCTTCAAAAATCGCGCCGCCTCAAGTCCTCCGCTTCGCTGCGGCCCTGCGGGTATGCGCTGCGCCTCATGCGCCGGTCTTTGGTCAGCCCATGTCGCGGAAATGGTTCTCGCGGCAAGACTTGAGGAGACGACAAATGGCATCCATCGGCTTTGTGAACGGCACCATCGAACAGGGTTTCGTGGGCCAGCTGAAAACCCTCTCGATCCGCGCCGCGATCGAGATCCGGACCAACCGCTCGAAAAGCGGCGACGTTCAGCCCGACTACCGGGTCTATTCGGAAGGCGTCGAGATCGGTGCCGGTTGGGTCCGCATCGGCGAAGCATCGGGCAAGCCCTATGTATCGCTGACGCTGGCAGCACCCGAGTTCGGCCCGCGCCGGCTCTATGCGAACCTCGGCCGCGCTGCCGGCCAGGATGGCGAAGACGGCTACGCCCTGATCTGGAACCCGGCTGACTGAGGCCGAAAGCCCCGCATCGCTTCAGCGGTGCGGGGCTTCTCGCATTTGGGCTCAATAGTCGAATTCGCTGACCGGTGTGCGGGCCGCTTTTACGGCCTCGAGTTCGGAGACATGAAAGGTCGCGGGATGATCGAGCCACATATTGACCTCCGAAAGGCGCCACCCGCACGCGCGCACCGCCATTTTGTGCTGCGCCGGGAATGTGCCGGCCTGTATCTTCCGATACAGCGTTGCCCGGCTAAGCCCGGTGCAGTCGAGCACCTCGTTCAATCGGCAGTAGCGTTCAGTAAAGAAGGGCATCATAAGACTTCACTCCATCGCTTGGGTTTGCATAGCCCCTGCGACAGGTAAAAATCAGAAATTGCGTCACGCTTTCAAGCGCATTATTGCAGCCAATTTGGCTGGATCGAAGTAAAAGAAACATTGGAGTAAAATCGGAACCTTTAGAAACGTCCTGAAGCAAGCATTTTTTGTCTCACCGTGTTTCATCTCTTCGCGTGCATCCGGAGTTGGCGTTAGCGGATCGCTCATATTGAGCAGATCGATCGCCGCAGGGGGCAGGAGAGGGGAGGTCGTCGACGCTGAAGCTCATCGGATTGCGCAGCCACACGGCGACCTCCGACTGGCGCCATCCGCAGCACCGCTCGCCAATCTGATGTTGCGGCGGGAACTTCCCCATCTTGATCTTCCGGTAGAGCGTAGCGCGACTGAGGCCGGTGCATTCGAGGACACTCGGGAGACGGAGGAACGGGTCGAGAGAGAATGCGGGCATGTCATTTCCTTTGCTGCTTTGACTTCATGTTGTCGCTCCCGAGACTCATGATGCAAAAGAGAACGCGGCCGTCAATATCGTGAGATTCCAGACGCTGAGGGCCGCATTCGAGTATTCGGTCGTAGTGACCTCAGAAATGTATCTAGGTGCCCCAGCAAGACAGTTGACTTCGCGAACGACTCGGACCTTGCCTTTCCAACAAATATTTTGCGCTACTGTGCGATTTTGCGCAGCATTAGGAAAATGAGACCGTCTGAGACGGTCGCTTCTTGAAATGGACCCGCCCTGGCCGCCTGCGGCGTCCGAGTCGGGGCGTTGTCTGGCTCGTTTGATCTTGTTCGGACGCCGCTCCGCGGCGGCGTTGATTTTACCTGGCTGGGCGGGGGCAGGGTGGGCGTCACTCGCCTCTAGCCCCGCGCGGGCGGGCCGCAACCCGCGTGCCGCGGGTCCTCCTCTTCGTTCCGGTCCTGCGGATGCAGCCCGCCCGTCGTCGCGGGTCTGCCGGCTCCTTCCTGCCGCCCACCCCGCCCCCTTCCGGGCCGGGGTGCGGTGGTTTGACGGAGAAGGGATATGCGTGCAGAAAAGATTGAGCGGCAGAGCCTCTATTCCGACGTCACGAGCCGGATCATCGCCGAGCTGGAGGAAGGGCGGCTACCTTGGGTCCAGCCTTGGGATAGCGCGGCGTGCGGATGCACGATGCCGCAGAACGGGGGGACGGGCCGCAGATATTCGGGGATCAATATTCTGATCCTGTGGGCCGAGGTGGTGCATCGCGGCTTTGCGTCGCAGCGGTGGCTTACTTACCGGCAGGCGGCAGCGGCTGGCGGAAATGTGCGGCGCGGCGAGCAGGGAACAATCATCTGCTACGCCGACCGCTTCACGCCTAAAGCAGAAGCCGAAGCGGCGCGCGGCGAGGATCGCGAAGCGAGACAGGTGGCGTTCCTCAAACGCTTTACGGTGTTCAATGTCGAGCAGTGCGACGGTCTGCCCGAAGCGTTCACCCCCGACGCCGTGGCAATCGATCCGGTTCTCGCCGTTGCGGAAGCCGATGCGCTGATCGCCGCAAGCGGTGCACAGTTTCAGATTGGCGGGGGTGAAGCCTTCTACAGTCCGAGCCATGATTTCGTGCAGGTGCCGCCGCAGGCCGCTTTCGCCGAGCCGATCAACTGGTACCGCACCGCGTTGCACGAGCTTGGACATTGGACCGGCCATCGCAGCCGCTTGGACCGTGACCAGAAGGGCGGGTTCGGATCGGAAGCCTATGCGAAGGAAGAGCTTGTTGCCGAAATGGCGGCGGCGTTCACTTGCGCTTCGCTCGGCATCGCGCCGTCCGTCCGGCATTCGGACTATATCGCGTCGTGGCTGTCCGTGCTGCGCGGCGATGAGAAAGCGATCTTCCGCGCCGCCAGTCAGGCGAGCAAGGCAACCGACTTCCTGCTCGCATTCGCAGGAGCCGAGCAATGAGCGGGCGCCTGAGCCGCGAAGATCAGCTTCGCCTTCGCCGCGCCGAGCGCGCCGTCGACCGGATGCACGGATTGGACCGCAAAGTGTTTCTCGCGATCCGCGTCGACGAGCAGAGCTATTCGCGGATCGGCGAACGGTTCGACATCAGCGTCGCCGATGTCGAACGCCATTTCGCGTCGAGCCTTCGCATCCTCATGAAGGCGATGGATGAGAAAGATCCGTGGTGGTGGAAATTCTGGCCGTGGTGACGGCGCCTTCGCCGGATGGCTCTTGCCATCCGGCGATCCGAATTACAGGGTGAAAACAATGCGCACCGACCTCGATCATCTTCCCGCCAACAAGCAGCGCGAAATCGAGCGCGTGAAGACGATCATCTTCGAAGAGTTCGCCGACAGCATCGCGCTCGCGACTATGAGCTGGAAGAAAAAGGGCCGGATCGAGAAGCTTATTCTTTACGGCAGCTACGCGCGCGGCGGCTGGGTCGATGAGCCTCACACTGCCAAGGGCTATCGATCCGACTTCGATTTGCTGATCATCGTCAGCGACAAACGTCTGACCGACAAAGTCGATTATTGGCTGAAGGTCGAGGATCGGCTGAACCGCGAACTGGCCATCGACAAGACGCTGCACACGCCGGTGAACTTCATCGTCCACACTATGTCTGAAGTGAACGATGGGCTGGCGCATGGCCGCTATTTCTTCATGGACATCGCCAAGGACGGAATCGCGCTCTACGAATATGACGACAAGGAACTGCACAAGCCGAAGCCGAAGACGCCAAGCCAGGCATTAGACATGGCCCGCGAATATTTCGAAGAGTGGGTACCAGGAGCCGCTGAATTCATTGAAGGCTATAGGTTCTACCTCGGGCGTCGTAGCTTCCGAAAAGCGGCCTTCCTGCTACATCAGGCTACCGAAAGCCTCTATCACGGGGTTCAGTTGGTCTGCACCTTTTACACGCCACATGTGCATAATCTAGGCTTCCTCCGAACGCAGGCCGAGCGCATCGACATGCGGCTCGTCGATGCGTGGCCGCGCGAACTGAAATCGGATCGGAAGCACTTCGAGAAGCTCAAAGAGGCTTACGTGAAAGCCCGCTATTCGAAGCATTATCGTATAACCGAAGAAGAGTTGCTCTGGCTCGGCGAGCGCGTCGAAGAACTGGGCCGCGCCGTACATGCCATTTGTTCGGAACGGATTGCATCGCTAGAGGGTAAAGCGAAGTAGCTTAGACCTCGAAGGATGTTTGCAAGATGGAAGATTCCGAAACGCTGGTAACGCTGACCGCCGATATCGTCTCAGCGCACGTCAGCAACAATAAGATCGCCGTGTCGGACATTCCCCTGATCATCCGTTCGGTGCACGAGGCGCTCTCTGGTCTGGACACCAAATCGGTGCCGGAGCCTGAGCCCCAGCAGCCCGCCGTATCCGTGCGAGCATCGATCAAGCCCGACTACATCGTCTGCCTCGAAGACGGCAAGAAGATGAAGATGCTTCGGCGCCATCTGGCGACCGATCACGGCATGACGCCGGATGAATATCGCGCGAAATGGAATCTGCCGAAAGACTATCCGCTAGTTTCTCCCAACTATGCGGAGAAGCGCCGCGAACTCGCGAAATCGATCGGCCTCGGAACGAAGGGGCGCGGCGGCGGCCGTAAGCCGGCAGCTCGGAGTGGCGCCAAGGCTAAATAGTCTGGGCGCTACTGGCCGCGATACGGTTCGCAGGCGATGCCGTCATTGTCGGCATCAAGTCCATCGCGATACCCGGGCTCACCCCGATAGATGGGGGCTGATCCCGCCGCGCGCGCATCATCGCATCTGCGCCAATAATCGCCCGCTTCCGGTGCTCGCTCGCGCGCCAATCCTGCGGCGACGCTCGCTTCGCTCGCGACGTCGTACAGGTGCGCGCGCCCTTGGGGCGTCGAGCCGATCGATCCGATGCCCACCAGCGCGCCGATGGCCCCCGCTCTAAGCAGGATGTGAGCGCTCGATACGCGGGCCCGATTGGCTCTTCGATTGTTCCAGCGTCGCGCCATCGCACCCGGCTAGACCCCTCAGGTAAATATCTCGTTTGAGGAGGGCGCCGGACTGTCCTCGAACGCTCGCTTTCCGCGCCGTCGCCACAGCAGCAATTGTTGCTCGCGCGTCTCGCCGCGCAGCGTCGCGGCGGCTTCCACGAGTAGCCCCAGGATCACCGCCCGGTCATCGCCAGTCAGCTCGATCAGATCCGCTTTGGCGACTAGCCCACCGAGCTCGATCAGCTGCCGCGTTCGTTCGCGCCGCTTCACTTGCCACGCTCGCATGTCATGCCGCGCTGCCTTCGCCTGAAGTCGGTTGCGAGCTTGCTCCGCTCTCCGATGTGCCGCCCGCGCCGCGGCGAGTGGCTGGGCGAGCGCCGGCGCCATCGCCGCGAAAGAAGGCAGCGCCGCTTTTGCGCCACGCCTCCTTCCGCGATGCATCCGCCGCGGTGGCATCGAGTAAGGCGCCTGCCAGCTGTTCGATCGACATCGCGCTCGCTCGGGTCGCGACGACCAGCTCCCCGAGCTGGCCTTGCTTCTTCGTCTTGAGCGACTTCGCCTTGTCGTTGAGCGCCTGGAGCTCGGCGTCGAAATCACGCGGTTTACGCATTGTCAGTCCCTCCTTCACATGGAACGGACAGTCCAGCTATCGAGAGTCTCGCGGTACTTCAAGCGGTTGAAATCTCTTGGGACTTTGCGATCCCGAGCGCGATGAAATCGTGTGAGGGCGCGCTTATACGTCGTGCCGACGTGCTCGTTTTGCAGTAAATGGTATGCCGCCATGGCGATCTACCATTTTTCCGCAAAAGTCATTTCGCGCGCTGCCGGCAGCAGCGCTGTCGCCGCCGCCGCCTATCGTTCGGCCGATCGGCTGCACGACGAGCGCCTCGGGCGGAGCCACGACTTCTCGAACAAAGCCGGCGTCGTGCACAGCGAAGTCCTGCTGCCCGAAGGCGCCCCCGACGAGTGGCGCGACCGCGAGCGCCTTTGGAATGATGTCGAGGCGGCCGAGCTGCGCAAGGACGCGCAGCTTTCGCGCGAAGTCGAGTTCGCTATCCCGCGCGAAATGACCGAGCAGCAGGGCATCGACCTCGCGCGCGATTTCGTGAAACGAGAGTTCGTCGCCCGCGGCATGGTCGCCGATCTCAATGTTCATTGGGACATCGGCGCCGACGGCCTGGCGCGGCCACACGCGCATGTCATGCTGACGATGCGGGAGGTTAAGATCGGCGAGGATGGTGAGGCTAGCTTTGGCGCGAAGGTCAGGGACTGGAACCGCACCGAATTGCTGACCCACTGGCGCGAGGCGTGGGCCGAGCATGTCAACGAACGGCTGGCCGAACTCGATATCGACGCACGCATCGATCACCGGTCATTGGAAGGGCAGGGGATCGAGCTCGAGCCGCAGCACAAGATAGGACCTGCCGCATCGCGAATGGCGGAGCAGGGACTTGAGGCTGATCGGCTCAAGGATCACCTCGAGATTGCGCGATCAAACGGCGAGCGCATTCTCGCCGATCCTTCCGTCGCGCTCGACGCGATCACGCACCAGCAAGCGACCTTCACCAACCGTGACATCGCGATATTTGTGCATCGGCACAGCGAGGGGAAGGAGCAGTTCGATGCGGTGATTGGCGCGGTGAAGGCATCGCCCGAGCTTATCACGCTAGGTCGTGATGGACGCGGCGAAGATCGCTTCACGTCGCGCTCGATGTTGGAAACCGAGCAGCGCCTCGAACGCGCGACGGCGAAGCTCGACGCGCGGCGCAATCACGGCGTTGCCGATCGCTACCGTGAGCTCGCGCTGGAACGCGCCATCGGCCGAGAGCTGGAGCTGTCGGCAGAGCAGCTCGGCGCTCTCGAGCACGCCACCAGCGCGCGCGGAATTAGCAACGTCATCGGCTACGCGGGCTCGGGCAAAAGCTCGATGCTCGGTGTTGCCCGCGACGCGTGGGAGACCGCCGGCTACGAGGTTCGTGGTGCGGCCCTCTCCGGCATCGCCGCCGAAGGCCTTGAGCAGGGATCCGGGATCGCCTCGCGCACGATTGCCAGCCTCGAGCATCAGTGGGCTAACGGCCGCGAACTTCTGACAGACAAGCACGTCCTTGTGATTGACGAGGCCGGCATGCTCGGTACGCGGCAGCTGGAGCGTGTGATGAGCGAAGCCGAGAAGCAGGGCGCCAAGGTGGTCCTCGTAGGCGATCCGGAGCAGCTCCAGGCGATCGAAGCAGGAGCAGCGTTCCGCTCGACCGCGGAGCGACATGGCGCTGTCGAAATCACATCGATCCGCCGGCAGGAGACTGACTGGCAGCGCGACGCAACGCGAGAACTTGCCACCGGTCAAACCGGCGAGGCGGTCGGCCGCTACGCCGATGCTGGTTGTATCAGAGCAGCCGAGACCCGGGAGGCGGCGCGCGGAGAGCTCGTCGACGCATGGGATCGTGACCGACAGGCACACCCGGACGCAAGTCGCATCATCCTTACCCATTCAAATGACGAGGTTCGATCGCTCAATGAGGAGGTTCGCAGTCGGCTGAGTGTCAGCGGTGCGATCGGCGAAGATGTAGCGGTCAAAGTCGAGCGTGGTGATCGAAGCTTCGCCGCGAAGGATCGCGTCATGTTCCTGCGCAACGAGCGCGAAATCGGTGTGAAGAATGGCTCGCTCGGCACGGTGCAGAATGTCGACCGCCTCCGGATGGCCGTTATCCTCGATGACGGACGCAGCATCGCCTTCGACTTTAAGGATTATGCGCATGTCGATCACGGTTACGCCGCCACGATCCACAAAGCCCAGGGCATGACCGTCGACCGCGTCAAGGTGCTCGCCACGCCAGGTCTGGACCGGCACGGCGCCTATGTCGCGATGTCGCGCCATCGCGAGTCGGTCGATCTTCACTACGGCCGCGATGATTTCCGGGATCAGTCGGGGCTTGTTCGCGCCCTCAGCCGGGATCGCAGCAAGGATATGGCACGCGATTACCGGACATCGGAAACTGCAAGACCCGCGGAGCCTAAACGCAGCATCTTTGCCGGGATAAAGGTCAATCGGACGGTCTCGGCAAAAGCGCTTGGCATTGCCGCGCCGCAGAAGGAGCCTGATGCGCGCACACGCAATCGTCGCGTTCGCGTTCGCGCGCTCGATCCGGTCGCAGAGCGCAGCCCGCTCGCCAAGGCGGTTGAGCGCTACGCCCGTGCACAGCGGGACGTCGATGATATGCGTGCCAAGGGCCTGCAGCCGATTAGCCATCAAATACGCAGCATCGATGCGGCTGCGCGCTACGTCGATGCGGTGCATAGCGACGGCGCCAAAGATCTGGCGTCAGCACTTCAAAGTGACTCTTCGCTTATCAAGGATGCCGCAAACGGTCGCACTGAGCGGGCGATCGAGGCGATGCGCGCGGAAACCAAACTTCGCATGGACGCGCCTGCACGCGCCGATCGGTTCGTTGCCGAATGGCAGGCGCGTTCGAAGCAACTCCGGGAGCACAAATCGAACAATGACTATGCCCGCGCCGAGCGTGTTGGAGCGCACCTGAATGACATGGCGAAGAGCCTGCAGAGAGACCCGCAACTCGAGTCGCTTCTCCGCAATCGCACCCACGAGCTTGGGCTGAAACCGCTTGAGAAAAATTCGGTGTCTCAGGCGCTCCAGGAATATCTCCGCCCCTCGCGCTCGCTCGGGCTTGGGCTCTAAGGTGCCGCCATGCAAAATATTGATCCCGAACTAGCTGGCCCTGTTGACGATGTCGCCACGGACGACATCGCCCTCGACGAAGCCTTCAATAAACTGTCGGGACGCATTTCCGTCCTGACAAAAGCGTTCGACAAGTTCGCGGACCGTCAGGAGGAGCTGGTCGGTCGAGACTATAGCGTCGACCTCGGGAAGATCGAAAAAGACTGGAAGGAGGCGCGAGAGGAATTGCGCAAACTTGCAGCTCAGCCGGTCCTCGCCCTGACGCCTGATCGGATCGCCGAGCAGATCGAAATTGCTGGTCGAAGGGTGAGGGCCGTCGACCACGATCAGTGGCATCGGGCTCAAAATCGCCTCGACGAAGCTGCTCGATCGATGGAGCTTAAGCTAGGGTCGGCGCGAACGCGGGACGATCAGATTAGGTGGGTCGCCATTAGCGCCGGCATCGCGACGATCCTCGCCTTCTTCGCCGGGTGCACTGTTCCATCGGCTATCAGCCGATCCACTCCTGAAGACTGGCTGTGGCCGGAGAAGCGCGCAGCCAACATACTGTCGCGAGATATGTGGGGTGCGGGCGTGCGGCTTATGCAGGTTGCGGACCCCAGACGTTGGAGCGAACTCGCCAATGCGTCACGCACCCGCGGCGAAAATGCCGAAGCGATCGCGGCTTGTGAGAGAAAGGCGTTGCACCGTAAAAAGCCGGTGCCTTGCAGCATCGAGATCAAACCCGTCGAACCGTAACAGAACGGGCCGCTTTGCGCCCGATCTCGGTCATTTAGGGTTCAATACCCGCTGCCCAAAAGCTGCCATTCTTTTTGAGCGCGTCGCCAACGACACTATAGCTGCCGCCCACCTCGATTACCAGGATACCTCATTCTCGTCGCATGTTATGCCGATCCTTGGCTTCCAGCGCAGGGCTTGGAGAATCAGCTGATAGGGGTCAACATCGGCGGCAAAGCGATCGAGGGGGAAAGATGGCGGAGGATGACCAGCAAGTTGCGATGGCAGAGGCCATCGCCGATGGTGCGGAGGAGGTAGCGACGCCAGAGGTTGAGACCCAAGATACCTTCCTCACCAAGCTCGCGGAAACGCTGAAAGGCACCGAGGGTGTCGATGCCGATCTCGCCGGCATTCTCACCGATAATCTCCTGACCGCAGGGCCGCACGCCAATGCGGTGGCCAACGCCAAGGCTGCCATCGTCAAGCTTGCCGCCAAACGCGCGGCGTCCGAAGAAACGGCACCCGGGGAAGAGGCGGTCGCCAATGGCTGATCCCACCCGATTTCATTCGCTGACCCTTGAGGGTTTCCGGGCCTATCTCCAGCCCAAGACGTTCGATTTCAGCAAGAAGCCATGCCTTGCGATCTTTGCACCGAACGGAAGTGGCAAATCGAGCGTGATCGATGCGCTTGAATTTCTGTTTTCCGAGCATGGCACGCTCGAGCGTCTCGGGCAGCGCTCGCTCAACAATCAGGCGGGACCAATTGCTCTCGGACATACCGGCGCGCAAGCGGCAGGCATCGCGCCCACCGTTAAGTTCGCCACCGTCACGAAAAAAGTGGTCGCAGAGGGCCATCGTGCCGCCGCTGGCAATGACCGGCCAATTCATGCGACAGCCGTCGCCATGCAGAGAGCGTTTGTCGTCTCTCCGATTGTGCGCGGCTACACCCTGCGCACATTCGTCGAAACTCATAAACCCGAGACCCGCTACGCCGACATCGCCGGATGGCTGCAACTGACGCCGCTCGTCGAAGTGCAGAAAAATCTACGCGCGCTCCGCAAGGACGTGAAGGCGGCTTCAGAGAGTCGGGTCGAGCTGACGCGGCTGGATGGCGAAGTCCGCAAACAGACCGCGCAGGCCCTTCAGGAATGGGACGACGCGGCAGTGCTGGCTCACATCAACGCAGTGGTGGTCGCCCCCCTTGATGGCACGCTGACATTCGCGGTCCTAGCCGCGTCGGATCCCGCCTACGCCGAAGTCGAGAAGCGGGTCGAGGCCGAGGAAAACAGGATCGGACTCGCTGGCTTGAAGCAGGTGCGAGCGGCCGCCGCTGCCCTTTGGCTGGAGACGAAGCCAGAAGTTGACGGCGACCCGAAGGTATCCGGCGCGATCCCATCATTCGACGGGGCGTTGGCGGAGCTGGTCGGCGCGAAGGCCTTGGAAGCAGATGAGCGGGACAAGGCAGCCGGCACGGTGTTCAGGGCAGTTTGGAAGGAAGCTGAAGCGCTGTTTGCAGATGACGGTACCGCACCCGAAGTTTGCCCGGTATGTGAAACGTCGATCGATCAGACGCAGGCCGGCAGTGCTGCGGGCATTCGCGATCTCCTCGTCGAGCATCTCGACGATTTGAAGACCTATGGCGATGCGAAGACTGCGCTGGATGACGCCAACACGGCTGCGACGACTGCCCACAACCGATTGCTGGTCCGACTTCCCGCCCTGATTGAGCATCTGGCTGACGATGATGGAACCGGGATCAAGTCCCAGCTGATCGCCTATCAGGCCGGCATTGCCGGATGGCCGGCAGCCGAAGCTCCCGATGCGGTTGGAATTGTCGGCGAGATTGCCGCGCTGATCGCGGACCTCGATCAGCAGATTTCGGATATCGAGGCTAAGCAGGGCGACCACACTTGGGTGAAAGCGAAAGCCAAGATCGACTCCTTGCTTGATTTACAGGAGGAGATCGGCCTGGCGGTGAGGACCTCCCAGGAACTTGGGAAGCTCCATGAAGCGTTGACGGCGCAGGCCAAACAAATCTCGGATGCCATTCGCGCCAAGGTGCAGTCGCTGCTCGATCTGCTCCAAGCGCCGATGAACGAAATCTATCAGGAAATTCAGGGCGCGGGCGCGAAACCGATCAGGCTCGAATTGCCGGGCGAAGAGGACACAACCCAGCACAAGATGCAGCTGGTCATCGACTTTGCTGAAAATCGGCCCGGCGTCCCACCCGGTGGATATCTGAGTGACTCACAGATTCACTCGGTTGCGCTGGCATTGCGGCTCGCCGCAATCAAGCGGTTCAACAGCGGCGCGCCGGTGATTGCGCTCGATGATATCGTCACGTCCTACGACGCAGACCACCGCCGTGCCATCGGTGCACTGATCGCGAAGATGTTTGCCGACTGCCAGATCATCTTGGTCACCCACGACGAGCGCTTCTTCAACTATCTGAAAGACCAGCTCGCTGAAAAGGATTGGAGCTTCACGCGGATCATCGGTCTCGACCCGGCCTATGGTCCGCGGTTTGCCGACCACCGTGTGACGGACGAAATGATCGAGGCGCGCTGGGCCGCAGGCGAGTCTGCGGCAAACGAGATGAGGCAGGCCGAGGAGGAATGGCTGCTTGTTCTTGCGCGCGGCTTTGGTGTCGATGTGCGCATCCGGGCGCTCGAACGCGCCTATTCCTATGAGCGGTCGGAACTGGCGCTTGCGATCAGTGCATTTCTGAAGAGGATCGGCCTCGCGCCGGCCGACGTGCCCGGCGTCAACAACCGCTTTATCAACAGCCTCGTTAATGGCACGGTCGAGAACTTCGGGAGCCATTTCCAGGAAGGCCCCTATGGTGACGGGTCGATCGGCGACGAGAAGACGCGCTGGGCGGAGTTCATGGCGTTCCGTACCCAGTTCGATTGCAGCGGCTGCGGGCGGACAAAATATCAGCGGCCGTTTCCGCTCAATAAGCCGGTGTGCGCCCATGGTGGGTGTGAAACGCAATTTGCGTTTTCCGGTGCGGCAACAGCCGCCGACCCGGCTTGATTTCCGTGACCGCGCGTCCCGGACCTGATTCGAAAAGGCGACCATTCGATTAACAGTCGAGAGCTGGACCGATCGCGGCTCCTTTCAACGGCTCCGCGCCAGGAGCTGCTAGTCCGCAACCGGCCAAATCGCGCCGGTTTGCCGATACTATGCTGCGTCAGCTACCGGCGCCTTTCGATCATTAACTTGTGGGAATTGAGAAGCGGGCGCTGTTTGTATAATAGGAAACGACCGGTTTGCCGTCCGCGTCGAGCGCGGGTTCGAACCGAGCGCGTGACATGATCTTCTTGCACACCGCGTCGTCAAAATCCTTTGGCCGTGTCGATAGCTGGATATGACAGCTTTTCGGGATTCCGCGATCGTCGATGACCAAACGGAAATGCACCAGCCCTTGATAGCCCAGAGATCTCATTCTCGGGGGGTAATCGCTGCTTCTCATCCAGTCGCGGGGATCGCTGGCCGGGATAACGCGGCGCGACAGCGTCTTATCTACCTTTGCGTCGATGCCCCAAGCGCTAAGCAAATCATCGTTACAGGCCGTCAGCGCCTGTTCCGGAGCTAACATCGAACCGGTTTCCAATATAATTGGCCGCTTGCCGGAAATGCGCACTTCGAGAAAACGGATCGCGGAGTAAAGCGCGGGATCGATCGCCTTTACTTCGCGGGGCGTTCCATCATCTTCAAAGGTGGCCTCGATAGGCTCATAGCCCGTGATCCAGAGGCTCCCTCCGACAACGAGCGCAGCCTTTCCATTGTCGAGCGTGCCGGGTGCAAACCTTTTCTCGAATTCAGCATCGTTCGGACCGAAGCGAAGCATGACTTTGCGAACGTTGTTGCGCACATCCACCGGACGGCCGACAAGCGTCATATTGACCTTGGGACCCGGTCTGAAGCGGTCGAGAACGAGTATAACTTCTTCTTCGCCGGTGCCAAACGAACGCGCTAGCCGACAGCTATCGTCAGCGTAGTTCACATGCCAATTCGATGATGGCACCAAGCGCAGCGGTTCTGCTGCGATAGCAACCGGCGCGAGGAAGAAAGCGGCCAGCCATCCGGTTACTGTCGAGAAGCGCAGCATGATAGGACCCCGTCAGAAATTTTCGCCCAAAGGCGAGCACGCGACCTAGCTAACAGTAACTTGGTGTTTTCGCTATTCTTTACTGCAGTATATGGCATTTGTAGCCTGAGCATTTATCGCAGTCGCGAGACGGCTTGTCCGGTGCTGCGAAAGAAGGCGCCGCTTGTCCGCTTCTCGAATCTGCGACTGAAAGCGGCCTGACCGCAAACGGCCATTTGTAATTCGCGCACGCATCCTAAATGCCCAGGAAAAATCTGTAGCATGCAAGCCAAACACGCGTGTTCAGAGACCGCATATGAGGTCGCAGGTCAGGCGCCCGGTTTTTGATCTACGGTGTCACCGTAAAGAAGCGTCGCCTCCATCGAAGGCCGGCGTGAAAAGCTGTCGAACCAGCGGCTCAGTCGGGCGTGGCTGCGAAAGGACGGAAGATCGCGAAACGCAAGCCAGTCTAACGTTGTCGCCAATGCGATATGACCGATGTGGATATCGGGTCCGAAATCCATCTCGGATTCGAGCCAGGCGAAACTCGTTTCCAACTTCTCGATATAGCCATCGCGCAAGTCGCTGTACCTGAGCGCCTTGGGGCGCCTAACGGTTTCCCATCGCACCTGGATCCCAGCCTCCGCCATGCCTTGGGCAACGGCTTCCAGGCGCAAAGCGTGCCAGCGTACTTCGCCGTCTTCCGGGATCAACTTCGGCCCGTCATGAAGCGTGTCGAAATAAGCACAGATAACCGTTGAATCAAATATAGCGGGTAGGTCCGTGCGGAGAAGAATCGGGACTTTTCCTAAAGGATTATGGCGGAACACCTCGTCATTACGCGCCGTTGGGCTGGTTTCGTGGTGAACCACGGCGATGTCGGCGGCAATGCCGGCTTCATGCGCGAAGACTAGCGCTTTGCGCGCAAAGGGCGAATGGGTTTGGTACAATAGCGTGGGGCTCATGGCGTGGTTCCTTCGAAGACAATCTAAATTTCAAGCGACGTCGGTGGCGGACCAATGCGCCTTAATCCCGCGTCTGTCGTACGAAATGAAAGGCAGTTATTTCGTAGCCTTCGCGGAAATAGAAGCGATGCGCGCGGCCGCGATTTGTCGCGGAAATCAAGGTGAGTGTGGGGCAATCCAGCGCTTTTGCCTTTTTCTCAAGCCAGTGCAGCATCGCGGCGCCATGGCCGCCCGATCGGCGCGTTTCGTCGGAAACCAGATCCTCGATCTCAAGCCGCCGGCCGCAATAGGTCGTCTCGAAAACACGCCAAAGAGCGATCGCCCGGACCTCATCCTTCTCGACGAGCTGGGCCAGGCGGGCGCCTTCGCCGATCATGCGCTCGATCTGCGCGACATAATCCGTGTCCAGATCCGGGCGAAGCTGACGGTGAACGGTTTCCCCGCGAAGCAGAAGGGGAGCGCGCTCGGCCGCGCCCACAATCGCGCGGCTTCTGCCCGACTCGAGGTCGACACATTCGAGCGCAGGAGCGTCGATCATGCTCATCTTCTTCCTGCATCGCATCCGCCCGCCATTCGGCGATCCAGAACTGTAGCGGCCAATCGCTTTCGGGTTCGTACGTTGTCAGCGATCATATCGCTCGCTCATAACGCCAGACCCGAAGCGGATAGGGTGAATTGTCGATCGTCAGTTCGTTCGTCATCATGCCGACGCGGTGCCAGCCGCTTTTCTCGTAGAACCGCGCGGCCCGGTCGTTCCCGATTGCACAGGCAAGCCAGGCGACCGCAACACCGCGGGCCCGCAATCGGGTGACCGCGTCATCCATTAGCTGCGCGGCGGCTCCCTTTCCCCGCGCGGCCGCTGCAACGTAAAACTGATACAGCTCGTCGCCCTTGAGCATGGCCAACCCCGCAGGCGTATCGCCAGCGGTCAGCACCCGGGTGTCGGAAAGCCCCTCCGCCAGCCGTTCGCGAAAGCTCGCCAATGTTCTAGCCTCTGCAAGCTCGGCGGGCAGGATCGCCGCATGTGCGTCCTGCCAGCCGTCGAACCAGAGTTTGGCGAGTGCGTCGAGGTCCCGTGTTTCGGCGTCGCGAATTGCTGCCAATTGCGGGCCTTTGATCACGAGAGCAGCAACGGATTTGGATGGTCGGCGCCAAGGCCGCCGCTGCCATAGGGGCGCGTGATGACCTCGAGGATGTGGCCATTGGGATCGTCGAAATAGACGCCGCGCCCGTCGTCCCAATGATTGATCTGACCGGGCTGCCTGTGAAAGGGGTCGGCCCAATAATTGAGTCCGCCCGCCTCGATCCGGGAAAAAATTGCGTCGAAGTCGCTTTCGCTCACGAGGAAGGCGAAATGGCGCGGATCGATCGGCTCGTCGGTCTGGATAAGGTCGAGCGATGTCGGGCCGATTTGGACAATCGTGAAATGACCCAATCGGCGAGGGGGATCCAACACCAGTATCTCGGTCAGGAACGCCGCTGTCGCCGCGCAGTCGCGCGCGCTGACGATCGTGTGGTTGAGAGTGATCGAACAGCCGGTCATGCTACATTACCCTTTTGCATCATCGTTCTTTCAGTTTTGCATCGCCATAGGATGATCTGAGGCGGCCTGAGGCGATGAAGTCGCGCATCATCGCGAAATATCCTTCGGGATAGCGGGTGGAAAGCCGCTCGCCCGACGCCGCGGTTTCGAAATAGGTCATGCCATGTTCGGCCTGTGGATAGATGGCGAGCGCAAAGCGCTTGCCTTGATCGATCAGTGTCGAGATGCGCCGGCTGGTTTCCTTGGCAGGCGCCTCATAATCTCGGCCGCCCAATATCCAAAGCTGCGGGGTCTGGGCGGCGCGCAATGCCGGCATGGGGTCGTAACGCAGCGGCGTGCCCCAATTATATTCGGGCGCCATTGCACGAAGCGCAGCTTCGTCGTGAGGCAGCAGCGCCCAAGTGAAGTGACCGTGGACATCCTTATACCAGCTCTCGGCGCGATAGCGCTCGCGGACCCGATCGAATTCGCGAAAACCGCTCGTGAAACGGCTGGCAAATACTGCTCCCGCCGCGCGCGAGATCTCTTGCGCCTGTGCGATCACGGAGGGGGAATAGCCCTTGTCGGTGAGCTCCATTTCCATCTGCTGTAAATCCTCTTCGAGGACGCTCACCGCGAGGCCGAAGCTAATGACAGCAAAATCGACCGGCGCCCGGTTCGCCGCCAGCGGGATGATCCAGCCTGCCTGGCTTCCGCCTTGATAGCCTATCCGCGCGGCGCGCTTGCCGGCGAGGCGGCGCGCCGTGCGCATAGCGGCGACGGCATCGTCTGCCAGGACATCGAAATCCTGTGTATACGTCCCTGAGGACAGTCCTGTGCCGCGCTTGTCGTAAACGAAAGCGCCAATGCCGGATGCCGGAAACATACGCTGCAAGAAATAGAAGCGAAGGGCCGAATCACGCTCGGCGCCGTGCGTCAACACGACGATGGGCACGGCGCTTTTTCCTATGGGGAGAATGAGACGCCCTTGGAGCTTCACGCCGTTGTGACCGGCGAAGGATGTCTCCGTGACATCGAATGTCATTCGATGACCATTGGATCCGGCGAAATTGATAGTGGCGGCATCGCACGGGCCAAAAGAGACAGCCACCCCGTCGGGCCGGCCGGTCCAGCCATAAGTGCTTTGCCATGCACCGCTTGCGTTCCTTAGGATCTCTCCCGTGCGACCGTCGGAGAGACGCCAGCGGAGACGGGTGTCGTCGATCGGCGCGATATCTACAATTTTATCGTCGCGAAGCTTGTACGTTCCGACATGGCATTCGATCGCTTCCTTCGAGGGCGCGGTTGCGGAACCCCCGTCGGCGATTTGCAAGGCAGCGTTGCGAGAGGGCTGGACGGGCTCGGCTGCCTCGACATTTGTAAAGGTTCCCGTTGCCATCAGGACGATAATCGAGACGTGGCGGGCAAGTCGTAGCCAAACGCCAGCTTTATAGGATTCAACGACACCCGGCATTGCAATTCCTGTCAACTGTTCAAGCACCGACCCGGTTCTCTCCGACGAACAAGGCGGCGGCCAAGCTGGACTATAGTCGCAGACACCGCGCTCGGAATTGGACGGATTGAAACTGTCGACATGAGGCCTGCCTTGCTGACGTGACGGGGCGCTGTTAACCTGCCCACCATGTCCAGATTTGATGGCAACTTGCCTCTTGCCTACACTGCGGGCGGAGCATCAGTCCGTACGGTTATCGATCGCTCGGGAGCGGAAGTGCCTCGCCATGCTCATGACTGGCCACTTTTGTCGCTGTTCGTTCTGGGCAGCTACCGCAACGAAACCGAGCTCGGCACCACCACCTTCGAGGGGC
>Ga0209676_1000299_pt1 | contig 100419 bp, 88 predicted proteins | sample AraplaCvi_mLB_r2_FD_184282 | JGI IMG/M metagenome (GOLD analysis project Ga0209676, IMG submission 184282) | Arabidopsis root microbial communities from North Carolina, USA - plate scrape MF_Cvi_mLB_r2 (SPAdes) (version 2) | ecosystem: Host-associated > Plants > Roots > Endosphere | place: USA...
TGTCGGTGATGGGCTTCGCGATCAACGACATCATCGTGGTCTTCGACCGCGTGCGAGAGAACTTCCGCACGCTGCGCGTGGACTCGATCGAAGTGCTGAACCGTTCGATCAACCAGACGCTGTCGCGCACGGTGATCACGGCGGTGATGTTCTTCCTGTCGGCCTACGCGTTGTTCCTGTACGGCGGCTCCTCGATGGAAGGCCTGGCGCTGACGCACATGGTCGGCGCGGTGATCGTGGTCATCTCGACGATCTTCGTCGCGGTGCCGATGCTCGCGATCGGCTGGTTCAAGGTCAGCAAGCAGGACCTGCTGCCGAAGGCCAAGGACGAGGCGGCTTTGGCGCGTCGTCCGTAATCGCGCCACGGTTGAAGCTGTTCCCGGAAGGGCCGCGCATCGCGCGGCCCTTTCTTTTTGGGTGTCATGAGCGGGAAAGACGCGGAAGGCATAACCCCTCCAACCCCGGCATGACGGAGAGAGCGGACCCTTTCGCCGCTTCGAAACTGAGACTCAAGTCACATCAGGCCTTGCCGATATCGAGGGCAACCCCACACCCGGCTCGCCCCGATGTCCCTGTCCGACGCGCCCCGCGCCGCTGCACCCGGTGCGGCGATCCCGTACCGACGATCCCACCCGGCCACAGGATCCTGGCATGCCCTGCGCGGCTCGCTCGGCCGGCAGATCGGCCTGCCACTGGTCGCCACGATGGTGCTGATGATGGCCGGACTGACCGTGATGGTCAGCCGCCAGGCCGCGCAGGCGGTGGAAACGCGCGCGGGCCACGACCTGCAATCGGCGACGGCGATCCTGCGCGACAACATCGCGACCTACGAGCAGGGCCTGACGGAGGCGACGCAGACTCTCGGGGGCGCGTTGCAGGCCGCGCTGCTGGGCGGGACGGTCGCGCTCGACCACGACAAGGACGGTGCGCCGCTGTTGTCGCTGCAGGGCCAGATCGTCGATGCGACGTACGCGCCGGTCGACCGCTTCACGAACGATACCGGCGCGGTCGTGACGATCTTCGCCCGTGACGGCGAGGACTTCGTCCGCGTCTCGACCTCGCTGCGCAACGAGAAGGGCGAGCGCGTCATCGGCACCAAGCTCGCGCACGATTCGCCGGCATACGCGCCGTTGACGAAACGCCAGCCCTATACCGGCAAGACGCGGCTGTTCGGCCGCGATTACATGGTCCACTACCGCCCGCTGCTCGACGATGCCGGCGCGCTGGTCGGCGTGCTGTTCGTCGGCAAGGACTATGGCAGCGAACTGACCGCGCTGAAGGAACGCGCGCGCGCCATGCGTATCGGCGAGCGCGGGCATTTCCTCGTGATCGACACCGGCAAGCCGGGCGCGGAGACGCTCGCCATCCATCCGTCGGCCGAAGGCGCCGCTCTGGCCGATCTGCTCGACGCCAACGGGCTGCAGTCTTTGCGCCAGGCGATCGCCGCCAACGGCGGCACCGCGCGCATCGACCTCGCATCCAGACCCAAGGCCACCGCCGAGCCGACGCTCGTCGCGGTCGAAACCTTCCCCGACTGGCACTGGGCCGTCGTCGCCGCCGAGCCGCTCGCACAGGTGACCGCGTCCACGCGCGCGCTGGTCACGCTGATCGCGATCGCCTCGCTTGCGACGTTGCTGGTGATCCTCGCCGTGTCCTGGTGGTGCGTGCGCCGCATCGTCACGCAGCCGCTGGCGCGGGTGGCCAGGCTCGCAGACGATGTGGCGCAGGGTCGCTTCGACGGAGCCCTGCCGCCAAGGCGTTTCGATGAACTGGGCCAGCTGCAGCAATCGATGGAACGCATGCGCGAGCAGGTGAAGTCGGTCATCGCCGCGCAGCGCGAGATGTCGCAGCGCCACGAAGCCGGGCAGATCAGCTTCCGCATGCACGCCGACGCCTTCCCGGGCCAGTACGGCGACATGGTGCGCGACACCAATGCCCTGGTCGCGGCGCACATTGCGGTGAAGATGCAGGCGGTGGATGTCATGCGCCATTACGCCATCGGCGATCTGTCCATCGACATGGAACGCCTGCCGGGCGAGAAGGCCGTGATCACGCAGACCATGGACACCGTGAAGGCCAACCTTTCGGCGATCAACCTCGAGATCAAGCGCCTGTCCGCCGCGGCCGCCACCGGCGAGTTCGGCGTGCGTGGCGATGCCACGCGCTTCCAGCACGATTTCCGCACGATGGTCGACGGCCTCAACGCGATGATGTCGGTGAGCGACGAGAACCTGGAGCAGGTTTCGCGCCTGCTGCGCGCCATCGCGCGCGGCGACCTCACCACCCGCATGCACGGCGACTTCCATGGCGTGTTCGCACGCATGCGCGACGACGCCGACGCCACCGTCGCGCAGCTGACCGGTATCGTCGGCGGCATCCAGCAGGCGTCCGATGCGATCGACGGCGCCGCCGCGGAGCTGGCCTCTGGCAATGCCGATCTCTCGCGCCGCACCGAACAGCAGGCGGCGAGCCTGGAAGAAACGGCCGCGTCGATGGAGGAGTTGACCTCCACCGTGCGCCAGAACGCCGAATCGGCGCGACAGGCGAACCAGCTCGCCATCGATGCCGCCACCGTCGCCTCGCAGGGCAGCGACGTGATGGGCCGCGCGATGACGACGATGCGCGAGATCGAAACCTCCTCGCACCGCATCGCCGAGATCATCGGCACCATCGACGGCATCGCCTTCCAGACGAACATCCTCGCGCTCAACGCCGCGGTGGAGGCGGCGCGCGCGGGCGAGAGCGGCCGCGGCTTCGCGGTCGTCGCATCGGAAGTACGCGCGCTGGCGCAGCGTTCGGCGAACGCAGCGAAGGAAATCAAGTCGCTCATCGACGCTTCGGTGGCGAAGGTGAACGACGGATCGGCCTTGATGGACCAAGCGGGCACGACGATGGACGAGATCACCGTCTCCGTGCGCCGCGTCACCACGATCATGGCCGACATCTCCACCGCATCGGCGGAACAGAGCGCGGGCATCGAGCTGGTCAGCAGCGCGATCGCCAGCATGGAAGAGGGCACGCAGCAGAACGCGGCACTGGTGGAGGAGGCGTCCGCGTCGGCCCACAGCATGGAAGAACAGGCACGCGCGCTCGCCGGCGCCGTGCGGCAATTCGTCGTCGCCCAGTATCCGGCGGCGACGCGCGCGGCCGCCTGACGGTCACGCGAAGGGGGCCTTCGGGCACGCATCGCTGGAGCGCGCCTTCGTTGGGGAGCGAAGGCGCGCTCGCGGTGCGGGTTCGCGGTCTGGCACCCGGCCGACTGGAAGCGCAAAGCGCGACTGCGGGACAATCGGGCAATCCCCCGCACGGAGTCCCGCATGGCCAACGACGACCTCGTCTTCTACGTGAAGCTGTACGTGAAGCCCGAATGCGTGGACGACTGGAAGCGCGAATTCGACGCGATCGTGCAGGCGATGTCGCGAGAGCCTGCGTTCATCGCGTGCTACCTGCATCGCGATGCGGCCGATCCCCATCAGTTCACGCTGTACGAGCGCTGGGCCGAGCCGAGCGTCGAAGCGTTCCTGCGCAACCAGATGAAGCCGTACCGCGTGGCGTACGACGCGGCCATCGAACCTCTGTTGCAGCGCCCGCGCGAGCCGCAGGTCCTGTTGCCGCTGGGCGAGTGGTTCGGCTCGCGCCTGACTGCGTGATCGACGTTGGACGCATCGCGCGTCCTTTTCATGCACGTCTGAGGGCATCGTTCCGACGCAGTGTCGTTCCGCGTGGGGAGGGCGGCTGATACAACACCTCGCAAGAGGAAATACGCCCGCCGACTTGTTGCGGCCTCCAACCTCCCGGCACCTTGCGCCGTTCGCCTGATCCGTTATCAAACGCGCGCCTATACGAGCAACAGCACCTTCAACTTCCGCCATCGCTTCCGGCCAAAGAAAAAGGCCGCGCATGAGCGCGGCCTTTCAAACGTCACCGGGCGCGTGCGATCAATCGAACGCGGCGGCGTAACCAGTGTTCACGATCTTCTGCTGCAGCAAGTCGGCAACCTTGAGGTTGCCGGCGACGAGCTGGCGCGTCGCCAGGCCGCGGTTGTCCATCGGGCCGGTCGTGCGGCCGCGGAAGTCGCTGACCTTGCCGCCCGCCTCGCGCACCAGCAGCACGCCGGCGGCAATGTCCCACGGCTTCACGCCCGCCTCGAAATACGCATCCGCGCGGCCGCAGGCGACATACGCCAGGTCCAGCGCGGCCGAACCGGTGCGGCGGATGTCTTCGGCCTCCAGCAGCAGGTTGTCGATGCACTTGAGCTGCGCGGACACGCGCTCGCGCTCGCGCGGCGGGAAGCCGGTCAGCACCATCGCGCCGCCCAGGTCCTTGCGGTCGGCCACGCGGATGCGACGCTCGTTGAGCGTGGCGCCGCTGCCGCGGCTGGCGGTGAACAGGTCGTTGCGCAGCGGGTCGAAGATGACCGCGTGGATCGGCTCGCCGTTTTCCACCAGCGCGATGGACACGCAGAAATGCGGGATGCCGTGCAGGTAGTTGCTGGTGCCGTCGAGCGGGTCGATCACCCAGGTGAAGCGGTTGTGGCCGATCGAGCCGGTTTCTTCGCCCAGGATCGCGTACTCCGGCGTGGAGCGGCGGAATTCCTTGATGATTTCCTTTTCCGCCAGGCCGTCGACTTCGCTGGCGTAGTCCATCCGGTCTTTCTCGACCACGTTCAGCGCGTCGAGCTTGTTCATCTGGCGCAGCAGGACGTTGCCGGCGGAGCGGGCGGCCTTGACCATGAGGGTGACTGCGGGTTTCTGCATGGGTGAGGCGCCTCGTTCGGGGGACGGGGGAGGATGGACTGGCGGGGGTGAAAGAGCGTCGCCGGCGCTACGGCCGGGGCGCGGAGTTTACCATTGCGCGCCATGAGTTCCGAATCGAAATCCGTGAATCCTTCCTATCTCCCCGCCCAGCGGCTGCGCATCGTCCTCGTCGGCACCCAGCACCCGGGCAACATGGGCTCGGCCGCGCGGGCCATGAAGACGATGGGGCTGGCGCGCCTGGTCCTGGTCGCGCCGGAAAAGCGGCCGAACGAGGAGTCCTACGCCCTGGCCGCCGGGGCGGACGACGTGCTGGGCGACGCGCTGGTCTGCGAAACGCTGGCCGAAGCAGTCGCCGACTGCCGCCTCGTCCTGGGCTGCACCGCCCGCAGCCGCCGGGTCCAGCTCGAGGAGCTCATGCCCCGCGACGCCGCGGCCCGGGCCGTGACGCAGGCGGCCGGCGGGGCCGAGGTGGCGCTGGTGTTCGGCCGCGAACGCACCGGCCTGACCAACGACGAGCTGCAGCTGTGCCACGCCTCGGTGCATATCCCGGCCAATCCGGATTACAGCTCGCTCAACCTCGCCGCCGCGGTGCAGGTGCTGAGCTACGAGCTGCGCCTGGCGCTGCTGGAGGCCGCCCCGGTCGAGGGCGAGGCCGCCGGGAGCGAAGAGCCTCGCGACCTGCCGGCCTCGCACGCCGAAATGGAAGGCTTCTTCGCCCAACTGGCCGAGACGCTGGACGCCATCGACTTCCACAAGGGCCGCGCTCCCGAGTCGGCCATGCGCAAACTGCGCCGGCTGTACCTGCGCGCCGGGCTGGACGCGCGCGAGGTGCGGATCCTGCGCGGCATCCTGGCCGACGCCCAGCGCATGGCCATGCTCGCCGGGTCAAAACGCTGAACTGCTGACGGCCCGACGATTTGCCGTTTCGGGCCGGACGCCTTTCGATTACGCTGCCCTCGGCATTTTCGAGGGGTCGAAAGTTCTTGATCGCCAGCCTGCGTCGTACCGCCCTGCTGATCCTGTGCTTGCTGGCCACGGCCGCCGCTCCGTTTTCGGCGTTGGCGGGGAACGACTCGGGCGTGCTCGTGCTCGGGCGCATCAGCGACGACCCCAAGAAGCACTACGAGCAGCTCAAGCCGCTGCTGGACTACGTGGTTCCGCGCCTGGCCGACGTGGGCATCCGCGAGGGCCGCATCCTGATGGCCAAGGACACGCAGCAGATGGCGAGCTACCTGCGCCGCGGCCGCGTCGACTGGGTCACCGAGACCACCGGCACCGCGATGCTGCTGCACCAGCGCGCCGGCGCCCGGCCGCTGCTGCTGACCGAGCGCGACGGCGTGAGCCATTACCACAGCGTCTTCTTCGCGCGACGCGACAGCGGGTTGCGGTCGCTGGACGACCTGCGTGGCCACAGCATCGCCTTCCAGCGTCCCAACTCGACCAGCGCCTACTTCGTGCCGGCCGCCGAACTGCTGCAGCGCGGCCTGTCGCTGGAAATCCTGCTCTCTCCGGAGGACCGCATCGAACGCGATGAGGTCGGCTACATGTTCGCCTGGTCGGAACTGAACATCTCGACCTGGGTGCACAAGGGCCTGGCCGACGTCGGCGTGATGAGCAACCTCGACTGGTCCAATCCGCATCGCATGCCGCCGTCGTTCCGCAACGACCTGACGGTGATCGGCGAAACCGTGGACTACCCGCGCGCGGTCGAGATGGTGCGCGATGGCCTGGACCCGCGCGTGGAAGCGCGACTGCGCGAAGTGCTGATCGACGCGGCGGGCGATCCCGAAGCGGGCGATGCGCTGCTGCGCTTTTTCAACACCACCCGCTTCATGCCGGTGGATCCGGAATCCCAGAAGGCGCTGGACCGCATCTCCAGCGGCGTGGCCCGCGTGCGCGCGGAGGTCGAATGAAGTTGCGCATGGGCCTGCAGGCGCGCTTCCTCGTCCTGATGGGCGTGGCGATGCTGGTCGTGCTCGTGCTGGTGGCGCTGCTGCTCAACCGGCAGGAACGCATGCGCAACGAGGTCGAAGGCGTCAGCCGCCAGGCCATGCGCACGATGGTCGGCCAGAGCTTGCGGCGGCAGGGCGAAGTGGCGGTGACGCAGCTCGCCGCCGGGCTGACCAATCCGCTGTATTACTCCGACCTCGATGCCGTCGGCGCCCTCGCGCGCTCCGCGCTGGCCGCGCCCGACGTTCGCTACGTCATCGTGTTCGACGAGGAAGGCAAGGTCGTCCACGACGGCAGCGAGGACATCGCGCACTACGGTCGCCACATGGACGACGCGATGGCGAAGGACGTCATCGCGTCGAAGGGGCTGCACACGCAGTTCGACGATCGCGTCATGGACGTGTCGATGCCGATCCTGATCGGGCAGGAACGCGTCGGCGGCGTGCGCATCGGCTACGACATGCAGGCCATGCGGCGCTTCCAGGAAGCGTCCGTCGACAGGCTGCGCTCGCGGCTGGACACGCTCGGCCAGCGGCACGTGATCTGGATCGGATTGCTCGGCGCGGGCCTGCTGGTGTTCGGCGCGCTGTCGCTGTGGCTGATCCAGCGCCTGCTGGTGCGGCCGATCCGCCGGCTCGCCGAGTCCGCGCAGGAAATCGAGGCCGGCCACTTCGACACCACCACGCCGGCCGACGGCCGCAACGACGAAGTCGGCGACCTGATGCGCGCGTTCGACCGCATGAGCCGCAGCCTGGCGCGGCACGATCGCGAAATCCGCCGCATGGCCTACACCGATGCGCTCACCGGGCTGGCGAACCGGCTGGCCTTCCGCGAGGCCCTGGACGAACGCCTCGGCCAGAGCGACGGCCGACAGCTCGCGCTGCTGTTCGCCGACATCGACGACTTCAAGCGCGTCAACGACACGTTGGGCCACGATGCCGGCGACGACGTGCTGCTGGAATGCGCGCACCGCATCGAGAACGCGGTGGCGCGCGTGGGCGGCGAGGACGCGTTGCTGGCGCGTTTCGGCGGCGACGAGTTCGTCATCCTCGTGCAGGGCAAGGACGACCCGCACGACGACGTGCGCGCACTGGCGACGAAGCTCGCCGAAACGCTGGTGGTCGACCTCGGCGCGCCGGTGGAAGTGCAGGGGCGGCAGGTATTCCTGGGCACGTCGATCGGCCTGACGCTGTTCCCCGAGGACGCCGCCAGCGGCACGACGCTGATGAAGAACGGCGACATCGCGATGTACCAGGCGAAGGTCGCCGGCAAGAACTGCTTCCGTTTCTACAGCCGCGCGATGAACCAGGCGGTGGAACGACGCGTGCACCTGGAACAGGAACTGCGCGGTGCGTGGGATCGCGGCGAACTGAGCCTGGTGTACCAGCCGGTGTTCCGCCTGGTCGACGGCGCGATGATCGGCGCCGAAGCGCTGCTGCGCTGGCGTCATCCGGAGCTGGGTTTCGTCGCGCCGTCGGTGTTCATCGATGTGGCCGAGCAGAGCGGCCTGATCGAAGTGCTCGGCCCGCAGGTCCTGCATGCGGCGTGTTCGGACGCGGTGGCGTGGCAGAAGGCGCGCAAGGATCCGGAGCCGTTGTTCGTCGCGGTGAACGTCTCGCCGCGCCAGCTGCGCAACGGCGACCTGCCGAACGTGGTGGCGGCGTGCCTGCGCGACACGGGGTTGTCGGCGGACCTGCTGCACCTGGAACTCACCGAGACGGCGGTGATCGGCGACGAACTGCATGCCAGCGCGCTGCTGTCGGAACTGCGCGGCATGGGCGTGCGCGTGTGGCTGGACGATTTCGGCACGGGCTTCTCGGGCCTGAGCCACCTGCGTCGCGTGCCGGTGGATGGCGTGAAGATCGACCGCAGCTTCGTGGCCGACGTGCTGCGCGATCCGGACGACCTGGCGCTGACCACCGCGATCATCGCGATGGCCCATTCGCTGGGCATCCTGGTCGTCGCCGAGGGCGTGGAGAAGGAAGGCCAGTATTCGATCCTGCGCGAACGCGGATGCGATTTCGCGCAGGGTTACTGGCTGGGGCATCCGGTGACGGTGGACGAGTTCCTGCAGCTGAGGCGGTGAAGTAGCGCGCATCCTTCGGGTGTCCGATGACCGCGCGAACCACTTCACCGTCATCCCGGCGAAGGCCGGGAGCCAGGTCCAGGGCGTATGAAGAGCTAAGGCGCGAAGCAAAGAAGAATCACCCGCCAAGCTTCCGATCGCCTGCGGCGCTCGGGTCACTTTTCTTTGCTCGCACAAAGAAAAGTAACCCAAAGAAAGTGCGTGGAAAGTCCAACCCAATCCCACGACCGGATGGAGAAAGGGCGCGCTCGCGATTCGCCATCCATGGCTCAGCGCTCACCGCCGCACGTCCTGTGCGGCGCCCTCCGGGGCTAGCGAACTGTTGGGTTGTTCGACGGCAACAGCAACAGCAACAGCTCTTGTAGCCCGGGTAAGCGAAGCGCACCCGGGAGCTGTCACGCCCAACCCGGGTGCGCTTCGCTTACCCGGGCTACCAGGGCCTCCCGCGGGGAGGGCTCACCCATCCGCGTCAGAAATCGAACAGCTCGCCGAGCAGGTTCTTTTTCTTCTTGTGCTTGTAGTGATCGGACTTGTACGAGTCGGACCTGTAGTGATCCGGGCGGTGCTGCTCGCCGTAACCGCGCGGGTCATGCGGCGGCGGAGGCGGCGGAGGCGGCGGTGCGGCGCGCGATGGCGCCGGCGGTGCGGATTCGGCCGACGCGCGTTCGATGAGCTTGTCCAGCTCGCCGCGGTCCAGCCACACGCCGCGGCATTGCGGGCAGTAGTCGATTTCGATGCCCTGGCGATCGGTCATCGCCAGTTTCACGTCACGGCAGACGGGACAATCCATGCGGGGTTCCTCGCGTCGGGGGAACCCATGTTCTCAGGGCGCGCGGCCGTCGAGTCAAGGCGTTTGCCGAACGCCTCGTTCAGCATGGCGAGCGATGAAATCGCGCACCTGCGGATACACCTGCGTGCGCCAGCGGCGGCCGCTGAAGATGCCGTAATGCCCGGCGCCGTCCACGGTGAGGTGTTCGCGATCCTCCTGCGCGATACCCGTGCACAGCGTATGCGCCGCGCGCGTCTGGCCCTGGCCGGAGATGTCGTCCAGCTCCCCCTCGATGGTCAGCAGCGCGGTGCGATGGATCTTCGACGGATCCACGCGCTCGCCGCGCACGTCCCATTCGCCGCGCGGCAGCAGGTGGTCCTGGAACACGACGCGCACCGTCTGCAGGTAGTACTCGGCCGGCATGTCGAGCACGGCGTTGTATTCGTCGTAGAAGCGGCGATGCGCGGCAGCGTCGTCGAGGTCGCCCTTCACCAGGTTCGTGTAGAAATCCCAGTGCGACTGGAAATGCCGCTCGGGATTCATCGCGACGAAGCCGCCGTGCTGGAGGAAGCCCGGATACACGCGGCGACCGTGGCCGGGATAGTTCGCCGGCACGTGCTGGATCAGGTTGTCCTCGAACCACGACAGCGGCTCGTGCGTGGCGAGGTCGTTGACCTTGGTCGGATTCTCGCGCGTGTCGATCGGCCCGCCCATCATCACCATCGAACGTGGCGTGGTCTCGCCGCGCGCGGCCATCAGCGAGATCGCCGCGAGCACCGGCACCGTCGGCTGGCACACGCTCACCACGTGCAAGGTTTCGGCGCCGATCTGGCGGATGAAGTCCTGCACGTATTCGATGTAATCGTCGAGCGAGAACGCACCTTCGCCGATCGGCACCATGCGCGCATCGACCCAGTCGGTGATGTAGACCTTGTGGTCGCGCAGCAGCGTGCGCACGGTGTCGCGCAGCAGCGTGGCGTGATGCCCCGACAGCGGCGCGACCACCAGCACCGGCGGGTCGTCCTTGAGGTCGCGCAGGTTGCCGGCATCGTCCGCGTAACGCTTGAAGCGCAGCAGGCGGCAGAACGGTTTGCGCGCCATCTCGCGCTCGATCACCGGATACACGGTGCCGTCGATGTCGATGGAGTGGATGCCGAACTCGGGCTTCTCGTAGTCCTTGCCGATGCGGTACAGCAGCTCGCAACCGGCCGCGGTCTGCGCGGCGCCCGGGAGCGAGGCCATCCAGCCACCCTGCTGGCCGAACATCTTGGCGCAGGCTTCGGCCCAGGCGGTCATCGGGGCCATCCACGCGCGGCCCAGCTCGTGCATCTGATAAAGCATCGGTTTCGATCCCGTGGCGGGCCCTGGAACGGGCCGCATGCTGCGTCGCAGCATAACGGATCGGTCCGGGCGCAAGGTTAATGCGCGGCCGGGCGGCTCAGGCGGGCCGTTCGAGGGCCACGAGGCGGTCGGAGAGGGCCGGGGAGAGCCACAGGTGCGAGCCCAGCGGCACGAAGCCGGCCTTCGCGAACCGCTGCCGGTAGAACCGGGCGGGGCGGGGATGGAAGCCGACGTCGTCGCCGTCGGTCTCGTCCTCGCCGGTGAAGGTTTCCAGGAACGCGACGCCGCCGCACAGCTCGGCCAGGCCCGGCAGGCCGCGATCGAGTTCGCGGGTTTGCAGGTAATGCATGACGTCGCTGCACACCAGCAGGTCGACCGGCGGGCAGGGGCGCAGCTGGGCGAAATCGGCGAAGCGCGCGAAGTGCACGTTGCGTCGCGCACCGAAGCGCTGCACGGCGTATTCGCTACTGTCGAAGCCGAGGTAGGACGCCTTCGGCCGCAGTTTCAGCAACGGTGCGCGCCATGCGCCTTCGCCGCAGCCGATGTCGAGCACGGTGCGGATCGGGCGCTCCAGGTGATATTCGGCGGTGGCCACGGCAAGCGCGACCTTGCGCGTGAGGCGCGCGGCGCTGCCGACGGCGTGGTCCTTCTTCGACGATTCGCGGTACCAGCGTTCGAAGTAGGCCTGGTCGTAGTGTTTGGTCATGGGGCGATTGTACGGGGGGCGGAATGTCCTCCGTCGCGGGTCGTAGATCTCGTCATCCCGGCGAAGGCCGGGACCCAGACCCAGGGCGTATGAACAGCTAAGGCGCGAAGCAAAGAAGAATCACCCGCCAAGCTTCCGATCGCCTGCGGCGCTCGGGTCACTTTTCCTTGCTCGCACAAAGAAAAGTAACCCAAAGAAAGTGCGTGGAAAGTCCAACCCAATCCCACGACCGGATGGAGAAAGGGCGCGCTCGCGATTCGCCATCCATGGCTCAGCGCTCACCGCCGCACGTCCTGTGCGGCGCCCTCCGGGGCTGGCGAACTGTTGGGTTGTTCGACAGCAACAGCAACAGCTTTTGTAGCCCGGGTAAGCGAAGCGCACCCGGGAGCTGTCACGCCCAACCCGGGTGCGCTTCGCTTACCCCGGCTAGGTTGGGTCGCCACCCTCGCTGGGATGAAGGCGGACGTGAGCCCCCCGGCGCGACCCTGTGCGATCCTGTGCGCCGCTCGCGACAGCCCACCTGCCATCCGCCGAGGAACCCATGGCCTATTTCTGGATCAAGACCGCCCACCTCGTGTTCGTGATGGCCTGGATGGGCGGCGTGTTCTACCTGCCGCGCATCCTGGTGAACATCGCCGAAGCCGGCAACGAGCCGGCCGTACGTGCGCGGCTGGTCTTGATGGGGCGCCGGCTGTATCGCTTCGGGCACATGATGTTCGGGATGGCGTTCGCGTTCGGGCTGGTGCTGTGGCTGGGCTACAAGGTGTTCCCGGGCTTCCCGACGATGGTCGGCCCCGGCGCCGGCTGGCTGCACGCGAAGCTGGCGCTGGTGGTGTTGATGCTCATCCACTTCACCGTGGCGGGGCGCTGGCTGAAGGGCGTGGATGCCGGCCGCTCGTTGCCCTCGTCGACCGCGCTGCGCTGGTTCAACGAACTGCCGGTGCTGCTGCTGGTGGCGATCGTCTTCCTGGTGCTCGCCAAGCCGTTCTGACGCCCGCGCGAGGCAGGGCCTCTCACTCCACCTCAACCCGCGTCTGCTAGGGTTCGCCGCAATCCACCCAGGGTCGGGGCGCGATGGACGAGCGTTACTCGTTGATACGTGGCGGCCTGCTGTACCGGCTCACGCATGTGCGCGGCACGGCATGGACCGACCGCACCAACGCGCCGTGGGTGGCCTTCGTGCTGCTGCTGATAGTGCTGGCGCCGGTGGTGGTGTTCGCCGCGCTCGACGGGCGGCTGCTGCGCGGCGTCACCGTGCCGCTGCTGCGCGACTACACCGTCTGGGCGCGCTTCGTCCTGGCGATGCCGGCGCTGATCCTCGCCGCGCCGATGGCCGACGAACGCATGTGGCGCTCGCTGGAGCATCTGCGCAGCCTGGTGGAACCGGGGCATCAGGCGCATTTCGAACAGGCACTCGGGCGGCTGCGCCGCTGGCGCGATTCGGTCTGGCCCGAACTGCTGCTGTTCGTGGTGGCCGTCGCCGGGGCGTTCCTCGCGCCGACGTTGCCGCTGTACGAGCACGCCACCAGCTGGCGCAACGACGGCGCGCAACTCACCTCCGCCGGTGCGTGGCTGCACTGGGTCGGCTTCCCGGCGGTGCGGTTCCTGTTCCTGCTGTGGACGTGGCGCTTCCTGCTGTGGGTATTCCTGCTGGCACGGTTCGCCCGGCTGGACGTCTCGCTGTACGCGGCGCATCCGGATGGCTGCGGCGGCGTGGGCTTCATCGGCTACGCGCACGCATCGTTCCTGGTGCTGCCGGTCGTGACCGGGCTGCTGGTCGCCGGCAGTTGCGCGGTGGAAGTCCAATACATGGGCGTGCCGCTGAAGAGCCTGCACATGCTGCTGGTCGGCTACGCGGTCATCGCGATGGCCCTGATGCTGGCGCCGCTGCTGCTGCTGCGGCCCAAACTGGCCGCGCTCAAGCGCAACAGCCTGCTCGCCTACGGCGCACTGGGAACCGACACGTCGGAGGAATTCGAACACCGCTGGCTCGGCCGCGCACGTCGCGCCGCCGCGCCGATCATCGAAACGGGCGACCCCTCGGCGCTTGCCGACCTGACCGCCGTCTACGCCACCGCGAGCAGCATGGACACCTTCCCCGTGCAGCGGTGGATCCTGCTGCAGTTCATCGCGGCGACGCTGCTGCCGCTGTCGCCGTTGCTGCTGCTGGTCATGCCGCTGGACGAGCTGCTCCAGAAGCTGTTCTCGATGCTCGTCTGAGCGGCGCGCGCGTTTACACGCCGCGCACGCGGATCTCGACCTCGTCGTCCACGACCACCGTCTGTCCCGCGCGGATCTTGCACGTCTTGCGCAGCTCGACCTCGCCGTCCACCGTCACCGCGCCGCTGGCGACGATGGCCTTGCCCGCGCCGCCGCTGTCGCACAGGCCGACCAGCTTGAGCAGCTGGTTGAGTTCGACGTGGTCGCGGTCGAGTTCGAAATCGAGATGCTGCATGGAAGGGGCCGGCGTGCGAGGGCGCTCAGGATACGCTCATGCGCCCGCGCACAGCGCACGCTTCTGTTCGGGGCGCAGCTGCTTGATCGCATGTTCGGCGCGGCTTGCCGAGGCCCGGTCCGGATGCGGGAACTGCCCCAGCAGCCGCACCGGCGGGCGCGAGCGCGTGTAGCGTGCGCCCTTGCCGGCCACGTGCTGCGCGTAGCGGCGCGCGACGTCGGTGGTGATGCCGGTGTAGAGGCTGCCGTCGCGGCACTCCAGCAGGTAGACATACCAGCCCGGGCCGGGATCTTCGGTGTTCATGGAAGGTAATCGTACAGCCGGTAGATCCACGACAGCTCGTAGAGGATCGCGAAGACCACGAACGCGCGGTGGAAGCGCTCGTTCGACACCCGCATCGCCACCAGGCACAGCACGACGAGCAGCGCGTTGCGGATCGGGTACTCGACGCCGAAATGCCGGTAGTAGGGCTTGCCCTTGATCAGCGTGTCGATGAAGTCGATCACGTACAGCGACGCCATGATCCCGAAGAACCAGCTGCGCCGTGACTGGAAGTAATCGCGCCAGCCGCTGTAGTCGGCCAGGTCGTCCGGGAACAGCAGCGTGCACAGCAGGAACAGCACCACCACGTAGAGGATCAGGAACGCGTAGGAGGTGAAGCTCCACGGGTGCACGCGCACCAGGCCGAATTCCCACCACCAGAAATGCACCAGCAGGATGAACATCGACAGCGCCCAGCCCAGGTGCACGCCGTAGATGCGCTCGCGCCCGGGATGCTGGACGAACTTCGCCAGGCCCTTCAGCAGCGTGGTCAGCGCCAGGCCCAGCACGATGCCCAGGACGATGCGGATGTGCGCGAACTGCGGATCGCTGGCGACGGCGGTCGTGTCCATGGCGCGTCCGGGATGGCCTCTAGCCGATGTTGCGAGCATAGACACCGTCGCGACGTGGCGCATTCACGCGGGCAACTGCGATCATGTCGGGATGACCGACACCCCCCATTCCGAGGCCCCGGATTCCGCCGGCGCCGCCTTCGACCGCCTCCCGCTTACGCCCGCGCTGCTGCAGGGCGTGCAGGCGCTGGGCTACACGCAGATGACGCCGGTGCAGGCGCACGCGCTGCCGGCGATCCTCGACGGGCGCGACCTCATCGCCCAGGCGCCCACCGGCAGCGGAAAGACCGCGGCCTTCGGGCTGGGGCTGCTGCATCGGCTCGATCCCGCCTCGACCGCGACCCAGGCGCTGGTGCTGTGCCCCACGCGCGAGCTGGCCGACCAGGTCGGCCGGCAGCTGCGCAAGCTGGCCTTCGCCATCCCGAACCTGAAGCTGTCGATCCTGTGCGGCGGCATGCCGCTGCAGCCGCAGCTGGATTCGCTCGCGCAGCATGCGCCGCAGATCGTCGTCGGCACGCCCGGCCGCCTGCAGGAGCTGCTGCGCAAGCGCGCGCTGGACCTCAAGCAGATCCGCACGCTGGTGTTCGACGAAGCCGACCGCATGCTCGACATGGGTTTCGAGGAACCGATCCGCGAGATCGTCCGCGCCACGCCGTCCTCGCGCCAGGGCCTGCTGTTCTCGGCGACCTTCCCCGAAGCGGTGCGCGAGATCAGCCGAGCGATGCTGCGCGATCCGGCGGAGGTGACCGTCGAGGGCGGTGAAACCCACGCCGCGATCGAACAGCGCTTCTACGAAGTGGATCCCGCGCGCAAAGTGCAGCTGCTGGCTGCGCTGCTGCTGCAGGAAAAGCCGGAATCGTGCGTGGTGTTCTGCAACATGCGCCGCGACGTGGACGAGGTCGCCGGCTCGCTGTCGCATTACGGCTTCACCGCGCTGGCGCTGCACGGCGACATGGAACAGCGCGATCGCGACGAAGTGTTCGTGCAGTTCTCCAACCGCAGTTGCAACGTGCTGGTCGCCAGCGATGTCGCCGCGCGCGGGCTCGACGTGAAGGAACTGGCGATGGTGGTGAACTTCGACGTGCCCAGCGACGCGGATACCTACGTGCACCGCATCGGCCGCACCGGGCGCGCCGGAAGCGACGGCCTTGCCTTGACGCTCGTGGGCCCGCGCGAACAGGGGCGTGTGTCGGCCATCGAGGAACGCCAGGGTGCGCCGCTGGCGTGGTTCAAGGCGACGCCGCTGTCGGGCAAGCCGAACAACGTGCCGCCGGCCGCGATGGTCACGCTGCGCATCGACGCCGGCCGCACCGACAAGCTGCGCCCCGGCGACATCCTGGGCGCGCTTACCGGCGATGCGGGGCTGAAGGCGGGCGCGGTCGGCAAGATCGACGTGTTCCCGACGCGCTCCTACGTGGCGGTGGTGCGCGCGCAGGCGACGCAGGCGTTGTCGCGGTTGCGCGAGGGGAAGATCAAGGGACGCAAGTTCCGGGTCAACCGGATGTGATGTCCGCCCTCCCGGCGAAGGCCGGGACCCAGGCCCGCAACGCACGGGCACTCCCGCCGGCGCGGAACGCAAATCGCCCGGAGCCGGAAGGCCCCGGGCGATGTCACCCATCCTGAGTGCGTTGCGCGATCAGCGCTGGTTGAACGCCCACTTCCCCGGTCCGAGCAGCGCGATCGCCGCGGCGGTGGCCAGGAACATCACCTGCAGTTCGATCGCCCAGCCGCCCTGCTGGTTGAGGTGGCCGATGTCGCCCAGGTGCACCAGGTACAGCGCGAACAGCATGTTGATCACGATCAGGATGCCGCCGATGCGCGAGAAGAACCCGGTGATGACCAGCAGCGGCGCGACCACCTCGCCGACGATCACGCCGTAGGCGAAGAAGCCGGGAAAACCCTGCGTTTCGACCAGCTGGAAGATGCCGTCCAGGCCACCTTCGAGTTTGCTCAATCCATGCAGGAAAACGAGTACGCCGAGCGCGATGCGGAGAATCAGCTTGCCTACGTCTTGCTGGGTGCTGCCGTTCATGCGGTACCCCTCGGTTTGGACAGGCGGGCTTGGTCGGTCGTGCGTTGGACAGGCGTGCTTCTTGAGGAACATGCGGATCGTCCGCTGGCGCCGCGTCCGGCGCAACCGTCAGCGCAGGGGCAGGGCGACGCGGCGGCCGTGCCAGTTGAGCACCACGCCGTCGGACGCGATCTCCTCCACCACCGCCTCGCCGACGCGGTCGCCCTGGGTGACGCGGGTGCCGTCGATGATCGCGAACCGCTGCGCGGGCGTCGGGCCGAACATGTGCATGCTGATCTTCAGCGCAGGCAACTGCTCGCGTTCGCCCGGCGACAGGTCGGCGATGCGAACGGCGGCACCGGTGGCCGGCGGCGGCATCGGCAGCGGCGCGACCGGTGCGGGTGCGGCGGCGGGCGAGGGCGCGGGAGCCGTCGGCGTCGACGCGGCATTGGTGTCCGCGGAGCGCGGATCGGTACGCGCCGGTGCGGAAGGTTCGGAAGCAGGGGCGGCCTGCGTCGAAGCCGGCGGCACGGCCGTCGGCGGAGGCTCGCGGGCGGAGGCCGCCGCGTAGACGTCGTCCTCGACGGGTTGCGCGGGAGGCGGTTCGGCGCCCGGGAGCGGCGTGGAACGAACGGGCGGGGCGGGCTGCATCGATGGCGGCGCCGACACGACGGCAGGCTGCGCAGGCAATTGCGTCGTCGCCGGCGCAGGCGCGTCCTCCGCACGCTCGACGGTCACTGGCGCGGGCGGCGCCTGTGGCGTGCGATCCCACAGTCCCCACGCCAGCGCGGCGACCGCGATCGCCGCCGCCATGCCCGCGAACCACAGCGGCCATCGGCGGCGTGGCGCGATGCTGTGCACCGTGGGCGGAAGTTCGGCGCGCAGGTCGGGCATCTGTCCGCGGCGGCGCTCGGCCTCCGACTTGCGCAGGGCGTCGAGGATCAACGACATCGGGTCACTTCACTCCCGTGACGGGCCGGATCGCGTCCGACGGCGCTTCGCCCGCGGCCAGCGCCATCAGCGTGGCCGGGCCGATCACGCCATCGGCGGACAGCCCCGCATCGCGCTGGAAACGCCGCACGGCGTCCTGCATCGCTTCGTCGAACACCGCCGGCGCCGTCGACGCCGGCAGGTACGCCGGACGCAGGCGGCGCGAGATCCAGTCGACCAGCGCGCCCGTCGCCCCGGGTTGCAGCGGCGCATCGCGCAACGCAGTGGCGAAGGTTTCGGCATCCAGCTTCGCGGGTGCGGATTGCGGCGAGGGTGTGGCGACCACAGGTTTCGTTACGACCGGCGGCGGCGTGGCAGCCTTTGCTTCCACCGGCGTACGCGGCCACCACCACGCGGCCATGCCCATCGACGCCAGCAACAGGCCGGCCAGCGGCACCGCGAACAGCCACCGCCGCGTGCCGCGGGCTTTCGAAGGAAGCACCTCGGCCGCCGCGCGATCGACCCACCGTGCATCCAGCAGCGGCACATCGTGCGCGAAGCCGGCCAGCAGGCTGCGTTCGGCGATCACGTTCACCAGCCGCGGCACGCCGCCGGAATGCACGTGGATGCGCTTCACCGCCGAGGCGTCGAACGGGAACCGCGTGCCGCCGGCGACGCGATAGCGGTGGCGCAGGTATTCGCCGGTTTCCGATGCGTCCAGCGGCGTGAGGTGGAAACGCGCGGTGATGCGCTGCGCGAGCTGGCGCATGTCCTCGCGCGCAAGCATGGCGCGCAGTTCCGGCTGCGCCAGCAGCACGACCTGCAGCAGCTTCTGCGTCGGCGTTTCCAGGTTGGTGAGCAGGCGCACCTGTTCCAGCGCATCGACCGACAGGTTCTGCGCTTCGTCGATCACCAGCACCACGCGCAGGCCCTGCGCATAGGCATCGAGCAGATAGGCATTGAGCGCATCGACCAGCGCCTTCGCGCTGCCGCGCCGCCCGTCCAGCTCGATGTGCAGTTCCTCGCAGATCGATTCGAGCAGCTCCAGCGGCGTGACGCGCGGGTTGAGCACCAGCGCCACGCGCGTGTTCTCCGGCACTTGTTCCAGCAGCAGCCGGCACAGCGTCGTCTTGCCCGTGCCGACCTCGCCGGTGAGCTGCACGAAACCGCCGCCGCCGCCCTGCGTGATGCCGAACAGCAGGTGCGCCAGCGCGTCGCGGTGGCGTTCGCTGAGGAAGACGAAGCGCGGGTCCGGCGTGATCGAGAACGGTGGCTCGGTCAGGCCGTAGTGCTCCAGGTACATGGGCAAGGGGCTGGCGGCGTTGGCGCCAGAGTAAGCGAGAACGGCGTCTGTCGGTGCCGGTCCGGGCCCGGCGCTCATCGGTCGTTGTCAGCTCTTGGCTTCCGCCGTGCCCAGCAGTTCCGGATCCACCCGGTGCGGCCGGCCCATCAGCGGATGGATGAACACGGCGGCCAGGATGATGACCACGCCCACGTAGAACAGCGTCGTCAGCTCGCGCTGTTCGCCCAGCAGCAGTGCGGCCAGCACGATGGCGTAGACAGGTTCCAGGTTCACCGCCAGTTGCTGCGCGAACGCGCTCATGTGGCGCAGCGCCACCAGCGACAGACTGAACGGGAGCAGCGTGCACGCCAGCGCCAGGCCCAGCAGGAGCGCGGCGTCGTGCGCGGACGGGGCCACCAGCAAGGGGCCTGCGAACGCGGGGAACACCAGCGGCATCAGCGGCGCGAGCAGACTCAGCGTGAGCACGCCGGCACCGAGTTCGAGCGCGGTGATGGTGAGCGGGTCGCCGTGCTCGACCATGCGCTTGTTGAGCGAACCGAACACCGCCACCAGCAGCGCCGACACCGCACCCACCGCGATGCCCGCCCGCATTCCGGCCGGCACGCCGCCGACGACCATCGCCACGCCCGGCAGCACCATCAGGCCCAGTGCGAGTTCGCGCTTGGAAAACCGCGTGCGCGTCAGCCACGGCTCGATCAGCGCCACGAACACCGTGCCCAGCGCCATGCAGGTCGCGCCGACGGAGGCGTTGGACAACTTGATCGCGCCGTAGAAGGTGAGCCAGTGCAGCGCGACCAGCGCACCGATGCCGGCGTAGGCGAGCATGGTGCGTGCCGACATCGCGCGCAGCCCGCGCCACACGCGCGGCACCAGCGCCAGCGCGGCGACCACCAGCAACATGCGCCACCACACCAGCGGCAGCGCGGGCAGGGTGATCAGCTTGCCCAGGATCGCGGTGAACCCCCACAGCAGCACGCAGAAATGGATTTGCAGGTGGGCCTTGCGTTCGGGGGGCATGGGAGGAAGAGCGGTGGGCAGGGCGTCATTGTCGCCGGAACGGGGGAGGGGAATCGGGATCCGTGGCGCATGAGGCATTCCACATCGACGGACGACGCCCACTTCGCCGTCATCCCGGCGAAGGCCGGGACCCAGCTCCGTGACGCACGGGCAAGAGCGAAATGGGGTCCAGCTTTCGCTGGAATGACGAGACAGGGTTGATGGCACCACGGCGTGGGTCCCCGATGGCGAAGAAAGCGTCACCGTCGGCACTTCAAGTGCCATTGCCGACGGAAAAACTTCCGGCGTCGCCACAATCCACGTTGACCCCTGGCGAAAAAAGCGCCATCGCTGGCGAAAGAAGGGTCACCGCCGACGCTTCCGCTGCCGGCGCTGACGAACGAAGCGTCGTCGACGGCCCTTTTCCGGGATCACCCTGGGTGAAAAAAGCGCCACGCGCGGCACTTCAAATGCCGACGCTGGCGAAAAACGCGTCATCGCCGAAGGAAAAGGCGTCTCTACCGCCACCACCGGTGCCATCGGAGTCCGCGGTTCCAGCCCGGGCAAGGCCGAAGGCCGCACCCAGGGCGGACGGAGCGGCGGGCTCCCCGGGTGCGCTGCGCTTACCCGGGCTACAAACGCCGGGCACGCGGCACGAAGTTTGCCGACTCCGGCCAAACCCCTAGCAAATTCTTAACAATTCGATTTAGGCTGGGCACCATCCGCCACCGCAGGGAGTGCCCATGAGCCAGCACCGCAGCCGTCTGTTCAATGCAGTCTCCACCGCCCTTTGGCTCGGAGGCGGGCTGCTCATCAGCGCCGCGGCTTCGGCCCAGACGGCTCCGCCGGTCACCGGCGAGCCGGAAACTCCCGCCGAACAACGTGCCGAGGACAGCCGCGCCAAGACGCTGGAAACCGTCTCGGTCCTGGGTTCCCGCCGAGTCCAGCGTTCCTCCGACACGGCCTCGATGTCGCCGGTCGACGTGCTGCCGATGGACCAGGCGGTCGAGGAAGGCGCGCAGTTCGACCTTGCACAGACCCTGCAGTACGCCTCGCCCTCGTTCACCTCGACCCGCCAGACCGGCGCCGACGGCGCCGACCTCATCGACGGCGCCGCGCTGCGCGGCCTGGGTTCGGACCAGACCCTGGTGCTGGTGAACGGCAAGCGCCGCCACACCGTGTCGCTGGTGAACATCTACGGCGCGCGCAACCGCGGCAACACCGGCACCGACCTCAACTCGATCCCGCTGATGGCGATCGACGCGGTCGAAGTGCTGCGCGACGGCGCCGCGGCGCAGTACGGCTCGGACGCCATCGCCGGCGTCATGAACATCTCGCTCAAGCGCAGCAAGGGCTGCGAGGCCGTCGCCGGTTACGGCGAATACACCCGCGGCGACGGCGAGAACTGGCTCGCCACCGCGTACTGCGGCGCGGAGCTTGCGACCGGCGGCATGTTCACCGTCACCGGCGAATGGCAGGACCGCGGCCGTTCCGACCGCTCCGAACCCAAGGGCAGCCCGCGCATCATCGGCGACTCGGAGGTGACCAACCGCACCGTGTACCTCAACGGCGACTCGCCGCTGGGCGAGGCGGCCGAGGTCTACTTCACCGCCGGCATGCAGTCGCGCGACGCCTCGTCGGCGGCGTTCGCGCGCGAAGGCATCGGCTCGGAGGACATCCCCTCGCGCAACTCGGCGGCGATGTATCCGGACGGCTTCGTGCCCTTCATCGACGGCGACCTCGAAGACCGTTACGGCATCCTGGGCGTACGCGGCGACGTCGCGCAGTGGCACTGGGATCTGTCGCACACCTACGGCTACAACGAGCTGCGCTACACCATCAACCACACGCTCAACGCCTCGCTGGCGAACCTGGACCTGCTCAATGGCGGTCGCGGCATCAGCCCGGCCAGCTTCGACGCGGGCGGCTTCTCGTTCCAGCAGAACACCAGCAACTTCGACGTCTCGCGCTACTTCGACAGCGCGCTGGCCGGCGTCAACGTCGCCTTCGGCCTGGAACAGCGCGAGGAGCGCTACCGCATCCGCCAGGGCGAGGAAGGTTCGTACCTGGATTACGACGGTGCGGGCGAGGGCGGCAATCCGGGCAGCCAGGGCTTCCCGGGCTTCCAGCCGGGGGACGTCACCGACAAGTCGCGCGACAGCTGGGCCGGTTACGTCGACGTGGAAGTGAACTTCACCGACCGCTTCATGATGGATTACGCGGTGCGCTACGAGGACTACAGCGACTTCGGCAACACGCTCGACGGCAAGATCGCCGCCGGCTTCCGCGCCACCGACACGGTGATGCTGCGCGGTTCGGTGAGCACCGGCTTCCGCGCGCCGTCGCTGCAGCAGAAGTACTTCTCCTCCACCATCACCGACTTCATCAGCGGCGAGCCGGTGGACGTGGTGATCGCCTCCAACGACAGCGAACTGGCGCGCCTGGCCGGCGTGCCGAACCTCACCGAGGAAACCTCGGAAAGCGCGACGCTGGGCCTGACCTGGACGCCGCGCGACGACGTGTCGCTGACACTGGACCTGTACCGCATCGACATCGACGACCGCGTCGTGCTCAGCGGCGACTTCGACACCAGCGACCCGGCCATCGGCCCGATCCTGGAAGCGATGGACGTGGGCCTTGCGCGCTTCTTCTTCAACGCGGTGGACACCAAGACCGAAGGCGCCGACCTCACCGTCACCTACGACTTCGACTGGGCCGACGCGAAGTGGAGCGCGTTCCTGGGCGCGAACTGGAACAAGACCGAAGTAACGAAGGTGAACACGCCGCCGGCGCTGGTCGGTCGCGAGGACACGCTGCTGCCCGAACGCGACCGCCTGTTCATCGAGAACGGCGCGCCGCGCAGCAAGGCGGTGCTCGGCCTGGATTACGCACGCGGTTCGTGGTCGGCCAGCGCGAAGGGCATCTACTTCGGCGAGCAGGAACTGGGCACGTTCTCCGGCACCGAGAACGGCGTGCCGAACCAGCACTACGCGAGCAAGGCCTCGGCCGACGTCAGCGTCACCTATGCGTTCGCGCAGAACACCAAGCTGACCGTCGGCGGCGCCAACGTGTTCGACACGTTCCCGACCCGGCAGAACCCGGACGAGACCGACAACGGCCATGTCTTCGAGAGCGTCCAGTTCGGCCTGAACGGCGCGTCGTGGTACGTGCGGTTGTGGCACAAGTTCTGATCGGCACGACGGCTTTCCAACAGTCGCGATAGCACAATGCTCCACCCCTCTCCCGTTCGCGGGGGAGGGGCGTGGCGCCCGGCGCTCTCCCGCAGTCGCAGCCATCACGGTCCACTCATGACCGACGCATTCCTCGCGCACCTGCACGACCTGCTCGATCCCATCGGCGAGGTCGCCACGCGCGCGATGTTCGGCGGCCATGGTGTGTACATCGATGGCGAACTGGTCGGCGTGGTGATGGACGAGGCGCTGTACCTGAAGGTCGATGCCGAAACGCGCCTGCATTTCGAAGCGGCGGGCTGCGAGCCGTACGTCTACCTCGGCCAGGCGCAGCCGATCACGATGAGTTACTGGTCGGTCCCCGACGCGGCGATGGAATCGGCGCAGGCGATGCGGCCGTGGGCCGAACTGGCGCGCGCGGCGGCGCGCAGGAAGGGGCGGGGGAAGTAACGTCCTGCATCATCCATCCGGCGCCATCCTTCCGCCGTCATTCCAGCGAAGGCTGGAACCCATTTCGCTCTTGATCGTCATTTCCGCGAAGGCGGCACGTCCCGTGCAACTGCTCCAGTAGCCCGGGCAAGCGCAGCGCACCCGCGGGCCTTCACGCCATCCCCGGTGCGCTGCGCTTGCCCGGGCTGCAAATGCGTCGGGCCGGCATGTCGATTTCCCGATTCCCCATTCGTCGAACATGGGAAGGCCGCGATAACGCCGGCCACGACGACGAGGAATCCCGATGTCCTGCCGCACCCCGCTGTCCCGCGCGCTGCTCGCCGCCGCGCTGTCGCTGTCCACCGCCACCGCCGTCGCCGCGCCCGCCGTGTACGAGATCGACCCTGCGCACACCTATCCCAGCTTCGAAGCCGACCACATGGGCATCTCGGTGTGGCGCGGCAAGTTCGACCGCAGCAGCGGCGAGATCACGTTCGACCGGCAGGCGCAGACCGGCAGCGTCAACGTGGTCATCGACACGGCGAGCATCGACTATGGCCTGGACGTGATGGACGCAGAAGCGCGCAAGGACACGCTGCTGGATACGGCGAAGTTCCCGACGGCGACCTACACCGGCACGCTGGCGGATTTCCGCGACGGCGCGCCCACGCGCGTGACGGGCCAGCTGACCCTGCGCGGCGTCACCAGGCCGGTGGACCTCACGATCAAGCGCTTCAAGTGCATCCCGCATCCGCTGAACAAGCGCGAGCTGTGCGGTGCGGATGCCTACGGCGAATTCCAGCGCGACGCGTTCGGCATGGACGCGGGCAAGGACTACGGCTTCGACATGACCGTCTCGATGCGCATCCAGGTCGAAGCCACGCGCAAGCCCTGATTTGTCCTTCCGCTAACACCGCATCCCCCAAGCTGCGGCTTCCCCGCCGCGACACCACAGGAGTGAGCACGATGGCTTTCTACGTCGATGGTTTCGTTCTTCCCGTTCCGCGCGACAACCTGGATGCCTACAAGAAGCTCGCGCGCCTGGCCAGCAAGATCTGGCTGGAATACGGCGCGCTGGAATACCACGAGTGCGTCGCCGACGACGTGCAGCCCGGCAAGACCACGTCCTTCCCGCAGGCGGTGAAGCTCAAGCCGGACGAGGTCGTCGTGTTCTCGTGGATCACCTACAAATCGCGCCGGGCGCGCGACAAGATCAACGCGCAGGTGATGAAGGATCCGCGCCTGGCCGGCATGGATCCCAAGAGCCTGCCGTTCGACGGCAAGCGCATGTTCTGGGGCGGCTTCAAGCCGATTGTTTCGAAGGTGGCCGAGTAACCGCATCGCCTGCGCCGGCCGCCGCCACGCATTCGGCGGCGCGCCGGTGCAGCAGCGCCTGCTCGCGCGCGTTGCGCGTCATCTGCGCGGCGCGTTCGAATTCGTGGCGCGCCTCGGCCCAGCGTTCGAGTTTCTTCAGAAGATCCCCGCGCACCGCCGGCAACAGGTGGTAGTCCTTCAGCGCGGGCTCGTCGGTCAGCGCATCCACCACCGCCAGTCCCGATTCCGGCCCGAACAGCATCGACAACGCCACCGCGCGATTGAGTTCGATGACCGGCGAGGGCGTGATGCGCGCCAGCGCGCCATACAGGCCGACGATGGCGGCCCAGTCGGTTTCATCCGCCGTCACCGCGCGTGCGTGGCAGGCGGCGATCGCAGCCTGCAACGTATACGGCCCGCCCGGCGTCGTTCCGCGCGCGGCGCTGCCTTTCTGCGCGCGATCCAGCGCGCTCAACCCGCGATGGATCAGCAGCTGGTCCCAACGCGCGCGGTTCTGTTCGAGCAGCAGCACCGGATCGCCGTCGGGCCCGACGCGTGCGGCCGAACGCGAGGCCTGGATTTCCATCAGTGCCACCAGCCCGTGCACTTCCGGCTCGCCAGGCACCAGTTCGGCGAGCATGCGGCCCAGGCGGAGCGCGTCCTCGCACAGGCCCGGACGCATCCAGTCGTCGCCTGCGGTGGCCGCGTAGCCTTCATTGAAGATCAGGTAGATCACCGCCAGCACGGAGGAAAGGCGTTCGTTCAACTCCTCCCCGCGCGGCATTTCGTACGGCACCTGCTTCTCGGCCAGTGTGCGCTTGGCGCGCACGATGCGCTGGGCGATGGTCGGCTCGGGCACGAGGAACGCGCGCGCGATTTCATCCGTCGTCAGGCCGCCGAGCAGGCGCAACGTCAGCGCGACCTGCGCGTGCGTCGGCAGCACCGGATGGCATGCGGTGAACACCAGGCGCAGCAGGTCGTCGTTGAACGGGTTGTCCAGCGCGTCCAGGTGCGCATCGTCTGCGTGCGCCTGTTCGTCTTCCAGCTCGCGCGCGATCTCCTCGTGCTTGCGCTGCTGGAGTTTGCTGCGACGCAGGCGGTCGATCGCGCGATGCTTGGCGGTGGCCATCAACCATGCGCCGGGCTGGTCGGGCACGCCGCTTTCGGGCCATTTCTCGAGCGCCGCGACGAGCGCGTCCTGTGCCAGTTCCTCGGCCAGCCCGACATCGCGCAGCATGCGCGCGAGCGATGCGATGAGCCGTGCGGATTCGATGCGCCATACGGCATCGATGGTGCGATGGATGTCGGTCGCCGTCATAGGCGGACGATGGAACCATCGCGGCGGGCGGGGTGCAAGTGCGGCAAGTGTGCGCTTCACCCGATGCTGCGGCGAAGACGCCTGGGCGATGTCACGGTTAAGGAAACGTCATCCCGGCGAGGCCGTGATGACAGTGGAGGAGGGCTTTGTAGCCCGGGTGCGCTTGGCTTGCCCGGGCTACAACCGCGCGGCGTTCGGGCGCAGGAAGGGCTGACCAGGGTCAACCCCGCTCGGCCACGTTCTTCAAGCTCACCAGTCCACGTTCGAAATCCTTCCCCACCATGCGATCCATGCTCAATACCAGCGACATCAGCTTGCCGATGTAAGGCTGCGGGCCGTGCATGGCCCAGGTCACGCGACTGGCGCCGGTGCCTTCGGGAACGATGATGAACTCGGCCGTGTTGTGCGCTTCCATCGGGCGCGTGAAGTCGAGCCTGATACGCACCGCCGAATCGGGGACGGATTCGACGATCTCCATGCGTCCGGCGCCGGCCTTCGAGTTTCCGTCCCACGTGTACACCGCGCCGGTGCCGCAGGCGGAACCGGCGATCTCGCGCTTCATCGAAGGATCAAGCGCCTCGAATGGCGACCACGCGCGCCAGCGGTTGAAGTCGTTCACCTGTTCGAACACGCGTTGCGGCGGCGCATGCACCACGATGCTGCGCTCGATGCGGAACGTGTCGGGGCGCGTCGCGGCAAAGGCCAGCACGGCCACGATGGCCACCAGCACGATCAATCCGATGATCTTCCACATGGACGCTTCCTCAGTTCTTCTTCTGCTGGGTGGACTGCTGCATCTGTTCGAACCCGGTCGCGGCCTGCTGCACGTCGGCGGGGAAGTCGTCGAACTCCTGCACCTGGCGGATCTCGATGACCTCGTTCTCCGAGCCCGGGCAGCGCGACGCCCACGCGATGGCTTCCTCGCGCGATTTCACCTGGATCATCCAGTAGCCGCCCAGCACTTCCTTGGCTTCGGAGAACGGCCCGTCGGTCACGTGCGGCCGGCCGCCTTCGAAGCTCACGCGCGCGCCCATCGAGGGCGGATGCAGGCCGTCCAGCGCCAGCAGCACGCCGGCCTTCTGCAGCGATTCGTTGTATTTCATCATCAATGCCACGCGGTCGGCCGGCGGCATCGTGCCGGGCTGTGCGTCCTCGTAGCCCTTGGGGATCATCAGCATCATGAAGCGCATGGTCGTGTCTCCTGATCAGGCGGCGTCGGGCGTGCCGCTCATGTGCACGAATTCCCAGTGGTTTCCATCCAGGTCCTCGAACGCGCGCGAGTACATGAAGCCGTAATCCTGCGGATCGCCGCCGGACTTCGCGCCGCCCTTCAACGCTTTGGCGAAGATGTCATCGACGGCCTCGCGGCTGTCCAGCGACATGCACGTGATGGCCGCAACCGCCTGACGCGTCTCGGCGACGGGCTTGTTCACGAAGGTGCCGAAGAACTCGCGCGTCAGCAGCATCACGTAGATGGCGTCGTTGACGACCATGCACGCGCCCTTGTCGTCGGTGAACTGGGGGTTGAACGAATAGCCGAGCGATTCGAAGAACGTCTTGGACTTGGGAAGGTCGTGGACGGGGAGGTTGACGAAAATCTGGGTGGACATGTGGATTCCTGTTCTTCCGGGTTGGATTCGATTCGTTGGCAACGCGCCTGGCGCGTCATTCCTTCTCGCAGTTCACCATCCACGACACGCCGAATCGGTCGACGAACATGCCGAAGCGCGCGGCCCAGAACGTGGGGCCGAGCGGCATGATCACCTGGCCGCCTTCGCTCATCGCGGCGAACACGCGTTCGGCTTCGCTCGCCGAATCGACGTTGATGGCGATCGAGACGCCCTTGATGCCTTCATACGGATGCTCGGGCACCGAGTCCGAACCCATGATCGCCTGGTCGCCGACGACCAGCCGCGCGTGCATGATCCGGTTGCGATGCGATTGGGGGACGTGGTCGCACGCGGGCGTGTCGCCGAAACGGCTGAGCTGTTCCAGCGTGCCGCCCAGGCACTGGTGGTAAAAGCGGAAGGCGGCTTCGCACTGGTCGTCGAAACCAAGGTAGGCGTTGATCTTCATCGTCGATGCGTCCTTGTGGTCAGCCCTGCGCTTGCTGCGCGTGGGCTTCGATGTGCGCGCGGATGCGTTCGCCCTGCGCCTGCATTTCCTGCGTCGCCTCGCCGCCGCAGGCGTGGCCTTCGTAGACCTGGCGGATTTCGATCTGGCTCGGGCCGCAGTCGGGGTTCGGGCAACGCTTCACCCATTCGATCGCTTCCTGCAGCGAGGCGGTCTGGAACAGCCAGAAGCCGGCGATCATTTCCTTGGATTCGGCGAAGGGGCCGTCGATCACGCTGCGGCGGTCGCCGTCGAAGCGCACGCGCGCGCCGTGCGAGCTGGCATACAGGCCGGCCGCGTCGAGCAGCACGCCGGCCTTGGCCAGTTCTTCGTTGTAGCGGCCCATCTGGGCGATCAATTCCGGGCTCGGGGGCGCTCCGGATTCGCTTTCGGGCGTGGCATGGACGATCACCATGAACTTCATTGTCGTTCTCCGTATCGGCGCGCGTTCTGCGCGCATCTGTGGAGTCGACGAAGGGGCGGGGGCGAAATCGACACGGCCCCGGAAATTTTTTTCTTCGGCGTCAGGCAGGCGAAGCCGCACCCGGGTGTTCCGGCGCCGATCCCCGGATGCGCTGCGCTTGCCCGGGCTACTGAAGCTCAGCGATCCCGGCTTTCCAGCAACCAGTCCAGGAACGCCTTCGCCGCCGGCCGCAGCCGGCGATGCGCCGGGTACACCACGTAGTACCCCCAGCGCGCCGGCATCGCCGGCACCGGCAGGCGGATCAGCTGCCCGCGCTCCAGGTACGGCACGGCGATCCACGAACGCGCCAGTGCGATGCCCAGCCCCTCGGCGGCGGCCTTCATCGCATCGGTGGTGTCGCTGAAGGTGTAGCGCTCGTCGAACTTCGCGCCATGCACGTGCGCGGCGCGGAACCAGTCGTGCCAGCCCTGGCGCGCGTGGTCGGCGATCAGCGGGTGGCCGAGGAGGTCCTGCGCCGCGCGGATGCCGGCCGTCGCCGCGTAGTCGGGCGAGGTCACCGGGAACAGCGACTCGTCCATCAGGTGGTGCGCCGTGAGCCCCGGCCAGTGGCCCGGCCCGTGACGGATGCCGAGGTCCGGGCCACCGTCGTCGAAGCGGGTGAGGGCGATTTCGGTATCCACGTTGAGCGCTACGCCGGGATGAGCCCGCGTGAAGGCCGGAAGTCGCGGCAGCAGCCAGGTGTAGGTGAGCGAATGCAGCGTGGTGATGCGCACGCGGCCTTCGTCCTCGCGCGCCCCGCGCAGGCTGCGCAGCACGCCATCGACGTCCGCCAGCGCGGTGCCGGCGGCGTCGGCCAGCTGGCGGCCCTCCGCGGTCAGCGAGACGCCCCGCGCATGCCGCTGGAACAACGCCACGCCCAGCCGCGATTCCAGCTTGCGGACGTGGTGGCTGACCGCGCTCGCGGTGAGGTGCAGTTCCTCGGCGGCGTGGGCGAAGTTCTGGTGTCGCGCCGCCGATTCGAACGCCGTGAGGGCCGGTAGCCAGTCCGCGCGCAGGGCCATGTGAGCCTCAAATCTTATTTGTGTCTGCCTTCGAAAGTATGCGCTTGTAAGGCTTCGCGCCAGAACGACAATGGCGGTTCGGGCTGAGCCACATTTCTTGATCGTCGCCGCGCGCCCGAATTCCTCCCCCGCGGCGGTGCGACCGGAGCCACGCATGGACCGTTCCAACGACACCGGCTTCCACGACCTCGCGTCCCACGAAGCCGCCAACGACGCGCTCACCGCCACGCCCGCCGCGATGCAGGCCTGGAACATCGATGCCATCCCCGCGCTCCACATCGGCGAAGGCTGCACCAGGCGCGACCTGCCGGCCGGTCCTGGCGTCCGCGTGTGGGTGGTCGACATGGCGCCGGGCGCGCAGTGGCCGGTGTTCGACCACCACGAGACCGGCGAGTCGTACTACGTCATCGCGGGCGAAGTGATCGAAGGGCAAGCGCGCTTCGGCCCCGGCACGTACGTGTACTTCGCGCCGGACAGCCGCCACCGCCCGCACACTGAAACCGGCGTCAGGCTCATCGGAATGAACCTGGGCTACTCGGCGTTCCTTGCGGCCGGCGGCAGCCCGGAATCGATCTCGCACTGCTACCACCCCACGCAGGGTTGATTCCTGCGCCACACTTGTTCCCCCCACGAGGCTTGCGATGAACACCGCCGTGACCGCACCCGCAGTACCCGACGCCCGCGAAGGCGGCTGGCTGACGCCGCTGGAACTCGCGCTGCTGGGCGCGATCTGGGGCGCCTCGTTCCTCTTCATGCGCGTGGCGGCCAGGGACTTCGGCGCGATGCCGCTGGTCGAGCTGCGACTGGGCCTGGGCTCGCTGGTGCTGCTGCCGTTCCTGTGGCGCGCGCGTTCGCAGTTCCCGCTGAAGCTTTGGCCGAAGCTGGCGATCATCGGCGCGGTCAATTCGGCCGTGCCGTTCATGCTGTTCGCGTGGGCCGCGCAGCGTGCGCCGGCCGGGATCGGCGCCATCTCGAACGCGATGACGGTGCTGTTCACTGCGTTGGTGGGCGCGCTGTTCTTCCACGAGAAGATCGGCGCGCGCCGCGCGATCGCGTTGGTGATCGGCTTCGCGGGCGTGGTCGTGCTGGCCGGCGACAAGACCGCCGGCGGCGACCAGGTCGGCTGGGCGGTGGCCGCGGGCGCGACGGCGTCGTTCCTGTACGGCATCGGCATCAATCTGGTGCGCCGCCACCTGACCGGCCTGCCGCCGGCCGCGGTGGCCTCCGCGACGCTGGGCGCCTCCGCGCTGCTGACGCTGCCGTTCGCGCTGGCGAACTGGCCGACGCATGCGATCCCGGCCAAGTCGTGGTTCTCGGTCGGCATGCTCGGCGTGGTCTGCACGGGCCTGGCGTTCGTCATGTACTACCGCCTGATCGCGCGCATCGGTGCGAGCCGGGCGTCCACCGTGACGTACCTGATTCCGGTGTTCGGCGTCGCGTGGGCATGGTTGCTGCTGGACGAGCCGCTGACGATCAAGATGGGCATCGCCGGCGCGATGATCCTGGGCAGCGTGGCGTTCAGCCAGCGCGCTCCCAGGTAAGCTTGTTCAAGCCCCTCTCCCGCGTACGGGACAGGGTCGGGGTGAGGGCGGGGGCCTGCGTCGCGCATGGCCCTCCATCCACCCTTCGGGCACTTCCTTCGGTCGCCGCAGGCGGCAGAAGGGAATCACATCAAGGCCATCCTCCATGACCGAAAAACGCGTCGTCTTCGATTTCGACTTCGAGTTCACCAACGGCGGTGGCATCCAGGGGCAGGACTTCCGCCTCGACATCGATGGCGACGACATCGACGATGCCGCGCTGGTCGACTACATCGTGCGCGACCTGCGACTGCTGATGGTCGGGCCGGCGCGCATCCTCAACAAGAAGATCATCGTCGAGGCGCACAAGCGCAAAGCCCGGGCCGAAGGCGCGCGACGGGTCTATGTCGAGCTCAGCCACGACATCGAGGACGGGATGGTCACCTATCCCGGCCTGCCCGCCGCGCGCATCTGCGATTTCCTCAGCCGCGAACGTTCGCGCGAGATCTACGCGCCCGGGACGGAATTCCAGATCGCGAAGATCGAGATCGTCGCCAATACCGGTACCTACCTCGATTGCCCGTCGCATCGCTATGCGCACGGGAACGACCTGTCGCAGATCGGCCCGGAGTCGTTCTGCGACCTCGACGCGCTGGTGATCCGCGCGCCGTATCGCGACGTGCGCGCCATCGATGCGTCATGGTTCCGCGACAAGGAGCTGCGCGGCCGCGCCGTGCTGGTGCATACCGGCTGGGACGCGTTCTGGCGCGAGGAGTCCTACGCGCTGGAGCATCCGTTCCTGACGCAGGACGCGGCCGAGTACCTGCGCGACTGCGGCGTCAAGCTGGTCGGCATCGATTCGATGAACATCGACGATACCTCGCGTGACGGCGCTGGCGGGAAGTCGCGGCCGGTGCATTCGGTGCTGCTGGGCGCCGACATCCTGATCGTCGAACACCTGTGCAATCTGGGCGCACTGCCGGACGAAGGCTTCGAGTTCAGCGCGATGCCGCCGAAGATCAAGGGCGCGGGCACGTTCCCCGTGCGGGCGATGGGGCGGTTGCGGGCTTGATCGCGCCATAGCGGCGAATCGCTTCGGCGTCATCCCGGCGAAGGCCGGGACCCAGACCCGCAAGGCGCTTGTAGAACCACCGGCCAAGTGCCCGGGCACTGTCTAACGCCGCAACCCTTCGCCCGCCACGTCGACCCCATCCGGCAACGGCTCCTTCTCCACGCGCGCATGCGCACGCGCCAGCCCCGCGCCGGTCAGCGCCCATGCCAGCGCGATCGCCGCGCCGACCAGCGCCGCGATCGCCGGCTGCTGCGCGAGCATGTCGACCAGCGCCTTCGCCCAGCCGCTCACCGCGTCGGCGCCGCGATACACCACCGAGTCGATGAAGTTCTTCGCCTTGTACTTCGCTTCGGTCGACACGACGGTGAACAGCATCTCGCGGCCCGGGCGCACGAACGCGTACTCGCCCGCGCGACGCACCACCATCACCACCGCCAGCACCGCGAAGGTCGGCGCGAACGCCAGCCACACGAAGCCCAGCATCGTCACCACCGGCACCGCCACCAGCAGCGCCGCCATGCCCAGGCGCTGCACCAGTCGCCCGGTGATGAACAGCTGCGAGAGGATCGTCAGGCTCTGCACGACGACGTCGATGGTGCCGAACACGCGCGTCTGGTCCGCGCGATCGGGGAACTTCAGCTCGACCAGCCGCGCCTGTTCGAAGTACAGGAAGGTGGTCACGCTCGCCAGCAGCAGCACGAACAGCGAAATGCACAGCAGGTAGGGCGAACGCATCACCGTCGTGATGCCGGCGAACGGATGCCCGCCCAGCGGCCGGGCGCGGGCCTGCGCGCTGAGGCCCTCGTTCACCGGCTGCGCGTCGCGCCAATGCTGCAGGTGGCGCGCGATGCCGATGCCGACCACCAGCAGCGCTGCGGCGAGCCACAGCAACCCCGCATGGCCGATGAGCCCGACCAGCGCGATGCCCAGCAGCGGCCCGACCAGCCCGCCGACGCTCGCGCCCGCGGCCATCAGCGCGAACAGGCGCTTGGCCTGCGCGCTGGGGAACAGGTCCACGCACACGCTCCATATCACCGAGATCGCGATCAGGTTGAACACCGAGATCCAGATGTAGAACGCGCGCGCGATCCACGCGTTTTCCGGATCGCGCTGGAACGCGATGGCGAACAGCGCCAGGTTCACCGCGAAGAAGCCGAACGTCCACGGCAGGATGCGGCGGCGCGGCACCTTCGAGGCGATCCAGCCGAACAGCGGCATCGCCGCCAGCGTCGCCAGGAACGTGCCGGTGAACAGCCATTGCAGGTTGTCCACGCCGCCGGCGACGCCCATCGTCTCGCGCACCGGGCGCAGCATGAAATAGCTGGCGAACATCACGAAGAACAAGGTGGCGCCGGTGAGGACCGGGCGGGCTTCCCCGTCGGCGATACCGACGGTGCGGGCAAAGCGCGTGGACAGGCTCATGCGGACTGCGTGCTCATGCCAGCGCCGCGATCAGCGCCTGGCGCTGCTTCGCGTCCAGCAACGCGCCGGTGCCCGCGCGCAGGTTGTCCACCTGGTGCTTCACCTTCGACGTCGCCGGGATCACCACCGTCACCGCCGGGTGGCTCAGCACGAACTTCAGGAACAGTTGCGCCCACGAATCGGCGCCGACGTCCTTCGCCCACGGCGGGAGTGGTTTGTCGCGTACCTGCGTGATCAGGCGGCCATCCTCGAAGGCGCGGTTGATCATCACCGCGCAACCCAGTTCCTGCGCGAGCGGGAACACCGTCGTCTCCGCGCCGCGCGACACGGGCGAATAGTTGATCTGGATGAAGTCCGGCTTGTGCCGGCGCATCTCGTCGGCGAGTTGCGCCTGGCCGTCCTCGCGGTAATGCGTCAGGCCGGTGTACTTGGTCTTGCCCTGCTGCTTGAGCTCGCGTGCGAGTGCGATCTGCGTCGCCGTGTCGCGCAGGTTGTGCACCTGCAACAGCTCGACCTTGTCCGTGCGCAGTCGGCGCAGGCTTTCCTCGAACTGCTTCATCCCTTCCTCGCGACCGGTGACGCCCGACAGCTTCGTCGCGATGAAGATCTTCCCGCGCGTACGGGTCTGCGCCATGAGGTCGCCGAGCACGTCCTCGGCGGTGGAGTAGGTGGGCGCAGTATCGATGAGGGTTCCGCCCGCCGCGACGAAGGCTTCGATCACCTCGCGCAGCGGCGCGCGTTCGCCCGCCTCGGCGCCGACTTCGAAGCTGCCGGAGGTGCCCATGCCGATGACGGGGATCTTCTCGCCGCTGGAGGCAATGGTGCGGGTGATGAGCGTGCCGCTGAACGGCTTGCCCGGCGCGGCGGGCGTTGCGGGCGGGCGTTCCTGGCTGCAGGCGGCGAGCGGCGCGAGCGCGACGCCCGCGGCGGCCAGGGTGGCGGTGGAGATGAATTCGCGACGGCTGGTCATGGCGATCTCCCTTCACGGCGACAGGAACGTCGATAGTGACGTTGATAGTGTCGCGACGGTGCGCAGGGGAGTGCCGTTCGGCACGGTCCGTGCGACGAAGCGCCGGGATCCTGCGCCGGGGCGAGGCAGCCGCAGTCCGTGCCCGGGCTACAAACGCCCGATCAACGCCATCGCGGCCGCCGGATTGCGCTCCTTCGCCGCGCTGATGAAGAAGACGAAGACGTCGCGCTTGCGGGTCGGCGCGGTGTCCTTCGCCAGCGTGGGCAGCGCATCGGGCTGGCCGCCCTGCGCCCATTCGTGTGCGCGTTTGGCCCAGGTCGAAAGCTCGCTGTCGGTGTAGCCGGTGGGCACGTCGCTGCGCGAGCGCATCAGGCGCGCGTAGACGAAATCGGCGGTGACGTCGGCGAAGGACGGGTGCTCGTCGGAGTCCGTGAACACCGTCGCCATGTTGTGCTTGCGGGCGAGGGCGACGTAATCGGCGTCGACGAAATCCGGATCGCGCACGTCCAGCACGTGGCGCAGCGGTCGGCCTTCGACGGCGTCGGGCAGCAGTGAGAGGAACTCGGTGAAGCCCTCGCGCTGGATCTTCTGGTTCGCGTCGAACTGCCACACCACCGGCCCCAGTCGATCGCCCAGCGACGCGATGCCGCCGAGGAAGTCCTCGATCTGCGGCCCCGTCTTGGCAAGCGTGCGCGACTGCATGATGCGCATCGGCGCCTTGGCCGAGAACACGAACCCTTCCGGCGTTTCGGCGGCCCACTTCGCATACGTCGCCGGCTTCTGCGCGCCGTAATACGTGCCGTTGACTTCGATGGCGGTGAGCTTGCGGCTGGCGTATTCCAGCTCGCGGCGCTGCACGAGGCCTTTGGGATAGAAGTTGTCGCGCCACGGCGCGAACGTCCAGCCGCCGATGCCGACGCGGATGCCCTCGACGGGGTGGGGATGATCGTCCAGCAGGTCCATGCTCATGCGTTGCCGTCCTCGGACCACGGATCGTAGCTGCCGAACCACCATACGTAACCTTCCGGGTCGCGCGCCGCGTAGCCGCGTCCGCCGTAATGCTGGTCGGCGATGTCGATCTCGATGGTGGCGCCGGCGGCACGGGCCTGGGCGTAGTGCGCGTCCGCGTCGTCGACGATCACGCACACGCCGTGCGTGGAACGGCCGCCGATCTCGCCGGGCTGCACCATCAGTCGCGCCCAGTCGCCGTCCTTGTTCGCCGAGCCGAGCATGATCATGCCGGTGTCGCGATACGTGAGTTGCGCGTGCAGCACGACGCCGCCGTCCATGTAGACGGCCTGCTTGCGAAAGCCGAACGCGCGCACGAGCCAGTCGATCATCGCCGGCGCATCGCGATAGCTCAGGGTGGGGATGACGGTGCTGCCGTTGCGTGGCGAAGGCATGGCGACGGGCCTTGGCGGAGTGGGGCCGCAGCATAGCGCGCGCGGGTTAAGCCGATGTCGGTTTGGGCACATCCGGCCTGCGCCGCGCTGGGGCACAATCGCGGCGTCCCCACGGAGAACGTGACATGGCGCACTACAGCGGAGGTTGCCACTGCGGTGGCATCGCCTATGAAGTCGAAGGCGAGATCGACCAGGTCCTGGACTGCAACTGCTCGCTGTGCGGAAAGCGCGGCGGCCTGCTGTGGTTCGTGCCGCGCACGGCGTTCGAACTGAAGACGCCGGAGTCGAACTACCGCACGTACACATTCAACACGCACAAGCTGCAGCATCACTTCTGCCCGGAATGCGGCATCTCGCCGTTCACCGACGGCCAGATGCCGGACGGAACGCCGATGGTGGCGATCAACGCGCGCTGCCTGAAAGGCGTGGATCCGGCGTCGTTGAAGGTGGTGCATTTCGATGGGCGTTCGCGCTGAGCGACGCGTGGCCGCGACGTGCGCCCGCGTCATCGTGCTGGCGGCGACCTTCTGGGCCGCGACCGCCATTGCGGGCGAGGCCGATGCACTGGTCGGCGTGTGGCGTTACGAGCGTGAAGTCGATACGCGCGAGGGCGGGCAGGTGGTGCAGGTGCCCGGGCCGCGCTATCACGGCTTGCTGGTCTACACGGCCGATGGGCATGTGTCGGTCACGCTGATGCCACAGGCGCGGCACTGGCGCGTGGACGAAGCGACGGCCGACGAGTTGAGGCAGAGCGTCGGCGGCGCGAGCACGGCGTACGCGGGGCGCTTCGAGGTGGATGCATCGTCGCAGACGGTGATGCACCGGCCGGAGGTCGCGCTGGATCCCGCCGACGAAGGAAAGGCGCTGGTGCGGCGTTACGTGGTGTCGGGCGATTCGCTGCAGCTGTCGGGCGAGTTCATGCAGGACGGGGAGCAGCTGCGCTTCACGGTGTATTGGGCGCGGGTGAAGTAGCCACCTCTCTGCCGGGGTAAGCGAAGCGCACCCAGGGCGCCGGCATGCACGCACGCCCTTCGAAGGACGTGATGCTGCGGATGGTTGGATCCCCGCCTTCGCGGGGATGACGTTTCCACAGCAAGGCGTTGCCACTTCCATAGACAAAAGGGCCGCGACTGCAAGCAGCCGCGGCCCCGATGGTCGCCTTGACCGATCGACTTACTTGATCGGCTCGTCCAGCATCATTTCACGCACATAACGCACCGGCGGTGCGCCGTAGCTCAGCACCTGGTCGTGGTAGGCCTTGGCGTTGAACTTGTCGCCCAGCTTGGCTTCCACGGCCTTGCGCATATCGAAGTGCTCCTGCGCACCGACGAAGTAGGTCGGCAGTTGCGCGCTGGTCAGCTGCGCGCGGGTCCACTTGCCGGAGGCTTCGCGCTCCTGCTGGAAGGCCTGCTTGGTCATCAGCTCCATCGCCTGTTCCTTCGTCCAGTTGTCCACGTGGACGCCCTGGTCGAGGATCGCATTGGCGATGGTGCGCAGGTAGAACTTCAGCTGCACCAGGCGGAACAGCGGGTCGTTATCCAGGTAGCCCGCGTCGGCCATCATGTCTTCGGTGTAGACCGCCCAGCCTTCGGCGAACAGGCCCGAACGCAGCACCGAACGCAGCGTGGAATGCGACTTCACCGAATGCGCGCCTTCCAGGTAGTGGCCCGGCATCGCTTCGTGGATCGACAGCAGGTGGATCATGCGGCTGTTGTATTCGCGCAGGAACGAATCGGCCTGCTCGGGCGTCCACTCGTCCGGAATCGGCGAGATGGCGTAGTACGTGTCCAGGCCCTTGTCGAGCGGGCCCGGCGAATCGCAGTACGCCACCGCCACGCCACGCTGGAATTCCGGCATCAGGATGATCTTCACCGGATCGTTCGGCACGGTGACAAGATCGTGCTTGCGGGTGAAGTCGGTCGCCTGCGCCAGCGTCTGCTTGGCGAAATCGACCACCTGGTCGCGCGCCGGCTTCTCGGCATAGGCCAGTTCAAGCGCGGCTTCGATCGCCTTCTGCTGCTGCTCCGGCGTCGGGTCGGCCGGCATCTCCGGCGCGTTCGGCTTGTCCTTCAGCACGGTCTGCGCGATGGCGTACATCTCCGCGCGCACGCGCTTGAGCTCGCCTTCGGCGCGCTGCTTGATCTCCGCGCGCGACAGCGAGGAGTTCAGCGAGAACTGCAGCTTCTCGTCGTACAGCTTCTGGCCGATGCGGAAGTCGCCCTTCGCGTTCGGCACCAGCGTCTTGTCGAGCCACGTCTGCTGCTCGGCCACCGCCTTGCGCAGGTTCGCGACGGCGTCGTCGAGCTGCTTGCGCTCCTCGCCCTGCAACTGGTCGGCGTTGGGCGTGATGAAGGTGTCGATCAGGCTGAGGATGCCGGCGTTCTGCTTGGCAACCGTCTCGGCGTGGATCTTCGGCACGCGCGCCGGGTCCAGGTTCTCGCGCATCTGCGCGTAGATGCCAGGGATCTTCTGCATGCGCGCGGTCGCCGACTTCAGGCGCTCCGGCATCGGCGCGAACTCGCGCGCCATCAGGTTGTAGATCGCGCCGCCGGCCAGGCCGCTGTACACCTGCGGATCCCACGCCCAACTCTGCAGCGTTTCCACGCTCCAGATATCGCCCTGCACCTGGTTGCGCAGGATCGCCGCGTCGATCTGGTTCTCGCGCGAGAGCTTGCTGGTGTCGATGCCGTCGAGCGCGGCGAGCGTCTTCTTGGCGAAGTCGACCTGCGCCTGGCGGCCCGCGGCGCTGAGGTCGTCGACCTGCGCGTCGTAGTCGTGCTTGCCGATCTGCGTGGCGCTGACCGGGTTCAGGCGGAACCAGCCGTCGAGCCACTGCTGGGAGATTTCGGACAGGCGCGCATCGACCGCCGGGTCGGATGCCGGCGCGGCGGCCGTGGCCTTCGTCTCGGTGGGCGCGGGCGCGGTCTGCGGCTGGCAGGCGGCGAGGCCGGCGCTGAGCACGGCGACGGCGAGGAGGGTGGGACGCAACGAGGGCATGGACGTTCTCTGTGGCTCGGATCAGGCGGCAGGACCGCGGTCGGCCGAGGATATCGCCTGCCGGTCGCGCCCCGCATGGGCCGATGGTCGGTGCGCCTTGCCGGATCTGGCGGGCGGGCCGCGCGCTGCCGTATCGTGCGCTGGCCGGTGGGGACCGGTACAGGGACGGACCAGGGGGCTTCGATGAAGCGTGCGATGACGGCCGCCGTGCTGGCGCTTGCGATATCCACGGCGGGTGCCCAGACGGCACCGACCCGCGAGGACTTCCTGCACAAGCCGGAGCTGGAGTCGATGACGATCTCCCCCGGCGGCGACTACCTGGCCGCGCGAATGCCGTTCGAGGACCGCACGGTGCTCGCCATCCTGCGCGTGAGCGACATGAAGGTGACGGCCAAGCTCGACCCGGGCAAGGAGGCCTACATCGACGACGAGCGGTGGGTGTCGGACACGCGCGTGTTCGCCTCGGCCTCGAAGAAATTCGGCACCCTGGCGCAACCCTACGAGCTGCCCTACCTGTACCCGCTGGACGTGGACGGTCGCGTGGGCACCGCATTCGGCGGCTACGTCATCGACCCGCTGGCCGACGACCCCGAGTTCCTGCTCACTGCCTATTGCCCGCGCGTCCTCAACGACCAGTGCATGACGCGTGCGCAGAAGATGCGCAAGACCGGCCTGGGCAAGCGCGAGGACCTGGTCGACGCGCCCGTGCCGGACGCCTCCTTCCTTGCCGATCGCGGCGGCACGATCCGCTTCTCCTGGGCGACCGACAACGACGACCGCCAACAGGCCTTCCTGCTGCGCGATGGCAAGTGGGAGCAGATCAACGACGAGAATGCCAGCGGCGTGGAAGTGCGCCCCATCGGCACCAGCTTCGACCGCCGTTACGGCTTCCTTCGCAGCGAACGCAGGAAGGGCCCGGATGTCATCGAGCGCATCGACCTGGCGACGGGCGAGCGCAGCGTCGTCGCCAGCGATCCGGACGAGAATCCGCAGTCGATGGTGTGGTCCTTCGACGGCCACGAACCCGTCGGCGCCGTCTACGGCGGGGTGCAGCCTCAGGTGCGCTTCTTCGACGAGAAGCACCCGCATGCCGCGCTGACGCGCGAGCTGATCGCGACGTTCCCCAACGAATTCGCGCGCGTCACCAGCGCAAGCCGCGATGGGCGCCGCGCGGTGGTCACCGTGACCAGTCCCGTCGAGCCTGAGCGCTTCTATCTGCTCGATACCGCCAGCGGCGACATCAAGTTGCTCGCGCGAAGCCGGCCGTGGCTGTCGGCCGGCGCGATGCGGCCGGTGCAGGCTTTCCAGTTCAAGGCGCGCGACGGCCTGCCACTGCGCGGCTGGCTGACGCTGCCGGCCGGCAAGGGGCCGCATCCGATGGTGGTGATGCCGCACGGCGGGCCGTTCGAGGTCAGCGACACGTGGGCCTTCGCCGACGACGTGCAGATGCTGGCCACGCACGGCTATGCGGTGCTGCGGGTGAACTTCCGCGGCTCGGGCGGACGCGGGCGCGACTTCGTCGAAGCCGGCTTCCGCCAGTGGGGCCGCGCGATGCAGGACGATCTCACCGACGCGACGCGCTGGGCGATCGAACACGCCGGCGTCGATGCGTCGCGCATCTGCATGTGGGGCGAAAGCTACGGCGGCTACGCGGCGCTGATGGGCGCGGTGCGCGAGCCGGCGATGTACCGCTGCGTGGTGGGCATGGCCGGGCCGTACGATCTTCCGACGATGTTCCGCTGGGGCGACACGCAGCGTTCCAAGTGGGGCCGCACGTTCCTCACGCGTTCGCTGGGCGAGGACATGGCGCAGCTGCTCGAGGATTCGCCGACCCGGCACATCGACAGGATCCGCGCGCAGATCATGCTGGTGCAGGGCATGCGCGACTTTCGCGTGTCGCCGCAGCACCTGCGCATCCTGCGCAAGGCGCTGGACGAGGCCGGGGTGCGCTACGAGGGCTACTTCCCGTCGGATGAAACGCACGGGTTCTACGACGACAAGTCGCGCCTGAAGTATTACGACTCGGTGCTGCGCTTTCTCGATCGCAACCTGGCGCCGACGCGATCAGCCGGCGGCGGCGATGCGTCCGGGGTGGGTGTAAAGGTTGATTGACGTCCCGCGCGCGAAGGCCGCCAGCGTCACGCCGGCGGCCTGCGCGGTGCGGATCGCCAGGTCCGTCGGCGCCGAGATCGCAACGACCAGACCGATGCCCGCGGTCGCCGCCTTGTGCACGATCTCGTAGGACGCGCGCGAGGTGATGACGAGGAATCCGGCATCGGCCGCAAGCCCCTGTTTCGCCATCGCGCCGACGAGCTTGTCCAGCGCGTTGTGGCGGCCGACATCCTCGCGCACCAGCAGACCGGCCGGATGGGCGAAACCCGCCGCATGCACGCCGCCGCTGAGCGCGTTCAGTGGTTGCTGGCGCGCCAGTGCGTCCAGCGCGGCCCGGATCGCGTCCACCTCCACGCTTGCGCCCGGTTCGACGCGCGGTACCGGTCGCAAGGCGGCCTGCAGGCTTTCCACGCCGCACAGCCCGCAACCGCTGCGACCTTCCATTCCGCGACGCCGCAGCGCCAGCGCATCGAATCGCGCCTGCGGTATCGCCGCATGCAGCGCGATGCCTTCCTCGTGGCGCACGACATCGACCAGCGCGAACTCGGAGGCGGCGCCGACGATGCCCTCGCTCAGCGCGAAGCCCAGCGCGAAATCCTCCAGCGATTCGGGCGTGGCCATCATCACGGCGAAGGACTCGCCGTTGTAGAGCAGGGCGACCGGCGCTTCGACGATCACACGGTCGTCGAGCGGCGCGCGGTCGTCGGCGCTCAGGCGCAAGGCCTGCACGGGCTGGAGGGCGTCGTTCATGCCGCGTCCACCAGTCGGCGGCCCTTGTCGGTCAGCCACAACCGCGTGCGTTCGCCCTCTTCGCGGCGCTCGACGAGGTCCAGGCCGTCGAAGCGCGGATCGTCGCCCAGCGCGGCGAGCACGCGCTGCAACTCGCTCAGTCCCAGGTGGAGGCGCTTGGCGACGCGATGGATTGACTGGCCGTCTTCCTCGCGCAGCAGGTGCAACAACGCGAGCGCCGTGTCCTCGCTCATGCGCCGCTCCGGCGCAGGCGCACGGGGATGGATTTCGACGCCGGCGTACGCGCGCGCTCGGCGTGGTGGTCCAGCGGGACCAGCGGATTGGTTTCCGGAAAGTACGCCGCGAGGCAGCCGGCCGGGATGTCGTACTCGACCAGGCGGAAATCGCGCACCACCCGTTCGCCGTCGTGCCACACCGAGGCGATGTCGACATGCTCGCCGTCGCGCAACCCCAGCCGCTCCAGGTCCGCGCGCGAGATGAAGCACACGCGGCGCAGCCCGTGAACGCCGCGGTAGCGATCGTCCAGGCCGTACACGGTGGTGTTGTACTGATCGTGAGAGCGCACCGTCATCAGTTGCAGTACATCGGACTGCGCACTGCGCTCGTCCAGCGCATGCGCGTAGAAGCCGGCCTTGCCGGTCTTCGTCGGGAACACACGCTCGCGCCCCGGGTGGTGCAGGTGGAAGCCGCCGTCGGTGCGCACGCGTGCGTTGAAATCGGCGAAGCCGTCGATCACCTTCGCGATGCGATCGCGGATGCGGTCGTAGTCCTCGATGAGCTCCAGCCACGGCGTGCGGCTGCCCGGCAGCGTCGCGGCGGCCAGGTGCGCGACGATCGCCGGTTCCGACATCAGGTGCTCCGACGCCGGCGGATTCATGCCCGACGACAGGTGCACCATGCTCATCGAGTCCTCCACCGTCACCGCCTGCGGGCCGCCGGCCTGCAGGTCGATCTCGGTGCGGCCCAGGCACGGCAGGATCAGCGCGTTGCGCCCGTGCACGAGGTGCGAGCGGTTGAGCTTCGTGCTGACATGCACCGTGAGTTCGCAGCGACGCAGCGCTTGATGCGTGTGCGCGGTGTCGGGTGTGGCGGCGGCGAAGTTGCCACCCATCGCGAAGAACACTTTCGCGCGGCCGTCGAACATCGCCTCGATGGCGGCCACCGTGTCGTAACCGTGTTCGCGCGGCGGCGTGAAGTCGAATGTCGATCCGAGCCGGTCGAGGAAGGCCGGCGAGGGCTGCTCGTAGATGCCCATCGTGCGGTCGCCCTGCACGTTGGAATGCCCGCGTACCGGGCACGGTCCCGCACCGGCCTTGCCGATGTTGCCGCGCAACAGCAACAGGTTGCCCAGCATCTGGATCGTCGCCACGCTGCGCGGATGCTGCGTGATGCCCATGCCCCAGCAGACGATGGTCGCGGTGCTGTCGATGTAGGTCCGTGCGGCCTGTTCCAGGTCGGCGCGCGACAGGCCCGATTCGCGTTCCAGCGCATTCCATTCCGCCGCGCGGACGCTCGAGGCGAAGTCGTCGTAGCCGTGCGTGTGCGCGGCGACGAAGGCCTCGTCGACCGCGCCGGATTCGATCACGACCTTGCACAGGGCCGTGGCGACGGCGAGGTCGCCGCCGATGCGCGGCTGGCAGTACTGCGAGGCGATGCGCGTGCTGCCGCCGAGCATCTCGGCCGGCGCCTTCGGGTCGGCGAACCGTTCCAGCCCGCGCTCGCGCAGCGGGTTGAACGCGACGATGCGGCAGCCGCGCTTTGCCGCGCTGCGCAACTCGCCGAGCATGCGCGGATGGTTCGTGCCGGGGTTCTGGCCGAAGATGAAGATCGCCTGCGCGTGTTCGAAATCCTCAAGCGTCACCGAGCCCTTGCCGCTGCCCAGCTGTTCGGTGAGCGCCACGCCCGACGCTTCGTGGCACATGTTCGAACAGTCGGGCAGGTTGTTGGTGCCGTACTCGCGCACGAAGAGCTGGTACAGGAACGCCGCTTCGTTCGACGTACGACCCGAGGTGTAGAAGATCGCCTCGTCCGGACTGGCCAGCGCGTTCAACGCGCGGGCGATCGTGTCGAATGCTTCGCTCCATGCGATGGGGCGATAGCGATTGCTCGTCGCATCGAAGGCCATCGGTTCGGTCAGGCGGCCCTGCGCTTCCAGGAAGCGGTCGTCCTGCTCGTCCAGCCACGCCACGGTGTGCTGAGCGAAGAACTCCGGCGTGACGCGCCTGGAGGTCGCTTCGTTGGCGACGGCCTTGACGCCGTTCTCGCAGAATTCGAAGGTCGAATGCGCGTTGCGGTCGGGCCAGGCGCAGCCGGGGCAGTCGAAGCCGCGCGGCTGGTTGGCGTGCAGCAGCGTATTGGCGCCCTTCATCACGACCTGCTGGTCGCGCAACGCCTGGAAGGAACTGCGCAGCGCGTCCCAGCCGCCGGCGGGCTTTACGTAGAGTTCGATGGATTTCTTGTCGGACATTGACGAAGCAGCTGCATGGAGGGCGCAATCCGGCCGGCGGCCGCACGGCAGCATGATAGGCCCGCACGCGTGCCGCGGCGATGACGTCCGGCCGGTGCGACATGGGGCGCGGCGATGGCATAGTCGCGTGCGAAACCGTACGGAACCGACGACATGCGCCTGATCCGGCTGCGCTGCCTGACACTGCTTTTCGCCTTCGCACTGACCGCGCCCGCGTTGGCCGCGCCGGGATGCCCGCCGGAGGGCTGGCCGGCCGAACGGCTGGAAGCGCTGCGCCAGGGCGGCTTCGTCGTCGCCGATGCGGGCGAGCGGGCGACGCTGGCGTACTCGCTGGCCAACTGCCTGGCCGCGTCCGATCCGCAGTTGCGCGATGAGGTCGCGTATGAGGCGCTGTCGACATGGATGCGCAAGGGCGAGCTCGCGCCCGACACGCTGCGCGCCCTGCGCGAGCGCTTCTACGCGATGCTCGGCGAACCCGATCCGGACGGCTACGCGTGGCCGTTCGCGGCCCTTGCGCTGTCGGAAGTAGCGCGCACGGATCGCATTTCGCCATGGATGACGCCGACGGAACGTTCGGCGATGGTGCTGCGCGCGGTGACGTATCTGGAATCGGTGCGCGATTACCGCGGTTTCGAACCCGGCGAGGGCTGGCGCCACGGCGTCGCTCACGGCGCGGACTGGCTGATGCAGCTGACGTTGAACCCGGCGCTGGACGGTCCTCAGTTGCATCGCATCGTCGATGCCGTTGCCACGCAGGCCGTGCCCGTGGCCGGGGTGGCATACGTGTTCGGCGAACCCCAGCGGCTGGCGGCGCCGATCGTCTATGCCGCGCAGCGTGGCGTACGTGACGAGGCGGCCTGGCAGGCGTGGTTCACCGCACTGGTCCCGCGCCTGGGCGATCCGGCGCTGGCGTGGAAGGATCCGGCGTGGTTGGCGCGCCGCCACGATCTGGTCGCATTCCTGCAGGCCGTGTACGTGGAGGCCAGCAATTCGACCGACAAGCGCATGCGCACCGTGCTGCCGGGCGTCGTCGCGGCGCTGAAGCTGGTGCCCTGACGACTGCGGAAATTCAGACCCGTCCGATTCAAGCGCATGACCGATCTGCCGACGATGGCCGCCTGTTCGCCCCGGGACGACGGCCGCATGCGCTACACCCCACCCCGCGAGTTCTGCCCACGCTGCAGTGCGCGCGTGCGAAGCCTGCAACTGGCCGACGCGCCGGTGCGCCACCACCAGTGCACCGCGTGCGGCTATCGCTACGAGAACGTGCCCGAAGGCTACGACGAGGAGGGACGGCTCGATGGGTTCGCCGGCATCGACGCACTGCCTGAAGACGACCGCGATGCGATGGAAGCGCTGGTATGCCTGATCCTTGGCGCGGGCACGATGATGGGCGGCATCGAGCTGACCTCGCGTTCCATCGCCGAACTGGTGTCCGAGCATGGTGCGCCCGAATCGGTCCTGCGCGGCTTCGCCTGGCCCGCGCACAAGTGGCTGCTCAAGCGCGTCAGGCGCTTTTCCTCGCATCTGGTGGCGATCGACCAGGGCCAGTGGCGCGTGTGCTTCACCGTGCGGCGCCTGAGTCCTGTGGCGCTGCGCTGACGGGAGTCAGCCTTCGTCGTTGTCGAATTCCACCAGCACGTCCAGGTCGAACGCGAGCGCTTCTATCGCATCGCGCACGCGATTGGCGGTGGCCTGGTTCGGCGCATCGATCTCCAGCGAATGCTGGCCGGGGCCCTGGTCGTCGGGCAGGCCGGCGGAACTGGAATCGTCGTCGTCCATGTGCGGCATGAGGTCGTCGACTTCCTCGATGTGCTCGATTCCGTCCAGGCTGGTGAGCAGGTTGGCGATGGCGCGGACGTCGTCGTCGCTGCCGGTCACGCGCAGGCGCAGCAGGGGCATGGCGTCAAACCTTCTATCTGTGGGGCCGGTTGCAGGCAGGCTATTGAGCGACCGGGCAAGACCGTGTGATGGCGCGCGCATGCATGCACGCGTCATGCGCGAGGAGTAGGGTGGGGCGCATGAATGCGAAGCCGACCGTCTCCGACGTCACCCTGAGGCCGCTGGAGCGCGGCGACCTGCACTTCGTGCATGTGCTCAACAACAACCGCAGCGTGATGGGGTACTGGTTCGAGGAGCCGTACGAATCCTTCGTCGAGCTGGAAGAGCTGTACCGCAAGCACATCCACGACCAGTCCGAGCGGCGCTTCATCGTCGAGGACGCCGCGCACGAACGCGTGGGGCTGGTGGAACTGGTGGAGATCGACCACCTGCATCGCCGTGCGGAATTTCTGATCATGATCTCGCCCGAGCAGCAGCGCCGCGGCTACGCGCGCGCGGCCACTAGGCTGGCGATCAACTACGCGTTCCGCGTGCTCAACCTCTACAAGCTGTACCTGCTGGTCGACGTGGACAACACGCGGGCGATCCGGATCTACGAGGATGCGGGTTTTCGCCGCGAGGGCGTGCTGGTCGACGAGTTCTTCAGCGACGGGCGTTACCACGACGTGGTGCGCATGTGCCTGTTCCAGCGCGAGGTGCTGCGCGAGGTTGGCGAGGGACGAACGGGATCGGGCGTGGTGGAGCGGACTGCGCCGCCGTGAGGTTGATGTTGCTGTTACGCCTGGGTTGATCGTAATCGAGCGAACGCACTGCGTTTGACGGTTCCACACTCCACCGTCATTCCAGCCAATGCTGGAACCCATCTGATCGTGCTCCTGTTCGTCATTCCCACGAGGGCGGACTGATTCGGGAGAGCGTGATACGCCTGACAGTTGGATCCCCGCCTTCGCGGGGATGACAGCAATGGCCGCGATGACCGCCGAAGAATGCCGTCAGCGGCTCGTGGTGGCCGGCTTCGCAGCGCTGCTGCGAGCCGACTTCGCCTTCTTCTTCGCCTTGGGCTTCGGCTTCGCCTTTTCCACCACCGGCTTCGGCGGCGGCGCGCGCGTGGGCAGCGGGACGTTGCACAGGTCGATGTGGCCGGCCATGTGCTTGTACCACTCGTCGCGACGGTTGCGCCGCGCTTCGACCAGTTCGGCGAACAGCGGCGTGTCGGTGCGCAGCACTTCGATGCCGACGCGTTCCTTCTTCGGCACTTCAGAGGCCAGTCGGATCGCCTTGATGGGAGTGCGCTGCGAAGGCTGCTCGTAGAAGCCCAGCGGCCCCGTGCCGCGCGGCAGCACCGACAGCAGTTCCATGCCCTGCAGTACGCGTCCGACAACGGTGATGTTGCGGTCGAGCTGGCGCGGCGACTGGCCGATCACCACGTACAGCTCGGTGCCGTTGCTGGAATCGGCGGCTACATCGCGACCCGCGCCGACGGTGCCATAGCAGTGCGCCATCCATGCGGCATCGGCCTCGGAATCGCGCCCGGCCGGGAAACCGCCGGAGAAACCGACTTCCGGCGCCCAGCCGTCCACGTCGGGCAGCTTGTCGAACGGCAGGCCCTTGGTCTTGCGCGCGAATTCCGCCGGCAGCTTCGCCTTGGCGCCGCGGCCGAGCGGCTTGCGATCCTTTTCGTCCTCCGCCGGGTCGCCCCACTGCACGACGAAGTTGTCCTGCGAACGGTTGATGCTCATGCCGTTCCAGTAGCCGTTCTTCGCCAGCGCACGGATGTTGGCCACGTGCGCGGGCGCGAAGGACGGCGCCAGTTCGATGAGCACGCGGCCGGTGTCCAGCTCCAGGTAGAGCAGGTTCTTGTTGTCGGGCGTGCGCCAGTCGGCGGGTTGGGAGGCGTCGAGGATTTCCTGCATCGACCGCGGCTTGCTGCCCGGCACGGCGTCCTCGGCGGCGGCCTGCGTCAGCGGCAGGGCGGCGAGCAGGGCGCCCAGCAGCACGTTGCGCCACTGGCGGGCGCCGGTGCGCGGAATGGATTTGGAGACTGCAGGTTTCGGCACGACGGAACTCCCCTTAGGTCCGGATCGCTGAATGCGCAGATTCTGGCTCACCGCCCACGAAGGCGGCCAGCCCCATGGGGTTGGAACGTGATGGCCGTTGCGCGACCGGACACCGCGACCCGCCGGCGGCGGATCGTGGCCGATGTCAGGGCGCGGCGGCTCCGTTGCGCTTGCGGGCACGCGTCCGGGCGGCCTTCCTGGCTGCGGCGCTGCGCGAAGCGGAGGGGCCGCTGGCCTTCTTCGCCGCCTTCTTCGCGGTCTTGCGGCCGGTGGCGGACTTCCTGGTGGCCCTGGCGGCGGCCTTGCCTGCAGTCTTCTTCGTCGCTTTCTTCGCCGTCTTCCTGACGGTCTTGCGGGCACCCGTCTTCGCTGCCGTCTTGCGAGTGGCCTTTTTCGCGGTCTTGCGTGCGGTCTTCTTCGCGGCCTTCTTCGTCGCCTTCTTTGCAGCCTTCTTCGTGGCCTTCTTCGTGGCGCTCTTGCGCGCCCCCTTCTTCGCCGCCTTTTTCGTGGCTTTCCTGGCGGTCTTCTTCGCCGACTTGCGCCCGGAACCCGCGCGCTTCCCACCGCCGTCCTGCTTGTTGACGGTCGCCCACGCGATGCGCTCGGCATCCTTCTCGGAGCGGCCTTCCTTGCGCTCGCTCTCCTCGATGTGTTCGGCCTGGCGCTGCTGTTTGTCGGTGTAAGCGGATTTGTCGCCTCTGGGCATCACGGCACTCCTCGCCGCACGGAACCGGCGCGGCTTCGCAATCGTGATAACAGCCGGGCGGTGGAGAACCCGGCAAGGCGCGTGACTAATGGCAGGTTCGGTATATGGAAGTTCACAGTAGTGTGGAGTCCAGCCTACCGGTGCACCCGACGCCGCCATGACCGACCTCGACACCCTGCTGCGGAAATTCCAGAAGGAGCTCAGCGCCGGCACCGTCTCGCTGGCGCTGCTGGCCGTGCTGGGGTCGGCGACCGAGCCGCTGTACGGCTACCAGATCGCCAAGCAGCTCGAACGCATCGGCGGCGGGGTGCTCGCCGGCAAGCAGAGCGCGCTGTATCCGGTGTTGCGCAACCTCGAAGGGGCGGGGTTGCTGGACAGCCATGTCGAGCCGTCGATGACCGGCCCGCCGCGGCGCTACTACCGCATCACCGATGCCGGTCGCACGGTGCTGCACGAATGGGCCGCCGCGTGGCGCGCGACCCGCGACAGTGTCGATTCCGTCCTGGGGGGACTTGAGCCATGAACGCCTTTGATCCGCGCAACGATGTCCGCCCCGGTGGACTCCCGACGACGATTCCGGAATACCTGGAACACCTGCGACGTTCGCTCGCGGGCGCCGATCCCGCGCTGGTGCAGGACGCGCTGTACGACGCGGAGGAATACCTGCGTTCGGAACTGGCGGAAAACCCCGGAAAGAGCGAGGCCGACGTGATCGTCGCCGTCGCCGGAAGTTACGGCGCGCCGGAGGAAGTGGCCGACATCTACCGCGATACCGAGGTCAAGGTGCAGACCGCGCTGCGCGCGCCCGCGCCGAAGCCGCGTCGCTCGTGGATGGGTCACTTCTTCGGCGTGATCGCCGAACCGCGCACCTACGGGGCGCTGTTCTACATGCTGCTGTCGCTGGCCACGGGCATCTTCTACTTCACGTGGGTGGTGACGGGCATTTCGCTCTCGGCGGGCCTGGCGGTGCTGATCATCGGCGTGCCGTTCGTGATCCTGTACTTCGGTTCGATCCGCGTGCTGTCGCTGGTGGAAGGCCGCATCGTGGAGACGATGCTCGGCGAGCGCATGCCCCGCCGGCCGCTGTACAGCAGCCGCGGCCAGCCGCTGCTCAAGCGCATCGGCGAGCTGTTCACCGATCCGCGCATCTGGGCCACGCAGCTGTATTTCCTGTTCATGCTGCCGCTGGGCATCGTGTACTTCACCGTCGTGGTGACGTGCCTGAGCGTGTCGCTGGCGCTGATCTCCCTGCCGGTGAGCCTGCTGCTGGGATATGGCGGCGTGCTGTCGATCGACGACTGGAACCTCGTTGGCGTGGACGGCCAGCCGTGGATGTGGCCGATCGCGATGCTGGTGGGCGTGCTGCTGCTGTTCGTCACGCTGCACATCGCGCGCGGTGTCGGTTACCTGCACGCATTGCTCGCCAAGCACATGCTGGTGAAGTCGGCGCAGTACGACTGAAAGCGCTCATGTTCGTGAAGGCATCCTTCACGCGCGGAATGCGGGCTGGTTAACAAAACCGGCCCGCATCATCGCCTACGGTGCGCGGGCGGAACCTTGCCGCGACATCAAAGGAGATGAGCATGCGTCGTTTCAGGATCTTCGCCCTGGCCGCACTGGTGGGCCTGACCTCGTTCACCGCTTCCGCGAGCTGGCAGGGCACGTGGTTGTATTACGACGATGAAGGCGCGCTGGTCGGTTCATGGACCGCAGGCTGTCGCGAAATGGATGGACGCTGGGGCGTGGAAACCGACAACAAGGTCTTCGTGCAGGGTTGCCGCGCTTCGAGTTGAGTTGCGTACCGTACCGGCATGCGAAGAAGCCCCGCGATTGCGGGGCTTCTTTTTTGCGTCGGCCGCAGCGCATCAAGTGCGCCTGCGCGTTCGCGGCTTGCCACCCTTCGATACATGCGGGTCTTCCGCCACGTGCCAGCGCCAGGGCACGTCCACCGCCTTGCTGATGCCGATGCGCGGCGATGCGACGGGTGCATCGGGCGGCGGGGTTCCGTCGTCGCCGAACCACACCAGTGACGATGCATCGGTGATGTCCACGCCGTTGTGCACGCCGCTCAGTCCCATCGCCTGCGCCAGACGGCCCGGGCCGCTGGCGAGCAGGCGAACGTCTTCGGTGTTGCGCGCACGACGCATGCGGTCGATGCCCTCCACCGGCGACAACGCGCGGATCAGCACGGCATGGCCAGCCGGTCCTCCGCACACGGCGTTGATCGCCCAGTGCATGCCGTAGATGAAATACACGTACAGATGGCCCGGCGGCCCGAACATCACCTGCGTGCGTTTCGTCGGTCCGCGAAAGGAATGCGCGGCCGCGTCCTCGCCACCGCGATACGCCTCGACTTCGACGATGCGCCCGATGCGCCCGTCGGCGGCGACGACCACCTTGTTCAGCAGGCGCGGCGCGACGTCGCGGGAATCGTGGGCGTAGAAGCTGCGGGGGAGGGGGGTGATGGGCATGAAGCGATGCTAATGCAGCGTCGCGGAAAACAAGGGCGTGCAGTCAGATGTCATCCCCGCGAAGGCGGGGATCCAACCGTGCGCCCGTCAAAACCTCCGGAAGACACAGCGGTTCCGTGAGCTGGATGTCCGCCTTCGCGAGGATGACGGCTTGTCCAGTGCGCGCCCGTCGGCATCCATCATTCACGCCCTTCGCGCTATTCCTTCCCGCGATGCCTGAAGAACCCGCACCCAACCCCGTCGAGAAGGCCGCCGAAAAGCTCGACCCCACCGCGCCGCGCCGCAGCCAACCGGCGCGAGGGGACTCGTTCCGCCGCCCGGCGATGCAGGCGCTGGTGCGACGCGCGCAGGGCAGCCTGCCGGCGGACCTGGTGCGCCGTTTCGTCGATACCGAACTCATGGCGCAGGCCGCGGCGCTCGCGCTGTACGCGATGCTGTCGCTTGCGCCGCTGCTGCTGATCCTGGTGTGGCTGACCAGCGCGTTGTACCCCGGCGCGCAGGAATCGCTGATGCAGCAGATCGGCCTGCTGGCCGGCTTCGAGGCCGAGCGCGTCGCGCGCACCGTCGTGGACAATGCGCGCGACCGGCCGGACACCGGTTCCATCGCCGGATGGTGGAGCGTTGCGTTGCTGTTCGTCGGCGCCACCGCGGTGTTCGCGCAGTTGCAGGACGTGCTCAACAAGATATTCCGCACCGACGCCACGCGCCTGGCCGGCGCGATGGCGTGGCTGCGCAAGCGCGTGTTCTCGATGGGCCTGGTGCTGGCGATGGGCTTCCTGCTGCTGGTGTCGATGACGGTCTCCACGCTGGTGCAGCTGGCCTTCTCGCGCGTGGAGTGGGCGCTGCCCATCGTGATGAACGTGGCCACGTGGGCCGTGTACGCGATCAGCTTCGCGCTGATGTACCACTACCTGCCGGACCGCTCCGTCGGCTGGAAACGCGCGCTGGGTGGCGGCGCAATCACGGCGCTGCTGTTCGTGCTGGGGCGCTGGCTGATCGGCTGGTACCTGCGCGAGGCCAACCCCGGCTCGGCGTACGGCTCGATGGGGGCGCTCGTGCTGGCGCTGGTGTGGATGTACTACGCGGCGCTGATCGTGTTCATCGGAGCGCTGATCACGGCGGTCATCGACGAGCGGCGGAAGGTGCGCAGGACGGGCGAGGGCGCCAAGGAGGGCAAGGATCGCGGGGCGCCTCGCGCAACCCACCGTCATCCCGGCGAAGGCCGGGACCCAGCCCTGTAACGCCAGCTCGGGAGCAAGCACTGCAGCATTGCGATGCACCAGCGAGTCAGTGCGCCCGCTTCGTTGCCCCTCACCCCAACCCTGTGCGTTGGGAGAGGGGCTCAAGCGCCCGGCCCTCGTTTTTTGGGAGAGACAGGCTCAACCGCCTTCACCGCTGACTGAGAGAAGGCCCAAGCGGACTCCCCGCGACGAACCGTGCCCCGTCGCCGACGAGCCGTTGCCGCCTCACCCCGCCAAGGGGCTAGCATCGGCCCACCGCGTCCCTAGCTTGTGCTCCATGGCCATTACCGCGACCCATCCGCTGGACCTGCCCCGCCAGCACCTGTTCTGGATCTTCCACGGCGCCGGCTGGCTGGGCTATTTCGCCCAGAGCTGGCTGGCGGCCATCGCCTACGGCAAGCCGTCGGGCTACTGGATCGTCCCGTTCACCGCGGCCTGTACCGGCTTCGTCGTCACCCTCGGCCTGCGCTACCTGTTGCGGGCGTGCTGGGGCCTGTCGCCCAGCAAGCTGCTGATGACGATGATCCTGCCGATCCTAGCGAGCTCGGCCATCATGGACCTGACCACGCGCGCGATGCTGGTTCGCTTCTGCGACACCTGCGCCCCGACCAGCCGCATGGCGTACATCGCCTATTCGCTGACCTACATCTACGTGGTGCTCGCGTGGGTCGGCCTGTACCTGGGCATCAAGTACTACCGCCAGCTGCAGGACGAAACGCAACGCGCGCTCGCCGCACGCACCATGGCGCACCAGGCGCAGCTGAAGATGCTGCGTTACCAGCTCAATCCACACTTCCTGTTCAACACGCTCAACGCCATCTCCACGCTGGTGCTCGACCGCGACAACGCCACCGCGAACCGGATGGTGCAGGGATTGTCCTCGTTCCTTCGGCATTCGCTGGACAACGACCCGATGCAGCGCGTCACGCTGCGCCAGGAACTGGACGCGCTGACGCTGTACCTGGACATCGAGAAGATCCGTTTCGCCGAACGCCTGCGCATCGAGACGCATATCGAAGAGGATTGCTGGCGCGCGCTGCTCCCGAGCCTTCTGATGCAGCCGCTGGTGGAAAACGCCATCAAGTACGCCGTCGCCAAGCAGGTCGCCGGCGGCCTGCTGCGCATCGAGGCGCAACGCGATGGCGAGCAGCTGGTGCTGCGCGTGATCGACGACGGCCCCGGCTGCACGAGCCTGGAGGGCAACCAGCTTCCGCCGGGCAAGGGCGTCGGCCTTCGCAATACGCGTGAACGACTGAACGTGCTGTACGGCGACGACAGCAGCTTCTCGGTGCGCAATCGCGAGCGCGGAATCGAAGTCGAACTTCGCCTGCCGTTCGAAACCAAGCAGCTGGGCGGGGAGTGACATGGACCGTATCGTCGAGCGCGAGCGCGTTTCCGATTCCGCCACGAACCAGCCGCGGCTGCGCGCGCTGATCGTCGACGACGAACCGCTGGCGCGGCGCGGGCTGGAAATCCGCCTGCAGGCGCATCCGGACGTGGAGATCGTCGGGCAATTCGGCGACGGGTTGTCGGCCATCGCGGGCATGCGCGAGCTGCGACCGGACCTGGTCTTCCTCGACGTGCAGATGCCGGGCGTGGACGGCTTCGAAACGCTGCGCAGCATTCCCGCGCACGAGATGCCGCTGGTGGTGTTTGTCACCGCGTACGACCATTACGCGATCCGCGCCTTCGAGGCATCCGCGACGGACTACCTGCTCAAACCGGTCGAGGAAACGCGCCTGGCGCAGGCGCTGGCGCGCGTGCAGCAGGCGCGTTCGCAGCGCGAGGCGAGCGGGCATTGCGCGCATCTGCTCGGGTTGCTGGGCGAGTTGAGCGGGCGTCCCCTGCTGGACCTGGACGAAGCACTGAAGCCCGATGCGCTTGAACAACTGCGTCGCGAGGAGAAGCTTGCCGTGCGCGATGGCGGACGTACCGTGCGCGTGGACCTGTCCAGCATCCGGTGGATCGATGCGGCGGGCGATTACATGTGCATCCACACCGACGGGCCGACGCCGCAGGGCGAAACGCTGGTGCTGCGCGCGACGATGCGCGAGCTGGAAAAGCAGCTGGATCCCCAGCGCTTCCCGCGCATCCATCGCTCGACCATAGTGAACGCGCGCCGGGTGACGGAGCTGCGGCCGCATACGAACGGCGAAGGATTCCTGCGGCTGGATTGCGGGCAGGAGCTGAAGCTGTCGCGGACGCACCGGGACAAGCTGGCGTTGTTGATCTGAGCCAAACCGTCGCCGCCCGTAGCGCACGGGTACTCCATTGACGGTTCCCCACCTCTCCGTCATTCCAGCTTTCGCTGGAATGACGTGAGTGGAAGGCGTGACAGCCCGGATCCCGGCCGTCTCGCGATGACGGCGAGCGAACCACTGAGCACCACACCACCGTGCCATTGGTTGGGTGCCTTCACTCCGCGATGTTGCACGCGCGTAACGCGTGCACGGCGCGCGCAACGCTTCACCGCGACCATTCAACCGCTGACCGCAAACCCCATGTCCGCGTGACTTCCGGACCATTCCGGCAAAGTCGCGCCGGCGCATCGTGCGCCCCGCACTCGTCCCCTGCGGAGCCGCACGATGAAACTCACCGAAGCGTCGTTGCGTAATCCCGCCGCGGTCGCGGTCGCCGTCGCGATGGTCTGCGCCTTCGGCCTGCTCAGCCTGCTCAAGCTGCCGCTACAGCTGTTCCCCGACATCGAACGCCCGCAGATGTCGATCCAGACCGGCTGGCGTGCCGCATCGCCGCAGGAAATGGAATCGGAGATCGTCGAGCCCATCGAAGCGGTGATGCAGGGTCTTCCGGGCCTTGAGGAGATCGAATCCAACATCAACGCCGGCAACAGCTTCATCAACCTGACCTTCGCCGTCGGCAGCGACATGGACGCGATGCTGGTGGAAGTGCTCTCGCGCATGAACCGCCTGCAGCCGCTGCCGCGCGACGCGACGCCACCGGTCGTGCAGGCCGGCGCCGACAACGCCAACAACTCGCTGACCTATTTCTTCGTGCAGCAGCTGCCGGGCACGCCGGGCGACATCCTCGACCAGCGGCAGATGATCGAGGACCGCATCGTGCCTCGGCTGTCGGCGGTGGAGGGCGTCGCGGGCGTGGAGATCAACGGCGGTGCGCCGGAAGAACTCACCATCACCATGAACCTGGAGCGCGCCGCGGCGCTGGGCATCCAGATTCCGCAGGTCGCAGACGTCGCCGCGCGGGCGACCGACGTCTCCGGCGGCGTGGTCGAGGCCGGTCGTCGCGAATACGTTCTGAGGTTCGCCGGGCGCTATTCCCCCGAAGCGCTCGGCGACCTCATCCTCGCATGGCGCGACGGCCGGCCCGTGCGGCTGGGCGATGTGGCCACCGTCGAAGTGAAGCGGCCCGAACAGCGCTTCTTCGCCTATCAGAACGGCAATCCCGCCATCGGCCTGCGCATCCTGCGCGAGAGCGGCGCGAACGTGCTCGACACGCTCGACCGCGTGAAGGCGGTCGTTGCGGAGATCCGCGAGAAGGAGCTTGCGCCGCAGGGACTCGACATCCGCCAGAGCTTCGACGCATCGGTCTTCATCAACCGCGCGATCGGCCTGTTGTCGGGAAGCCTCGGCGCGGGCGTGCTGCTCGCGGTGGGCTGCCTGTGGTGGTTCCTGCGCGACGTGCGCGCCACCGCGCTGATCGCCTGCGCGATTCCCATCTCGCTGCTGGCGACCTTCATCGTGCTGCAGCTCACCGGCCGCAGCCTCAACGTGATCTCGCTCGCGGGTCTGGCCTTCGCGGTGGGGATGGTGATGGATGCCGCCGTCGTAGTCGCCGAGAACATCGTGCGGTTGCGCGAGGAAGGCGCGTCCGCCACGCAGGCCGCGCTGGAGGGCACGCGGCAGGTCGGCGGCGCGCTGGTCGCGTCCACGCTCACCACCATCGCCGTGTTCCTGCCGGTGATCTTCATGGACGACGTCGAGGGCCAGCTGTTCGCGGACCTGGCGCTGACGATTTCAATCGCCGTCGGCATCTCGCTGCTGGTCGCCATGACCGTGCTGCCGGCCGCGGCCAGTTCCTGGTTGCGCAAGCGCGAGGATGCGCGCGAACAGCAGCAGCACCGTTTCTGGCTGAACGTGAGCGCCTGGGCGATGCGCGCGACCAGCACGCGCCGCCACCAGCTCGCGTGGGTGGGCGCGTTGATCGTCGCACCGATCCTGCTCACCATCGTGCTGATGCCCAAGATCGACTACCTGCCGCCGGTGAAGCGCGCGGCCGTGGATGCGATCTTCAGCTTCCCGCCCGGCATGAGCCCTGCGCGCGTGAACGCCGAGATGGCCCCGACGCTGCTGGCTCGCATGAAGCCGTACATGGATGGCGAAAAGGCGCCGCAGCTGAGCAACTGGTACCTCAACCTGTGGCCGGGCGGCGGCACCATCGGCGCGCGCGTGGTCGATCCGGACGACATCGGCGAACTCGAACGCATCGTGCGCGACGAAGTGGCCGTCGGGTTCCCCGATACGCGCGCCTTCGCCAGCGAAGGCGAGCTGTTCGGCAGCTTCGGCGGCTCCGCGCGGGCCATCGCGATCCACCTGCAGCATGCCGATGGCGATGCGCTCACGCGTGCGGCGGAAACCGGGCGCAAGCTGCTGTCGGAGAAGTTCGCCGGCGCCAACGTGCAGGCGTGGCCGAACGCCGATGCCGGCACGCCGGAGCTGCGCATCAATCCCGACGATCGTCGCCTGGCCGAAGTCGGCTGGCGTCGCCCGGACCTGGGCACGGTCGTGCGCGCGCTCGGCGACGGGCAGTGGCTGGGCGAATATTTCGACGGCGATCGTCGCCTGGCGATCATCCTGCGCAGCGATCGCGAGGACGACGTGGAGCGACTGGGCGCCGCGCCGCTGGCCACGCCCAACGGGAGCGTGCTGAGCCTGGCCGAACTGGCGCAGGTCGACACCGTGCTCGCGCCGAACCAGATGCGTCGCGTGGACCGTCGCCGCACGGTCACGCTCACGGTCGATCCGCCGCCGGCGATGTCGCTGGAGGAGGCGCTGTCCATCGTCGACGACGACGTGGTCCCGGTGCTGCGCGACGCGCTGCCGCGCGACGCCGCGATCCGCGTGTCGGGCAGCGCGGACCGCCTTGGCGAAGTGGTGCGCACCATGGGCATCAACTTCTCGATGGCGCTGGTCGTGCTGTTCCTGCTGATGGCGGCGATGTTCAAGTCGCTGCGCGATTCGGCGTACGTGATGGCGACCTTGCCGATGGCGGTGCTGGGCGGCGTGATCGGGCTGCGCGTGCTCGATCTCATCGCCGGACAGACGCTGGACCTGCTGTCGATGATCGGTTTCATCATGCTGCTGGGCATGGTCATCAACAACGCCATCCTGCTGGTCGCGCAGGCGCGCGAAGGGCAGGCGGCGGGCGCGTCCCTGGACGATGCATTGAAGCAGGCGCTCGACCAGCGGCTTCGCCCGATCCTCATCGGCGCGTTGACCGGCGTGCTGGGCGCATTGCCGATGGCGATCAACCCCGGTCCCGGCGCGGTGATCTATCGCGGCCTGGCGGCGGTGTCGGTCGGTGGCGTCGCGCTGAGCCTGGTGTTCATCGTCGTGGTGGTGCCCGCGCTGCTGCGGTTGTTCGAAGGCCATCGCGTGCCGCGCGTGGCGGCCAAACCCGCACTGGCTTGAACGAATTCCTTCCCCCGGAGGCCTGCAATGAAAACCTCGTCCCGTCCGCACGGCAGGATCATCCTGCTCCTCGCGCTGGTTCCCGTACTGCTCGTGCCGCTGGTGAAGTGGGACGCGGACGCGACGCCGCCGGCGAAACCCGATGCGCCACCGGCCGTCGTCGGCGTCGCCAATGCGGTGACGACGCAACTGGCCCCCGTGCACTGGGCACCGGGCAGCGTGATCAGCCGCCGCGACGCGAAGGTCGCCAGCGAGCAGGACGGCCGCGTCGTCCGCGTGGTCGAAGTGGGGCAGAAAGTGCGCGAGGGCGAGCCGCTGGCGGTGCTCGACGACACCGCACTCGCCCTGCAGCAAAGGCAGGGCGAAGCGGACCTGGCGCGCATCCAGGCGCAGCTGGACATGGCCGCGCGGCAGGAGCAGCGTTACGCGCAGCTCGCCGCGCAGCAGAACATCGCGCGCGCGCAGTACGAGCAGATCAGCGCCGACCGCGACATGCTGGTGCAGGAACGCGCGCGGGCGCAGGCGCTGCTCGCGCAGACGCGCCACCAGCGCACGCAGATGGTCGTGCGCGCGCCGTTCGACGGCGTGGTCGCCGAGCGTTCGGTGCAGCTGGGCGAATACGTGGAAACCGGCTCGGCCGTGGCGCGACTGGTCGATACCGGTGCGCAGGAAGTGCGCGTGCGCGCGCCGGTCGATCTGGCCGAGCACCTTGCAGTGGGCATGCAGGTGGAGGTAAGCGTGGGGCGTCGTGATGCGGGCAAGGACGCCAGGCGCCGCACGCATCCGGTGAGCGCGCTGGTGCCGGTGGGCGATGAGGCCTCGCGCCAGCTGGAACTGCGCATCGCGATGGATGTGGGCGAGCTTCCGGTCGGCACGGCGGTGGAGGTCGGCATGCCCGGCGCGCGCAAGCGTTCGGTGGTCGCGGTGCCGCGCGACGCGGTGATCCTGCGGCGCGAAGGCGATTACGTATTGCGCGTCGCGTCCAACGACACGGCGGAGCGGTTGCCGGTGAAAACGGGCGCCGAGGTCGATGGGCTGGTGGAAGTGCAGGGTGCGGTGAAGCCGGGCGACCGGTTGATCGTGCGCGGCGGTGAGCGGATCGAAGCCGGGCAGGCGGTGAGGATCCAGCAGGATCTGCTGCGGGCGACGGCAGCGAGGTAGGGCTGCGCCTCGTCGCGTTCTGTGCGCCCCTCTGCCGGCGACGGTGGAGGGGTTTTTACTGGTGCTCGTCATGCCCGTGAAGGCGGGGATCCATGACTTGCCGCGTCGTCACGCGAAAAGTAATCCAGGGAAAGTGCGTGGGGCTGGCGACCTGCCAGGCTGTCCGGAATCAACAGCAACAGCAACAGCTCTGTAGCCGGGTAAGCGAAGCGTACCCGGGAGCTGTCAAGCTCGACCCGGACCACGCAGTGCATGGATTCCAGCTTTCGCCCGCTGGGTAGACAACGGCGTCAGCGACGTTCAGACCCGATCGGCCTCGCTGCGCTCCGCCGGCCACGGTCCATCCACCCAGTCGCGCATCTGACGCAACTGCTCGATCGCCTGCGAAAGCGGCGCCGGGCGGTGGATGCCGAAGCCCTGGACCTGGTTGCAGCCATGCATGGCGAGCCATTCGTACTGGGCCTGCGTCTCCACGCCTTCGCCCACGACCTTCAGGCCAAGTCCATGCCCCAGCGCCAGCAGCGCCTGGCAGATCGACGCGCTGCGCTGGTCGCGGTGCACGTCGCGCACGAACGACTGGTCGATCTTGATCGCATCCAGCGGCAGCTGCTTGAGGTACGACATGCTCGAAAATCCCGTGCCGAAATCGTCCAGCGACAGGCACACGCCGTTGGACTGCAACCGCCGCAAGGTGTCCAGCGCCTGCTCCGGCCGGGTCATCAGCACGCTTTCGGTCAGTTCGATATGCAGCGCGCCGCGCGGCAGGTCGTACTCGCGCAGGACGCTTTCGACGTCGTGGGCGATGTCGCCGTCGAGGAACTGCATCAGCGAGACGTTCACCGCCACCGGCAAGCCGTGGAATCCGGCGCGTTCGAGCAGCCGCTGCGCCGCCGCCGCTTCGCGCAGGGCCCAGCGGCCCAGCGGGACGATCAGCCCGGTGTCCTCGCACAGGCCGATGAACTGCGACGGCGGCAGGTAACCACCATTGCGCTGCGGCCAGCGGATCAGCGTTTCCAGGCCGGCCGGCCGCGAATACGCGACATCCCACAGGATCTGGAAATGCAGTTCGAATTCCTCTGCGTCGATCGCACGGTGGATGCGCCCGGCCAGTCGCAGGCGATCGCTCGCATGCCGTGCCATCCCCGCTTCGAACACCACCAGGGGCCGGTGCTCGGTGCGCGCGACATGCGCGGCAAGGCCGGCGTTCGCGATGGCCTGCGCGGCCTGGTTCTCGCCGGGACGAACCTCGGTCACGCCGATCCACGACTCCAGCCGGTGCAGCGTGTCCTCGCCGGGGATCGGCCGCGCCAACTCCTGCAGCAGGCACTCCAGTGCCTCGTCCCAGTGTTCGATCGGGCACACCGCCAGCGCGAACTCGTCGCTGCGCACGTGGCCGGCCACGCCGAAACGCTCGCCCAGCCGCGCGATGCGCGTGGCCATCACGCGCAGCGTGTCGTGCCCGGCTTCGCGCCCCAGGCTGTCCTCGATCAGTTCAAGCCCGCGCAGCTGCACGCCCGCGATGCGGCATGAAGGCGAGGGCAGCGCGTCCACGCGGCGCGCCAGCGCGTCGGCGTTGAGCAGGCCGCTGGTCATGTCGTGGCTGGCGCGATAGGCCAGTTCGCGCTGCTGCGCCATGCGGTCGGTGACGTCCTCCACCAGCACCAGCCGCGAAGGCCGGCCGCGGAGGTCGATATCGGTCGCGTGTACGCGCACTTCCAGCAGGCGTCCATCCTTGCGTCGATGCACCCACAGCCGCACGTCGTCGCGTTCGCCCGCGCGGTGCTGCTCCAGGTCGAGCGCGACTTCGTGGCGATGCTCCTCCGGGCGGATGTCGTAGATGGTCATCGCGAGGAACTCCTCCCGCGTGTAGCCATACTGCCGCAGCGCCGCATCGTTGACTTCGACGAAGCGCAGCGTCTCCACGTCGAACACCCAGAACGGCAGCGGGTTGCGTTCGAACAGCAGGCGGAACTGGCGTTCGGTTTCCTCCAGCGCGAGCTGGGCCTCCATGCGGCCGGTGACGTCCACCACGGTGCCGGCCATCTCCACCGTGCCTTCGGCATCGCGCGTGGCCGCGCCCCGGGCGGAGATCCAGCGCACCTGCTGGTTGTCGCCACGGACGATGCGGTAATCCAGCGAGTACGGTTCGCCGTTGTGCCAGGCCTGGCCGAAACGCGTCGACACGCGCTCGCGGTCGTCCGGATGCACGATGGCGTAGAACTCGTCGATGTTCGCCGACGACTGGCCTTCCGGCAGGCCGAGCAGGTCGCCCACCGGGTCGGACCAGCGCACCGTGCCATGGCGATCGGCCATCCACGTGCCGGTGCGCCCCAATTGCTGCGCGCGGCGCAGGCTGTCTGCCGCTTCGGTCAGTCGCTGCACCATCTGCGCGTTGGCGCGCGCGTTGCGCTGGACCACGCGCACCAGGTATGCCAGGCCCGCCAGGTACAGCAGGTACAACGCGATGCCCGCGCCGACCAGGCGCCACCACGGCGCCAGCACGCGTTCGCGCGCGATGGCGACGTCCACGTGCAACGGGTAATCGGGCACCTTGCCGCTGACCGTCAGGCGCGGGATGCCGTCGCGGATGTCGTCGTCGTCTTCCTCCACCCGCTGCGGCTCGACCTGGAGCGGTATGTTCGCGTCGTCGAACGTGCCGACGTACTGGTCGCCACGCGTATCGGCGACGAGCAGGCCGTCGCTGCCGGCGAGCTGGATCAGACGCATGCGGTCGGCATCCAGGTGCAGGATCAGTTTCTGCAGTTCGCTGGTGCGCAGCCGCGCGACGATCCAGCGGTCATGGTCCATCGGCAACGCGAGGGGCAGCAGCCACTGCCCGCGATGGCGCACGAGCGGTCCGACGTACATCGACTGAACATGCGTCTGGCCGGCGCGGCGATCCGGCCAGCGAGCGAGGCCCGGCTCGCCGCGACCGCCGCTCACGGGCATGCCCTGCGCGTCGGTAAGTTCCAGGCTTTCCAGTTCGCGCTGGCGTTGCGAGACGCCGGCGAAGAACTGCGTCATCAGTTGCGGCAGGTGCTCCGGCGCGGCCACCGCCACGCGCTGTGCGTCGCCGGAGATGCCGAGCATCGCCCGTTCGAGGTTGCGCAGTTGCAACCATGCCAGGCGCTCGGCGCCGGCGGCCAGCGCCAGGTTCTGCCGCTCCGCCGCTTCCAGCCGGTTGCTGCGATCGGCGGCGGCCACGGCGAACAACGTCGCGGCGAGCACGACCGCCAGCACGAGTCCGAAGCCCAGCACGGCCGCGGCCGATTGCGTGCGGCGACTGACAGGGCTGGAACGCGAGGCTTCTGGCATTGCGTCGGGTCGGCTGTCCGGAGAGTCGTATTCAGTGCGCCCGACAGTGACAACGTTGTGAGCGCATGAAGCGCCGGAACGCCGACCGTGGGAAGCCATTCCTACGAATATCGGCCGCCATGCCGACAACTTCAGTCTTCAGGCAGACAACGGTTCCTCGCCCTGCGCGGCGCGCTTGGGCAGCAGGCCCAGCAGTTGCGGGATGCGATAGGGCTTGGGCAGGAAAATCACGTTGCCCGGCAGCGCGGGCAACTGCGCGCGAGCGAAGCCTGAGGTGAGGATCACGCGTGCGCCCGGCTGCAACCGCGCGGCATGGTCGGACAGTTCGACCCCCGACATGCCGTTGGGCATGCTCACGTCGCTGACCACGACATCGAAGGGCTCGCGCTCCATCGCGCTGATCGCCGCCGGGCCGTCGGCGGCGGTGCTGACCTTGTAACCGGTCATGCGCAATGCTTCGCCGACGAGCATGCGCAGATCGTCTTCGTCCTCGACCAGCAGGACGCGCACGTCAGACATCGTCGGGCGTTCCCTTCATGGCGGGGGCTTGCGGGCAGGCAGGCAGGTGCATGCCCACCTTCGTACCCGCACCCGGCTCGCTGTGCAACTGCACGAAGCCACCCGACTGCGCGGCGAAGCCGTAAACCTGGCTCAGTCCCAGGCCGCTGCCCCGGCCGACTTCCTTGGTGGTGAAGAACGGCTCGGCCGCACGCTCGGCGGTATCGGCGTCCATTCCCGAGCCGCTGTCGATCACTTCCACGACGATGAACTCCATCTCGCCATCGTCGGGCGCGTCGGGCCGGGCGCAGGTCGTCCGGTGCGTGCGCACGGTGATCGTGCCGCCGCCCGGCATCGCGTCGCGGCTGTTGGCGACCAGGTTGAGCACGGCGGCCTCGAACTGCGTGGCGTCCACTTCCAGCGAGGGCATGTCCTCGTCCAGCTCGAAGGAGACCTGGATCGAAGCCCCGCACGCGCGGCGATAGAGTTCGGCCGAACGCGACAGGAGCTGGTTGATGTCGTGCGGTTCCGGCGCCAGGTTCTGCCCGCGCGCGAATGCCAGCAGCTGGCGCGTGAGCAGCGTGCCTCGATCGGCGGCGCGCTGCGCGGCCTCGATCCATTCCTGCGTGCGCTCGTCGCGGGGGGCGGTCAGGCCGATCAGGTCCAGGCTGTTGACGATCACCGTCAACAGGTTGTTGAAGTCGTGGGCCAGGCCCAGGGTGAGCTTGCCGATGGCTTCCAGCTTCTGCGACTGCGCCAGCGCCTTCTGCGCATCCTGCAGGTGCAGCATCGCCTCGTAGCGTTCGGTGACATCGCGCGTGACCTTGGCGAAGCCGAGCAGCTCGCCGTTCTGCCAGATCGGGTCGATCACCACGCTCGCGCGAAAGCGCGTGCCGTCCTTGCGAAGGCGCCAGCCTTCAGCCTCGAACTTGCCCTGCGTGCGCGCGCATTCCAGACCGCGCTGCGGCTCGCCCTTCACGATGTCCTCGGGAGTATAGAAGCGCGAGAAATGCTGGCCGACGATCTCTCGGTCCGTGTAGCCCTTGATGCGCTCGCCGCCGGGATTCCAGCTGCGGATGTAGCCGTCCGGGTCGAGCATGTAGATGGCGTAGTCGGTCACGCTGCCGATGAGCAGCGCGAACTGGCGAGCCTCGTCGTCCAGGCGTGTCAGGAACGGTCCTGCGCCCGATGGATCGCCCTCGGCCACGCCGCTTCGTTGCGGCGGCCGCCCGGGAATCGCGTCGACCAATGTCACTTCCCCCCAAATCTCCGGCGAGGAGCCTAGTCGGCCCGTCGTTAAATTTCCGTGCAACACGGCGCATTCGGCGCCTGGCGTTGCGTCCGTGGGGCGCTCACGAATCGGGCGTTTCGTGCCCGGCATCCAGGGCCGTGTCCCGCAGCGGCGGAGTGAGGTCGGCGCCCTGTCCGGGCTGGTCGTCGCGATCGTCGGGCTTTCGCAGCTCGCCCTTGCGGGTGTCGGCCTCGTCCAGGCCCGGGTGGTCGCGATGGAGTTTGCTCATGGGGCGTGTCTGCGGTGTTCCGTATGGCGAAGGTGAACACATCCGGCGAGGAGGCCAGGTGAAACCAGCGGCGTCCGGGCCGGGCGCAATGGCCCGATGCGGCAAACCCGCGGCCGCGTCTTCACCTGACGCACGCACGGCCATCGGCTAGGATCACCCGCGTTTTTTGCCGGGACCAGCGCCGGTACAGGGGAAAGATGGAATCAGCCACGACTCGCGTCGAGTGGGGACGATGGAGGCTGCCGCTTCTGGCGGCCGGCATCGTGTTGATCATGGTCGCGCCCTTCCTGCTGCTGCAGCGCCTGTCGCAGCAGAACCTGGAGGCGGCCGACGCCGTCTCGCACACGCATGAGGTGGAAGCGGCGGTGGCCTCGCTGGCCCTGAGCGTGCGCGACGCCGAATCGGCCGCGATGTCCATCGCGCTCGGCCACGACCGCCCGCTGGCGCGGCAGCGGTACACCGACAGCAAGGCCTCCATCGGTCCCAACCTCGACAGGCTCACCGTGCTCACCGCGGACAACGCGTCGCAGCAGGTGCTGATCGGCCGCCTGCGCGAGCTGGTCGAGAACCGCATGGACGTGATGGACGAGCTGCTGCGCGACACCGCGCGCGGCGAGCTCGCCCGCAGCGCGCAGATCCTCGCGCCGCTGGCCGACCGCTTCGCGATCCGGCCCGCCCTGGACCAGATGCGCAGCAACGAGCGCGAACTGCTGGCCCGCCGCAACTTCAACGCCGAACAGCAACGCCGCCAGGCCACATGGCTCAGCTGGGCCGCGATGACTGCGCAGCTGCTGCTGATGGGCATCGTGATGCTGCTGCTGGGCCGGCAGATCACCAGCCGCATCAACGCCGAGAAGCGCTCCACGCAGGCCAGCGCCCGCGCGATGGCGGTGTTGCAGACCGTGCGCGAACCCATCGTGCTGTTCGACGACGACCAGCGCATCGTCATGCACAACGCCGCCTTCGCCGAGATGTATGGCCTCAAGGACGATGGCGTGTCCAGGTCGCTGTCCGACATCGGCGATGGGGCATGGGACGATGCGGTGCTCCACCAGCGACTGCGCGATGTGCTCCAGCGCGGCCGCGAACTGTGGGATTTCGAGCAGGAACAGGTGCTGCCCGACGGCCCGCGCACGGTGCTGCTCAACGCGCGCAGCATGCCGTTGCCCGATGCCGAGGACCACGTCGTGCTGATGACGATCTCCGACGTGTCGGCGCAGAAGGCGACCAACCACCGCATCGCCGAACTCAACCGCCAGCTGGAAGGCAAGGTCGAGCAGGTGTCGGAAGTGAACCGCGAGCTGGAAGCCTTCAGCTACTCGGTTTCGCACGACCTGCGCGCCCCGCTGCGGCACGTCGCCGGTTTCTCCGACAAGCTCGCCCGGCACCTGAACGAGAGCGCCGACGACAAGACGCAGCACTACCTCGACGTCATCGGGAATTCGGCGCGGCGCATGTCGCAGCTGATCGACGACCTGCTGGTGTACTCGCGCCTGGGCCGCAGCGCGCTGCGCCTGCAGGCGGTGGACATGCAGTCGGTGGTGGCCGAGACGCGCGCGATGCTGGATGCCGGCGCGGAAGTGCGCGCGCCGCGCGTGGAATGGCGCATCGCGCCGCTGCCGATCCTCGTCGCCGACGAGAACATGATGCGCCAGCTGTGGGGCAACCTGCTGGGCAACGCGGTGAAGTATTCCTCGCGCCGCGAGGTCGCGGTGGTCGAGGTCACGCACCGCACGCTGGAGGACGGTTCGCACGAATTCGGCGTGCGCGACAACGGCGCCGGCTTCGACATGGCGTACGCGAACAAGCTGTTCGGCGTGTTCCAGCGCATGCACAAACCCACCGAGTTCGCCGGCACCGGCATCGGCCTTGCCAGCGTGCGACGCGTGCTGGCGCGCCACGGCGGCCGCATCTGGGCCGAGTCCGCGCCCGACGCCGGCGCGAGTTTCCACTTCACCCTTCCCGCGGCGCTGGATGCGCCCACCTACGAGCGAACCGCCGCATGACCGACTACCGCACCATCCTCCTGGCCGAAGACAGCCATGCCGACGCCGAAATGGCGATCGATGCGCTGCGCGAGGCCAACCTGATCAACCCCATCGTGCACGTCGAGGACGGCGTGGAAGCGCTGGACTACCTGTTGCGCCGCGGCAGGTTCGAAGGCCGCGGCGACGGCATGCCGGCCGTGCTGCTGCTGGACATCAAGATGCCGCGCATGGACGGGCTGGAAGTGCTGCAGGCCATCCGCGAGCACGAACACCTGCGCTGCCTGCCAGTGGTGATCCTCTCGTCCTCGCGCGAGGAAAGCGACCTGGCGCGCAGCTGGGACATGGGCGTGAACGCCTACGTCGTCAAACCCGTGGACGTCGACCAGTTCTTCCAGGCGGTCAAGACGCTGGGCACGTTCTGGGCGGTGATCAACCAGGCCCCCGAAAAGGCCTGACCGTGCAGTCCAATGGCGCGCCACCGCTGGGTCCGCTGAATGTCCTCATGGTCGAGGATTGCAGCGAGGACGCCGAACTGCTCAGCGAACAACTGCTGGATGCGGGCCTGGACGCGCGCTTCCATCGCGTGGACAGCGAGCGTGGCCTGCTCGAGGCGCTCGTGCGCGAGCGTTTCGACGTGGTGCTGTCGGACCTGTCGCTGCCGGGGTTCTCGGGCATGGAAGCACTGCGCGTGCTGCGCGAGCGCGATGCGGAGCTGCCTTTCATCTTCGTCTCCGGAACGATCGGCGAGGACACGGCGGTGGACGCGCTGCATCGCGGCGCGAACGACTACGTGCTCAAGCAGAACCCCGCGCGGCTGCCCAACGCGGTGGCACGCGCGGTGCGCGAGGCCCGCAACACGCGCGAACGCGAGCGCGCCGAGAAGGAGCTGATGCGTTCGCAGCGGCTGGACTGCCTGGCGATGCTGGCGGCGGGCCTGAGCCACGACCTGCGCAACGTGCTGCAGCCGCTGCTGATCGTGCCGGACCTGCTCAATGCCTACAGCGATGATCCGAACATCCACCGGTTGTCGTCGCTGATCGCCGAAAGCGGGCGTCGCGGGCACGAGATGGCCGAGTCGATGCTCGCCTTCGTGCGCGGTTCCCATCGCGCCAGCGAGGACGTGGCCGTCGCGCAGTTGTTCCAGGCGGTGCAGCTGCTGTTGCAGGGCACGCTCCCGCGCAATGTCGCGCTGGTGTGCGAGCCGCTGGAAGAGGATCTGGTCGTCCACTGCAACTACATCGAATTCCAGCAGTGCCTGGTGAACCTGGCGCTCAACGGCGTGCAGTCGATGAAGGACCGCGGCGGCGAGTTGCGCCTTTCCGCGCGCCGTGCCGTGGGCGATGGCGGCGAGCGGCTGTGCATCCGGATTTCCGACGGCGGTTGCGGCATGGACGCGCGCACGCGCTCGCAGCTGTTCACGCCGTTCTTCACCACCAAGCCCGAGGGCACGGGGCTGGGGCTGCTGTCGTGCAGGCGTTTCGTCGATTCGCTGCAGGGCCGCATCGTGGTGGAAAGCGAGCCGGGGCAGGGCACGACGTTCGAACTGCACCTGCCGTTGCGCATGGTCGTGGACGACGGCGGCGCGCAGGGCGAGATCTTCGCCGCCGGCAACGGCCAGCGCGTGCTGCTGGTCGATGGCGACGGCACGCGCCTGTCGCTGCTGGCCAACGCGCTGGACAGCCAGGGTTACGAGCCGCAGATCGCGGTGGACGGCGCGGCCGCGCTGCGCCTGATCGCGCGGGAAGGCTTGCCGGCGGTTGCAGTCATCGACAGCGACATCCTGATGCTCTCGGCGGTGAGCCTGTTGCTGGCCCTGCGCGAGGCGGGCTACCAGGGCCCCGTCGTCACGCTGGGCGACCCGGCCGATCCGCTGCGCCGCGATGCGCTGCCGGCCGACGAAGTGGTGGCGGTGCTGCACAAGCCGTTGCGGATGAGTGCGGTGTTCCGGGTGCTCGAGCAGGCGTTGGGCGGACGGGAGCCGGCATAGCGGCACACCCGGGCTGCCTCATCCCCTGACGCGCGCCACCACTCCCGCCGCATCCGGTCCCTCGACGAACACGGCGACCCTGTCGCCCATCCGCTTGAGCACCAGGTGCGCGCGCCGCTCGCCGAGCGTGAGGTTGCGGATCGACAGCTCCTCCACGCCGGCAGGCAGCCGCGGATGGTCCAGCACGATCTCCGCCGCGGGGCCGTCGATGTCGATGCCCAGGCACGCCTGCAGCGACATGAACGCCGAGCCCGCCGCCCACGCCTGCGGCAGGCACGCCACCGGATACGCCACCGGTGCGCCACCGGGCACGCGCGGGAAACCGCAGAACAGCTCCGGCAACCGCATGTCGAACCCCACCGCCGCCTCGAACGCGGCGCGCAGCAACCGCACCGACGCCTCGCGCTGCCCGTAGCGCGCCAGACCCGCCGCGCACAGCGCGCTGTCGTGCGGCCACACCGAGCCGTTGTGGTACGACATGGGGTTGTAGCGCGCCTCGCCGACAGCGAGCGTGCGTATGCCCCAGCCGCTGAAGAAATCCTGCGACATCAACTGCGCCGACACCGCCTGTGCACGCGCATGCTTCGGCAACCCCATGTACAGCAGATGCCCGGGATTGCTCGCGCGTACCGCGCACAAGGCGTTCTCGCCATCCACCGCGATGCCGTAGAAACCCGACTCCATCCAGAAATGCCGTTCCACCGCCTCGGCGATGCGCTCGGAGCGCCACAGCCATTGCTTCGACGTCTCTTCCTCGCCCACCGCGAGCGCCACGCGCGACATCCCGCGCATCGCCGCGAAAACGTAACCCTGCACCTCGACCAGTGCGATGGGCCCCTGCGGTGAACGACCGTCGGCATGGAAGACGGAGTCGAAACTGTCCTTCCAGCCCTGGTTCGCAAGGCCCGTTGCTTCGCCGCGCGCATAGTCGAGGAAACCCAGCGGATTGGCATCGCAGACGCGTTCGATCCACTTCGCCGCCGCCTTCAGCTCGGTCCAGATGCTGCGGATGAACGCGACATCGCCCGTGCGCCGCGCGTACTCCGATGCGAGCACGAGGAACAGCGGCGTGGTGTCCACGCCGCCGTAGTACAGACCGAAGGGCAGCTCGCGCAGGCGCGCCATCTCGCCCTTGCGCGTCTCGTGCATGATCTTGCCCGGCGAGGCATCCATGAAGGACGACTCTTCCTTCGCCTGGTTCTTCGCCAGGAACGCCAGCACGCCGCGGGCCAGTTGCGGGTCCAGCCACAACGTCTGCAATGCGGTGATCACCGCGTCGCGGCCGAAGGGCGTGGAGAACCACGGGATTCCCGCGTACGGATACGGCCCGGTATCCAGCTCGCTGGTCAGCAGCGCCAGGTCCGCACGCGAGCGCTCCATCCACGAATTGAACAGCGGCGCTTCGCTGCGCACGCGCGAAAGACGCCGCTGCCTGCGCCGCATGCGCGTGCGCGCCACGCTCGCGGCGGCGCGATAACGCGCACGCGTGGCCGGTGGCGGGTTGTCGTCTGCGCTGACCTCCAGGTGCAGTTCATCGCGCGCTCGCGGAGGCAGGGTGACGTCGAACATCAGCCGTCCGTCGTCCATCCGCCGCGGTGCGCGCGAGAACACGATCGACGCGCGGGCCGGCGCGCCATCGAGGCCGACGTAACCGAAAGTGAGGCCGTCATCGCGCGGATGCGGCGGCAACTGCTGGCCGCGTGCCGCACGGTGCGTGCCGCGCACTTCGAACATGTCGCGGAAATCCGCATCGCAATCGAACACGAGCGCCAGGCGCACGTCTTCCTGGCCGTAGTTGGTCAGCGCCACGCGCTCGAACAACCGGTCCGCGCAGAGGAAACGCGTGCGCTTGATGTGCACCAGCCCATGCGGCGTCGCATCGCCGCCCAGCGGCGGCAGCGCGCGGTTGGTCAGGTGCGCGACGAAGAACACGTTGTCGCGCGAGACCATCGAACTCAGCAGCGCGGGTGCCGAATCGCCCAGCGTCAGCGCGAAGCGCGAGAGGATGCGCGTGTCGTTGTGGAACTGGCCATCGCTCTGGCCGATGACGTCGCCCGAACCGTTGGCGATAAGGAAGGTGTCGCCGTCCTTGAGGACGTAACTGGAGAACAACGTGGCAGCAGCGGCGGGATCCATGCTCAGCGCCCGTCGGTGGGGAATGTCATGCGGAGAGGCGGATGCGCGTGCCTCCCTGTTCCAGCACGCGCCAGTACAGTTCGACGTAACGGCGCGCCATGGCGCTGGCGGAGAAACGCTGCTCGAAACGCGCGCGGATGCGGCCACGGTCGTAACGCGCGACCGCCTGCACGGCCTGCACCGCGTGGTCCATGTCGTCCACGATCAGGCCGGTGACGCCGTGGTCGAGCACCTCGGGCACCGAACCGCAGTTCCATGCGATGACCGGCGTGCCGCAGGCCATCGCCTCGATCATCACCAGCCCGAACGGCTCGGGCCAGTCGATGGGGAACAGCAGCGCCACGGCGCCGCCGAGGAATTCGCTCTTCTGTTCGTCGTTGATCTCGCCGATGTATTCCACGCCGGGGGCATCCAGCAGCGGTTCGATCTCGTCATGGAAATAAGCGCGATCGACTGCGTCGACCTTCGCCGCCACGCGCAGCGGAAGGCCGGCACGACGCGCGATCTCGATGGCGCGGTCGAGCCGTTTCTCCGGCGAAATGCGCCCGAGGAAGGCGAGATAGCCGCCGCGCGGCGTCGGGCTGAATTCGTACAGCTCCGCCGGAACGCCGTGGTACACGGTGCCCGCCCAGTTCACCGAAGGCAGCGGGCGGCGCTGGTGGTCGGAGATGGAGGCCAGCGGAAACTGCGGCCAGCACGCGTACGCCTGCGCAAGGTCCTTCAAGTCCAGGCGCCCGTGCAGCGTGGTGAGCGTGCGCCATGGCATGTCCTGGAAGAACGGAAAATGCAGCAGGTCGATGTGGAAGTGCACGATGTCGAACTCGTCGGCGCGCTGCCTGACTTCGTCGAGCATCGCCAGGTGCGCGGCAAGGTCGCTCTTCAGGGGCGCAGGATCCAGGCGGATCGCCTGGTCGCGCATTGGCGCCAGCGTCGCGCTGGTGCACGCGTCGCCGGAGGCGAACAGCGTGACGTCGTGCCCGGCCTGCACCAGCGCGTCGCAAAGATGGGCCACTACCCGCTCGGTTCCCCCATACAGCTTCGGCGGAACCGCTTCGTACAACGGTGAAATCTGCGCGATCTTCATGCGTTGGTTTCTGTGGGACGCCGTCGCCGGCCGGCACGCGCGCATGAATGGGCGAGTCCAGGACCTGCATCTGCTGGCTAGGGTTCGAACATAGGGCAGCGTCATTCAAGGCGGCGTGATGCGCGCGGGCGCGAAACGTGGGAGGCGCATGCGCGCGGCAGGCGCGCCGAGGGATCGTCGCGCCTGAAGGCCGGGCAAGCCGGACGGGCCAGTGAAGTCCTGCGGTGCGCGGATCGACGGGTCGCCGGTCAGGGAAGCTCCGCCGCCTCGTCCATCTCCATCGCACTGAGCTGCGACAGATGCAGCAGCAACTCCGCCAGCGTCGCCACGTCGCGGTCGTTGTGCGCCAGCACGCGCCGCAGGTTCAACGCCGAGCCACCGCGCAGATAGGACAACCACGCCGCAGGCGCCTCGGATCCCGGCAGGTCGTCCTCGCGCACCACGTTCAATGCGCGACGCTCGATCGTCGCGAGCCGGCAGTTCTCCCAGCGCCCGCGATAACGCCGCCTGGTCGGATACAGCAGGTCCACGTGCGGCCGGTCCACCAACGGCGTGCCCATCCGGTTCAAACGGAAGCGCGTGGCGAGCAGGGGGGCGTCGTAACACTTGCCGTTGTAGCTGACGAGCACCGTGTCCGGGCGCAACCATTGCCGGAAGGCATCGAGCATCGCCGCTTCGCCCGCCATCGCGGTGATCAGCAGTTGCCGCACGCGCAATGCGCCATCGAACCAGTCGGCGGCGCCGATCATGAACGCGCGCGTGCCACTGCCGCCTGCCAGTCCCGTCGTCTCGGTGTCGAAGAACATCAGCTGTCGCGCATCCAGTGCGTCGCGGCGGTCGAAGCGGCCGTCGATCCAGTCCTGCGGCGGCGCGAAAGGCAGCCGTGCTTCGACCAGGCGCAGCCCGGGCGCGATCTCCGTGCCCGGTACATGGCGATCGTTCGATACGGTACGCACGACGGCATCCGTCGATGGCGCACGTCGCCGCAGATGGCGGCGCAGGTCGTCGATGGCCGGCGTCGCTGCACGTGTCGGCGTCAGGTCCTGCGAGGACGGCGCAGCACCCGCCTGACGCTTGAGTTGTTGCAGTCGCGCGAGGGTCAGGCTCATGCGGGCGCAAGCGCCTTGAGCACGCGCAGCGCGAGGCCGCGCGGTGCGACGCCCGCGTCTTCGTCGATCGCCAGCACCGGCCCCACGCACGCGGGGCAACCGGCCTTGCAATCGCAGCGTTCGACCAGCTCCACCGCGCGCTGCACGAGTTCGCGCTGGCGAAAGTGCAGCGGTTCGCTCAAGCCCACGCCGCCGGGGTAGTTGTCGTAGAGGTACACGGTGGGCATGAAGCGCTCGCCGTCTTCCAGGCTGAGCGCCTCCTCGCCTGCGCCGCGCAACTGCCCGCGTCCGCGTCCATCCGCGCTGGCGAACCACGCACCGTTGCCATCGCCGACGGCCTTCTGAAGGTCCACGCCTTCGGCCATCACCGCAAGTTTCGCCACGACGTGCAGTGCGTATCCGGCGCCGAGGAAACCGTCGAGGGCTTCCTGCCGCGAAGCGAATTCCGATTCGAGCACCGCCGGCGGCAGTTGCCACCACACGCTGGTCGTATGCAGTTCCTGGTCGGGCAGCGTGACCGGGCCGTAGCCGATGTTCTCGTGCGTGTAGTAGCGGATCTTCTTGTAGCCGGCGACGCGCCGCACCACGTGCACTTCGCCGTGGTGGCAGGTGCCGCGGCCGGCGGGCGAGCCGTCGAAACGCTCCAGCACCTTCAGCTTCGTGTAGTCGATGGCGTCGGTGTAGTAGTCCACGTGCGTGCGCGTGACGAACGCCTTGCGGCCGTCCCAGTCGAGCTTCTCGACCTGGTAGGGCGTGGCCTGCACCATGTAGATCGCGCCTTCGTAGAGCGTCAGTGGCGCGGAGGAGAAATCGACTTCGGCGATGATCGTCTGCCGGCCATCCGTGCGGTCGACCACGACGAAGTTGCCGTCGGCCACCGAGCGCAGGCTCACCGCGTTGGCGGGGTAGCTGTCGGCGATCCATTCCCAGCGGTCCTGCTCGTTGTGCACGACGCCGTCTTCGGCCAGCAGTTGCAGGTAGACCTGCGGATCGACCGGGCCGAACAGTTCGCGCGCCTGGAAGGGAAGTTCGAACGCCGCGCAGCGGATGTGGTCGAGCAGGATCACCGGCTGGTCGGCGTGGATGCGCGCATGCTCGGGCGACGCGTTGGCGAAGAACTCCGGATGGCGGATGACGTACTGGTCCAGCGGATCGGAACTGGCGACCAGCACGCCGACGCTGGCCTGCTTCCGCCGCCCCGCGCGACCGAAGCGCTGCCAAGTCGCGGCGATCGAGCCCGGATAACCGTTCAGCACCACCGCGTCGAGCGCGCCGATGTCCACGCCCAGTTCCAGCGCCGAGGTGGACACGATGCCGTCGATGCTGCCGGCGCGCATCGCGCGTTCGGTCTCGCGGCGCTCCGTCGGCAGGTAGCCGCCGCGATAGCTGCGGATGCGGGCGGGTTTGCGGGGGTCGCTGTCGAAGACGTCCTTGAGGTATTTGGTCAGCACTTCGACCATCAGGCGCGACTGTGCGAACACCAGCGTCTTCAGCCCCGCCCTGATGGTCAGCCGCGCGATCAGGTTGCTCTGCGAACGCGCCGATGCGCGAAGGCCCAGGTCGGGGTTCACCACCGGCGGATTCCACAGCAGCACGTGCTTGTCGCCGCTGGGCGCGCCGGATTCGGTGATGGCCGTGACGTCGCGCTCGGTCAGCGCTTCGGCGTGCGCCTTCGGGTTGCCGATGGTCGCCGAGCACAGGATGAACTGCGGCTTCGAACCATAGAACGCGCAGATGCGTTGCAGGCGGCGGATCACATTGGCCACGTGCGAGCCGAACACGCCGCGGTAGCTGTGCACCTCGTCGATCACCACGTAGCGCAGGTTCTCGAAGAACTGCGCCCATTTGGTGTGGTGCGGCAGGATGCCCTGGTGGAGCATGTCGGGGTTGCTCACCACGATGTCGCCGTGCAGGCGGATGGCCTGTCGCGCATCGCCGGGTGTGTCGCCATCGAAGGTGAAGGTGCGCACGCCGAGGTTTCCCGCTGCGTTGAGTTCCAGCAGTTCGGCGACCTGGTCCTGCGCGAGGGCCTTGGTCGGGAACAGGAACAGGGCCTTCGCGCGCTGCGTCGATGCGGCGGCCAGCACGGGCAGCAGGTAGCACAGGCTCTTGCCCGATGCGGTGGCGGTGGCGATCACGACGTCCTCGCCGCGGCGCACCGCGTGCCAGCAGTCGGCCTGGTGCGAATACAGGCGGTCGATGCCGCGCGCGGCCAGCGCCTGCACGACGCCGGGCGGAACATCGTCGGGCATCGCCACGCTGCGCTCCGGCCGGCCCGGGACGGTGTGCACGCCGGTGATGCGCGAGAGGTATTTGTTCTCCAGGCGCTGGGCGAGGGCGCGGCCGTCGGCGGCGGGCCGCGGGCGTGCGACCTCGGGGAAGACGGAGAGGTCGGACGGACTGCGCGCCGGCTGGCTCATGCGGTGTCGGTGTTCGCGGAAGGGCAGGGCGTTGTAGGCCAGCGACGTCTCAGGATCTGAGACGGTGCGCGGTCGCGATGCGATGCCTTCGCTTGGACTGCATCGGCAAACCCGCTATGCAAAGCGCGGGACACGGCGTTCCGCTGCGGTCACGCGCCGGCGGTTCGTGTGCGCGCTAAGCTCGCGCAGCCCGGGCGAACCCGCCCGGCCCCTCACACCGGGAGCCTTCCATGACCCGCAGTTCCCTTTCCCTCGCGGTTTCCCTGCTGCTCGCCGGCTCGATGCTCGGCGGTTGCGCGAAGCCTGCATCCGAAGAGCAGGCCGCTGCCCCCGCGCCCGCCACGCAAGCCCCGGCACCCGCCGCGCCTGCGCCCGCGCCGGCGGCGCAGGAGAATGCCGACATCTTCCGCTTCAAGGTCGGCACGCTCGACGCCATCGCGCTGCGCGATGGCACCATCGACACGCCCAATGACGGCAAGACCTTCGGCGTCGGCCAGAAGACGGAGGACGTCGCCGCGCTGCTGTCGGCCAACGGCCAGCCGACCGACGTGCTGCATCTGAGCATCCAGCCGCTGCTGGTGCGCGATGGCGAACGCACGCTGCTGTTCGACACCGGCGCCGGGGACGTGAGCTGGGCGAAGGCCGGCAAGCTACAGGCATCGCTGGGCGCGGCCGGCGCGGAGCCGGGCAAGGTCACCGACATCTTCATCTCGCACGGCCATCCCGACCACGTTGGCGGCCTGCTGACGAAGGACGGCGCGCTCGCCTTCCCGAACGCGACGGTGCACCTGTCGGCGCCGGAGTGGGCGTCGCTGCAGAAGGACAAGGACGCGGCGAACCTAGTCGCGGCGATCGGCCCGAAGGTCGCGACGTTCGAACCCGGTGCGGTGGTGCTGCCGGGTGTCACGGCGGTCGCGTTGCCGGGTCATACGCCGGGGCACAGTGCATACGAGATCGCCTCGGGCGATGAGCGCCTGCTGTACATCGGCGATGCGGCGCATCACTCCATCGTGTCGGTGCAGCGTCCGGACTGGACGGTCGCCTACGACATGGATGCGCCGAAGGCGCAGGCCGCGCGCCGTGCGCTGCTCAAGCGTGCGGCCGACGGCAACCTGCGCGTGTATGCGGTGCACTTCCCGTTCCCGGGGCTGGGACACGTGAAGGCGCAGGGCGATGCGTACGTGTGGGTGCCCGAAGGCTGATCCACCCGAACGTCCGCGGCTTCAGCCCCTCTCCCGCGGGGAGAGGGGTTGCACCGGCCACCGCCACAGTTCCCGCCGCGCGGTGCCGTGATTGCCCAGCCGATACACGCACAGGGCCATCGGTGCGAACGCGAACGGCTCGAACGAAGCCGCTTCCAGCTGGCGCAGGAATGCAGCCCCGGCATGCCCCAGCGTCAGGTGCGGCGCGTAGTTCTCGCCGCTGTGTTCGGGGACGAAGCGCTCGACGTAGCGGATCGTCGAGTCGGCAATGGGCGATCCGTCGTCGTTGGGGACGAACGCCGGCGCCGTTCCGCCCGCGACGGCCAGCGTCTGGGCGGCGGCGAGGCAGTCGTCGGCCAGTGCCTGCAACGCCGGTGACGGCGCGATGCGCCACGAGGCGCTGCCGGTGCCGCCGTCGATGCGCACCTGTACGCCGGTGACCTCCAGGCAGAGCGCAAGCGGGTTGTGCGCATCGGCGAGGACCCGTGTCGCCGACAGCAGCGCGTCGAGGTCGTGTTCGTAGACGTAGCGCTGCACCAGCGTGACATGCGGCAGGTGCGTGGCGTCGAAGGCGAACCCGGCCGGGTGATCCGTGCGCAACGCCGCATTGGTGTCGCGCGCGCGGGCCTGCGTGGCGGGGTCGGGTTCGAGCAGGACGTCGATGGCGATCATGTGGCGCATCGGGCGCAAGCGTGGGGAAGGTGAGGGCTGCGTCTCAAGAATGAATGCGGCCGGCCGATAGAATGCCCGACAAACTCCGATGCGTTGCGTCCTCCGGTCGCCACGCGTCCTTCATCCACGGCATGGAAGCCACGCGCGCGCCCGAACGGCGCCGGCAGCCCGTGCATTCCATGACCTTCCTTCGCAACCTCTCGCCCCTGCGCGTGTTCATCGCAGCCACGGTGATCCTGGTGGCGCTGGGGCTGTACGTGGTCGCCAACGCGATCCAGTTCGCCGCCGACTACCGCGCGGTCACCCACACCTACGCCGTGCTGGGGCACCTGGACCGGATCGAATCGCTCAAGCACCAGGCCGTGGCCGAATCGCGCGGCTACCTGCTCGCCGGGCGGGAGGAAAGCCGCGACAACTTCTGGCGCATCGGCGGCGCGCTGCAACGCGAGGCCGACCTGCTGGCCGAGCGCGTGATCGACAACGTCGGCCAGCACCGGCGTGCGGTCGCGCTGCGCAGCTCGCTCGACGCGCGAGCGTGCGCGCGATGCAGTCCTGGCGTCCCGGCGTACCCATCGCCGCGAGCGACGCACCGAGGATGCAGGCGATCCGCAATGGCGACCGCGACGTGGCCGTCCGGCTGGAACAGCTGCGCACCGCCGAGAACGTGCTGCTGGCGATGCGCTCCAAACGTGCCGAGCGCTCGGCCTGGCTGACGCTGCTGGCCGCGGGCATCGGCATTCCGTTGAGCCTGCTGCTGATCGGCCACGCGCAGCGGCTGCTCGCGCGCGAGAACCGCGTGCGCAGGCAGGCCGAGGCCGCCGCATCGGCATCCAACACCGAACTCAATGCGACGGTGCGGCAGCTGGCGCGCCTGTCCGACAGCATGGCCGCGCTCAGTCAGTATTCGAGCATGCTGCAGGGCGCGTCCGACGCGCAGGAACTGTACGAAATCACGGCCACCACGTTCCGCGGCCTGCTGCCGGGAATGGGCGGGTTGCTGTACGTGATCCGCGCCTCGCGCGACCACGCCGAACTGGTCGCGCAGTGGGGCTGCCCCGTGGCGCCCAACGATCCGGCACCGGCATCGCAAGCGTGCTGGTCGGTGCGCCGCCATGCGCCTTTCGCGATGGAAGACCTGCGCCACGGGCTGCGCTGTTCGCACATCGGCCGGCCGCATGGCGCGCAGGACGTGCACGGCCTGTGCGTGCCGCTGAGCGCCCATGGCGAAGTGGTGGGGTGGTTGTCGATGCAGGGCGAAGGGCGCGGGCGCATCGAGGACGAGTCGCTGGCGATCCGCCTGTGCGAACAGCTCTCCCTCGCGCTGGCGAACGTGCGCCTGCGCGAAAGCCTGCGCCATCAGGCCGTGCGCGATCCGCTCACGGGCCTGTTCAATCGCCGGTACCTGGAAGAGTCGCTTGCGCGCGAGATCGTCCGCTGCCAGCGTCGCGCGCAGCCGCTTGCAGTGCTGATGCTGGACGTCGACCACTTCAAGGCCTTCAACGACCGCCACGGCCACGCGATGGGCGACGCCGCGCTGGCGGCGTTCGCCCGCATGCTCAAAACGCGCTGCCGGCCGGAGGACATCGCCTGCCGCTATGGCGGCGAGGAATTCACGTTGATCCTGCCGGAAACCGACCTGGCCACCGCGCTGGAGCGCGCCGAGGACATCCGAGTCGGGGCGTCGATGCTGCGCATCGGCGATGCGGGCGACGCGATGCTGCGCATCACCGTGTCCATCGGCGTGGCGCTCATGCCGGAGCATGGCGACGTCGGCCTGGAACTGATGCGCGCGGGCGATCGCGCGCTGTATCGCGCCAAGCACGAGGGGCGCGATCGGGTGGCGGTGGCGGATGGGCGCGTCGGAGAGGGCGAAGGGGTTTCGCAAGCCGCCGCGCAGCGCATCGTCTGACAGTCGTCATCCCGGCGAAGGCAGGGGCCAAGCCCGTAATGCTCGGGCACCCCCATATTGGCGAACGACATCACCGTCGTTCCAGCGGAAGCTGGAACCCATTTTGATGTTCGCGACTGCAACCCCTCTCCCGTCGGGAGAGGGGATACAGCATGGGCAAAGGAGCGCCCATCACTTTCAGACAGGCATCACGGCCCGCTCTTGGCCGACCGCATTTCCTTCTCGTGCCCGGCCTTCATTTCGGCCGCGGTGAGGTTGCCGTCGCCGTTGGCGTCCATCCTGGTGAACATCTGCGCCGATGCTGCATCGTGCTCGGCGGCGGAGATCGCACCATCGCCATCGGTATCGATCTTCTTGATCTTCTCGGCCGAAGTCATCTTCATCTTGTCGCCGGCCTTGCCGCCCATTTTGGCCGCGTGATAGGCATCCATCTCGGCGGCGGTGACCTTGCCGTCGTTGTTGGCGTCCATCTGCGTGAACATCGTTTTCGCGCCCGCGGCATGTTCGGCAGAGCTGATGACGCCATCGTTGTTGGTGTCCATCAGCTTGGCCTTGTCGTCGCCGGCCATCGCCGCGGCCGGAACGAGCAGTACGCCCAGCCACAGGGCCATCGAGGTACCTGATTTCATTGCGCCCTCCCAGGGTTGTCTTTCAGGTAGGCGGGAGGGTGCGCGCGGTTTCGTTCGCGATGCGTCAAAGCCATGCGAAATCCCGCGCAAGCGTTGGGCTACGTGAACCCGGGCAGCCCGCAACTCTTGCCGCGCCCGGCAAACCCTGCGTCCGTTGCGGCCCGGGACGCCGCGCTCGCCGGCACAACCGATGGCACGGCTCTTGCGCCCGTTCCCGCATGGAGGCCGCACGCCGGGCACCTTGTCGCGGGGACCTGTCCCCGGCCCGCCGGCGCGGCCTCCTTCCCTGTCCTGTGACCGGCGGCACGCTCCCGGCAGGACCGGCACAGTCGGGGTCTGGCACTGTTCCCACATCCACGATCACGAGGTTGTCGAACGATGCGCCGTACCCTGGTAACCGCCGTCGCGCTGGCCCTGGCCAGCCTGAGTGCCGCTTCGACGGCGGCGCCCGCCGCTCCCACCGCCCCGATGAGTCGAGCCGACACGACCACGCAGCTGCCGCGCAACGTGGTGCCCACGCACTACGACGTGGCGATCACGCCCGACATCGGCAAGCTCACCCTGGCCGGCAAGGCGACCATCACCGTGCAGGTGCTCGAAGCCACGCCGAGCATCACGCTCAACGCGCTCGACATGGCGTTCACGTCGGCCTCGCTCACGCCCGCGCAGGGCAAGGGCGGCGCACTCAAGCCCAGGGTCGCCGTCGACAACGCCGCGCAGACCGCCACCTTCACGTTCGACAAGCCGCTCGCGCCGGGCGCATACCGCCTCGCGCTGGAGTACACCGGCAAGATCGGCACGCAGGCCAACGGCCTGTTCGCGATCGACTACGACACCCGCGCCGGCAACAAGCGCGCGCTGTTCACGCAGTTCGAGAACTCCGACGCCCGCCGCATGATCCCTTCGTGGGACGAACCCGCCCACAAGGCGACCTTCACCCTGCAGGCCACCGTGCCGACCGGGCAGATGGCGGTGAGCAACATGCCGGCCACGTCCACGATGGACCTGGGCGACGGCACCACGCGCGTGGACTTCGCCCAATCGCCGAAGATGTCGACGTACCTGCTGTTCCTGTCCGTCGGCGATTTCGAACGCGCCACGACGCAGGCCGAAGGTGTGGAAGTCGGCGTGATCACGCAGCGCGGTTCCATCGACCAGGCGCGTTTCGCGCTGGATTCCTCGGCCGACGTGCTGCGCGAATACAACGACTACTTCGGCACGCCGTACCCGCTGCCCAAGCTCGACAACGTCGCGTCCCCTGGCGCCAGCCAGTTCTTCAGCGCGATGGAGAACTGGGGCGCGATCTTCACCTTCGAGCACACATTGCTGCTCGACCCCAGCATCTCCACGCAGTCGGACAAGCAGCGCGTGTTCGCCGTGGCCGCGCACGAGATCGCGCACCAGTGGTTCGGCGACCTGGTGACGATGAGCTGGTGGGACGACCTGTGGCTCAACGAAGGCTTCGCGACGTGGATGGCCTCGCGCACCACCTCCAAGCTGCATCCGGAATGGAACACGCAGCTGGAATCCATCGGCTCGCGCGAATCGGCGATGGCGCTGGATGCGGTTGCCTCGACGCATCCGGTCGTGCAGCACGTGGAAACCGTCGAGCAGGCAAGCCAGGCATTCGATTCGATCACCTACGAAAAGGGCAGCGCGGTGATCCGCATGCTCGAAGGCTACGTCGGCCCCGACGCGTGGCGCACGGGCGTGCGCAGCTACATGAAGGCGCACGCGTACGGCAACACGGTGTCGGACGATCTGTGGCGCGAGATCCAGTCCGCCGCGGGCAAGCCCGTGCTCGACATCGCGCATGACTTCACCCTGCAGCCGGGCATCCCGATGCTGCGCGTGGCTGCGGGCAAGTGCGAGAACGGCAAGACGACGCTGACGCTCACGCAGGATGAGTTCACGCGCGACCGTCCCGGCAAGACGCCGCTGCGCTGGCGCGTGCCGGTGATCGCCCAGTCGGTCGGCGGCGAGCCGGTGCGCACCGTGGTGGAAGGCGGGCAGGGCACGCTCGATGTGCCCGGCTGCGGTCCGGTCATCGTCAACGCGGGCCAGACCGGCTACTACCGCACGCTCTACGCACCGGCGCAGCTCGGTGCCATCCGCTCGGATTTCGCGAAGCTCGATGCGATCGACCAGCTCGGCGTGATGGGCGATGTCTGGGCGCTGGGCATGGCGGGGTTGCAGTCGCCGTCGGATTACCTGGACCTGGTGAAGGCGACGCCGCGCGATGCCGATCCGCAGATCTGGGGCGACATCGCAGGATCGCTGCGCAGCCTGCACACGTACTACGAAGGCGACGCCGCGCGCCAGGCGAAGTTCCGCAAGTTCGCCATCGCGCAGCTGTCGCCGGTGTTCGAACGCGTGGGCTGGGATGCGAAGCCGGGCGAGGCCGATCCGGTGAAGGTGCTGCGCACCGACCTGATCGAAGCGCTCGGCGCGCTGGGCGACGCCAAGGTGATCGAGCAGTCGCGTCGTCGTTATGAGTCGCAGGAAATGCCGGGCGATCTGCGTCGCAGCATCCTGGGCGTGGTCGCGCGCCATGCCGACGCCGCGACGTGGGAGAAGCTGCACGCGGCCGCGAAGTCGGAGAAGACGCCGCTGGTGAAGGACGACCTGTACATGCTGCTGTCGTCCACGCAGGACGCGGCGCTGGCGCAACGCGCGCTGGAGCTCGCGCTCACCGATGAGCCCGGCGCGACCAACAGCGCGGGCATGATCCGCACCGTCGCCTCGCTGCATCCGGACCTGGCGTTCGATTTCGCCGTCGCCCATCGCGAACAGGTGGACACGAAGGTCGATTCGACCTCGCGCGCACGCTACTACCCGCGCCTGGCGAACAATTCGCTGGATCCGGCGATGGTGGGCAAGGTGCACGCGTATGCGCAGGCCTACGTCGCCCCGGGATCGCGTCGCGCCTCGGAGAACGCGGCGGCGAACATCACCTACCGCGTGGGCGTGAAGAAGGAACGGTTGCCGGCGATCGATGCGTGGTTGAAGAACCACGGGAGCTGATGCCGCAGGCCGGGATGGCGGTCTTCGGATGACCGTCGTCCCGGCATTGGATCAATGCGGCTTGGCCTTTCCCACCATGGACTCCACCGCCTCGATGATCCGTTCCGACGTATACGGCTTTCGCACGACTTCGCAGTCGTGGAAGTCCTGCGGAAGCGTGTCGCGCGAGTAGGCGGTGGCGAAAGCGAACGGCACGCCGCACTCGCGCAGGCGGTTCGCCAGCGGATACACCGCTTCGCCGTGCAGGTTCACGTCCAGCAGCGCGACGTCCACGTGTTCGTGGTCGGCGATCTCCAGCGCGTCGGACAGACGCGCCGCGCCCAGGACGTGGTAGCCCGCGTCGGTCAGAAGATCTTCAAGCGCCATCGCGAGGTACGCTTCGTCCTCGACCATCAACACATTGGGTTTCATGAACACGCCCGGAGCCGCACACCAGCGCGCATGGTGCCGCATGGGCTCGTAACGGGAGCGTCACGATCCCGTGTCCAGACGCGATGAGACGCGTGAAGCACGCCACGAATTCACGTCACCGCATCGCGTGGGCCCCGTTCAACCAGCACGTCGTCGACGATGCGCGACAGCTGGCCGTGATCGATGGGCTTGCGCAGCACCGTGCGCAGCATGTTGGCCGGCAGCGAGGGTTCGCGGATGCGGTCGGCCAATCCCGTGTAGAGCAACACCGGCAGATGCGGCGCGATCGCCTCCAGCGCCTGTGCCAGCTGTACGCCGGTCATCGACGGCATCGAGTGGTCGGTGATGATCAGGCGGTAATGGGTCGGCGATTCACGCACGCGTGCGAGCGCCAGTTCGGGCGTGGATACGAAATGCGCCTCCAGGCCCCAGTTTCCCAGCAGTTCGCACATGAACTCGCCGACGCTGTGTTCGTCGTCCACCACGAGAACGCGCCCTTCACGGCGCGCGACACCACCGGAGCGGTCGGAACGGCGCCGTGAGGGCGTCGGTCGCGCAGCATCGGGACACGCCTGCAAGAGCACACGGAACGACGTCCCGCGGCCCGGCTCGGTATCGACCAGCAGATGGCCGCCGTGTTCATGCACGATCCCGTGCACGGTCGCCAGGCCCATGCCGGCGCCTTTGCCGGGCGGCTTGGTCGAGAAGAACGGGTCGAACATGCGTTCCAGCACCGAGGCTTCGATGCCGGGGCCGGTGTCGCCGACACCCAGTTCCACGAACTCGCCTTCGACCGGTTGCCGGCACGCCGCGCATTGCGTCGCCTCGATGCGGGCATCGCGCAGCGACAGCCGCAGCCGTCCTTCGCCCTGCATCGCATCGCACGCGTTCACGCACAGGTTCAGCAGGACCTGGCCCAGCTGCACCGGATCGAACTGCACCGCGCCAGCGCCCGGCTGCACGTCCTGCTCGACCTCGATGCCTTCGGCCAGTGTCGGGCCCAGCACCGCCAGGTTCTGCTCGATGCAGGAGGCGACGTCGATCGCCTGCGCCTGGCCTTTCTGGCCGCGACTGAACATCAGCATCTGCTGGATCAGGTCGCGTGCGCGTTCGCACGATTGCAACGCCTGGTCCAGATAGCCCGACAGGCGCGCGTCCTCGCCATCGTCGCTGCGTTCGTGCGCAAGCGCGACATAACCCATGATGCTGGCGAGCAGGTTGTTGAAGTCGTGCGCGATGCCGCCGGTGAGATGGCCGAGCGCCTCCATCTTCTTCGCCTGCAGCAGCTGCGCTTCCAGACGGCGGCGGCGCTGCTCGGCTTCCGTGCGTTCGGTGATATCGCGCAGGTAGCCGATGAAGATCTTCCCGGACGGACTGTCGTCCACGCCGACCGCGAGTTCGGCGGGAAACTCGGTGCCGTCCGCGCGCGTGGCCGTGACTTCCAGCCGCTTCTTCAATACGGGGCCCGGGCCGCCCTCCAGGTAGAGCTTCAGACCGAACTTGTGCCGTTCGCGAAAGCGCTCCGGGATGATCGTGTCGGCAAGGCAGCGGCCGATCGCGTCCTTCTCGCGGATGCCGAAGCACGCCTCCGCGGCCGGGTTGAACTTCACGATCATCCCGCGCTCGTCCATGGCGATGATGCAGTCCAGTGCGGCATTCACCGTCGCGCGCAGGTGCTGCGCGTTGCGTTGCGCGGCGTCTTCGGCGCGCTGGCGTTCGATCTCCGCCGCGGCGCGAACCGCGAAGATCTTCATCACCGATTCGATGAACTCCGGCTGCTCCAGCGGGCGGCGCGACACGATCGAGATGATGCCGAGCGCGCGGCCCTGTGCGTCGATGAGCGGATAACCGGCATAGCCCTCGGCGCCCATCTCGACGAAGTCGTCGTCCAGCGGGAACAGCGAGCCGAGCCCGGCCGGATACATGCGGAAACCATGCCCGACGACGGTGTCGCAGGCGGTTCCGGAGAGGGCGTAGTCGTAGTTCTCGCGCGGATTGTCGTCGGCGACGAAGGCGAGGATGCGCATCATCGCCGGATCTTCCTCGCGGATCTGCGCGATGAACGCGATGTCCACGTCGAGGATCGCGGCCAGGTAGCGCGACAGTTCGACGAACAGGTCGCGACCGTAGGCGCCGGACACTGCAAGGGCGGAGCTGCTCAGCGCGGTCTCCACCTGCTTGCGGCGAGTGATGTCGGTGGCGATGCCGCATACCGCGTACGGCACCTGGTCGATGTCGAGCAAGGGGAACTTCGCCGACAGGAACGTGCGCTGCTCGCCGGCGAACACGCCGCTTTCCTCGAACTCCATGGCACGCGCTTCCAGCAACACGAGCATGTCGTTGCGGCGCAGCGCGGCGGCCATCTGCGGCGGAAAGATGTCGCGGTCGTTGCGGCCGAGGAGTTCGTCGGCGCCGCGCCCGGTGAGGCGCTCGAACTCGCGGTTGACGAACAGGTAGCGTCCGGCGCGGTCCTTCGCGAACACCGCGGCGGAGGTGTTGTCGAGCACCTGTTGCAGGCGAAGCTCGCTTTCGCGCAGGGCGCGTTCGCGTTCGTCGATCTGCACCGGCGTGGGGGCGCCGTCGTTCATGGCAAGGCCCGGAGTGTGCGTGGGGCGAGTATAGGAGCGGGTTTTTCGCTTCGGACATGGTGTTACAGGCCTGAAACAAAAAACGCTTGCGAGTGCGCTGCTCTGAGCTCTCTCCCGGTGGGAGAGGGACTCAAGGCTATGGAACGAACATGTATCCAACGCCCCGCACCGTCCGTATCGCACGCGGATTGTCGGGGTCGGCTTCCACCTTCCGGCGCAGGCGCGCGATGCGGATGTCGATGGAGCGGTCGAACGGCTCCCACTCGCGGTTCTTCGTGAGCGTCAGGATCGCATCGCGCGACAGCGCCTTGCCGGCGTGTTCGTGCAGCACGCGCAGCAGGTCGAATTCCATGTGCGTGACCATCACCTCGGTGCCGTCGCTGTCGAAGAGCTGGTGCGAATCCAGGTCCAGCTCGCAGCGGCCGAACGGCACGCGCCGCGCGTTCTGCACGGGGGGTGCCGCGGCGTCCGGGCGCGCCTGTATGCGGCGAAGCACGCTCTTCACGCGCGCCAGCAGTTCACGCGGGTCGAAGGGTTTTGCGACGTAATCGTCCGCGCCGATCTCAAGGCCGACGATGCGGTCGATCACGTCGCCCGAACCGGTCACCATGATGATGCCCACGTCGTAACGCTCGCGAAGGAAGCGCGCCAGCGTCAGGCCGTCCTCGCCGGGCAGGCGGATGTCCAGCAACACCAGGTCCGGCGCCTCGCGTTCCAGCTCGGCCCGCATGCCTGCGCCGTCGCCGGCCTGCAGGGCGCGGAAACCGTGGGTCGCGAGCGCTTCCAGCAGCATCTCGCGCGTCGGGGTGTCGTCGTCGACCACCAGGACACAGGGCGTGTGGGCCATCGTGGTACCTGCCGTCGTCTAGGGGAGTCCGGGCGGGCATCCTGCCGCATCGCGGACGCAGTATCCGCCGCTGTTACCAACGGTTACAAATCCATCGACACGGGACATCGGACCGTTACCGGCCGTCCGTAGATTGGCCCCATGCCGGGAATGCGCCGGCGAAGGGAGGCCAAGATGGACCGTTGCCCGCTCGTGCTGGACACGATGTACCTGAATCGGCAGGTTCGTGCGACGTACGAGCGCGTCGCACGCGCGCCGACCAGCGGATTCCACTTCCATACGGGAGCGGCGTACGCGGTGAACCGGCTGGGCTACGACGCTGCCGAACTCGCCGCGCTGCCCGAGGCCTGCACCGAACGTTTCTCCGGCGTGGGCAATCCGCTGCGCATCGGCACGATTCCTGCCGGGGCCGTGGTGCTGGACCACGCGTGCGGCGCAGGCATGGACCTGCTGCTCGCCGCGAAGGCCGCCGGCCCCGAGGGCCGCGCGATCGGCGTGGACCTCACGCCCGGCATGCGCGCAAGCGCGCTGCGTGCGGCGGCGCAGGCCGGACTGCTCGATCGCGTGGGCGTCTTCGAGGGCACGTTCGAAGACCTGCCCGTGGAGGATGCGAGCGTCGATGTCGCCATCTCCAACGGCGTGCTGAACCTGGCACCCGACAAGCCGCGCGTGCTGTGCGAGATCGCACGCGTGCTCAAGCCGGGCGGCCGGTTGTTCCTGGCCGACGTCGTGCTCGACCGCGACCTGGCGCAGGGCGTGCGCGGCAACGCGGACCTGTGGGCCTCGTGCATCGGTGGTGCGGTCACGGAACCTGCGTTGATGGCGCTGCTGGACGAATGCGGCCTGAGCGATGCGCAGGTGACCGAACGCTTCGAATGCTTCGCCGGCACCGACATCGACCGCAAGTTCCACACGCACCTGCATGCCTACGGGGTCAACGTCATCGCACACAAGCGCTGAAGGCATCCGGCTTCGCGAAAAACCGAATCACGCCGGCCCCCGCCGGCGGCCCGCGCCGGCGATGGCGCACGAAGGAGAGTCGTCATGTTCAAGAAGTACGTCATCGAACGGAACATCCCCGGCATCGGCGCGCAGCCGATGGAAGCACTTTGCGGCGTCGCGCTGCAGTCCAACAACGTGCTGGACGAACTCGGCACGGACATCCAGTGGCTGCATTCCTATGTCACCGCCGACAAGACCTACTGCGTGTACATGGCGCGCGACGAAGCGCTGATCCACGAGCACGCCAAGCGGTCCGGCTTCCCGGCCAATTCGGTCGCCGAAGTGAAGGCCGTGCTGGATCCCACCATGGCGCCCGCGTAACGCCGGCGCGACGAAGCACCTGGAGTCACGAATGAACGCTGCAACTGCCCGCAACACCGCCCCGCAATGGAATGCCGAAGTGGCGGACGCCGACAGGGCGCGCTATGCCCGCTGCATCGAAGTGTCGCGGCGCGTGCGCTGGGACATCGACCGCGACGTGATTCGCGGCCGCGATTTCGATTTCGACCGCACCTTCCTGCCGGCGGGCTTGTCGCTGGTGGACCGTCTGGACTTCCTCGACGTGGACGAACGCCGCTTCTTCAGCCAGGTGCAGGGACGCACCTACGCATGGATGTTCGGCCTGTGCGAGCGCTTCATCGGCGCGAAGATGCTGCAGACCTCCGGCCTGCACTGGCTCGGCGACCAGAAGGCGCTGGAAGCGCTGGTGCGGTTTTCCGACGAGGAGATCAAGCACCAGGAACTGTTCCGCCGCCTGGAAACGCTGCTGGATGCGGGCATGCCCGACGGCCACGTGAAGACGGCGCAGGCCAACGCAGTGGCGCAGTTCGTGCTGGCGCGCCGCAGCTGGGCGGTGCTGGCGCTGGTGTTCCTGATCGAACTGTTCGTGCAGCGTCATTACGAGGAAAGCATCGCGCCGACGCAGGAGCTGTGCCCGTTGTGGAAGGACGTGTTCCTGTTCCACTTCCGCGAGGAGTGCCAGCACTGCGTCATGGACGAGATCGAATGGCGTGCCGAGAACACGCGCATCGATCACGAAGAACGCGACGCGGCCATGGACGACCTGATCGCGCTGCTGGGCGCGGTGGACGACATCCTGCGTGCGCAGGCCGACGCGGACGCGGCGTACTTCATCGCCGCGTGCGGACGCCCCTTCGGCATGCGCCAGCAGCTGCTGGTGCTGGACGTGCTGCGGCGCGCGTATCGCTGGCAGTACATCGCCTCGGGCGCGCGGCATCCGCGCTTTGCGAGCGTTCTGGAAGACCTGGCCACGCCGGCGCAGCGGATGCGCTTGGACGCAGCGCTGATGTCGATCGTGCCCGAAGACTGAAACAACGCTCCATTCCCCCGATTGTTTTCGCCCCACACGACGACCGTGAGCGGCCGTCGCATGACAGGAAGTGCCCAAATGAGAACGATGACCCTGATGGCCGCGCTGGCGATGGTCGCGGCAACCCACTCCATCGCCACCCGTACCGCCGCTGCAAGCGACGCGACGACCACGACCGCACCCGCGATCCACACCTTCGACCTGCCCACCGTGCACGTGTACGCCACGGTGGAACGCGAGCCCGACGCGCTCGCGACGCAAGCGCCGCGCATCCACGACCTCCCCCCGGTGCGCGTGTTTGCGGTTGCCGAAGATCGCGCCGTGGCCGACGTCCGCAGGCCGGCGACCGCGATGCGCATGGCGACCGCGCGCCGTGCCTCGCTGGCCATCCCGCGTGGTTCGCAACGCCGCGGCATCGCGCCCGAACGCGTGATGGGCTCGAGCATGGAAGAGCGCACCGACCGGTGGATCGCGCTTGGATGCGTGGTGCGGCAGCGGCTGGGCCGCGTGTGGCCGATGCAGCAATGCAACGGCGGCTGGCAATCGGCGGCCGGCAGGTCGCCCGCGCACATCGCGCTGCCGGTGTCGCTTGACCGACGAAGATGAGGGCCTCGCGCACGCGATGTTCGAAGGGCCCCGCGCCATGCGGGGCCTTTCGCATGCGTTCGTTCCGGTGCATTGGCCGAGGCGAGGTGGAAAGACGTCGTCACCAGGTAAAGCAGAACGCCCCGCACGAAGCGGGGCGTTTGCATTCCAGCAGAAGAAGCGGCGACGTTACGCCTCGACTTCCTCATCGTCCTTGTACGCATCCACCGGGATGCATGCGCACATGACGTTCTTGTCGCCGTAGACGTTGTCCACGCGTGCCACCGGCGGCCAGTACTTCTGCAGGCGCAGGCTCGGCAGCGGGAAGGCGGCCAGCTCGCGCGGGTACGCGTGCGTCCACTCGCTCGCCGACACGGCGGTCGCGGTGTGCGGGGCGTTCTTGAGCGGGTTGTCCTCGCGGTCCAGCTTGCCTTCCTCCACCGCGCGGATCTCGTCGCGGATCTGGATCATCGCGTCGATGAAGCGGTCCAGCTCGTGCAGCGATTCGGATTCCGTCGGTTCGACCATCAGCGTGCCGGCGACCGGGAAGCTCAGCGTCGGCGCGTGGAAGCCGAAGTCGATCAGGCGCTTGGCGACGTCTTCGGCCGACACGCCGGTCGAATCCTTCAGCGGACGCAGGTCGAGGATGCACTCGTGCGCGACGAGGTCGTTGCGTCCGGTGTAAAGCGTCTCGTAGTGCGGCGCCAGGCGGCGGGCGATGTAGTTGGCGTTGAGCAGCGCCACCTGCGTCGCGCGGCGCAGGCCGACGGCGCCCATCATCGTCACGTACATCCAGCTGATCGGCAGGATCGAGGCCGAACCGAAGTTCGCCGCCGACACCATGCCCACGTCGCCGTTGCCCAGGCCCTGCGTCTTGACGCCGTCGCCGTTCAGCGCGCCCGGCAGGAACGGTGCCAGGTGCGACTTCACCGCGCACGGGCCGACGCCCGGGCCGCCGCCGCCGTGCGGGATGCAGAAGGTCTTGTGCAGGTTGAGGTGCGAAACGTCCGAACCCCACTTGCCCGGCTTGGCGACGCCGACGAGGGCGTTCATGTTCGCGCCGTCGGTGTACACCTGGCCGCCGTGCTTGTGGATGATCTCGCAGATCTCCACGACCTCTTCCTCGAACACGCCGTGCGTGGACGGGTAGGTCATCATGATCGCGGCGAGGCGGTTGCTGTACTTCTCCGCGTTGCGGCGGATGTCGTCGACATCGACATTGCCGTTGCCGTCGGTCTTGGTCACCACGACCTGCATGCCGCACATCTGCGCCGACGCCGGGTTGGTGCCGTGCGCCGAATCCGGGATCAGGCAGATGTCGCGGTGCGCTTCGCCGTTCGCACGGTGGTAGGCGCGGATCGCCAGCAGGCCGGCGTACTCGCCCTGCGCGCCGGAGTTCGGCTGCAGGCTGACGGCGTCGTAGCCGGTGCATTCGACCAGCATCGCTTCCAGCTCGCTGATCAGCTGCTGGTAGCCGGCGGCCTGCGCGGCCGGCGCGAGCGGGTGCAGGTTGCCGAACTCCGGCCACGTCACCGGGATCATCTCGGCGGTGGCGTTGAGCTTCATCGTGCACGAACCCAGCGGGATCATCGTGCGATCCATCGCCAGGTCCTTGTCGGCCAGCGAACGCATGTAGCGCAGCAGCTCGTGCTCGCTGTGGTGCGTGTTGAAGACCGGGTGCGTCAGGAACGCGCTGGTGCGCACCAGGCCCGACGGCAGCGCATCGACGGCGTTGGCGTCCAGCGCCTCGACGTCGAGCGTCGCGCCGAACAGCGCGGCGATCGCGACGATGTCCTCGCGCGTGGTGGTTTCATCCAGCGAGATGCCGACGCTGCGACCATCGATGCGACGCAGGTTGATGCGCGCCGCCACGGCCTTGGCGTGGATCGACGCGGCGTCCACGTCGACCACGTGCAGCGTGTCGAAGAAGTCCGGGCCGACGGTGACGCCGGCGTCGCGCAGCGCGGCGGCCAGGATCGTCGCCAGGCGGTGCGTGCGGCGCGCGATGCGCGCCAGGCCGTCCGGGCCATGGTAGACGGCGTACATCGAGGCCATCACCGCCAGCAGCACCTGCGCGGTGCAGATGTTGGAGGTCGCCTTCTCGCGGCGGATGTGCTGCTCGCGCGTCTGCAGCGTGAGGCGGTAGGCGGCCTTGCCTTCGGCGTCGATCGACACGCCGATCAGGCGGCCCGGCATCGAACGCTTGTACGCATCGCGGCAGGCCATGAACGCCGCGTGCGGGCCGCCGAAACCGAACGGCACGCCGAAGCGCTGCGTGTTGCCCACGACGATGTCCGCGCCCCATTCGCCCGGTGCGGCGATCAGCGTCAGCGCGAGCAGGTCCGTGGCCACTGCGACGAGCCCGCCGCGCGCATGCACGGCATCGGAAAGCGCCTTGTAGTCGTGGATCTGGCCGAAGGTGTTCGGGTACTGCAGCAGCACGCCGAAGCTGTCGATGCTCGCCGCCTCGCTGTCGTCGGCGACCACCAGCTCGATCTCGAGCGGTTCGGCGCGCGTGCGCAGCACTTCCAGCGTCTGCGGATGCACGCCGGAGGATACGAAGAAGGTGTTGGACTTCGACTTGGCCGAGCGCTTGGCCAGCGTCATCGCCTCGGCGGCGGCGGTGGCTTCGTCGAGCAGGGAGGCGTTGGCGATCTCCATCCCGGTCAGCTCGGCGCACATCGTCTGGAAGTTGATGAGCGCTTCCATGCGGCCCTGCGAGATCTCGGCCTGGTACGGCGTGTAGGCCGTGTACCACGCGGGGTTCTCCAGGATGTTGCGCAGGATGACGTTCGGCGTATGCGTGCCGTAGTAGCCCTGGCCGATGAAGCTCTTGAAGACCTGGTTCTTGTCGGCGATCGCGCGGATCTTCGCGATGGCCTCGACTTCGGTGATCGGCGCCGGAAGGTCCAGCGGCTTCGGGGACTTGATCGACGCCGGGACGATCGCGTCGGTCATCGCGTCCAGCGAGTCGAACCCGACCACGCCCAGCATCTGCGCGATCTCGGCGTCGTTGGGGCCGATGTGGCGTTCGAGGAAGGCGTCGTGGTGCTCAAGCGCGCGCAGGGAGGTCTTCTGGCTCATGTGACGGGGGCATCCGTATTTCGGCTCGAAAGCCGGGGTGTGCGCGGTCGCGCACGTGGAGTGCCCCTCTGTCCTTTTGCCTGAGAGTTTCAAAGCGCGGGGCGGGGGAGGATGACCCCGCTGGCTTCTTGCCCCTTCGGCGCCGGTTCCGGCCCCATGCAGCGGGCGCGGCCGGTCTCTCCAGAGTGTGAGCCGACGGCGGTAATGGGGCCTGAGCGATTCCGGGCGTTTGCGCCTTCGGCAGCGGGCCGGGCCATTGGGGCCGGGACCGCTTCTCCCACCGTCTGCTTGCCTGGGAATTATACCCGCCCGGCCGCCCCGCGACGGCGGTCCGGAGCGGGTCGATACGGCGCTCTGGCGCGGGCGGGGAGCAGGCGCGGAACGCCGGGCACCGGTATTGGCCCTGCGGGGGCCGGACCTGGAATGCGGCGTCTCCGGAGGCGGCGCCGGCCGCGACGGGCGCGAAGGGGACCTGAGACGACGCCGGCAAGACCAGCATGACGATGGGCGGCGAAGGCGCAACCACGGCCGTGGCGATCCACAACGTCGCCGACGCGCCTGCAGCAGAACAGCACGGAAGTGCTGGTCCAGGCCAACAACTACACCGACCAGAAGATCGGCGAGGTGTGGACGGGCATGGACAAGCTGGCCACCTTGGTCGGCGTGGGTTTCGCGCACCGCCTGTAATCGCCAGACACGCGATGCCTCACGGACGAGGCGGCATGCGAAGGACGGAGCGGGCAACGGCTTCGTCCTTTCGTGCGCCCGGTCCCATCAACCAGCGCCTCGGGCAAACAGGGCGGGCTGTATCCTGTGCTCCCGTGCGCAGGATGCCGCCGATGCCGACACCGCCGTTCCAGTTGCAGCAGATCGACCATGTCGTGCTGCGGGTCCGCGACGTCGCCGGGATGGTGGCGTTCTACTGCGACGTACTGGGCTGCACGGTCGAACGCCGGCAGGAAGCCATCGGCCTGATCCAGCTTCGCGCCGGCGAATCGCTCATCGACCTGGTCGACGTCGAGGGCACGCTCGGCCGCAAGGGCGGCGCCGCGCCCGGACGCGAGGGACACAACATGGACCACCTGTGCCTGCGCGCGGAACCGTTCGATGTCGATGCCATCCTCGCGCACCTCACCGCGCACGGCGTGCGGATCGCGGAATTCGGCTCGCGTTACGGCGCGCAGGGCGAAGGCCCCTCCCAATACCTGTACGACCCGGAAGGCAACCTCGTCGAGCTGAAGGGCCCGCCGGACGCCTGACCGTCACACGCGCGGGCGCGTTCGCGTCCGTGTTCGCACGTACCCCGAATTCCCGACGAGCCGATGCCCGCCCAACCCGCCACGCTGTCCGTCCCGGTCCGCCGCCTCGCCCTGCTGCTCGGCGGGCTGGCGATGTTCGGGCCGTTCTCGATCGACACGATCTTCCCCGCGTTCCCCGCCATCGGCGCGCAGTTCGGCGCCGACAAGCTGGCGATGCAGCAGACGATCAGCGTCTACCTCATCGCCTATGCGGCGATGAGCATCGTGCATGGGCCGCTTTCGGACGCGATCGGCCGACGGCGCGTGATCCTGGGCGGGCTGATCGTGTTCGCCATCGCCTCGGTCGGTTGCGCGCTGGCGAAGGACCTGCCGACGCTGCTCGCGTTCCGCGCATTGCAGGGATTGTCCTCGGGCGTGGGCCTGATCGTCGGCCGCGCGGTGATCCGCGACGTGCTGCACGGCGACGACGCGCAACGGCTGATGAGCCAGGTGTCGATGATCTTCGGCGTCGCGCCCGCGCTGGCGCCGGTGATCGGCGGCTGGATCCTGGGCGTCGCGCACTGGCCGGCGATCTTCTGGTTCCTGGTGGCGTTCTCGGTCGTGCTGATCGTGGCGACGTGGCGCGCGTTGCCGGAAACGCATCCGCCGCAGGCGCGCCTGCCGCTCGCGCCGCGACGCCTGCTGCGCGATTACGTGGCCATCATCGTCAACCCGCGCTTCCAGCGGCTGTCCGCCGCCGCCGCGTTCAATTTCGCCGCGCTGTGGGTGTACATCGCCTCGGCGCCGGCGTTCGTGCTCGACATCCTCAAGCTCAGCGAACGCGAGTTCGGCTGGTTCTTCGTGCCGATGATCAGCGGCATGATCCTGGGCGCGTTCACCTCCGGCCGCAGCGCGGGCAAGGTCAGCGGCGCGAAGCTGGTGTCGATCGGCTTCGCGTGTTCGGCCGTCGCGATGGCACTGAACCTGGGCTACAACCTGCTCACCGACGTGCCGAAGGTGCCGTGGGCGGTGCTGCCGATGATGCTCAACGCGTTCGGCATCGCGCTGGTGTTCCCCATCGTGACGCTCGCCATCCTCGACATGTACCCGCGCCAGCGCGGCTCGGCGTCGTCGTTGCAGGCGTTCACGGGACTGGTGCTGAACGCGGCGATCGCAGGCGTGCTGTCGCCGCTGATCAGCGACCACGCGTTGTGGCTGATCGCGACCGCGATCGCCTTCCTCACCATCGCCTTCGGTTTCTGGCGCTGGGAAGCGCGCGTGTCGCGCATGCGCTCGGGCGTCGAGGCGACGCCGACCGTTCCCGGCGAAACGCTCTGAGTTACGGGCTGGTCGCCACGCGGCGCCGGCGCATCCACGCGTACAGCGGGAAGCCGGCGAGGATCAGCACCGCGCCCCACACCAGCGCCTCGGTGCCGATGCCGAACATCGCGTACAGGCTGTAGGCCAGCGCCAGCGCGGCGAGCGTGCGGCTGACCGCGCCGGTGCCGCGCACCAGCCACGCGGCGCTGCTGACGACGTACGGCAGCAGCGTGGCGGCGGTCGACAGCAGTATCGAGAAGGTGAACACCTGCACCAGCGAGCGGCTGTAGTTGGCCGCGACCAGCGCGCTGGCCAGCACGCTGCTGACGATCACGCCGACCACCGGCGTGCCGCCCTTGTCCAGCCTCGTGAACGACGCCGGGAACAGCCCGTCGCGCGCGGCGGCGAGCGGCAGCTGCGCCGACAGCAGGATCCAGCCGTTGAGCGCGCCGAAGCAGGAAATCGCCATGACGACGGCGAGCGTCACGCCCGCGGCCGGGCCCCAGAGCGAACGCGCGGCATCGGCCATCGGCGCCTGCGACTGCGCGAGCACCTCGCGCGGCAGGAGCCCGAGGACGGCGGTGCAGGCGAGGATCGTCGCCACGCCCGCCAGCAGCGCGCCCAGCACCGTCGCGCGCGGCACGGTGGATTGTGCGTTCTGCGTCGACCCGGCCGGCACCGTCGCCGCTTCCAGTCCGAGCATCGCCCACAGCGTCAGCGCGACGGTGGCGTTGGCCACGTGCGGCAGGCTGTCGCTCGTCGGATTGAACGGCGTGAAGTGCTTCGCATCGACGAACCACATCGCGACCAGCCCGAACAGCAGCAGCGGCAGCAACTTCATCACGGTGGTGACCAGCTGCAGGCCGCCGGCCTCGCGAAGGCCGATGAGGTTCACGCCGCTGCACAGCCACAGCGCCCCGAGCGCGCAGATCGCCGCACGCAGCGGCGTGGCGGTGAGCGCGGGGAAGATCGCACCCATGCTGCCGGCGAAGGCGACCGCAATGGCGGCGGTGGCGCACCAGATCGAGATCCAGTAGCTCCACGCGATGACGAATCCCGGCAGTTCGCCGAATGCATTGCGCGCGAACACGTACGGCCCGCCGGTCTGCGGCCAGCGCATCGCCAGTCGCGCGAAGGTGATGGCCAGCAGCATCGCTCCGGCCAGCGTGATGCCCCAGCCGAGCAGGCTCGCCGCGCCGAACGGTGCGAGCGCCGCGGGCAGCAGGAACGCGCCGGAGCCGATCATGCTGCCGACCACGAGCGCGGTGGCGGACCAGAAGCCGAGAGGGCGGGTTTGGGTCATGTATGAAGTCGTTGTCGAGGTTGCGGACGTTGCAGTGACGAGGGGCGTGTCGCTCTTCAGCCGTCATTCCCGCGAAGGCGGGAATCCGTCCGTGAGCGCATCACGCTCTGCGGAAAACGGAATGGCCCGGAAAGATGGATCCCCGCCTTCGCGGGGATGACAGCAATGAAGCATCGCGGCGGCACGTGTCGTCGCGGCAGAGGGACTCACGCCCCATCCGCCCGATACACCGACCGCAACAGCTCGTGGAAGTGGTGCACCGCGTTCTCGCGCAATGGATTCAGGCGCCCCGGTTCGTACGAGCCCGACGACAGCCCGCGCTGCACGTCCTCGCAGATCGTCAGGTCTTCCAGCTGCACTTCGTCGCTGAAATCGCGATCGGCCTCGCGGCGCTGGTGCGCCTGGTCGCTCTCGTCCATCGAATAGTAGAAATCGAACTCCACGCGGCAACGGTCCACGCCCTTCGGGACCACGCGATTGGTCTGCAACCGGCCGGGCAGGATGTTGAGCATCGTGTTCGGCCACATCCAGTAGTACAGCGCGTCGCCGTCGCCGTAGAGGCCGTCGCCGCTTTCCAGCGGGCTGAACTGGTACGAGTACCACTGCGCGGTTTCGGTGATGTAGCTGCGGTAATCGAGCAGCTTGTTCAACCCCGGATGGATGTGCGGGACGTGGTACCCCTCGAGGTAGTTGTCCACGTAGACCTTCCAGTTGCACGCGACGTCGTAGCTCACGCGGCGATGGTGGCCGTAGCGTTCCAGGTGGCGGTTGGCGCCGAGGCGCGTGTCGATGCCTTCGACGAAGGCGCCGAAATCCGGTGCGCGCGCTTCGTCGACCGCCGCGAACACCATTCCCTGCCACACGCGCACCGCCAGCTGCGGCAGGCGGATGTCGCCGGGCACGAAGTCGGGTGCGCTACCCATTTCCGGCGCCGAACGCAGCACGCCGTCGAGCGTGTAGGTCCAGCCGTGGTAGCGGCAGCGCAGCGATTTCGCGGCGAGGCCGTCGCAGCTGGCGATCGGCCCGGCGCGATGGCGGCAGACGTTGTGGAAGACGCGGATTTCCCCGTCGGCGCCACGCACCGCGATCACCGGCAAGCCGGCGAAGTCGCCAACGACGTGGTCGCCTGCGTCCTTGAGCTGGCACACGTGCGCGAGCAACTGCCATCCGGCGTCGAAGATGGCGCGGCGGTCCAGCGCCGGCATCGCCGCATCCACGTAGTAACGCGGGGGCAGGGCGGTGGCGCGATCGAGCGGCTGCGGTGCGAGGTCGGAGGGGCGGTCGGCGCGGTTCATGCGCGCAGGGTACGACCGCCCCCGCGATTCGGGAAGCGCTGGCGTGCGGCGCCGGTCCTCAGGGCTTCGTCGAAGGCGCGGCGGCCTGCTGCGCCGCAACGCGGCGTTCGACCTCGGCCAGCATCGCGTCCAGCTCGGCGCGGTCGTGCACCTGCCCGCGCTGCACCACGGTGTGGATATTCCGCGTCGCCGCGATGTCGCGCAGCGGGTCGGCGTCGAGCAGCACGACATCGGCCACCTTGCCGGCCTGCAGCGTGCCGTATTCATCCTCGTGGCCGAGGAAGCGGGCGCCATTGATCGTGGCCGCCTGCAACGCCTGCGTCGGCGTGAGGCCGTAATGCACCAGCCAACCCAGCTCCTGGTGCAGGCCGATGCCCGGGTAGTTGTACGAGTTGAGGAAGCCCGCATCGGTGCCGGCGAGGATGGTCATTCCGGCCTTCTGCATCATCGGCAACACGGTGGCGCTGGTTTCGAAGCGTTCGTGGCGCTTGGCGATGGCGGCCGCGTCGTCCTTCGCCGCGCGCTCCACGCGCCAGGTGTAGGTCGCCTGCAGGCCGGGGCCGATGTACTTCAGGTACGGATCGTTCCTGTGATCGTCCTGGTCGAGATAGGTCACAACGCGGCTGCCGTTGATCGTCGGCGTGATCGCCGTGCCGTGGCGCGCGAGACTGCGGTACGCGGCCATCGCGCGCGCGGGATCGAACGTGGCGTTCCATTGCGTCCAGGCGTCGCGGCTGTTGATCTCGCCGCGGGCGATCTTCTGGCCCAGCGATTTCTCGAGCGGTGATCCGGCCTTGTACGCGTAGTCGAAGTGTTCGATCGAATCCAGGCCCGCCGCGCTGACTTCTTCCAGCGTGAGCGGGTAGGGCACGTGCGCGGAGGTTTTCAGGCCGCGACGATCGGCTTCCTCCACCGCGGCCATGAACAGCTCCGGCGAGAGCGTGTTGTCGGTGATCTTGACGAAGTCGACCTTCCACGCCTGCAGCTGGTCGAGGGCCCGGTTGAGTTCATCCGTGTTGCCGATCTCGATGTCGCCCGGCCAGATCGACTTGTAGCCTTCGATCTTCGGGCCCGACGTGAAGATGCGCGGGCCGGCGAGTTCGCCCTTGCTGACCTGGTCGCGCCACTGCAGCACGCTCGGGCTCAGGTCGCCGGCGCAGTCGCGCACCGCGGTGATGCCGTGCGCGAGGTAGAGCGGCAACAGGTTGCGGTTCTCCTCGATCAACGCATCGCCGCCGCCGAAATGCACGTGCATGTCCCACAAACCGGGAATGGCGAACTTGCCCTGCGCGTCGAGGACCTGCGACGCGTCGTACTTCTTCGCCTGCTTCGCATCGGCCACGGCGAGGATGTGTCCATCGCGCACGGCGATGGTGCGGTGCGGCTGGAGTTTTCCGGAGGCGACGTCGACGATGGTCGCGTCGCGGATGAGCAGGTCGACGTGTTCGGCGGCATTGGCGGCCAGCGCGACCGGCAGCGTGGCGGCAATACAGAGGGAAATCAGGCGCTTGTTCATCCCGCCACCATACCTTCGCGGGCGTGGAGTCAGCGATACGCATGCTGGCGAAAGCACCGCGCGAGGTCGCAAAAAAGGAAACGGCCGGCGATGGCCGGCCGTTTCGCGAGGTGAAGCGGGATGGAACTCAGCCCTGCTTCGGCGCTTCCTGCTTTGCAGGCGCCGCCGGCGTCGTCGCCGGAGCGGCCGGAGCCGCCGCCGCGGTCGCTTCCCAGCCGCAGGTCTTGCCTTCGTTCTGCTGCTTCAGCCACGTCTGCAGCGGGGCGAAGTATTCCAGCACCGCCGAGGCGTCCATCTGCTCGCCGCCGGTGAGCTCCTTCAGCGTCTTCTGCCACGGCTGGCTCGCGCCCTTGCTCAGCATCGCCTGGAAGCGCGCACCGGCTTCCTTGTTGCCGTAGAAGCTGCACTCGTACAGCGGGCCCTTGAAGCCCGACGCGTCGCACAGCGCCTTGTAGAACTGGAACTGCAGCACGTGCGAGAAGAAGTAACGCGTGTACGGCGTGT
>Ga0209676_1000300_pt1 | contig 100399 bp, 93 predicted proteins | sample AraplaCvi_mLB_r2_FD_184282 | JGI IMG/M metagenome (GOLD analysis project Ga0209676, IMG submission 184282) | Arabidopsis root microbial communities from North Carolina, USA - plate scrape MF_Cvi_mLB_r2 (SPAdes) (version 2) | ecosystem: Host-associated > Plants > Roots > Endosphere | place: USA...
CTGGGCCGCCCGCTGCTGCTGCGCACCCCGACCGATCTGGTGCCAGCGCGCCTCTCCAAGATCCTCGGCCGCCTGGATCTCGCCAATCTGATCGAAGGCGCCGCCGAAAGTCTGTCGGTCAATGATCTCGGCACCGTCGAGGTGCGGCTGGAGCGGCCCGTGCCGCTCGACGCCTATGGCGAGAACCGCGCGACCGGCGCCTTCCTGCTGATCGACCGAGCAACCAACGAGACGCTCGCTGCCGGCATGGCGATCGCCCCCGAAGGCCAGGCGGAAGTAACCCCAGCGAGCTTCGTGCTGGACCGGCAGCATCGCGCCCGTTTGAAGGGCCAGAGCCCGGCGATCGTCTGGCTGACCGGCCTGTCCGGATCGGGCAAATCGACCCTGGCCGGTCTGGCGGAGGCCGCTATCGCCCTGCGTGGCCAGCATTGCTATGTGCTGGACGGCGATAATGTCCGCAGCGGCCTTAATCGCGACCTCGGTTTTTCGACCGATGACCGGACGGAGAATGTCCGGCGCTTAGGGGAAGTCGCCAAGCTCATGGCCGATGCCGGCCTCATCGTCTTTGTCGCCGCCATCTCCCCGCGCCAAAGCGACCGCGACGATGCCCGCCGTATTGCCGGCGACGTGCCTTTCTTCGAGGTCTTCATCGACACGCCGCTCGATATCTGCGAAGCCCGCGACCCCAAGGGCCTCTATGCCAAGGCCCGCTCCGGCGCCCTGCGCAATTTCACCGGGGTGAGCGCCGGTTACGAGCGCCCCGACGCCGCCGACCTCGTGCTGACCGCCGGGGCCGAGGCGCCGGAGGCTTTGGTCGAAAAGCTGGTCGCGAAACTGGCCGAGGCTGGGGTGGTATAACCCAAAGAACTCGTCATCCCAGGGCTTGACCCTGGGATCTTGCGTAGACGAACCATTTCGAAACGCTTGTAAGGTCGGCCGACGCGGTGTGGCCACAGGAGATCCCATGGTCGGGGCCATGGGATGACGAGATCTATTTGGATGCGCCCCACAGGGCGCGGGGCGCCTGATAACAATCCGTAACAATGAGTTACTGGCGCCGGACGCGTGGGGGGTCTAGAGAACAGCATCTCACTGCTTATGCTCAGATTTCTGCCGAGGTGCCTCATGACCAGCCTGCCCGCCCGTCCCGCCGATCCGATCGCTTTTGTGGATCTGAAGGCGCAGCGACGCCGTCTTGGCAGTGCGGTCGATGAGGCCATTCTGGCGGTCGTCAATCACGGCGGCTATGTCTCGGGTCCCGAGGTTCTGCAGCTCGAAAGCGAACTGGCGCGCTGGTCGGACGCCAAGCACGTCATCTCCTGCGCGTCGGGCGCGGAAGCGCTGATCATCATGATGATGGCCAAGGGCATCAAACCGGGCGATGCGGTCTTTTGCCCCTCCTTCACCTTCGCCGCCACCGTCGCCGCCATCGTGCTTCTGGGCGCAACGCCGGTCTATTGCGAGGTCTCGGCTGATGACTTCAACCTGGAGCCGGAAAGCCTGAAAGCCGCCATCCCCGCCGCCAAGGCCGCCGGCCTCAATCCGGTCGGCGTGATCCCGGTCGATCTTTTTGGGCAGGCCGCCGATTATCCGGCGATCAATGCCATTGCCGCCGAAAACGGCTTGTGGGTTCTGGCCGATGCCGCCCAGAGCTTTGGCGCGCGTCTGGACAACCGCCCGGTCGGTGCGCTGGCGGCTGCCAGCATCACCTCCTTCTTCCCAGCCAAGCCGCTCGGCTGCTATGGCGATGGCGGGGCGATCTTCTGCGATGACGATGAGTTGGCCGCCGTGCTGCGCTCGATCCGCGTGCATGGTCAAAGCCCGACCGACAAGTACGAGCAGCAGCGCGTCGGCGTCACCGGTCGTCTCGATACCATTCAAGCCGCCGTGCTGATCGAGAAGCTGCGGATCTTCGAAAGCGAGATCGAGACCCGCAATGCCGCCGCCGACCGCTATAGCGCCGGTCTGGCCGATCTCGTCACCGTGCCGCGCTTGCATGCTGGCCGCACCTCGGTCTGGGCGCAATATACCATCCAGGTGAAGAACCGCGATGCGGTGCAGGCGTCCCTCAAAGACCTGGGCGTGCCGGCAATGATCTATTATTCCCGCCCGCAGCACACCCAGCCGCCCTATAAACACGGTCTCGTCTCGCCGAGCGGCCTAGCCGTGACCGATCGTCTGGCGCAAGAAGTCCTCTCCTTGCCGATGCACCCTTATCTTACCAGCGACGTGCAGGACTACATCATCGCCGCCACCCGCAAAGCCATCCAGGACAACCGATGAGCGCCGATCTGCGTCTGGCCGTTATCGGCGCCGGTGCCATGGGCGCCAATCATGTCCGCACGCTCGCGGGCCTGGAGGGCGCAACACCGGCCTATATCGTCGATGCCGATCTGACCCGCGCCCAGGCGCTGGCCGAGACCTATGGCGCGAAGGCGCTGGGCGATATCGCTGATCTGCCCCCCGATGTGCAGGGCGTGGTGCTGGCCACCACCTCGGTGACCCATGCAGCCCTCGGGCAAGCGCTGCTCGCCCGCGGCCTGCCGTGCCTCATTGAGAAGCCGCTGGCCGTCACCCGCGCCGAATGTGACCTGCTGATCGCGACGGCCGACAAGGCCGGGGTGCCGGTCGCGGTCGGCCATGTGGAGCGCTTCAATCCCGCGATCCAGAAGGCGGCCGAAGTCCTCAAAGGCCAGAAGGTGCTGATGGCCGAAGCCCGGCGCCTCAACCCCGGATCGGCCCGCATTCTCGATACCGATGTGGTCATCGACCTGATGGTCCATGACCTCGACGCCATCCTCTACCTGACCGGCGCCGATCCCAGCGCGATCTCGGCACGCGGCCTCGCCCGCAACAAGCCGGGTGTCGCCGATCACGCCAGCGCGATCCTCGATTTTGGCGGCGGCGCGATTGCAACCGTTACCGCCAGCCGCATGACCCAGGCGCGGGTGCGCGAACTGCTGATCCAGACCGAAAACGGCCTGCTGACGGTCAATTACCTGACCCAGGAAGTAAAGGCCAACAAGGCACTGCTCGATGGGTCGACAGCCGATGGATCGGACTTGACACTCGATACCGTGCCGGTCGTGCAAGGCCATTCGCTGCCCCATGAACTTGGCAACTTCTGTGCCGCCATCCGCACCGGCAAGCCCGAGGCCGTGGGGGTTTCCCCGCGCGAAGCCTTGCGGGCACTCTCCACCGTGTGGGAGATTCAGCGGCAGTTAGCAGCAAGCTGGGCGTAATCATGACCGAGACGATCACCTATCCCGATTTCGAACGCGTCGATATCCGTGTCGGCACCATTGTCGAGGCGATGGATTTTCCCGAAGCGCGCAAACCCGCCTATCGGCTGATCGTCGATTTCGGGCCGGAGATCGGCCTCAAGAAGACCTCTGCCCAGATCACCGTGCATTACACGCTGGACGGCCTCGTCGGTCAGCAGGTCGCCGGCGTCGTCAATTTCCCGGCCAAGCAAATCGGCAAATGGATGTCCGAAGTGCTGGTCCTCGGCTTCCCGGATGCGGACGGCGCCGTCGTGCTGGTACACCCGTCGGTCAAGGTGCCGAACGGCGGGAAGCTGTTCTAAAGCGGCACCACCCTTGATCCCACGGCCAAAGTCGGGCAAGCACATGCCTCGACTTTTGAAGGATGTGGGACAGATGGCCGAGGGTACGATTGATAAAGCAGGCGCCGCCACCACGCGGGCGACCCTCATTGGGGCGCTGGCGTTGGTGATCTGGCCGGCTCTGGCGCTGTTTGCGACCCTCGCAGGCCCGATCCCGCCGTTCCTGTTGACCGGCCTCGCCTTTGCCGTTTCCGCGATCCTCGGCATGGTCTGGTGGCTCGCCAAGGGCAATGGTCTCGGCAAGCTGCTGAACCGCCCCTTCAAGGATTGGGCGATCGGGATTGGCGGGCTGTTTGGCTATCATCTGCTGTTTTTCATCGCTCTGCAGAATGCCCCACCGGTCGAAGCCAACCTGCTGAACTACCTCTGGCCACTGCTGATCGTGCTGTTTTCGTCCCTGCTGCCGGGCGAGCGCACCCATTGGTATCATCTAGCCGGCGCCTTCCTGGGCCTGGCCGGCACCGCGATGCTGGTCGCGGGACCGGGCCTAGCCCCGAAGCCTGAATATATCCCCGGCTATCTGTCGGCCGTGGCCTGCGCCGTCTGCTGGGGTGGCTATTCGGTCGCCTCGCGCCGCTGGTGCGCGACGGTCCCGACCGAATTCGTGATCGCGCTTTGCGGCGGCACCGCTGCCTTGGCGCTGCTGATGCATCTGGCGTTCGAGCCGAGCTATAGCCTTAACCTGCGTGAAGGTCTGGTGGTGCTGGCCATCGGCCTTGGCCCGCTGGGCGCGGCCTTCTTCTTCTGGGATGTCGGGATCAAGCGCGGCAATATTCGTGCGCTGGGCGCTGCCAGCTATACGACTCCACTGCTCTCCACCCTGCTGCTGATCCTGTTTGGCAAAGGGGAGGCGACCGCCGCCGTAGGACTAGCCGCACTCCTCATCGTGGGCGGGGCTATTTTGGCGACGCGCGAGCTTTGGGCGCGCCGCTAGCTGCCAGCTCTTTCACTTGTAACGCACAGGGAAGATTGCGCTATCATTTGACATGATGCGCGCACAGCTTACCCGATTGCTTATTGCCGGGATCGGTCCGCTTGCCCTGATTCTGGGCATGGCACCGGCTTGGGCGGCTGATGGGCGCACGAGTATCCGCATCTTTGGATCGGATATGACGCCGCCGAAATATTACATCGAAAGCGGTAAGGCGCGCGGCTATGCCTTCGATATTGCGGTCGAAGCCCTGCGGCGCGCCGGCTATATCGGCCTGCCCGAAGCCATGCCCTGGGCCCGCGCTTTGCAAAATTCCCTCAATGGCCAGGGCATCATCGTCGGCTTTTCGCGCACCACCCAGCGCGAGGTCGATTACCTCTATACCAACGAGACGATGTTCATCGATCCGGTGATTCTGGTCTATCGCAAGGGCGATCCGGATTTCGCGGGCGTCGCACCCAGCCTGCCCAAGCAGCGGGTGGCGGTCAGCCGGGGTGCGCGCTATTGCGCCGATTATAATCGCGATATCGCCCAAGCATCGACCGTGATGGAAACCGCCGATGGCGGGCAACGTCTGGCGTTGCTAGCGCGGCAACGGGTCGATATTGCGGTCTTTTCCGGGGGAATTGCTACGGTCGAAACGGCTGCTGCCAAAGCCGGCTTCGATATGCGCGAGTTTGCCATCGCACCCCAGCCGATCTGCCTTGATCCCAATTACATCGGCATTGGCCGCCGCTATCCGATGGCCGAAGAGCTGCGCGACCAGCTCGATATCGCCCTGGCTGCCATGGAGCGCGAAGGCATGATCGACAAAATAAAGGCCCCCTACCTCGATCAGTAGGGGGCCTTGTCTCAGTCTCTTTGCCTCAAGTAGCGCAAAGCGCGATAGGCAAACGAAAGAGCTTAATGCTCCATTGCCTTGACGATGTCCTCAGTGACTTTCTTGGCGTCGCCGAACAGCATCATGGTGTTGTCGCGGAAGAAGAGCTCGTTATCCACGCCCGCATAGCCGGTCGCCATCGAGCGTTTGATGAACAAGACGGTCTTGGCCTTTTCGACGTCGAGGATCGGCATGCCATAGATCTGCGATGCCGGATCGGTCTTGGCGGCCGGGTTGGTGACGTCGTTGGCGCCGATCACATAGGCGACATCGGCAGTGCCGAAATCGCGGTTGATCTCTTCCAGCTCCAGCACCTCGTCGTACGGCACATTGGCTTCGGCCAGCAGCACGTTCATATGGCCCGGCATGCGGCCCGCCACCGGATGGATGGCATAGCGCACCGACACGCCTTCCTTCTTCAGGATATCTGCCATTTCGCGCAGGGCATGCTGCGCCTGGGCCACCGCCATGCCATATCCCGGCACGATGATGACCGAGGAGGCGTTCTTCATGATGAAGGCCGCATCATCAGCCGAGCCGGCCTTGACCGACTTGTCGCCCGAGCTACCGCCGCCGACCGCCGCCGCGCCACCATCGGTGCCGAAGCCGCCGAGGATGACGTTGAAGATCGAGCGGTTCATGCCTTTGCACATGATGTAGGAGAGGATGGCACCCGAGGAGCCGACCAGCGCGCCGGTCACGATCAGCAGATTGTTCTGCAGGGTGAAACCGATGCCCGAGGCCGCCCAACCGGAATAGCTGTTCAGCATCGAGATGACGACCGGCATATCGGCGCCGCCGATAGGCAGGATCAGCAGGAAGCCGAGCAGCAAGGCCAGCACGGTGACCAGCAGGAAGGGCGTCCAGCCAGGGCTGAAGGTGAACCAAATGATGCCGAGGATGATGCCGGCGCCCAGCAGCAGATTGAAGAAATGCTGCCCCGGGAAGACCAGCGGCTTGCCCGAGATCAGGGCTTGCAGCTTGCCGAATGCGATGATCGAGCCGGTGAAGGTGATGGCGCCGATAGCAACACCTAGGCTCATTTCGATGCGGCTTGCGACCTTCAGCACGCCATTGGCATTCAGCAGATGGAAGGAGGCGGGATCAGAGAAGGCGCCGAGCGCGACAAACACCGCCGCCAGACCTACGAGGCTGTGGAAGGCCGCGACCAGCTGCGGCAGGGCCGTCATCTGGATCTTGCGGGCGATGACGGTACCGATGGCGCCGCCGATCACGATACCGGCCAGGATCACCGGATAGCTGACCACATTGGGCATGGCGAGGGTGGTGAGGATCGCGATCCCCATGCCCAGCATGCCGTAGAAGTTACCCTTGCGCGCCGTTTCCGGGCTGGAGAGCCCCCGCAGCGACAAGATGAAGAGAATGGACGCGGCCAGATAGGCGAGCGCCGAAAAATTGGCTGACATGCGGCGCCCCCTACTTCGTCTTTTTCTTGAACATCGACAGCATGCGCTGGGTCACGATGAAGCCGCCGAAGATATTGACCGAAGCCAAGACGATGGCGAGGAACCCCATGATCTGCGCAAGACCGAAGTCGGCCGGACCGGCGGCGATGATCGCACCGACGATAATGACCGACGAAATGGCGTTGGTGACGCCCATCAACGGCGAATGCAGCGCCGGGGTCACTTTCCAGACGACGTAATAGCCAACGAAGCAGGCGAGTGCGAAGACGGTGAGGCCGCCGATCGAGGGATCGACTCCGGCCTCGGCCGCAGCCTGGCTGGCGAGCGTCTGGGCATTGAGGGCCAGGGCCTGGATTTCATCGCCAAGACGATGGGCATTATCGGCCAGCGCTTGGGCGGATTGGCGGAATTCTTCAGGGGACATTGTTTCCTCCTCAGCCCTTGGGCAGCAGATTGGGGTGCACCACGGCACCGCCCTTGGCGACCAGGGATGCTTTGACGATCTCGTCGGCCTCGTCGATCTTCAGGGACTTGCTGTCCTTGTCGATCAGCGGGGTGAGGAACGCCAGGAGATTACGGGCATAAAGCGCGGAGGCATCGGCCGAGACTTTGCTCGGCAGATTGAGCGTGCCGATGATGGTGACACCGTGCTTCTCGATCACTTTGCCGGGCTTGGTCAGCTCGCAATTGCCGCCCTGCTCGGCCGCCAGATCAACGATGATCGAACCGGGGCGCATGCTCTGCACCATGGCCGCCGTCACCAGCGTCGGTGCCTTGCGGCCGGGGATCAGGGCCGTGGTGATGACGATGTCCTGCTTGGCGATATGTTCGGTGACCAGGACCGCTTGCTTGGCCTTATAGCTGTCGGACATTTCCTTGGCATAACCGCCCGAGGTCTGGGCCTGCGCAAATTCCTCGTCCTTCACCGCGATGAATTTGGCGCCGAGGCTGGCGACTTGTTCTTCAGTTGCCGGACGCACGTCGGTGGCGGAGACCACACCGCCGAGGCGCCGCGCGGTCGCGATCGCCTGGAGCCCTGCAACGCCGACACCCATGATGAAGGTCTTGGCCGGGGCCACGGTGCCGGCCGCCGTCATCATCATCGGGAAGACGCGGGCATAGGCGGCAGCGGCCTCGATCACCGCGCGATAACCGGCGAGGTTCGCTTGGCTGGACAGCACATCCATCACCTGCGCACGGGTAATGCGCGGCACGAATTCCATCGCGAAGGCCGTGATGCCGGTCTTGGCCAAGGCGGGGATGTGATCGCCAAAGGGGGCGATCGCGCCGATGATTGTCTGGCCCGGTTTCAGCAAGGCGAGCTCGTCAACCGCGCCTTCGCCGGCGCCCAGCGGGCGCTGAACCTTGAGGATGATCTCCGCGCCCTCAAGGGTCGCGGCGGCATCCTTGGCGATGGTCGCGCCGGCGGCGCTATAGGCATCGTCGGTCACGCTGGCAGAAACACCGGCACCGGTTTCGACGGTGACGTCGGCCCCCAGCGCGATCAGCTTCTTGACGGTTTCCGGCGAGGCCGCGACACGCGCTTCGTTGGGTGCGCGCTCTTTCAACACGGCGATTTTCATTGGGTCTCCCTAAACTTCGGGCACAGCAGAGAACGTGAGCCTTCGGACAGGGCAAAGCTTGCAGCATGGATCTGTCTTTGTGAAGCGTTTAACGGCAGTTTTCTTGCCCGAAACACCGGTTTTCTTGCACAGAATCACGGTCGCCCCGGCGAGATCCACCGTGTCCGGCTACCGCACCTGAATAGCCCGATAGTCAAAACAGAAAAATGCGAGGGAACTGTTACAAGACCCAGTCTGATTAACAATGGTTTGCTATTTTTATCGAGCGTCAGCCAAGGTGATTTACTGCCATCCCGAGAACAGGCGAAATCATTGCCGTTTCTTGCAACTTATAGGGCGCTTTAGACATTGGTGCAGATACAGACTTTCGCGGCCGACACTGAGAGCGGCGGCACCGATGATAATCTCAGTCAGAGCAAGCTGCTGGCCTTTGCCTTTGCCCGCGCCGACCTGCTGATCGAGATCGATGCGGACGCGACGATGATCGCGGTCCATGGCCCCAGCAAATCGCTCCTAGGGGACGAAGCCGCCAGCTACGCCGGCCTGCCCCTACGCAATCTCCTGCGTCCCGGCACCGAAAGCGAATGCGCCGAAATCGCCGTCGCCTGCCGGGGTGGCCGGCGCCTGCCCGAACGCTTGATGACCCTGCATAGCGGCCGTCCGGCCACCTGGGCCGGCTTCTGCACCCCGGACCTGCCCGGCCGCATGTATCTGTCGGTCGCCCTGGTCGAACGCCGGAAACATCCGCGGTAAACATATAAAGCGCCGTCATCCCGTGGCTTGACCACGGGATCCCCTCCGGGAGCTTGTCCAATCCTGCCGAGAGAACGTGGAAACGCGCCCGGAGGAGACCCCGGGATCAAGTCCCGGGGTGACGAAGTTTTTTTTAGACATGCCTCAAGTAGGCCGGCCCGTAGGCGTCCGAACAAAAAGCCAAGCGGGTCACGGGGCGGCGCGCCCCGTGCCTTCCCTCGACAATCGCCAACTACCCCGTCATGCCGGCGAAGAAGTCATTGCCCTTGTCGTCGGTGACGATGAAAGCCGGGAAGTTTTCGACCTCGATCTTCCAGACCGCTTCCATGCCAAGTTCGGGGTATTCATGCACCTCGACCTTCTTGATGCAATCCTGGGCCAGACGTGCGGCCGGGCCGCCGATGGAGCCGAGGTAGAAGCCGCCGTATTTCTTGCAGGCATCCAGCACGGCTTTCGAGCGGTTGCCCTTGGCGAGGCTGACGAAGCTGCCGCCCGCCGCCATGAAGGCATCGATGTAGCTATCCATGCGGCCGGCCGTTGTCGGGCCGAAGGAACCCGACGGCATGCCTTCCGGGGTCTTGGCGGGGCCGGCATAATAGATCACCCGGTCCTTGACGTAATCCGGCAGGCCTTCGCCACGATCGAGGCGTTCCTTGATCTTGGCATGGGCGATATCGCGGGCGACGATCACGGGACCGGTCAGCGACAGGCGGGTCTTGATCGGATATTTCGACAGGATCTCGCGGATTTCCGACATTGGCTTGTTGAGGTCGATCTGCACGACTTCGCCGCCCAGGGTCGCCTCATCGATCTCCGGCAGATATTTTGCCGGATTGGCTTCGAGCTGTTCGAGGAAGATGCCGTCCTTGGTGATCTTGCCGGCGATCTGACGATCGGCCGAGCAGGAGACGCCGAGGCCGATCGGGCAGCTGGCGCCATGGCGCGGCAGGCGGATGACACGGACGTCGTGGCAGAAATATTTGCCGCCGAATTGGGCGCCGATGCCCATCTGACGGGTCAGCTCCAGCACCTGGGCTTCCAGCTCGATATCGCGGAAGGCCTGGCCGTATTTATTGCCTTCGGTCGGCAGATTGTCGAGATAACGCGCCGATGCCAGCTTAGTGGTCTTTAGCGTCATTTCGGCCGAGGTGCCACCGATGACGATCGCCAGATGATAGGGCGGGCAGGCCGAGGTACCGAGCGTGCGGATCTGGGTATCGAGGAACTTCAACAGATTCGTCGGGTTCAGTACCGCGCGGGTCTGCTGATAGAGGAAGGTCTTGTTCGCCGACCCGCCGCCCTTGGCCATGAAGAGGAACTTATAGGCGTCGCCTTCGGTGGCATAGAGGTCGATCTGAGCCGGCAGATTGTCGCCGGTATTGACCTCGTCATACATATTCAGCGGCGCGACTTGGCTATAGCGCAGGTTGGTTTCGGTATAGGTGCGGCGCACCCCGTCCGACAGCGCTTCTTCATCATCGAAACCGGTCCAGACCTTCTGGCCCTTTTTGCCCATGATGATCGCGGTGCCGGTGTCCTGGCACATCGGCAGAATGCCGCCGGCCGCGATATTGGCATTCTTCAAGAGGTCATAGGCGACGTAATGGTCGTTGGGGCTGGCGTCCTTATCGTCGAGGATCTTGCGCAGCTGGGCCAGATGACCCGGACGCAGCAAATGGCTCATATCGCGGAAAGCGGCGGCCGTCAGCAGGCGCAGCGCTTCGGGCTGAACCTTCAGCACTTCCTCGCCATCTATACTAATCGTAGAGACAAAATCACCGGTTAGCTTACGATAAGGTGTAGTGTCCTCGAGATGGGGAATCATCGGATGGAAATCGGACGCGCTCATTAGTCAAAACCCTTCCGTTGCCCGTCTACGCGGGACATTCGTTGTTCTGAAGCATCCTGCGTCCAAAGACGCCAGCTGCTTCAGTTGTTAGGTGCCCTCGCCGGGCGGGTGTTCCACACCCTTGGCCGCAGCCGCAATGGCTGCTTTGAAGTTGCGTTTTAAGATCGTCCGGCCCCGGGGGCAACCCGGAGGCTTACCTGGGGAGGAAAAAGGGCATGGTCGAAACGTATCGTCTTCTGACACGCGGTGATATCGACGGGCTGGCCTCGGCAGCGCTGCTGAGCGAGCTTGGCCTTGTGAATGAAGTCAAATTCATCCACGCCGATGATCTCTTGAGCGGCCGGATCCAGGTCACATCCCGCGACATTTTGACCGATCTTCCCTATATGACCGGCTGCCATCTGGCCTTCGATCATCACGGGGCGGAAATCGAGCGGGCGCCGGTCTGTTCCAACCTAGTGCTGAATTCCGACAGCCCCTCGAGCTCGCGCCTGGTTTTCCAGCATTTCGGCGGACCTTGGGTGTTTCCGGCGCGCCTCGATCCTATGCTGGCGGCGGCCGATCGCGCGGCCCAGGCCGGCTGGACCGCCGCCGATGTACTGGAGCCCAAAGGCTGGGCCCTGCTTGCCTTCCTGCTCGATCCCCGTACCGGGGTGGAGCGGCGCGGCGGTTTCGCCAGTGCGCAGACCATGGAGTTTCTGAACAGCCTGATCGAACCGATGCGTCATGACAGCATCGAATCGATCCTTGCCCGCCCCGATGTTGCCGCGCGGGCCGATATCTATCGCAAAGAAGCCCCGCGCTTCGAAGAACAGATCGGCGCCACCGCCCGCATGGAAGGCGAAGTGGTGATGGTCGATTTCCGCCATGCCGATCACATTCCTGCCGGCAACCGCTTCATCGCCTATGCCCTGTTCCCGGCGGCACGCCTCTCGATCCGGCTGGGTCCGACGCCGGACGGGCGGGTCATGATCGCCTGCGGCCGCTCGATCTTCGATCGCACCGCCACCATCGATATCGGCGCGGCGATGGTGCATTTCGGCGGCACCGGGCATGGGCGATCGGGGTCCTGCATCGTCGCCGCCAATCAGGCCGACAGCATCGTGGAAGACCTGCTACAGCGTTTCCGAGCATAAGTGCGGGGTTCGTAACGTCCCCAGGGCGTGTCTTACTTCGTCGCCGCGCCCCATCCCGCGTGCTAGGCTTTTGACGCGTATTGTCGTGATCAGGGGAGCACGCGCATGGGGGGTCTCGGCTTGCCGAGATTTCTTTGGACGTTGGCACTGGCCCTTATTCTGGGTGCCGGCGTCATTCGACCTGGGTACGCCGCAGCCGAAAAGCTGAGTGTCGCGGCGCTGGTGGATTATCCGCCTTTTTCCGATATCGGACGACCGCAGCTGGGCTTTGCCAACGAGCTTCTGGCAACCGCGATGCGGCGGGCGGGCTACGAGGTCGAGATCGTGATGATCCCGTGGAGCCGGGCGCTCGCCGGGGTTCAAGACGGTACGTATGATATACTTACCTGTGTCTGGAAGACGCCCGAGCGTGAAAAATTCCTGGTGTTCACCGCGCCCTTCGCGGTCAATCGGCTGGTGTTTGCCCAGCGCGCGAACGAGGATTTTGTCTATCAGTCTCTCGCCGACCTCGCCGGGCGCACCATTGGCACCATCCCCGGCTATGCCTATGACGAGGCGTTCCTGAAGGCGACCAGCTTCAAGCGCGAGGAGGCCGCCAATGTCGCGACGAACCTGCGCAAACTATCGGCCGGGCGCCTTGATCTGACGGTCGAGGATGAATTGATCCTGCGCTTCGTCATCAATACCCAGCTGCCCGACCTCAAGATGATGCTGGAGCTGGCGCCGGGGGCGCTTAGCGAAAACCCGCTGCATTTTGGAGTCTCAAAACGCCGCCCCGACGCCGACAAGGTCGCCGGCGCCTTCAATGCAGCCCTCTCCGACATGCGGAGCGACGGCTCCTACGATCACCTGCTCGAAAAACACGGCATGCGCTGATCAGAGCAGAACAGGATAGCCCGCGGCTTCGGCGGATTCTTCCAGAGCCACGACCCGCTTATAGGCTTCGACCGGCAGGACCTCGAATCCCTTGAGGAAGACCGCTTCGCGCAGGACTGCGAGGTCCGGATCGGCCGCGACCTCCATCAACGCCTTGCGCAGAGCATCGACCGTGGCGGGCGGGGTTGCGGCGGCGGTCACCAGCGGCAGGGCGGGCGTCGAGGGGGTTTCGCCGATCACCCGCACCTTGGCGGCCTTTTCCGGGCGATAGCGCTGCATCATCGCAAAGGTCACGCAATCGAGTGTGGCGACGTCGGCTTCGCCCGCGCCGACCATTTCCATGCTGCGGGCATGGCCACCGCTCTCGATGACCGAGCCAAAGAAGGGCTTGCCGCCGGCGAGCGGCGCGACCGAGGCGCGCAGCAGGTTCATGCCGGTATTGCTCCCGCGCTCGTTGATCACCGCGGTCTTACCCTGGAGATCGGCCAGGGACTTCACCGACGAGCCGGCGGCCACCACGATCACGCTGCAATGCCAAGCCTCGACACAGCCGGGCGCGGTGTAATGCGGAGTTGCGACCAACTGCACGGCATCGCCGAGATAGCGGGTCAGCGGATAGCCGCAGGTCTGCCCCAGCAGAAGGTCGGGCGAACGCCAGAACCCCATCAGATCGGCCGGCCGGATCAGATTGTCCGGCGCCTTGATCCCGGCCGCTTTCAGCCGATCGGCAATCGCATGCCACAGACCGTCGGTTAGCAGGCGGACTTCGGGAAAATCATACATCGGAAGGCCGGCAATCGGGCTCATGGCAAGGCTCTATCGAATGTGGGAACGCAGACGTTCGAGATAGGAGGGAATTTCTGTCGGCTGAACCACGGCGGCGCGGATCAGGCTGTCGAAATGCTGCGCCAGAGTGCGGATGTGATCGGTGGAATGGAAGACAAAATACATCTGACCGACATAAATGACCGCCCGCTGCGGCCCGAAGATCGTGACTGGCACCGAATAGACCTGCCGCACATCGAACAGGAACCAGCGGAAGGACGGATAGAGCTCGTTGCAGAGATCGATGATGTGATCCAGCTGCTCGCGCCGATCCTTGGGGGAGACCTCCGCCCAGCCGTTTTCGCCGCGCGCAAAACTTTCGATCGATTGCAGGGAGGTGCAGACCTCCATGTCGGTTTCGGGCTGACGCAGATAGGCGAGGCGCGCCTGGGTCGTCTCGATGCGTTGTTTGGGCGAGCGGGCGAAATAGTCCGAATATTCGGCATTGATCACCGCCTCGGTCTTCAGCACGTCCGGAAAAGACGTCGGCACATGGCGGATCTTGTAGCCCGCCGCCTCGGCATGCCAGCGCAGCAGCCGTTCATCCAGCGGAGACGGCGCATCGCGCTCCACCTGAAAGGTTTCCGGCACCACGTCGGCGCCCAGCCCATCCTTCTGGGTCAGACCAAAGAGCCAATCGAGCGAGACCTGGGCGTAATGGGCGACACCGATGATCGAATCGATGCGCGGCAGCCGTTCGTTGGTCGGCGATAAGAGCTGCGACAGTGTCGAGCGATCGATCCCCACGGCCTCGGCAAAGGCCGTCTGGCTGAGGGTCGAGCGCTTGATCACCTCGATCATGCGTTCGCGGAAAATCCTGACCGTATCGTGCCGCTCGCCGCCGCGCATAATGTCGATATCTCACATCGATTGATGACATATCGCAACAATACCTGATTTTCATCTTCATCAGCAACCAACTGTGCGCAGATACTTTGGTTTGTGCGCATTCCCGCGTTGTCACAAATCTGTCCCTCGTTGTCTCCTGGAGTCCTCGACACCAGGGGGACCAGATGGCAGAGCGGCGACACAAGGGGATCATGCGGCGGTTTGAGCTTCCGACCTGGGTGCTGATCGTTGCGATCTATGGCGGTTGGGGTCTTTTGACCTATTTCTGGACCGCCCTGCCCTGGCCGCTGCTGCTGATCGCCGGTGCCTGGCTGATCGCATGGCATATGTCGCTGCAACATGAAGTGCTGCACGGCCATCCGACCAAACGCCAAGCCCTCAATGACGCCATCGGCTTCCCGCCCTTGAGCTTCTGGCTGCCCTATCGGATCTATCGCGACAGCCATTTGGCCCATCACAACGACACGCGCCTGACCGATCCGCTCGACGATCCGGAAAGCCACTATCTGACGGCCGAGGCCTATGCTCGCTTAGGAGCTGCCGGACGGTTGCTGCGCGATGTCTATAATACCTTTCCCGGCCGGGTGCTGATCGGCCCAGCCTGGAATATTGGGCGGTTCCTGATCGCCGAAGGGCGTCTCGTTGCCTCCGGCTGGACCGGCCGGCGCGGGATCTGGCTGCGGCATATGATCGGCGTCATCGCGATCGGCGCCTGGCTGGTTCTGATCTGCGAAATCCCGCTGTGGCAATATCTGCTGCTGGCCGTTTATCCCGGCTATGGCTTGGCGATGGTACGGGCCTTTGCCGAACATCGCGCCGAAGAAGAGCCCGAGCATCGCACCGCGATCGTGGAGAACACCCCGATCTTCGGCCTGCTCTTCCTGCACAATAACCTGCATGTCGTGCATCACGACCGGCCGTGCCTGCCCTGGTATGCGATCCCGGCGGAATATCGCGCCAACCGCACGGACGTGCTGACCCAGAATCGCGGTCTGCTCTATAATGGCTACTTCGATGTCGCCCGGCGCTATTTCTTCGCCCGGCATCATCACCCGCTGCATCCGGCCTATAATCCCCTGCCGGAGAGCGGCCTGCCCACGACCGAAGCCGTAAGGACCAGTCCATGACCACCGCTGCCGCCGTCGTCCTTGATGGCGAGACCTTGAGCCTTCCGACCCTTGAGCGTATCGCTGCCGGCGGCATCGCCGTCTCCCTCTCGCCCGCCGCCCATGCCCGCATCCAGGCCGGCCGCGCCGTGGTCGAAGACATGGTCGCCCGCAAGGTTCCGGCCTATGGCATCACCACCGGTTTCGGGTCCCAGAAGGACTATGCGCTGGCCGAACATGAACTGATCGAATTCAACCGCCGGGTCATCGTCGGCCATTCGACCTTCGCCCCCGGCGAGGCGGCGAGCATCGAGGCCGTCCGTACTGCCCTGGCGATCCAGCTCAATCTCTATGCCACCGGCCGCTCTGGCGTCCGGCCCGAGCTCGTCGAAGTATTGCTACTGCGCCTGAATGCCGGGCTGGTGCCGTCGGTCGTGACCGGCAGTTCGGTCGGTGCGTCGGACATTGTTTCCCTATCGCAGATGGCCTTGCCGCTGCTGGGCCTCAATGGACCGGGGGAGAATAGCGACGGTCCGATTGTTCCGGGCGGCCTTGCCGCCAAGGAAGCCATGTCGCTGATGAACAGCAACACGCTGACCCTGGCCGAAGCCGCCGTTGCCCTGATCGAGGCCCGCCGGCTGCTGACAGCCTTCGATAAGGGCGCCGCCCTCTCCCTCGAGGGCTTGCGGGGCAATCCCTATGCCTGGGGCGAGGCCGTCGACCGTGCCCATCCGCAGGCGGGCCAACAGACCGCAGGCAAGCATCTGCGCTGCCTTCTCGCAGGCAGCCGCCTCTGGACTGCCGGGGAATCGCGCTTCCTGCAAGATCCCTTGAGCTTCCGCTGCGTGCCGCAGATCCATGGCGCCGCCTATGCGACCTTGACCTGGGCCGAAGGGATCCTCGAAACCGAACTCAATGCCTCGGTCGATAATCCGACCGTCGATATCGCGGCCGGCGTCACGGTATCCCACGGCAATATGGAAAGCACCTTGCTGGCCGTGGCGCTCGATGCTCTGCGCCTCGCGCTCGCCAAGCTCTGCCAGGCCAGCGGCGAGCGGATCCATAAGCTGCAATGGCCGGGTTTCAGCGGCCTTCCGACCGGGCTTGCCGCGACCCCTGGCGCCATCGGCGGAGTGCAGTTCCTGAACCTCGGCCATATCGCGGCCGCCAAGGTCGCCAATGTTACCCATCACGCCGCGCCGGCCAGCATCCTCTATCATGGCCAGATCTGCGATGGCGTCGAAGACGTCGGCGGGCTTGCCCCGCAGGCTGTCCATGCCACCCGCCGCTTGATCGAGGATGCCTGGGTGATCGCGACGCTCGAAACCGCCATCGCCGCCTGGGCCATCGATCTGCGCGGATTGGCAACCGACGTGCTGGGAGAAGGCCTGCGCGAGACGCAGGACGCGCTGCGTCCGATGCTGCCCATCGGACAGGAAGGCATGGCGCCTTTTGATCTGCGGCCGATGGTCGCGTTCCTGCAAAACCGGGCCTAGCGCCCGGTTTTCTCTGCGGATTACGGCTAGGCACAAGCTTCTATTATGGTTAATAGTCGCTTAGCGGCGTGGCGAGCCTACCCAGGACATCTCGCGACGGCAGGACTGCCGACCCCATCATCGCAGAGAGATCCATGCAAGACGCCGACCTCTATTATGTGCGCGAAATCATCCACGCCATCGACGCCTACCACAGCAAGACGAAAACAGATATCGAAGGCTGGTTGAACAACCGGATGGAAGATCCGGGGTTTCAGGGGGTCGCGAAATCTTATCTGTCGCTGCTCTACCGCGAGATCGGGCTGCGTGCCGGCAAGAACATCTTCGATATCGTGGATGGCGGGTATTATAAGGTTCCGCACAATTGCCAGATCACCAATTATCCCGCGATCTGCGAGCAGCTGTTCGGCTGCAAGAATAATGGCATCTTTTTCGAGACTGGCGCCTTTGACGGCGAAAGCTTCAGCAACACCTCGTTCCTCGCCGATATCGGCTGGCGCGGCGTCTATCTGGAGCCGATTCAGGAATTCTACGATCTCTGCCGCCTGCGCCACCGGGTGAACCCCAATGTCACCGTGCTGCAGGGCGCGGCGGGGGCCGACTTCGGGTCCCTCGAGATCCATCTTGCCCTCATGGCCTCGACCGCCAATTCCGAGATGTTCGCCGAAGTTTCAAAGCTGGACTTCGCCAAGGAATTTGCCAGCCCGACGAGGCGGCACGCCTGGTCCTTCCCGCTGAACTTCGTCTTCGAACAGGCCAAACTGCCCGAACAATTCGACCTGCTGGTTCTCGATATTGAAGGCTTCGAATATCAGGCCTTGCAGGGTTTAGATTTCAACCGCTGGAAGCCGGATGTCGTGATCATCGAATTGCATGATCAGCACAGCGATCTCGCCAGCAATCCGACCCTGCTGGAAAACGCCCGTAACTGCCGGACGATCATCGAGGCGCATTACGAGGAATTCCTGGTGGATAACGAGAATAGCATCTACGTCCGCCGCTAGGACGGGCAGAGAGCAGCCTATTCTTGGGTCGTAATCTCCCGTCGTCTTCGACATAGTTGCGTGGAACGACGACCTTGGGGACGATGATGGCGCAGACCGGCTCGAACAGTACCGATCTCTTCTTGCAGGAGGTGATCCACCTCATCGGTATTTCGAAAGGCGGCCTGCGCAATATCGCGGAATTCTGGCTGACCGAGGCGCTGGCCAAATTCCCCGAAGGGTTGGAAAAACAGCCGGCCCTGACCCTGCTGGCTCGCGAGCTTGGGCTGTGGGACACCAAAAACCTGCAAGCGACCATCGGCAATGGTTTCTATCGCCCGCCCGAAAGCTGCCAGATCCCGCCGCTCGCCCAGCTGTATGAAAAGCATTTCGGCCAGAAGACCGACGGCATCTTCTTCGAGACCGGCGCCTTTGACGGCGAAACCTTCAGCAACACCTCGTTCCTAGCCGATCTGGGCTGGCGCGGTGTCTATCTGGAGCCGATCCGGGAATATTTCGACCTCTGCCGCATCCGCCACCAGGTCAACCCAAACGTGACCGTCCTGCAAGGGGCGGCGGCGTCGGACTTCGGGCAGATCACCCTCGATATGGCTGCGATGTCGACCACGGCGGTGCCGGAGTTCCTGGCCGAAGCGCGCGACATGGAATATGTCCGCGACTATGTCTCGGGCGAGAAGCAGCAATCCTGGAGCTTCCCGCTGAACTTCGTGCTGGCCCAGCAGAAGTTCCCGCAACAGTTCGATCTGATGGTGCTGGACGTCGAGGGTTTCGAATATGACGCCCTGCGCGGCCTCGACCTCGATCATTGGCAGCCTAAGATGATCATCATCGAGCTGTGCGACCGCCATCCCGAGTTTTCCAAGAACCCGGTGCTGTTGGAAACCGCCGTGCGCTGCCGCGAGATCCTGTCGAAGCATTACGTCGAAGATTACTACGACGAATCGAACACCGCTTACGTGCGGCGCTAATGTCCGACCCCGTATTTGAGATTTACAGCCTTGATTTGGTCCGCCAAATCACGGGGATCGTGATGCTGCGCAACGGCGGCGATCACGATGTCGCGCGGCGTTGGCTCGACCAACTGCTGACCAAAACCCCCGAGGCCTTGACCGCGGTCCCTGCCGTTCGCACGTTGGCGCGCGAGTTCGGCTGGGACATCGATTATCCGGTCTTGGCAGGATCCGAAGGCCGCTATTACAAGCCGCCCTACAATTGCCAGATCCCCAATCTGTCCATCATCTATGAGCATCTTTTTGGCCAGAAGGCGGATGGCACATTCCTCGAAACCGGCGCCTATGATGGCGAGAGTTTCAGTAACACCTCGTTTTTGGCCGATCTTGGCTGGCGCGGCATCTATCTGGAACCGGTCCGCGAGTTCTTCGACCTAAGCCGGTATCGGCATCGAAACAACCCCAATGTCACGGTTCTGCAAGGGGCCGCGGGCAGCGATTTCGGGCAGATCACCTTGGACCTTGCGATGATGTCCTCCACCTCATCGCCTGAACTGCTGTCTGAAATCCGCGAGATGGATTACGCGAAAGCCCTGATCGCCGATGAACGCCAATCAAGTTGGCGTTTCCCCCTGAATTTTGTGCTGGAACAGCAGAAATTCCCGCAGACTTTCGATCTGCTGGTTCTGGATGTCGAAGGCAGCGAATTCGACGCGCTGTTGGGACTGGATCTGACGTATTGGCAACCCAGCGTCATCATCATCGAACTTCTGGATCGTCATCCCGATTTCGCAAAGAACCCTGCTCTTTACGAGGTTGGCGTCAAATGCCGTAAGCATCTTTCGGCGCAGTACACCGAAATCTATACAGACAAAAGCAATACGATCTACGTCAGAAGCTGAGGCGTCAGGATCACCGCTGCGATCTTGCCCTCGGTCACCCGCCACAGACCCGGACGGCCGCGCGCCTGCAACGTGTCGCCTGCCGCCAGCGGATAGACATGATCGGCCGGCCCCTGGATGGCGGCCGAGGCCAGAGCGACGAACAGCACGTCGCTGCCCTTCGGCCCTTCGATCGTCTCGTCGAGATTGAGGACCCGCATCTCGTGGCGCACTAGGCGACGGTCGCAGATGATATTGAGATCTTCGACCGGCCCGCCAAGCGGACGGCCGAGAGTTGCGACATCACCCGGAAAGGCCAGGGCTTCATGGCGCTGCAGGACATGGGGCACACCCGCGACCATTAGCTCCAGCCCGTCGCCCGACAGGACCAGCAGCGTGCGGTCGGCATGGGGAAATTCGGAGAAGGGCCCCGGTTCCGACACCGTCGCTTGGCTCAGGCGCCAGCCATAGCCCAGAGCCCCGCGTTCATCCGGCGCCAGCGCGATCTCGCGGGTCACGCCGCCGCCGTTGCGCCAGGGCACCAGCTTATGTTCATCCCGGCGGATCACACGAATATCAGCGGACGGGGCGCTCATGCGGAGTATCCTTTTGAAGAAGATCGTCGTGTTGGGTGTAAAGACATGCCTAATCGTATAGGATGCGTGTGACGATATCACCTTAGCAGAGGGAAACCGGCGTGCAGGCATCCGAACGGACCAAGCCGCTTACTCTGGCGGAAGGATCCTCGCCGATCTACAAGCGGCTGAAGGACGTCATCCAGGAAAATATCCGCAGCGGACGCTGGGTCGCCGACGAGCAGATCCCGTCGGAAAACACCCTGGTGCGCGACCTTGGCATCAGCCGGATGACCATCCACCGGGCCTTACGTGAATTGACCCAGGAAGGGCTGCTGGTCCGCGTCCATGGGGTCGGCACCTTTGTCGCCGGGGCCAAGCGGCAAGCGCCGATGATGGAAGTCCGCTCGATTTCCGAGGAAATCGCCGAGCGCGGCCATCGCCATAGCTGCGAAGTGATCCTGCATACCGAAGAGACGGCGACCGACGAGACCGTACTGCATTTCGGCGAGTCTCTGACGACCGTCTTCCACACCATTCTCGCCCATAGCGAAAACGGCGTGCCGGTGCAGATCGAGGATCGTTACGTCAATCCGAAGATCCTCCCGAACTACCTCGAGATCAATTTCAACCGCGAGACGCCGCATCATTATCTGATGCGCCAGGCCCCGCTGTCCGAAGGCGAACACATCATCGAGGCGGTGCTGGCGAATGCCACCGAACGTAAGCTCCTCGATATCGAGCGGGGCGAACCGTGCCTGCGCGTCAACCGCCGCACCTGGTCTAACGGCAAGGTCGTCAGCACGGCCCGCCTGCTCTACCCAGGGTCGCGCTATCAAATGGGAGGGCGGTTCCTGCAAGGCGGAGTCTGATATTCCCGTGTCTTCAATGGAGATATCAGAGCAATATTATTACACAAATCCCCGTGGGGATTTATCGACGTTGCGTAGCTTGTCTAAGCATGTATAGTTGGATCTACAAGAGGCCGGCGTAAGCGGCCCAGGAGGATCGGGAGCGGTTCGATGCGCTGGGGAGCGCTGGATCGATCCCGAAGGGAATCAGGCGTCTATCGGCTTTAACATCGGCCCAATGGGCCGAATGGGGGATTTCCAATGGCATTTCCGGTTACCCGTCGTGCGTTCCTGAAGACCAGCGGCCTGTTGGCTGGCGCTGCTGCCCTGCCGTTTGGGGCGATGAACCCGGCCTTCGCCGCCCGTGAACGCATCACCCTGCGCATCGCGCGCGATTTTCAGAGCCTCGATCCGGCCAATCGCGTCAGCTACATCGAAGAAGGCATCATCCGCGCCTGCACGCAGAAGCTGATCGCCTTCAAGAAAGGCCAGTTCGAGTGGGAGCTCGACGCCGCCAAATCGATCGAAAAGGTCTCGCAGACCGAAATCAGCTTCGAGCTGAAGCCCGGCCAGATGTTTACCGGCGGCTATGGCGAAATGACTGCCGAGGACGTGAAGTTCTCGTTCGAGCGTTTCGCAACCGCCGGCCCGAACGGCACCAAGTCGGAATATGCCTCTGATTGGGCCGCCCTCGATAAGGTCGAAGTCACCGGCAAATATACCGGCAAGATCCTGCTGACCAAGCCGGCGCCGTCGCTGTGGCTGACCACCCTGCCGGACGGTTCGGGCACCATCATTTCCAAGAAGGCCTTCACCGAGCTGGGCGACAAGGTGAAGACCACCCTGATCGGCTCCGGCCCCTATCAGATCGCCGAGTGGGTCCCGAACCAGAAGATCGTTCTGCGCGCCAACCCGGATTACAAGGGCCCGAAGCCGAGCTTCAACGAAGTCGTGCTGCGCCCGATCGCCGATCCGAAGACCGCTGAACTGGCCTTCCGCGCCAACGAGCTGGACTTCACGGTCATCGAACCGGCCAGTGCCAAGGAATTCGAAAAGATCGCCGGCACCAAGGTGATCAACCTCGATTCGATCAACTTCGTCTGGATCGGCATGAATGTCGAAAAGGCGCCGCTGAACGATATCAAGGTGCGCGAAGCCATCCGCAAGGCCATCGATGTCGATGAAGTCGTGCTGGCTGCCTTCAATGGCGCGGTCAAGCCGGCTCGCTCGATCATCGCACCGGGTCTTCTGGGTTACTGGAAAGACGCGCCGGTCTATAAGCGCGACGTTGCCGGTGCCAAGAAGCTGCTGGCCGAAGCCGGCGTGAAGCCGGGCACCAAGCTGAAGCTGACCCTGCTGAACCGCCCGGCCTATCAGACTGCCGGCGTGGTCATTCAGGCGATGCTGCAGGAAGTCGGCATCGATCTGACGCTCGAAGTTCTCGACGGCGGCGCCTTCTGGTCCGTCGGCAAGGGCGAAGCTGGCAAGAACCTCGAACTCTCGCTCCAGCGTTTCGGTGGCAAGGCCGATCCGGCGTTCCACACCCAGTGGTTCGTCAAGGAACAGATCGGCGTGTGGAACTGGCAGCGTTGGGACAGCCCCGAGTTCGACAAGATCTATAACGAAGCAGCCTCCGCTTCGGCCGTTGCCCGCCGCAACGAGCTCTATATCGAACTGCAGAAGGTGATGGACAAGTCGGCAGCCTTTATCTGGCTGACCCACGAAGCCAACGTCTTCGCCACCAAGCAGTGGCTGGATCCGGCCATCCTGCCGAACGGCGACGATCTGCAATATTCGCTGTTCAAAGAAGTCTGATCCAAAGACGGTCAAGCCAGCCCCTAGGGGCTGGCCCAGACACCGCATGAACGGCCGGGGCGCGCAATCTTCCCGGCGGTTCGATCAGGAGGGTTCATGTCCGCTTTTCCCCCGGTGCTTCGGCAATTCGCCGCGCGCCTGGGTGGCGCCGCTTTGGTCGTGGCTGCCGCCATCGTTCTGCTGTTTGCCCTGACTTTGCTGGTTCCCGGCAATCCTGCCGAGGTGCTGCTGGGTCCGCGCGCCTCGCCGGAAACGATCGCCGCCTTCGCCCAGCGCCTGGGCCTTGATCTGCCTCTGCACGAACGCCTGCTTAAATTCTTCGGCCAGGTCCTGCGCGGCGACCTCGGCACCGACATCATCAGCGGCCGGCCGATCCTGGGCATGGTGCTGGATGTCCTGCCCTATACCGTGGTGCTGACGTTCAGTTCGATCGGTCTGGCCGTCTTGGTCGGGCTGCCGCTCGGCTGTTATGCAGCGACCCACCCGGGAAGCCTTGGCGATAAGATCGGCGCCGTGGTCAGCGTCAGCTTCATCGCGATGCCGAATTTCGTGATCGCGATCTATCTCTTGCTGATCTTCTCGATCTGGCTCGATTGGCTGCCCGTGCTCGGCATCGGCAATGATACCGGCATCGGGGATCAGATCCTGCGCCTCATTCTGCCGACGGTCTCACTGGCCCTGACCTGGGTCGGCTATATCGCCCGCCTCGTGCGCTCCTCGCTACTCGAAGTGATGGGCGAGAGCTACATCCGCACCGCCCGTGCCTATGGCCAGCCCGAAGGCCGCGTGATCTATAAATACGCCCTGAAGAATGCCGCGATCCCAACCGTCGCGATCCTCGGCCTTGGTATCGGGCGCCTACTCGGCGGCGCGATCTTCGCCGAGATCATCTTCGCCCGCCCCGGCCTCGGCACCCTCGTTTATGACGCGATCCAGAGCCGCAATTATCCTATCGTCCAGGCCGGCGTGCTGGTCGTCGTCGCGCTCTTCGTCGTAACGAATATCCTGGTCGATATGTCCTACGCCTGGATCGACCCGCGCATGCGCGGCGCATCCAAGAAAGCCGGAGGGGCCGCCTGATGCGCGAGATCCTCCTCAGCGTCTGGCGTCACCCAACCGGCCGGATCGGCTTGGTCCTGGTGGTGCTGATCCTGGTCATGGGCATCGCCCCACAACTGCTGGCGCCCTATGCCCCCAATAAACTCTCGGTGATGGAGCGGTTTGCGAGCCCGAGCTGGACCCACATCATGGGCACCGACCAGCTGGGTCGTGATCTCTTCTCGCGCCTGCTCTATGGCACCCAGATCGCGCTGGTCGTCGCGCTCTCGACCATCGGCATCGCGCTCTGCATCGGGACCCTGCTGGGGGTCGCAGCCGCCTATGCGCCGGGCTGGGTTTCCAAGATCATCCTGACCGCCTTCGACATCATCAATTCTTTCCCAAGCCTCATTTTCGCGCTCGCCATCGTCGCGCTGCTGGGGCCGGGGCTGGAGAAGGTGGTGCTGATCGTTTCCATCACGCTCATCCCGCATTTCGGCCGCGTTGCACGGGCCCAGACTTTGGCCTTGAAGAATGCGCCGTTCCTGGAAGCCGAACGTGTCCTGGGCGCCGGCAAGATGCGTATCCTCTTCCATCACATCATCCCCAATATCATGGGGCCGCTGGTGGTTCTGGCCAGCATGGATATCCCGGTCGTCATCACCATCGAAGCCGGCCTGTCGTTCCTGGGGGTCGGGGTTCCGCCGCCCGCCGCTAGCTGGGGCACCTTGCTCAATGATGGTTACGTGAATCTCAGCCAATCGGCTTGGCCCGTGGTGTTCGCCGGCCTGTTCCTGACGATTGCAACTTTGGCCTTCACGCTCTTTGGCGAAGCCCTGCGCGACGCCATCGACCCCAAACTCAAGAGCCGCCAATGACCAGCGAACAACCCTTGCTGTCGATCCGGTCGCTTGATGTGGATTTCCACACCAAGGGCGGCATTGCCCAGGTTCTGCGCGGCGTCGATCTAGATATTCCCCGCGGCAGCATCGTCGGTGTGGTCGGCGAAAGTGGCAGCGGCAAATCCACCCTGGCCTCGGCCATCATGCGCCTGCTGCCGAGCAACCTGGCTGGCCTGCGCGGCGAGATCCGCCTGGGCGATACCGACCTTTTGAAGCTCACCGATACCCAGATGCGACAGGTACGCGGGCGGCGGATCGCGATGATCTTCCAGGACCCGATGACCGCCCTCAATCCGGTCTTCACCATCGGCACGCAACTCGCCGATGCCCAGCGCGGCCGCTGGCCCAAGGCGTCGAAGAAAGAACTGCTGGAACGCGCGGTCGATATGATGGCCAAGGTCGGCATCCCCGCCCCGGCCCACCGGCTGGCGCAATATCCGCACGAATTTTCCGGCGGCATGCGTCAGCGCATCATGATTGCCATGGCACTGCTGACCGAACCCGAACTGCTGATCGCCGACGAGCCGACCACCGCGCTGGACGTCACCATCGAAGCGCAGATCGTGAAACTGTTCGAGGATGTGCGCGAGATTTTCGATGGCTCGATGCTGTTCATCTCGCATTCCCTCGCCGTCGTCTCCTCGCTCTGCGATAGCGTCGCTGTGATGTATGCGGGGCGCCCGGCGGAAGTCGCGCCCAGCATCCGCCTCTTCGAACATCCGGTTCATCCCTATACTCAGGCGCTCTTGGCTTGCGAGGTTGGATCGGAAGCCGAACGCCACGCCCCATTGCGCTCGATCCCCGGCCAAGTGCCCAGCGTGATCAATGTCCCCGATGCCTGCATCTATGCCGATCGCTGCGACCGGGTGATCGATATCTGCCGCCAGGGCGTGCCGGCCTTCCGCGAGATCGAGGACCGCCACCGCGCGGCCTGTGTGCGGGCATGAGCGCGCTCATTGAAATCCGCGACCTTGATGTCACCTTCGGCGCCGTCCGTGCGGTCGAAGGGGTCAGTTTCGATGTCCGCGCCGGCACCACGCTCGGCCTTGTTGGCGAAAGCGGATCGGGCAAGACCACCATCAGCAAGGTGATCCTGGGCCTGCAACCGCTCAGCGCCGGGACCGTGCGCTACGACGGCAAGGATGTGACGCGCCTCAATAGTGCCGACCGCGCCTGGTTCCGCCGCCAGACGCAGATGATCTTCCAGGATCCCGCCTCCTCCCTCTCGCCGCGGATGACGATCCGCAAGGCGCTGGAAGAGCCGCTGAAGATCCATGGTTTCAAGGTGAAGGATCATTGGGGCAGGGTCGCCGACCTGATGAGCGCCATCGGTCTGCGTGCCGATCATCTCGAAAAATACCCCCATCAGCTTTCGGGCGGTCAGGCCCGGCGTGTCGGCATCGCCCGCGCCCTGATCCTGTCACCGCGCCTCGTGGTGGCGGACGAGCCGACCGCCGGTCTCGATGTGTCGATCCAGGGCGATCTCCTCAATCTGATGGACGAGTTGCAGACCCGGCTGGAGCTGACCTATCTGATGGTCAGCCATAATCTCAATGTCGTGCGGACCGTGACCGACGATGTTGCCGTGCTCTACCTCGGGCGCCTCGTCGAAACCGGATCGACCAAAACGATCTTCACGGCGCCGGCCCATCCCTATACGCGGGCGCTGCTGGCCTCGAACCCCGAGATCGACCCCCATCGCCGCCGCACGCACGAGGTGCTGGAAGGCGATGTGCCTAGCCCCTACAACCGGCCGTCCGGCTGCCAGTTCCGCACCCGCTGCCCGCTGGCCCAGGAGCGCTGCGCCGCCGAAAGCCCGGCCCTGCGCACTTTGACGGACGGCAGGACGGTTGCCTGCCATTTCCCGCTGGCATGAGTATTCTGCTGGAGGGGCCAGAGAGCCTGACACCGGATGCCTATGAGGCGATCGTCTATGGCGGAGAAGCGGTCGAGATTTCCGAAGAGGCGCTGGCCCGGGTGTCCCGGCACCGGGTGCGTTTCATGGCGCATCTGGCGACCGGGGTCGTCTGTTATGGCGTCAATACCGGGCTCGGCGCGCTCTCCAAGACCGATCTGTCGCCAGACGACATCGCCGCCCTGCCGCGTCAGATCCTGCTGGGCCGCGCCGTCGCCTTTGGCCCGCCGATGCCGGCCGAGGTTGCGCGCGGCGCCCTGTTGATCAAGCTCGGCCAGTTCCTGTCCGGTGCCACCGCCGTCACCCCGGCCCTGTGCGAGCGTTTAGCCCAGGCGCTGAACGATGGCATGGCCCCCTATATCCCGACCGACGGCCATGGCATGGCGGGCGAGATCATCCCGCTGACCCATCTGGCGCAGACGCTGCTCGGCGAAGGCCGCATGGCCGATGGCACCCCGGCGATGGAATGGCTGAAGGCCAAGGGCCGCGCGCCCTATGACCCGAAGCCCAAGGAAGGCATCGCGCTGATCAACGGCATTGCCGTCGCGCCGGCCGTCGCCTTCCATCACCTGCGCAATCTGCGGCGCCTGGAAGCTTCGGCAATCCGGGTGGCAGCCGCCAGCATCGAAGGGCTTGCCGCCCCGCTCGAGGCCTACGATCCCGGCGTTGCGATGTTGCGGCCCGAACCCGGCCTTGCCGAAACTGCCGGCGCCATCCGCGCGGCGCTCACCGGATCCATCGTCACCCGCCAGAAGCGCCAGGCGCCGGTGTCCTTCCGCGTCATTCCGCAGATCCATGGCGCCTTCAATGCCGCGCTCGAAACGCTGGAAGCCGCGATCCAAACTGAGATGCAGGCAATCGGCGATAATCCCGCTTTCGTGATGGGCACGACCCCGACCGAAGACCGGTTGCTCCATTGCGGTAATTTCCATGGCGCGGCCCTGACGGCCGCCATCGAGGCGACGAGCCTGGCGCTGGCGCAGCTCGGCCTACTGTCGGAGCGCCGCCTGCAACGGTTGCTCGATGCCAAATATACCGGCCTCTCGCCCCAGCTGGCTTTGAAACCGGGCTTGGACGCGGGCCTGGTCGCCGTCCATAAGGCCGCCCTTGCCTTTGCCGCGCAGGTGAAGGCCCAGAGCGTGCCGCCGAGCCTGATGCATGGCGACAGTTCGTTCGGCCAGGAAGACGCCATGACCATGGCCCTGCCGGCCCTCGACCGTCTTAACGCACTAACAGACCTCACCGACAAGCTGCTGGCCTGCGAGCTTTACACCGCCCTCGTCGCCATCGATCAGCGCGGCGAACAGCCGGGCGAAGGCGTCGACGAGCTCCGCACCGCCGTCCGGGCCTTCATCCCCGCCTATGCTGGTGACCGCTCCTACGGGGTGGAAATCGAGACGATGCTAGGGTTTCTGACCGACCCCACCATTTAACGCCGGAACAACTTGCCGCAGGACAATCGGAGCGAGATCGGCCAGGTCAGGCGGCAGGCGGACCGAGGCATCGACAAGATCGATCTCGTCGTACCCCGGGTACGAGTGAAGCGCCACCGCCCCGATCACGGCATCGGCGCCCGGTTTGATCATGCCGCCGATACCGATCCCCATCTTGCCGGCTGGCGTCCGATAGCTCAGCTCGTTCTCGCTCAAGCGGGTCAGGGATTTTTCCGGATAGGGCTTGGGGGCGCGAGGAGGCTTTGCACCGGGCGCCTCGCTCTTAGGGTCATAGAGCTCGAAATTCACCTGGCGCAGCCGTTTCAGGCCGGGATGTCCTGGAAAGAATCGGCTGCCACTGTCGGCTACCTCAAAGCGGCCATAGGTCCCGCCAAAAGTATAGCTTTGAACGACAAACGGCCCCTTTACCGACAGGCGCTGCGACCAGAATTTCTTGGGATCGAGCGGTGTCGGCAAGACAATGGTGCTGCCGCCCGTATCAGCGGTAAAACCCCAGCAATGCCAACCGCGCGGCGCCAGGACGCCATTCCCGCTCACCAGAGCGTAATAGGCAAGCCGCGCCGCTTGAGCCGCCGGCAGGCGGGGAGTGTCATCAACACTGGCGGCAGGCACCGCTCCGTCACCCTGCCCCTCTGTCTTGCAGCCGACAAAGGGAACCGGCACCAGATCCTCGGCCTCCGCAGGGGCGGACAGCAGCAGGCAACCAACAAACCAAGCGACAGACCGCACGGCCTTATTCCCCACCCGTCGCCAGATTGCTTTCTACCGTCGCGACGATGGTCGGGGCCAACTCCCGCAGATCGGCGGGCAGGCGTACTTGGACCTGGACGAGGTTCATATTCTCGTTCGGCAGCAGCACGGCAGCACCCAGGATGGGATCGGCGGATTTGACGATCCGTCCGGCTGTACCCTGACCGACCTCGTTGGGCGGCGTGATGAATTCGACAATCGTATCGCTGCGCCGATTGAGCCGGTCCTTGGGGTAAGGGCCGGGCGGCAGGGTCACCTTCGGCCCGCCGGTATCCCCTGTCGTCGCCTTGACGAAGGCTTCGGCGATCGGGAACAGCCGGGCGGCCACTTCGGCGACATCAATGCGGCCAGCGCCCCCACCCAAATTGCGAGAAGCCTGAACCACCGGCCCGGACACCAGCGTCCCCGCCGGGTCTTTCTGCGGGGTCGGTGTCACCAAGAGGATCGACCCGTTCAAGGCATTGAGCCCGATGCAGGACCAGCCGCGCGGCGCCAGCACGCCAAGGGTTGTGGTCCCGTAGTAAGCCAGCTTTTCCGCCATCTCCGGCGCGACATCGGGCAGCGTGCTCATACCCGAAGGGCTGTCGATCGGCCCGGTCTGCCCATCGGATGGACAGCCGACAAACGGCACCTGCGCTTGTGCCAGCGCCGGTACGGTGAGCAGGGTTAAGGCAAGGACGATGGGAGGCAGCTTCATGACACCGGTTCCTGTCGAGATCCTGGCACAGACGATCCCGCATCACTGCGGCATCCATAAGATGATACCGCCTAGTTCCCGCCGCCGGCAGCGCGATTATTTCCTTAAGGTTCGCCTTGGGTATTCTCGATGCCGGAAATAATGGCCGTGGCCAGCCCGCGCTGGTTGCCCGGCAAGCGGACGTGAACCATCACCAGATCCATATCCTCGTCCGGCAGCAGGATCGCCGCCCCCTGGATCGGATCGCCGTTTTTGGTGAGGCGGCTCTCGGTCCCCATACCGTCTTCATTGGCCGGTGTCATGAATTCGACCAGCGTCTCACTGCGGCGGCTGGTTTTGTCTTTTGGGAAGGGAGCTTTCGGGAAGGCTTCCTTCGGCTCGATCCCCTCGTCGATGACATCCTGCACGAAGGCATCAGCGAGCGGGAAATAACGGGCCGCCACCCGGGCGACGGAGAAGCGGCCCGACGTGCTACCCAACATCCGCGAGAGATGAATGCCGGCCCCAGATATCTTGGCAGAGAAGATGCTGCCGGCCGTCCCGCCATCGCCCGTTATGGGATCGGGGCTGACGAGCAGTTGGGCACCGTTCGAGCCATAGAGCCCGAAGCAGTTCCAGCCGCGCGGAGCCAGAACGCCCATATGTTCCGAGCCATAGAAGGCGAGCTGACCCGCGACCGAGGCCGGAGCGACCGCATTCTCGGACTTTGCCGTCGGCGCCTCAATCGCATCGCCCTGCCCGTCGGAGGCACAGCCGACAAACGGCACAGCAATCATCTTCGCCTGTTGAGCCGAGGCCGTCGTCGCCCAAAGGGCAGCGACGGCACTCGCCAAGACTAGAGCCCGCATTACTTCGTCACCGGCACCGTGTAGTTCAGCGCCATGCGGCCGCCGTCGGCATAGATGATCTGGCCGGTGACATAGCTCGAAGCGGCGCTGGCCAGGAACACAGCGATGGAGGCGATTTCTTCGACCTCGCCACAGCGACCCAGCGGCGTGCGACCCAGGATGCGCTGGCGCACTTCTTCAGAGTCCATCACCACCTTCAGAAGGTCGGTCATGATCGAGCCCGGGCCGATGGCATTGACGCGGATGTTATGGGGGGCAAGGCCGAGCGCCATATTGCGGGTCAGCTGGTTGATCGCACCCTTGGAGACGTTGTAGGGCGTCTGATTGGGGATCGCCATGATGCCGTTGACCGAGCTCATGTTGATGATATTGCCGCCCTCGCCCTGGGCAACCATCTGGCGGGCCGCCGCCTGCCCCATCAGGAACGAACCCTTCATATTGACGCGCAGCACCCGGTCGAAATCTTCCTCTTTCAGGTCGAGGAAATCGGCGGTGTGGATGATGGCGGCATTATTGACCAGGATATCAACCCGGCCGAAAGCCTCGACGGTCGCTTCGACCAAGGCCTTGCAATCGGCGCTGGAGCCGACATCGGCCTTCACGAATTTGGCATCCTTGCCGAGCGCTGCCGCGGTGTCGGCGCCCTTGGGATCGATATCTGCCAGAACGACCTTGGCGCCTTCCTTGATGAAGGTTTCGGCGATGGACCGGCCAATACCCTGAGCGGCACCGGTGACGATGGCGACATTACCCTGCAACTGCATCTTGGAGCTCCCGATTAAACCTTTCCGCTGGCATAGCCGATTGCCCGCAAACTGTCAGTGATTTCCTCGATGCTCAGGGGATCATCAATGGTCGCAGGCATCTTCCAGTCCTGGGCGTCCGCGATCTTCTGCATGGTGCCGCGCAGGATTTTGCCCGATCGGGTCTTGGGCAGGCGTTTGACCACGATCGCCGTCTTGAAGGCCGCCACCGGGCCGATCTTCTCGCGGATCAGAGCCACCGCTTCCTTCGTGATCTCGGCGTAATCCCGGGCAACGCCGGCTTTAAGGACCAGCAGCCCCAGCGGCACCTGCCCCTTGATGGCATCGGCAACGCCCATGACGGCGCATTCGGCGACATCGGGATGGCCGGCCAGCACTTCTTCCATCTGGCCGGTCGAGAGGCGATGGCCGGCGACATTGATCAGATCGTCGGTGCGACTCATCACGAAGACATAGCCCTCCTCGTCGATGAAACCGGCATCACCGGTTTTGTAATAGCCGGGGTAATCATTGAGGTAGGAGCGCTTGAAGCCCTCGTCGTTCTGCCAGAGGGTCGGCAGGGCGCCCGGCGGCAGCGGCAGTTTGATGACCAGCGCGCCGATCTCGCCGGGCTTCACGGGTTGGCGGTTTTCGTCCAGAACCTGCACGTCCCAACCGGGTGCGGCCGTGGTCGGCGATCCGGGCTTGATGGGCAGCGGATCCAAGCCCACACAATTAGCGCAGATCGGCCAACCGGTTTCGGTCTGCCACCAATGATCAACCACCGGCACCTTGAGCAGGTTCTGCGCCCAATGCAGCGTATCGGGGTCGCAACGCTCACCGGCCAGAAACAGAGTCTTGAAGGAGTTGAGGTCGTATTTCTTGAGGAGCGCGCCGGTCGGATCTTCCTTCTTGATGGCGCGGAAAGCCGTCGGCGCGGTGAAAAGTGCCTTTACCTTATGCTGCTCGATCACCCGCCAGAAGGCGCCGGCATCGGGCGTCCCCACCGGTTTGCCCTCATAAAGGACCGAGGTGCAACCGGCCAGCAGCGGCGCATAGACGATATAGGAATGGCCGACCACCCAGCCGACATCCGACGCGGTGAACATCACCTCGCCCGGTTCGATGCCATAGATATTCTTCATGGTCCAGATCAGCGCGACCATATAGCCGCCGCCATCGCGCACCACGCCCTTCGGAATGCCGGTGGTACCGGAGGTATAGAGGATATAAAGCGGATCGGTCGCCCTGACCGGGGTGCAGGGCGCAGGCTGCGCCCTAGCGACCAAAGCCGCCCAGTCATGGTCAAGCGCACCGAGGGTCGCGGGCGCCTCCGGCCGTTGCAAGATCACGCAGGCATCCGGCTTATGGGTCGCCATGGCGAGGGCCACTTTCAGCAGCGGCTTATAGGCAACCACCCGGCCGGGCTCGAGCCCGCAGGAGGCGGCGAGGATCACCTTGGGCTTGGCATCCTCGATGCGGGTCTTGAGCTCGCTCGCGGCGAAGCCGCCGAAGACCACCGAATGAATGGCGCCCAGGCGCGCGCAGGCCAGCATCGCCATCGCGGCTTCAGCCACCATCGGCATATAGACCAGCACCCGGTCGCCCTTGGCGACGCCGAGGCCTGCCAAAGCCCCTGCGAGCTTAGCCACCACCTCGGTTAGTTCAGCATAGCTATAGGTCTGGGAAGTGCCGGTCATGGCACTGTCGTAGATCAGGGCCGGCTGGTCACCCCGCCCCGCCGCGACATGCCGGTCGAGGGCATTGTGGCAGACATTGGTCTCTGCCCCCGTGAACCAGCGATAGAAGGGCGGATTGTCGTCATCGAGGATCTTGTCAGCGGGCTTGAACCAATCGACGGCCCTGGCCGCCTCACCCCAATAACCCACGGGATCCTCCAAGGCGCGCTTCCGCGCCGCCGCCAGACGTTCGGCCATCTTTCTCTCCCTGAACCTCTTAACCGGCGGCTCGTTTCGGCCGCCTTTATTTGAAGAGTGTGCGGGATTCGGTGATGCAAAAAAACCCCATGCGGCAGCAGGTCGCAAAAGATGACAATTTAACTATCGCATGTTGCGGTGCAGCACTGTAAAGGAGGGCACCTATTTTCTGTCAAACGACCGCGCGCCCAACAAATCGACATGACGATCCTTCGCAGACCGATAAAATTGCTCGCCCTTGCGCTCACTATTCTAGTCGGCGCCAAAAGCCCCGCGCAGGCCCTTCAGTTCTTAACCGAAGAATTTCCGCCCTATAATTATACCAAAGGTAGCGAAGTCACCGGATCGGCCACCGCCGTCGTGCGGGCTCTTGCCGCCAATCTTGGTGAACCGGTTTCCTTTCAAGTGTTGCCCTGGCTGCGCGCAATGGAAGAAACCGCCGCCGGACCGAACAAGATGCTGTTTGTCGGCGCACGCACGCCCGAACGCGAACACCGCTTCAAATGGATCGGCCCGATCCTCAAGACCGACATGATCCTGCTGGGTCACAAGGGCCCGGAAATCCCCTTCCTCAAGGCTCTCGATACCGCGAATATCCTGGTGCAGGCACAAGGGCCTTGCCACGAGCGGCTGCTGCAGCTGCGAGCGCGCAATATCGAAACCGCGATGGACGAGCTAACCAACGCCCGCAAGTTCCTCGGCGGGCGCTCACCGCTCTGGTGCGGCGGTCCAGATGTGCTGGCCGCGATGCTGGAACGCACCGGCAGCCGGATTGAGAATTTCGATACCAAATTCACCATCGGCACGATCGAAGGCTACATCCTGGCTTCGCCCGATATTCCCGATGGTGTGATCGCCCGCTGGCAAGGGGCGCTGGATAAAATGGTCGCCAGCGGCAAACTGGCGACCATTTACCCCCAAAGTCGCTAGGCGACTTCGCTTTCGATCAGGCCCAGCAGGGCCCGCACCACCATCACCTCGCCGCCTTCCGGGCGACCCGGACGGGTGCGAGCGTTCCAGCCATACATGTCGATATGGGCCCAGCGGGTCGCGGGATCGACGAATTCCGCGAGATAGATCGCGGCATTGATCGCCCCGCCGAACGCACCCTCGCCGGTCGAGGAAAGATCGGCGACTTTGCTGTCCATCTGGCGGCGATAGCCGGGCCAAAGCGGCAGGCGCCACAGCGGATCGGCAACCTTAGTGCCCGAAGCCAGGATCTTCTCCGCCAGTTCGTCGTGGCGGGTAAAGAGGGCCGGCAGTTCGGTGCCGAGCGCGACACGAGCGGCACCCGTCAGGGTCGCGCAATTAATCATCAGATCGGGCTTTTCCGAATCACCTTCGGCCAGCGCGTCGCACAAGATCAGGCGGCCTTCGGCATCGGTATTGCCCACTTCGACCGTCAGGCCCTTGCGGGTCTGCAGCACGTCCCAGGGTCGGAAGGCATTACCGGAGATGGCGTTTTCAACCGCCGGCACCAGCACGCGCAGGCGCACAGGCAACTTCAGAGCCATGATGATCTGGCCAAGGGTCAGAACGGCAGCCCCGCCGCCCATATCCTTCTTCATGTTGATCATGCCCGACGCCGGCTTGATGTCGAGACCGCCGCTGTCAAAGCAGACGCCCTTGCCGACCAGGGTCACCTTCTTATGGTCCGGTTTGCCCCAGCGGATATCGATCAGGCGCGGGGCATTGGCCGCGGCCCGGCCGACGGCATGGACGGCCGGATAACCTTCCGTCAGCAGCTCGTCGCCTACGATAACCCGATAGTCGGCGCCGAAACGCTCGGCGATGCCGCGGGCAACCTCGGCCAATTCCTTGGGGCCGAGATCACCGGCCGGCGTATTGATGAGGTCGCGACCCTGATGGATCGCTTCGGCAATCGCGGTCACGCGGGCCTGATCGGCCTTAGCCGGCCAGACCAGCTGGGCGGCTTCTTTCTTGCGCTTCTTGTAGCGGGTGAAGCCATAGGCACCGAGCGCCCAGGACAGCGCATAGGCAGTCGCGGTATCGGCATCGGGTTCGACAGCGAGTTTGTAGGAACCGGCCGGCAGGGCGTCGGGCAGGCTGCCGAGCACAAAGACCAGCGCCTCCGCGCTATCGCCTTCCGCGATGCCGGCGAGAAACCCGCCGCCCGGAATGGCCATCACGCTGCCCGCTTCGGCCGTGAAGCCCGACAGATCCGCATGGGCCTTGGCGGCGGGATCGAGGGACCCGAGGCCGGACTTGGTGACGAGATGCAGCACGGTCGCCGTATCGGCAGCCGTCAGAAGCGCAAGTTCCATGATACTGTCAAACCTGTTTGCTGACCGGAAATCCGACGCGCCAGTTGCAGGCGCGATCTAGAACCGTAGAATGGCGCAACCCGATCCGGCCGCCAAGGCCGGGTGTTGCTTAAATCTGCTGCGCCAAAGCCTCAACCGGCCCGGCGCCTTGCCAACCCGAACGCTTGAAGGAGCGATCCACCCGTGACCGCCCTAACCCTCTTTATCGGCAATAAGAATTATTCCTCCTGGTCGCTGCGGCCCTGGCTGGCGCTGAAAGTTGCCGGCATCGCCTTTGAAGAAGCGCTGATTCCGCTGCGCGAGCCGACCACCAAGCAAGACATCCTGCGCCATTCGCCCTCGGGCAAGCTTCCGGCTCTCAAAGTCGACGACACCATCATCTGGGACAGCCTCGCGATCTGCGAATGGGTGGCAGAGCAGGCTCCCGAGGCCGGCCTTTGGCCCGCCGATCCGCTGGCCCGTGCCACCGCCCGCTCGCTGTCGGCCGAAATGCATTCGGGTTTTGTGGCCCTGCGCCAAAACATGCCGATGGATGTGCGCGAGCGCTACCCCGGCCAGGGTCTGACGACCGAAGTGCAGGCCGACATCAACCGCATTACCGCCGCCTGGCGCGACGCGCGCGGCCGGTTCGGCAGCGAAGGCCCGTTCCTCTTTGGCAAATTCAGCATCGCCGATGCGATGTATGCGCCGGTGGTCTTCCGCTTCCAGACCTATCAGCCCGATCTGAGCGAAGACGCCCAGGCCTATATCGCCGCAATGGTCGACCATCCGGCGATGAAAGAATGGACCGACGGCGCCAAACGCGAACCCTGGTTCTTCGAAAGCAAGTAACAGCGGTTAGGGACTCAGTTCCCCAGCATGCCCTTCTCGCGGTAAAACCGCTCCGCCCCCGGGTGGAGCGGTTGCACCAGTGCCTCCAGGGCCGTTTCCGGCTGGATGTCGCTATAGGGCAGGCCCGAAGCGGCCATCGCCTTCACCGTCTGCGGATGCCAGAGGGCGGCGGTCAGCGCATAGACAAAATCATCCGGCATATCGGCGCGCACGACGAACTGCCGGGGCACGACCAGCAGATTGGCCTCGCCGACGCCGGGATAGGTGCCGCCGGGCAAGAGATGGAGATCGCTCACCGATTTCAGATCTGGTGGCACATCTTTCTCGGTCATGGAAAGCAGCGAAAGCGGGAGATCCTTGGCCCGTTCGACCAGGAAGGTCGCCGGCGGGGTGAGCATCGCAAAAAAGGCATCGATCTGGCCTTCGGCTAAGGCTTCCAACCCATAACGGATCTGCATCACATCCGCCCGGCCACCCGGCCGCAGCAGCTTGGCATGGCGGATGATCGAGCGCGGCACCGCCGTCTCGATATCGGTACCGATCGCGATGCCGATCCTGCGGCGGCGCAAATCGGCAAGGCTGGCGAATTCGGAATCCTGCCGCACCAGAATATGCAGATCGCGGCTGTGCAGGCTGGCGACGGTCCGCACGCTCGACGCTTGGGCGCCCGTTAGATAGAAGGCCGAGATCACGGCGGCTTCGGCCTGCCCGCTCATCACCATGGATAGGACATCGGCGGTGGTTTCGGCCGCCAGCGCGACTGCGATCAGGCCTTGCACGCCGCAACTGCCGCCGCGATCACAGGGCCGCCCGCCCGGCGGGCTCGACAACAGGTTCCCGAGCATACCGGCAACGCCGTAAGCCGCACTATCAAAGGGTCCCGCGCAGATCCGAAAGAAACTGGGCATGGTGGATTGCGCCCAGCCAAGACGGGGGGCCATGGCACTCCCGGCCATCAGGGCCATCAGCTTGCGCCGGGAAATAGAAAAGGACGAGGCCGCGCTCACGCAGCAATACTCCACTCTTCTCTAGAAGTTCTGCTCCGGCCGGACGATTTTTTATTACAACAAAAGCCGTCTAACCCTCTGAATTACGCTAAGTTTAGCGCCGCCAGGAAACCCATGCCAGTACCGATGGGCCTCAATTTCGGATTTCGACCCTACTAGAACTGCCAGGATAGGCGTTTTTATGGCCGGGCTTTGAGGGCGCCATGATAATTTGCGTCAGGCCCTTGCACCTACTTCATAACGGTTCTAATTGCGCATTGGTCGCAATAAGGTATTATGATGCTATGAACGAGATGATTGAGACTGCAGACGACTTGGTTCAGGACGGCTTTGGGGCCGTGATGGACCGCCTGAAGACCGTGGGCCTGCGGCCGACGCGCCAGCGTCTGGCCCTGGGCGAACTGCTCTTCAACGGTTGCGACCGCCACGTCACCGCCGAGCAGCTGCATGGCGAGGCCTTGGGCGCAAATATTCGCGTCTCGCTGGCGACGGTCTATAATACGCTGCATCAATTCACCGGCGCCGGCCTGCTGCGCGAAGTCGTGGTCGAAGCCGGCCGGTCCTATTTCGACACCAACGTCAACGATCACCACCACTTCTTCATCGAAGATGGCGGCGAACTGATGGATATCGCTGGGCACGAAGTCGCCCTAACCGGTCTGCCCATCCCGCCCGTCGGGGCCGAGATCGACCGGGTCGATATTATTATCCGCCTGAAGCGGGCGCACTAAAAAAGTCAGATTTCCCAGCTATATCGGTGACGCTTGGCATGGCCTTATGATCGTGCCAGCCTACCCGCTTGCTGAGGAGACTGATGCATGAGCGATTTGAAGGGCTCGAAGACCGAAGCCAACCTCAAGGCAGCTTTTGCCAATGAGGCGCAGGCCAATCGCCGTTACGTCTATTTCGCCCAGATCGCCGACATCGAAGGTTATAATGATGTCGCCGCCGTTTTCCGCTCCACCGCCGAAGGGGAAGCCGGGCACGCCAATGGTCATCTCGAGTTTCTGGAAGCTATCGGGGACCCGGCAACCGGCCTGCCGATCGGATCGACCGAAAAGAACCTTAAAGCCGCCATCGCCGGCGAAATTCGCGAATATTCCGAAATGTATCCGACGATGGCCCGCATTGCCCGCGATGAAGGCTTTACCGAAGTTGCCGATTGGTTCGAAACCCTCGCCAAGGCCGAGAAATCACACGCCGGACGCTTTCAAAAAGCCCTCGAAACCATGTCCTGATCCGGCAACGGATAAGGCCGGAAGGCTTTAGATAAACCGTTTTATCTCGCCAAAAATCTAAGAATAATTCGCACCGCAACCGGGTGAATACAAATAATATTCCAGCCCGTGGTTTTTGTTTTGAATAGATCCAAGATGCATTCCAGGAAAACCCTGGGTTCATGCAACAAATCCAACCGCGTTAACGAGTGGGTCACTTATTCATGATGAAATAAGGATATGACTGTGACCGAGTTTAGGCGCCCACAAGGTTCGACCTCCACCGAACCGCAACGTCCGTTGCGGGAGGTGATCTCGGTTGTACTCGATTCTCTGACCGATGCCGTGCTGCTGGTGAACGACCAGGGCATCATCGAAGCCGCCAATCGCAGTGCTGAAAAAATCCTGGTCGGTGGCGACGGCCACCTGACCGATAAGCGCATTAATCCGTTCCTCGGCGGCCTCTGCGCCATCGACGCTCTGGATCCCCTGCGCTCACTGATGTCGATCCTGCCAGAAAGTACCATCGGCACCGGCCGCGCCACCGCCCTTGCCCGTGGCGACGGCTTCGCCTTCCCCGCCGAACTGTCCGTCGGCGAGATCCTGGATCAGGGCCAGACGCTCTATCTTTTGACCATCCGCGATATCACCGATCGCCGTCGCATCGAAAACCGTCTGGAGCGGATGGCGCTCTATGACACGCTGACGGGCCTGCCCAACCGCATGAAGATGCAAAGCCATCTGGAGCAGAGCATCCAGGAGGCAAAAGAAGCCGGCAAGTCGGTGGTGGTCGCCGGCATCGACATCGATAACTTCAAGAATGTGAACGACTTCTTCGGTCATCAGCTGGGCGATCGCCTGCTTCAGGCCGCTGCCGGGCGTCTACGCGCCGATCTGGAACCGGGCGATATCCTCGGCCGGGTGGGCGGCGATGATTTCCTGATCTGCGTTCCCACCGAAAATGTCGAAGCGACGATGGAGCGCCTGCGCGCCCGGGTGCAGGAAGCCTTCGACCGCACCTTCATTATCAATGATTTCGAACTCTATGCCACCGCGTCCGTCGGCTTCACGAGCTTCCCCGACCATGGCAGCGATGTCGGAACCCTGCTGAAAAACGCCGAAGCGGCCACATATTTCGCCAAGGAAGCCGGCCGCAATACCTATGCCGTCTATTCCGCCCGCGTCACCGACCGCCGCACCCATCGCGTCTCGCTGGAAACCGACTTGCGCCGCGGATTGGAGCGCAACGAATTTCTGGTGCACTACCAACCGCGCCTCGAAGCCTCCAGCGGGCGCCTGCGCGGGATGGAAGCCCTCATTCGCTGGGAACATCCCGAAGCCGGTTTGGTGCCACCCAGCCGCTTCATTCCCATCGCCGAGGAAAGCGGGTTGATCGTTCCCATCGGCCTCTGGGTTCTGGAAGCTGCCTGCCGCCAGACCCGACGCTGGATCGATGCCGGCTTTGGCGAGCTGAAATTGGCCGTCAATCTCTCCGTCCGTCAGTTCAAGGACGCCGGCCTCGTCTCCAAGATCCAGAATGTGCTGATCCGCACCGGCCTGCCCGCCGATCATCTGGAGCTGGAGATCACCGAAAGCGGCCTGATGAACGATATCGAACGCGGCATGGAAGTGCTGGCCGAGCTGAAAAGCATCGGCTGCACCGTCGCCATCGATGATTTCGGCACCGGCTACTCCTCGCTCTCTTATTTGAAGCGCCTGCCGATCGATGTGCTGAAAATCGACCGCAGCTTCGTCATGGGCCTGCCCCAGGAACGCTCTGACCTCTCGATCGTCACCGCCGTGGTCGGCATGGCCCGCAGCCTGGGTCTACTGACCGTCGCCGAAGGGGTCGAGAGTGCCGAACAATTGAAGACCCTGGTCGGTATCGGCTGCGACGAAGTACAGGGCTATCTGCTGTCCCGCCCGCTCACCGTGCCGGAATTCCACACCTATCTGAACGGCATGAAAGACCGCGCGCTCATCAGCGGCGCTCACTGAAATTTGTATTGGCCTACCGTGCTTCGCGCTGCTTGAGGCCTTTCAAAAACCTCGTAACAAGCTTTTCGGTTGACGCGGCGCGAACGGGCCGCCTATCGTTTGCCCCACGCGATTTGGCGCACAACTTTTTTAGGGACTGGGCTGGTACATCACTGATGTCTTCGCTGACCGCCAGCACCCGTTTTGCGCTCCCCCTCCTTCTTAGCATTCGACTTATCAGCGGCTGCCGGGCCTAACGCACGTCTGCGGCCACCGGTAGCTGTAACAGCGCCGCCTACCCCCCGATAAGTCGACATCTAAAAGAACGCCCAGCTGCCATAGGTGCGCGGGCGAAGAGGGAGCTACCAAATGACCGCCACCAAAATCGATCCGACCGCGAAGTACCGTGCTTTCCAGCGCATTGACCTGCCGGACCGCACTTGGCCGTCCAAAATCATCGACAAGGCCCCGATCTGGTGTTCGGTCGATCTGCGCGACGGTAATCAGGCGCTGATCGAGCCGATGGGACCGGAGCGCAAGCGCCGGATGTTCGATACGCTCGTAAAGATGGGCTACAAGGAAATCGAGATCGGTTTTCCGGCCGCCAGCCAGACCGATTTCGACTTCTGCCGCGAGCTGATCGACCAGAGCCTGATCCCCGACGATGTCACGATCCAGGTTCTGACCCAGAGCCGCGAAGCCCTGATCCGCCGTACCTTCGAGGCGATCGCCGGTGCCAAGCGCGCCATCGTCCATCTCTATAATTCAACCTCAACCCTGCAGCGCCGCGTGGTCTTCAACCAGGATCGCGCCGGCATCATCGATATCGCCGTCACCGGCACCAAGATCGTGAAAGATCTGGTGAAGACCGTGCCGCAGACCGAGGTTGTCTTCCAATATTCGCCTGAAAGCTTCACCGGCACCGAGCTGGATTTCGCGGTCGAGATCTGCGACGCGGTGCTGGATGTCTGGCAGCCGACACCGGAAAAGAAGGCGATCATCAATCTGCCCGCCACCGTCGAAATGGCGACCCCGAACATCTATGCCGACCAGATCGAATGGTATGGCCGAAAGACCAAGTGGCGCGAGAGCACCGTGCTGTCGGTCCATCCGCATAATGATCGCGGCACCGGTGTCGCCGCGGCCGAACTGGCCGTCATGGCCGGCGCCGACCGTGTTGAAGGCACCCTCTTTGGCAATGGCGAGCGCACCGGCAACGTCGATCTCGTGACCCTGGGCGTCAATCTCTTCACCCAGGGCGTCGATCCGGAGATCGATTTCTCCGACATCAACGAACTGGTCCGCGTCGCCGAATATTGCAATCAGCTGCCCGTGCATCCGCGCCACCCCTATGCCGGCGATCTGGTGTTCACCGCCTTCTCCGGCTCGCATCAGGATGCGATCAAGAAGGGCTTCGATGCCATGAAGGCCTCGAACTCCGGCCTGTGGGAAGTGCCGTACCTGCCGATCGATCCCTCGGACCTGGGCCGCTCGTACGAGGGCATCATCCGCGTCAATTCGCAGTCGGGTAAGGGCGGCATCGCCTATCTTCTCGAAAGCGATTATGGCGTGATCCTGCCGCGCCGCCTGCAGATCGAATTCAGCCAGGTCGTGCAGCGCGTGACCGACGCGACCGGTAAGGAACTGGGCTCCAAAAACATCTGGGATGTGCTGGAGAGCGAATACCTCAAGGCAACCAGCCCGGTCGAATTCGTCTCCCACACCACCTTGCCCGACACCCATGCCAGCGAGGTTCGCAACCTCAAGGCCAAGGTAATCCGCGATGGCGTCGAAAAGACCTTAGAGGCCAGCGGCAACGGCCCGATCGACGCCTTTTGCAACGCGCTGCAAAAGGAACTGGGCGTCACCGTCGATGTGCTGGCCTATAGCGAGCAATCGACCGGCCGCGGCCATGATGCCAAGGCGATGGCCTATGTCGAAGTGAAAACCGCCGAAGGCTCGCTGCACGGTATCGGCACCGACACCAACATCGTGGCCGCCGCCCTCAAAGCGGTGACCAGCGCGGTCAACCGCCTCGTCAAGGCGGCGTAAAGCAAAAGGCCCGGAGGAAACTCCGGGCCTTTTTTCTGTCTACGACCGCAGCGGCCGGAAGAACGCCCTTATATCCTCGGCCAGCAAGTCCGGCTGTTCCATCGCCGCGAAATGGCCGCCCTTGGGCATCTGTGTCCAGCGTTGGACATTGAAGACCCGGCCGACCCAAGATCGCGGCGGCAGCGGCAGTTCGCGCGGAAAAAGTGCTACACCGATGGGCGGCGTTACCCGCTCCCCCGCCTCGAAGGCCAGCGGATTGCGGGCATTTTCCTTATAGAGGCGGAAGGAGGCACTCAGGGCGTCGCTGAACCAATAGAGCGAGATATCGGTCAGGATCGCATCGAGGCTGAAGATGCTCTCAATATCGCCGCCGCAATCGCTCCAGCTGCGGAACTTCTCGGTAATCCAGGCAGCCAGCCCGATCGGCGAATCACTGAGGCCAAAGGAGAGCGTCTGGGGCTTGGTGCCTTGCAGGGCGGCATAGGCGCCTTCCGCCCCATACCAAGCGGCGGCTTTATCAACGAAGGCCTGTTCGTCGGTCGTGATGCTCTCGCGCGACGGACGGTATCCGCCTGGGATATAATTGACGTGGGCACCAATAAGGTTTTCTGGAAACAGTCGGGCGAGCCAGAGCGAGACCCCGGCCCCGATATCCCCACCTTGCGCGACAAACCGCTCATAGCCGAGACCGGCCATCAATTGCTGCCAGCGGCCAGCGATTTGGCGGGAAGAAATGCCCGGCCCAGTCGGTGCTTGCGAAAATCCGTAGCCCGGCAGGGACGGCACCACGACATCGAAGGCATCGGCCGGATCGCCGCCATGGGCCGCCGGATCGGTGAGCAGCGGCAGGATATGCTCCATCTCGATGAACGACCCCGGCCAACCATGGGTCAGGATCAGCGGCAGTGGGTTCGGCCCTTTGCCCTGCTGATGAATGAAATGGATGTCGAGCCCGTCGATGGTCGCTTTGAAATGCGGCAGCCGATTGAGCCGCGCCTCCTGCGCCCGCCAATCGAAGCGATGGAGCCAATGGTCGGCAAGGCGCTTCATGAAAGCGAGGCTGGCGCCATCCTCCCAGCCCGATTCATCGAATGTCACGGGCCAACGGATGTAACTCAAGCGGTGCCGAAGATCCGCCAGCGCGTCGTCGGGGATCGCGATCTGAAAGGGGCGTTTTTCCAACGGGATTACTCCAGGGTCTGTCGGTCTGGAGAGTGACCTGAATTGACCGCCGGTGCCTGCAATAAAAAAGGCCCGAAGTTTGCTTCGGGCCTTTTCCGTTAACTCACTGGCGCCGGGTTCAGCAGCCAGCGGTGTTCGACGGCGGTATTGAAGCGCCAGATGCGGGTCGGGCCGGCCATAACGTTGAGATAATAGAGATCATAGCCATGGGCGGCGCCGACCGGGTGATAGCCCTTGGGCACCATCACGAGGTCGCCATTTTCCACCGCCAGCGACTCATCGATCGAGCGATCGTCGGTATAGACGCGCTGGAAGGCAAAGCCTTGGGGCGGGTCCATGCGGTGGTAATAGGTCTCTTCGAGCTGCGATTCGCCGCCATCGATATTATCGATGTCATGTTTGTGCGGTGGATAAGACGACCAATTACCGGCCGGGGTCTTCACCTCCACCACCAGCAGCCCATCGGCATCGGGTCTGCTGTCGGGGAGGATATCGTTGATATAGCGGGTATTGGTGCCCGATCCGCGCACGGATGAGGTCACAACATCCGGTCCGAGCAGCTTCACCGGTCGGCCGCCCTTGGCACCGGGGGCTGAGCAGACCGCCAGTTCAAGGTCGGTTTCCGCCGTCACCGACCAGGCGGTATCCTGGGGGGCATAGACGGAATAGGGCTTCTTATCCTCGAACGGGCTCATCCGGTCGCCGATGATGCCGAAGCTCTGATTGCCCGCCGTCACGCTGGCCTTGCCCGCCACCAGGACGAGGCAGACCTCGCGGTCCTTATCCTTGCCGGTCACGGTCTGGCCGGGCTCAAGCTTATAGAGCTTGAAGCCCACATGTTTCCAACCGGCACTGGCCGGGGTGACGTCATGAACGAGCCCGGTTTCGTCGGGCACATGATTGCGGAGCAGAAGCTTCGACATCTCATCGACTCCTTAAAACCTAACGTAGCACCGGCATAGTGAATTCGGCGCCGACGGCAGTGCCGGACCAGCGCGCGGTGACGGTCTTGAGCTTGGTGTAGAAATTGATGCCCTGGGGACCATGCATGCCATTGTCGCCAAAGGCAGACTGCTTCCAGCCGCCAAAGGTGTGATAGGCGACCGGCACGGGGATCGGCACATTCACGCCGACCATGCCGATGTTGCAGGCATTGAGGAACGAGCGTGCGACGCGGCCGTCCTGGGTGAAGATCGCGGTGCCATTGCCAAAGGCGTGGCTGTTGACGAGGTTCAGACCCTCGCCAAAATCCTTGGCGCGCACCACCGACAGCACCGGGCCGAAGATCTCTTCCTGATAGATCTTCATGTCCGGCTTCACCTTGTCGAACAAGGTACCGCCCATGAAGTAGCCGCCTTCATAGCCCTGGAGCTTCAGACCCCGGCCATCGACCACCAGTTCTGCGCCTTCCTTGACGCCCTGATCGACGTAAGACGAGACCTTGTCGGCATGTTCGCGGGTGACCAGCGGGCCCATTTCGGCCTGCGGATCATTGCCCGGACCAACCTTCAAAGCGCGGACGCGCGGAGCCAGCTTTTCAACGAGCTTGTCGCCGACATCACCGACAGCAACGGCAACCGAGATCGCCATGCAGCGCTCGCCGGCCGAGCCATAACCGGCGCCCATCAGGGCGTCGACAGCGGCATCGAGATCGGCGTCGGGCATGATCAGCATATGGTTCTTTGCCCCGCCCAGCGCCTGGCAGCGCTTGCCGTGAGCGGCCGCCGTCGTATAGATCGATTTGGCGATCGGTGTCGAGCCGACGAAGCTGACCGCGCCCACTTCCGGCGCCGTGATCAGGGTTTCGACGGCTTCGCGGTCACCCTGAACGAGGTTCAGCACGCCCGGCGGCAGGCCGGCTTCGTGGAAGATCTCGACCAGACGCTGGGTCGAACCGCTATCCTTTTCCGACGGCTTCAACACGAAGGTATTGCCGCAGGCGATCGCCACCGGGAACATCCAGAGCGGCACCATGACCGGGAAGTTGAACGGGGTGATGCCGACGCAAACACCGACCGGCTGACGGATCGAGAAGACATCGATCGAGGTGCCGACGTTTTCCGAAAACTCGCCTTTCAGCAGATGCGGAATGCCGAGGCAGAATTCGATGACTTCGAGGCCGCGCTGCACTTCGCCGTCAGCATCGGAAATCACCTTGCCGTGTTCTTCGGAAATCATCTTGGCGAGTTCGGGCCGCGCCTTATTCAGCAGGGCCAGCGCGTCATTCAGGATGCGCATGCGGCGCATCGGCGGGGTCGAGGCCCAGGCCGGCAGCGCGGCGGCAGCGGCGGCCACGGCATCCAGCGCTTCGGACTTGGAGGCGAAGGCGACTTCGCGGACCTGCTGGCCCGTTGCGGGATTGAAGATCTTGCCGCGACGCTGGCCGCTATCCTTGACGCTCTTGCCGCCAATCAGGCTGTAAAGGGTCTGCATCTAACCGTCTCCCAATCAGGCCACTGTGAAGCCGGCTTCGCCGGCATATTTCGCGAGGTTCGCATGGCCCAGTTTCGCGTAGGTCAGCGGGTGAGCCTTGGCCGGGTCCTGTTCGGCTTCGACGACGAACCAGCCATTGTCATAGCCGCCTTTCTTGACTTCCTTCAAGACGGAGACGAAATCGACGCAGCCATCGCCCGGCACGGTATAGACGCCGGCGATGACGGCATTGAGGAAGCTCCACTTCTCCGCGATCGCCTTTTCCATCAGCGGACGACGGACGTCCTTGGTATGGACATGGGTGATGCGGCCGGCATACCGCTTGGCAATCGCGGCGGGATCGGCGCCGGCAAAGGTCAGATGGCCGGTATCGAGCAGCAGGCCAAAATTCTTACCCACACCGTCCATCATCCGGTCGATCTCGGCTTCGGTTTCAATAACCGTGCCCATGTGATGATGATAGCTCAGCACCACACCCTGATCGGCGAGATAATCTGCGACTTCGGAGATGCGCTTCAGGAACTCGACCCACTGGCCTTCGGCGATCTTCGGGCGATTGGCGAAGGGCGTGCCCTGTTCGCCATGGACGCAGCCGGTAACTTCGGCATAGACCATGACGGTCGAGCCCATGGCTTTCAGCAATTGCAGATGCGGCTGCATCGCCGCGATCTCGTCCTTCACCGAGCGTTCCAGCAGGCGCGAGCTGTACCAGCCGGAGATCAGCTTGAGGTCATGAGCCTCAAGGATCGGGCGCAGCTTCGTGGCCTCTCGCGGGAATTTATTGCCAAGCTCGATGCCGGTGAAGCCGGCCTGGCGGGCTTCGGAGAGGCAAGTTTCGAGCGGGGTTTCGCCACCAAGTTCCAGCAGGTCGTCGTTCGACCAGGCGATGGGGTTGGTTCCGAGACGAATGGCCATTTTATCCTCACGCAAGGCGCTGATTGTTAAGGGCACCGACATAGCGCTCATGAGCGGCGCGGACTTCGGAGCGGGTCGAAACTTCGGGAACGGCGACATCCCACCAGGCGCCGCCTTCTTGGGTGGTCGCGACGGCATCGGTCTTGATCACGACGACTGAGGTGCGATCGGTGGCACGGGCGCGCTGCAAGGCCTCTTCCAGACCGGCGATGCCATCGACCATCTCGGCATGGGCGCCGAGCGCGCGGGCATGGCCGGCGAAATCGACCTGATGCACTTCACCGTTATTGATGGTGTCGATCAGATTGTTGAAGGAGGCGCCGCCGGTGGCGTTCTGCAGGCGGTTGATGCAGCCATAACCGCGATTATCCAGCACGGTGATGATCAGCTTCTGACCCAGCAGGATCGAGGTCGCGAGTTCCGAATTCATCATCAGATAGGAACCGTCGCCGACCATCACGAAGACATCGCGGTCCGGTTGCGCCAGCTTGACGCCGAGGCCACCCGCAATCTCGTAGCCCATGCAGGAATAGCCATATTCCAGGTGATAGCTCTTGGCATCGCGCGAGCGCCACAGCTTGTGTAGCTCGCCCGGCAAGCCGCCGGCGGCGCAGACCACGGTGTCGGTCGGTTTGGCGGCGCGCCAGACGGCGCCGATGACGGCGGCATCCGACGGACGGTCGGCATTGCTCGGCGCTTGTGCGCGTTCGACAGCACCGCGCCATTCTTTGGCGAGGTTTTTGGCTTTATCGGTCCAGTCGGCAGGAGCCTTCCAGGAACCGAGCGCGCTATCGAGATCAGCCAGCGTGCGGTCGGCATCGCCCAGCAACGGCATAGCGGAGTGCTTAGCAGCATCGAAATTGACAATATTCAGCTGGATCAGCTTGGCCGACGGGTTGGCAAAGAGGGTGCGGGAGGCCGTGGTGAAATCCTGCAGGCGCGTACCGACCGCCAGCACGACATCGGCTTCACCGGCGAGGATATTGGAGGAGCTGGCCCCGGTCACCCCGACCGAGCCCATCGCCATATCCTCATCCCAATTGAGCGCGCCCTTGCCGGCCTGGGTTTCGGCAACCGGGATGCCGCGCGCAGCCGCGAACTTGCGCAGCCGTTCGACCGCGCCGGAATAATGCACGCCGCCGCCGGCGACAATCAGGGGCTTTTTCGCAGCCTTGAGGGCAGCAACCGCATCGGCCAGTTCCTGGGCATCGGCACCTTGCCGACGGATGCGGTGCAGCTTCTTCTGGAAGAAAGCCTCGGGATAATCGAAAGCTTCGGCCTGAACATCCTGCGGGAAAGCCAGCGTCACCGGGCCGCATTCGGCAGGATCGGTCAGCACAGCCACGGCACGCGGCAGGGCTGCCAGCAATTGTTCGGGCCGCATGATGCGATCGAAATAGCGCGAGACCGGTCGGAAGCAGTCGTTGGCCGAGATGGTGGCGTCGCCAAAATCCTCGATCTGCTGCAAGACCGGATCGGGACGGCGACCGGCGAAGATATCACCCGGGATCAGCAGCACCGGCAGGCGGTTCACATGGGCCAGCGCAGCGGCGGTCACCATGTTGGTTGCGCCCGGCCCGATGGACGTGGTGCAGGCCATGATCTGGCGGCGGTTGCGCGCCTTGGCGTAGGAAACGGCGGCCAGCGCCATGCCCTGTTCATTATGGGCCCGCAGGGTCGGCAGCTGGTCCTGCACTTCCTGCAAAGCCTCGCCTAACCCTGCGACATTGCCATGGCCGAAGATGGCCCAGATGCCGGGGAATAGCGGAACGTCGACACCATCGATTTCAGTGCGCTGGGCGATGAGGTAACGGACCAGCGCCTGGGCTGCCGTCAAACGGATGGTCTTCATGGATCTAACTCCGAACCGGATCAGGCGGCTTTTTTCAGGCGGCGTTTTGCAGGTAGCGGTCCATCAGGCGACGGTAGATGGTCGCCATCTGGTCGATGGCGGTCGCGTCACTGATCTTCCCGCCCAGCCAGGCATCCGCCGCTTCGCCGAAGATGGTACGTCCGACCGCGAAACCCTTGCAGATAGGCTGGCGGGCGGCAAGGTCGAAGGAGGCAAACAGCTCGGCTTCCGGTGCGTCCAACCCCAGCAGCATGATGCCCCGGCAATAGGGGTCATTCTTGGCGATGATCGCGGCCAGCGCGTCCCATTCGCCCTGGGATCCGGGGGACGGCAGCTTCCACCAATCGGGGTGGATGCCGAGGCTATAGATGCGTTCCAGGGCGCGCGGCAGCGTCGTCTCATCGATCGGCATCTTGGAGCGCGAAGGAATGATTTCCAGCAGGAGCTCGTGCCCCGTGCGGCGGGTCGCTTCTTTCAGGATCTGCATATGCCGTTCCTGATCGGCATTGAGATCGGCGGGATCGTCCGGATGATAGAAGAATAGGCACTTCACCACATGGTGACGCGGCCATTCCTTCAGGAAACTGCCGATATCCTCGGTACCGTCAAAACGCAGCGGGATCGATCCCGGACGCTCCACCGGTCGGCCGATCCAGATATCGTCCGACGTGATTTCGTCGAGCAGATCCTGGCCGTAGCGCCCATCGAGCAACAGCCCGCAATCACTGCGATTGGCCGCCACCTGCTTGAAGGCAGACAACGCCAGCCCCTTGAATTCGGGGATCTTGGAGCGCGGCACCTGATGGCGATCCGCCATGGCTTCCAGTTGAATGCGATGGTCAAAAGCCATCGCCAGAATACGCGGCCAATTGCCCTTGCGGGTCGTGCTCCAATGCACCTGATCCAGTGCCGGATCTTCGCGCAGACGGGTATGGTCGGACCCGTTGGTCAGGAACTGATCGAGCTCGATCCAGGAGGGGATCGCCGGGGCGCAACCATGACGCGACACGGCAAAGGCCCCGCAGGCATTGGCAAAGCGGCAGCATTCGGTCAGCGGCAGATCGCGCAGCAACCCGCGCAGGAAGCCGGACATGAAGGCATCGCCGGCACCCAAAACATTATAGACCTCGACCGGGAAACCGGGGCCACGGATGCCCTGTTCGATATCATCCGGCACGGCGCCGTCGAACACGACGCAGCCCATTGGCCCGCGCTTGCAGACCAGGAGGGCGCCCGGCGCCAGCGAACGGACTTTCTTCAAGGCGGCCAGTGTATCGATGGTGCCGCCCGCGATATGGAATTCTTCTTCGGTCCCAACAATCACGTCGCAGTCCGGCAGCATGCTTTGCAGATGGGTCGAAACGGCGGCGCTATCGACAAAACGTTCTTCGCCGGCGCCATGGCCGGTGACGCCCCAGAGGACCGGGCGATAATCGATATCCAGCACCACCAAGCGGCCATTTTCCTTGGCGATCTTGATGGCCTTGCGGCTGGCACGATCGAGGTTGGGGCGCGAGAAATGGGTGCCGGTCACCACGATGGCCTTGGCCGAGGCGATGAAGGCGGGATCGATATCCCCCTCGTCCATCGCGGCATCGGCACAATTTTCGCGGTAGAAAATCAGCGGGAAACTGTCTTTGGAGCGGATGCCGAGGATGACGAGGGCGGTCAGCCGGTCCGGATCGGTCTTGATGCCGGTAACATCGACGCCTTCGCGCGCCAACTCGTTCCGGATGAAGCGGCCCATATGCTCGTCACCGACACGGGTGATCAGCGCGGATTTGAGGCCCAGGCGCGAGGTGCCGACGGCGATATTGGTCGGGCAGCCGCCGACATATTTCGCGAAGGACTGCATATCCTCCAGCGGGCCGCCGACCTGGTCGCCGTAAAGATCGACCGACGAGCGGCCAATGGTGATGACATCAAGGGTTGCAGCGGCTTTGGCTGACATGGCGCGCTCTTCTACTCCCGAAGTGACCTCTGAATGGGTCATTTGTTCCGGCCGATGAAACAACAATTCCATTTGACCTGCAAGGGCGGAATGTTAATTCTTCTCCGCAAGGCCGCTGCAGGCCAACCCAGGGAGAGATTTCAAATGCAGGTTTTCGCTCAGTTCGGTGCCGGTCGCATTGGTAAGATCCATGCCGGCAATCTGGCCGCCGTGGGTGGCGCGCGCCTCAAGTACATCGTGGATGTGAATGCCGACGCCGCCGGCGAGCTGGCCAAGCAGCATGGCGCCAGCGTCACCGATATCGAGACCGCGCTGGCCGACTCTGAGGTCACCGCAGTCCTCATCTGCTCGCCGACCGATACCCATTCCAATCTGATTGAGCGCGCCGCCAAGGCCGGCAAGGCGATCTTCTGCGAAAAGCCGGTCGATCTGTCGATGGACCGGGTCAATGCGTGCCTCGAAACCGTAAAGCAGGCCGGCGTGCCGCTGATGATCGGTTTCAACCGCCGCTTCGATCCGAACTTCGCCGAAGTGAAGCGCCAGATCGATGCCGGCGTGATCGGCAAGGTCGAACAGGTAATCGTCACCTCGCGCGATCCCTCGCCCCCGCCTGCCACCTACGTGCGCTCCTCCGGCGGCATGTTCCGCGACATGACGATCCATGATTTCGATATGGCCCGCTGGCTGCTGGGCGAAGATCCCGTCAGCGTTTTTGCCGTCGGTTCGGTCCAGGTCGATCCCGCGATCGGCAAGGAAGGCGATATCGATACCGCCACCGTGATCATGACCACCGCCAGCGGCAAGCAGGCCGTCATCTCCAACACCCGCCGCGCCGCCTATGGCTATGATCAGCGCATCGAAGTGCTGGGCGAAAAGGGCATGCTGCAGGCCGGTAACAAGCCGATCAGCACGGTTTCCGCCTCGCTCTCAGATGGCATCGTGTCGGAAAAGCCGATGCCCTTCTTCCTGGAACGTTACGCCGATGCCTTCAAGCTGGAGCTCGCGACTTTCCTCAAAGCCATCGAAACCAAGGGCGGCGCCCTGAACCCGTCGGGCGAGGATGGCCGAAAGGCGCTCCGGCTCGCCGATGCCGCCAACGAATCGATGGCGAGCGGCAAGCCCGTCGCCGTCTAAAGACCAGAGGCCGTCCGAAAGGGCGGCCTTTTTTCTTACCGACCTCGCCAAAGAAGGTCGGATGAAACAAGGCCTCAAGTAGGGCGAAGCCCGCTAGGCCAAACCGAGGAACGTCCCATGAGCAAACACGTCTTCGCGCAGATCGGCGCCGGGCGCATCGGCAAGATGCATGCGGCTAATCTCGCCGCTATTCCCAAAGTCCGTATCAAACATGTCGTCGACCATCACCCAGAGGCGGCCAAAGCCCTCGCGGCGACCCTGGGTGCGACGGCCTCCGACATCGATGGGGCACTCGGCGATAAGGAGGTGACGGCCGTCATCATCACCTCATCCACCAACACCCATGCCGATTTCATCGAGGCGGCAGCGCGCGCCGGCAAGGCGATCTTCTGCGAAAAGCCGGTCGATCTGACCATGGCGCGGGTCGAGACCTGCCTAGCCACGGTCAAGGCCTGCGGCGTGCCGCTGATGATCGGCTTCAACCGCCGCTTCGATCCGCAGTTCGCCGCGCTGAAGCGCCAGCTCAATGACGGGGTCATCGGCAAGACCGAGCATATCGTGATCTATAACCGCGATGCCGCCCCACCGCCGCCTGGCTTTGTGCCGACCTCGGGCGGGTTGTTCCGCGACATGTCGATCCATGATTTCGACACCGCCCGCTGGCTCTTGGGCGAGGAGCCCAACAGCGTCTATGCCGTCGGCTCTAACCTGGTGGATCCAGAGATTGGCGCACAGGGTGACATCGATACCGGCACCATCACCATGACCACCGCGACCGGCAAACATGTGGTGATCAATACCTCGCGCCGCTCGACCTTCGGGTATGATCAGCGCCTGGAAGTCATCGGGGAAAAGGGTCTGCTACAGGCCGGCAACACGCCGATCACCACGGTCAGCGCCTCAACCGCGGCCGGGGTCACCCATTCGCTGCCGCATTATAATTTCATCACCCGTTATGCCGATGCCTTCCGGCTGGAGCTGGCGGCCTTCGTGAAAGCCCTCGACACCGGCACCCCGCCCTCGCCCACCGGCGAAGACGGCCGCCTCGCCCTTCGCCTCGCAGAAGCAGCCAATAAATCAATGGCAAGCGGACGAGCGGTTAAGGTTTAGGGCGCAGCTATTAACATTAGGCGTCATCCCCCGACTTGATCGGGGGATCTCCTCCGGGTGCTTGTCCAGTCTGGCTGAGATAGCGTGGAATCGCCCCCGGAGGGGATGCCCCGGTTAAACCGGGGGATGACGAGCTATTCTTCAAATCTCGCGGTAAAACCGCACCCACATGATCGCGATATAGCTGAGCCCAACCACCAAGTTGAGGCTAAAAAGCCCATATTGCGCGCTTTGCAGCGCCTCGGCCGAGAAATTGGAAAGGCCGCGCTCTGCCATGAATTCGATCAGCATAGTGACGGCCTTGATCGGCAACATCAACCCGAAGAAGAGGATCGCACCCATCGGACCGATGAGGTGGATATTCGGCTTTTTGCGGAGTTTTACCTGCAAAGGGCTGGCGTACATACTGGTCTTCCCGGATAAATCGTCACTTCCGAGAGTTAATAAAATATAAACCAATTATAAACACAATATTAACTTTTAGGATCCAGACACAAAAGCAAACCGGCCCTTGCATGGGAGACCAATTGTTAATCGTCTCACTTAATCCCGAAGGATCAGATATCGCGATAAAAGCGGATCCACATTCGGGCAACGTAACTGAGGCCCACGACGAGCATCAGGCTGATAAAGCCATATTGCGCGCTTTCGACCACCCCGACGGAAACGCCCGAGAGTCCCTTCTGTGCCAGGAACTCGATCAGCAGCGCACCCGCCTTGACCGGCAGGATCATCGAGAGAACCAGGATCGCACCCATCGGGCCGATCAGATGGATATTGGGCTTCCGACGAAGCTTCATTTGCATGTAGCTAACGCGCATGACCAGATCCCGGATTGTTCGTGAACGTCCGGCTATTATTGATATTTAAACGATTTCAAAACGCAAGCTTAACGTATGACTACATATTAAATTGAAAGATTCTGTCGCGTTTGCGCCGACGCTGCCGATCTACCCTAGCCAGCAGATTAACGCTGGACTTGAATCGGCCCCAGATATCTGATGGCAGTCATGGCTTTAAGTACGACCGAACTAATAGAAGCAACCTTCGGTTGCTGCGGCTTTCCGCGTCCCATGTTCTATAAATTCGAATATGCGCTGCGCTTCAATCTCGGTGATGAGATCGATGATATCGCACCTCGTTTTCTGCAGGCTATCGACCGGGCCCGCGCCGTAGCTCACGCTGTCTTTGCCGAGGCCAACGAATTAGCAGCGATCATTTCTTACTACGATAACAAACGCCGCACTCGACAATTTTTTAACAGCAGAGAAGTGCTTAAACGGCTTGGGTTCCGCTATGATCTGGGAATACCCGAACGAATTCCGCAACAGGATGCCCGGCACATCGAAGCATTTGGCGAGGATCTCTATCAGTATTGGCACACCGCCCGCTTCAGTTATGACAGCAACGCAATCGATGCGCTGTTATGGACCTGTGTCTCAAATGAATCTCCGGTAGAGCCCACACCTGGAGGGTTGCAAACCATCCATATCGTCGATTTCGAGCGCAAGATCGCCCTTTGGATCTATGACGATCGGGGTATGGATCTGATCGCCATGGAAAAGACAGCGCTACAGCCCTACTACCAACAATTCAATCCATGGCTGCTCGACTACGATCGCGCCGCCATGGATGCCAAATTCGCCTGACTTACCTTAAGCCGGCCGCTGCCACTCCACGCCTTCCAGCCGCTGACCCAGCGCCACGATCAGCGAGATCGCGAGGCACATGGTGGCGGTAAGCGACCGGAAACCCTTCACCTGTGCATCATCGACCTTCAAGGTCACTTCGGCATAGGGAATCATGGGCGAGAGCGCGCCATCGGTGATCGCCAGGATCGGCACCCCGCCGCCGCTGGCGACCCGCACCAGATCCATGGTTTCCTGGGCGTAGGGTTTGAAGCTGATGGCTAGTACGAGATCCTTGTCGCCGACCGACTGCATCTGCTGGCGCCCCATGCCGCCGACGTGATCGACCAGCACCACCCGGCGGCCTAGGTGCGAGAGCGCATAAGCGAGGTATGTCGCGACCGGGAAAGAACGCCGGAATCCGACGACGAAGATATGCTGGGCCTTGGCGAGCATATCGATCGCGCCATCGAGGTCGTCGTCCGAAACTTCCTGTTCCAGATGTTCCAGCGCCATCACGCCGGCCCGCACGAAGTGATGCAGGATACCGGCAGCGTCCGAACCCGAACCATCCGCGCCTTTGAGTTCGCGCAGGCGCTGACCATAGCTCATCATGCTGTCGGTCAGGCGGGTGCGGAACACCCGCTGCATGTCGGTGAAACCTTCATACCCCAACAGCTTTGCAAAGCGGATCAGGGCCGAGGGCTGAACCCCGGCGCGCTCGGCGACGACTGCCACCGTCTCCAACGCCATGTCATTCGGATTGGCGAGGGCGAATTCGGCAATCTGCCGAAGGCGTGGCGACATTTCGCCATGACGCTGGGCAATGACCGACTGAAGTTCCGAAAAGCTCTCGGGAATCGTGATCATTTCAGACAACAGCAGCCACTCCGGCGATTGAGATGTTTTACTTCGAATGAAACATATCATTCAAAATTCTGCTTGGGTTGCAAAAATTTTCCAACGCACCTTTACAGGCACACGCGGAACGCGCATTCTATGCGCCGAACGGGGTAATATCTTTATTCAAACGACCAGCCGACAAGGCCCTTTAACAAGGTCGAAACGCCCCGGATCAAGTCGGCTCAGGTCGCTTGGGAGGAAATGAAATGTCGCTGAAGGCGCTTTTTTCGGGCGTTGCCGTTGCTGTATTCGGTCTGGCTCTTTCTCCCACCCTGGCCGAGGCCAAGGGCGAGAAGTTTGTCCTGATCAGTCATGCGCCGGATTCCGATAGCTGGTGGAACACCATCAAGAATGCGATCAAGGTCGCGGGCCAGCAGATGGACGTGACCGTCGATTATCGTAACCCCACGACCGGTGATCTGGCCGATATGGCCCGCATCGTCGATCAGGCGACGGCCTCCAACCCCAATGGCATCATCGTCACCATCGCCGATTATGATGTGCTGAAGGAGCCGATCGGCCGCGCGGTCAAGAAGGGCATTCCCGTCATCACCATCAATTCCGGCACCCGCGAGCAGTCAAAGCAGCTGGGCGCCCTGATGCATGTCGGTCAGGCCGAATATGACGCCGGTTATGGCGCTGGCCTGCGCGCTAAGACCGCCGGCGCCACGAACTTCCTGTGCGTCAACCACTACATCACCAACCCGGCCTCGGTCGAACGCTGCCGCGGCTTTGCCGAAGCTTTGGGCCAGAAGCTCAGCGATCAGATGCTCGACAGCGGCATCGATCCGACCGAAGTGCAGACCAAGGTCACGGCCTATCTGCGCGCCAAGCCGAATACCAACGCCATCCTGACCCTGGGGCCGAATTCGGCAGAACCCACCATCGCCGCGCTCGACCAGATGAAGATGGCCGGCAAAGTGACCTTCGGCACCTTCGATCTTTCGGGTAAAATCTCCGAAGCGATCAAGAGCGGCACCATCGCCTTCGCCGTCGATCAGCAACCCTTCCTGCAGGGCTATCTGCCGGTCGTGCTGCTGACCAACCTCGCGCGTTATGGCGTGATGCCCAGCAACGATATCTCCTCGGGTCCCGGCTTCGTGACCAAGGACAATATCGCCCTGGTCGAAAAGCTGGCGGGTGAATACCGCTAAGCCACCAGACCGTCGAGATCCGGGCGCTGACAACGGCGCCCGGACTCTATCGATATCCTGGGGAGGATCCCAAGTATGAGCGCCGCACCCGCGAATGCGCCAAGCCCTAACGCGCCCGTTACTGACGAACGCCTGCGCGCGACACCCTTTATTTCCCAAGTCATGGCCCGCCCGGAACTGGGTGCGGTTTCCGGCACAGTCCTCGTCTTTTTATTCTTCGCCCTGACCGCTGGATCGTCCGGCATGTTCAGTGCCGAAGGCGTGATGAATTGGACCGTTGTCTCCGCCCAGCTCGGCATCATCGCCATTGGCGCCGCGCTGCTGATGATCGCAGGCGAATTCGATCTGTCGATTGGCTCGATGATCGGCTTTGCCGGCATGATGATCGCGATCCCGACCCAATTCTGGAACTGGCCGATTGAGGCGTCTGTCCTCTTTGCCTTTGCCGGCGCGCTCGCGATCGGGGGCCTCAACGGCTATCTGGTCGTCCGCACCGGCCTGCCGTCCTTCATCGTGTCGCTGGCCTTCCTCTTCATCCTGCGCGGCCTGACCATCGCGCTCGCTGTGCTGTTTACCAACCGCACCATCATCGGCGGGGTGAAAAACCATTCGACCGGCAGCTTTGTCGAATGGCTGTTTGCCGGAAAGATCTTCCAGGGCGCTTTCATCTGGTTTGCCGATATCGGGTTGCTGGGCAAATATCCCGACGGCAGCCCGCTCGTCACCGGCCTGCCGATGGTCGTCGTCTGGTGGGTGCTGCTGGCGGCCGTGGGCTCCTGGATCCTGCTGCGCACCAAATGGGGCAATTGGGTTTTCGCGGTCGGGGGTGATGCCAATGCTGCCCGCAACATGGGCGTGCCGGTCAAACGCGTGAAGATCGCCCTCTTCATGGTCAGCGCCCTGTGCGCCACCATCTATGCCTCCTGCCAAGTCATGGAATTCGGCTCGGCCGCCGCCGATCGCGGGGTCTTGAAGGAATTCGAAGCGATCATCGCCGCCGTCATCGGCGGGGTACTGCTGACCGGGGGCTACGGCACCGTCATCGGCCCGTGTTTTGGCGCTATCATCTTCGGCGTCGTGCAGATGGGCATCTTCTATACCGGGGTGAATACCGACTGGTTCCGGGTGTTCCTGGGCGTGATGCTGCTGCTGGCCGTGATCTTCAATACCTACGTCCGCACCAAGGTGACGGGAGGCCGCAAATGAGTGAGACCCCTCTGATCGAACTGCGCGGCGCTTCCAAAAGCTTTGGCAATGTCCAGGCCCTGCGCGACATCAATATGTCGGTCAAGGCCGGCGAGGTGCTGGCGCTGCTGGGCGATAACGGCGCCGGCAAATCCACCCTGATCAAGATGCTGTCGGGCGTGCATCGCCCCTCGACCGGCGAGATCAAGGTTGGCGGCAAAGAAGTCAATTTCTCCTCGCCGCGCGAAGCCTTGGATGCCGGGATCGCCACCGTCTTCCAGGATCTCGCCATGGTCCCGCTGATGAGCATCACGCGGAACTTCTTCATGGGACGCGAACCCAGCAAGGGGCGCGGGCTCTTCAAGCGGTTCGATGTGGCGTTCGCCAATAAAGTCGCCCGCGAGGAGATGCAGAAGATCGGCATCGATGTGCGCGATCCGACCCAGGCGGTCGGGACCTTGTCGGGCGGCGAGCGGCAATGCGTCGCCATCGCCCGCGCGGTCTATTTCGGGGCCAAGGTGCTGATCTTGGACGAGCCGACCTCGGCCCTCGGGGTCAAGCAGGCATCAATGGTGCTGCGCTATATCGCGGCGGCGCGGGCCCGCGGTCTGGGGGTGATTTTCATTACCCATAACGTCCATCACGCCTACCCCATCGCCGATAAATTCACCTTGCTGAACCGAGGTCGTAGCCTCGGCAATTTCAACAAGAGCGACGTCACCCGCGAACAGGTGCTGGAGATGATGGCGGGCGGCAAGGAACTGGCGGCGCTGACGGCGGAGCTGGAGGAATTCTCCCGCACCGACGCCACGCAGCACTGAGACTACGAGGCCCCTCGGGGCGACTGTCTCCCTAAGCAACTGGGCCGGCCTCCTTCTGGAAGCCGGCCCTTTCTTTTAGAGCAGCACGCTCGACTTCTTGCCCGACAGGCGGAAGGCCAGATAGACGAACAGCGCCGTGATGCTAAGCAGAATGGTGGCGAGCGCCGAGGCGGTGCCATATTCGCCGTCCATGACAGAGAGGTAGATCTTCACCGGCATGGTGATGGTCGAGCCGACATAGAGCACGAGCGAGGACGAGAGCTCGTTCATCGCGGTGACGAAGCTCATCATGCCGCCGGCCAGGATGCCCGGCAGAATGATCGGCACCACGACCTTGATGAAGGCCTGCCCCGGACTATAGCCCAAACTGACTGCCGCCTCTTCCAGACGGGTCGAGGTCTGACGCAAGGCCGTTGCCACTGAACGTGCAGTATAGGGCAGACGCCGCACAAACACCGCCAGGATGATGATCAGGGCGGTGCCGGTGATCGGCAGCGGACCTTGATTGAAGCTGGCGACGAAAGCGATACCCATGACCACACCCGGCACCACGTAGGGCACCATCAGGATGCCGTCGAGGGCACCGGTGACGGTCGATTGCCGGCGGGCGATCAGATAGCCGATAAGCGTACCGGCAATCACGATGGCCGCGACCGAAGCGGTCGAGAACCACAGGGTATTGATGATCGGATCCGTGATGCCGTGGATCACCTTATCGTAAGACCCGAACCCGAAGCCCGGCTGGAACACCGGACCGCGCGTGTTGCGGAAGGAGAAGATGACAACGACGATCGCCGGGATCGCGCCGATCAGCGCAATACCGTAGGTAACGCCATAGACGGCCGCCTTGCGCCACCCCTTCGGGTTGATCGGGATGGGCGGCTTCAGCAAGTTGCCGGCGAAAATATCCTTGCGGACCATCCGGCGCTGAATCAGCACCACGATCATCGACAGCACGATCAGCACCACCGAAATGGCGGACGCCATACCGGGATTGCCGCCGACTTCCGAGGAATAGAGCGTGAAGGCCTCGGTCGCCAGCACCTCGAAATTCCGGCCGATGAGGCGCGGGGTCCCGAAGTCGGCGATCGACAGCACAAACGTCAGCAGCGCACTGGTGGAGATCGCCGGCAGGATCAGCGGCAGGGTGATCAGGAAAAACCGCTTCCAGGGCGAAACGCCGAGATTCTCTGCCGCTTCCTCCAGCGACCGATTGACCGAGGCGAAAGCGCCGGAGGTAATCAGGAACACATGGGGAAAGAGCTTGAAGGCGAAGACCATAATCACGCCCGCCGCGCCATAGATCGGCGGAATGGTGATGCCGATGGTCATCAGCCCGCGCCGCACCACGCCATTAGCCCCAAAGAGGATGATCCAAGCATAGGCCCCGATGAAGGAGGGCGAAACCAGCGCGATCACCGCCAGGGTCTGGATGAAGGCCTTGCCCCGCATGCGGAAGCGCGTCACCAGGAACGCCAGCGTCACGCCGAGGAAAACTGCCCCCGCCATACCCGCCGCACCGACCCAGAGGGTATTCCCGATCGCGCGTAGATACTGCGGGGTCGTGAAGATGGTGAGGTAGTTATGGAGCGAGAGATCGCCCGTCTCATTCTCGCGGATCGAGGCGATCAGAACGGTCGATAGCGGCCAGACCAGCAAAGCCAGCAGCAGAACCCAGGCGCCGATCAGCACGAAGAACCAAAGATCCTTCTGTTGCCCGCGCACCTTCATCATGCACCCCCGACCTTGACCGGCAGGGCTTTCTCGTCGGCGCCGAAGACCACCAGCTTTTGCAGCGGCAGCAGCACATCGACGGTCTGCCCGGTCACGGTCAGCATATCGGGCGTCGGATCGAAGACCTGGGCCACCAGATCGCCGACCGGGGTCTTCAGGGTGTAATGGGCTTCCTTGCCCAGGAACGTCGATTTGGCGACGGTCCCGCTCAAGGCGAGTTCACCTGCGCCCGCAGCGCCACTGGCCTGGGTGCGGATCACGACGTTTTCCGGGCGGATCGCAACCGACACCGGACCATTCGCACCTTCGACCGACAGGCCGGCCTTCTGACCGCCGAGCGTCAGGGCGCCACCGGCAAGTTCGCCCGGCAGGAAGTTCATCGTGCCGACAAAGTTCGCCGCGAACCGCGTTTTCGGGTGGCGGTACAATTCGAACGGCGGATCCAGCTGTTCGATCTTGCCCTTGTTCATGACGCAGATCCGATCGGAAATGGCCAAAGCCTCTTCCTGATCATGGGTCACATAGATCGTGGTGATGCCCAACCGCTGCTGGATATCGCGAATATCCTCGCGCAGTTCGATGCGCAGCTTGGCATCGAGGTTCGAAAGGGGTTCATCCATAAGTAGTAATTTCGGACGGATCGTCATGGCGCGCGCCAGACCCACACGCTGCTGCTGACCACCCGACAATTCGGACGGCAGACGATTGGCCAGCGGCTCCAGACGGACCGAGCGCAAGCTCTCGGCAACTCTGGTCTCTATCTCTTCTTTAGACAATTTGCGGGCCTTCAGACCAAAGGCCACATTCTCTGCCACGGTAAGGTGTGGGAAGATTGCGTAATCCTGGAACACCATCCCGACGTCGCGCTTATGCGGCGGCAGATGATCGATCTTTTCCCCGTTCACCACAACCGAACCGGAGTCCTGTCGTAGGAAGCCTGCAATAATTCGCAGCAAAGTCGTCTTGCCACAGCCGCTCGGCCCCAGAAGCGTGAAGAATTCGCCCGATTTAATAGTGATATCAATGCTATCCAGAACGGGTGGTGCTGGCGGATAGATCTTCGCCACCCCTTCAATTCTCAGATCAGTCAAAGCCCCTCTCCCCTCATCTACTGCCAACAAGGCAGCAAAGGGACCTTTACAAAATTGCAACAAAACTGCAATGTTTGTGTAGCGTTACTACGCAAAACAGGGAGAGAACGATGCTTAAAAATGGTGCAGTAGCCATCGCAACCTTGGCTCTGCTGACCGGAACCGCGCATGCACAGGACAAGCGCGTCACGGTCTATACTGCCGTCAAAGCTTCCGTCGCTGACGCTCTGGCGCCGCGCTTCGAAAAAGAAACCGGGATCAAGGTCGACCTCGTGAAGGCCGGTTCGGGTGACATTCTGAAGCGTGTGAAGGCCGAAGCCGGCGCGCCCAAGGCCGACGTGATCTGGTCGATCGGTGGCGAGCAGCTCGAGGATAGCAAGGACCTGCTGCAGGCCTTCACGCCGACGGCCGACGCCGACATCATCCCGGCCTATAAGGTCAGCCCGGAATGGGTCCCGTACAACGGCATCGTCGCGGTCTTCTCGGTCAATTCCGCCGAACTGAAGCCCGAAGGCTACCCGAAGACCTGGAAGGACCTTGCCGATCCGAAGTGGAAGGGCAAGATCTCGTCCGCCCGTGCGGATACCTCGGGCTCGGCCTATCAGCAGCTCGCGACCATCATCACAGTCTATGGCGAAACCGAAGGCTGGGACATCGCCAAGAAGATCCTCGCCAATACCGTTCTCTCCGACAGCTCGGGCGCCGTGCCGCGCTTCGTCAATGACGGCGAGGCCCTGGTCGGCCTGACGCTGGAAGACGGCGCGCTGGATTACGTGCGCGGCGGCGGCAATGTCGCCATCGTCTATCCCGAAGACGGCACCTCGACCGTTGCCGACGGCATGGCCCTCGTGAAGGGCGGCCCGAACGCCGACAACGGCAAGAAGTTCATCGATTGGCTGCTGACCAAGGAAGTCCAGGAATATCTGGTCAAGGAAGTTGGTCGCCGCTCGGTGCGTAAGGATGTTGGCGGCGCGGGCATGACCCCGATCACCAAGATCAAGCTCGCCAAGTACGACATCAAGGCCGCAGCCGCCAGCCGCAACGCCTATATCGCCAAGTGGAAGGAGCTGCTCGCAGCCCGCTAACCCCAAAGCGACACAGAACCGCCCGAAGGCACATGATCCTTCGGGCGGTTTTTTTGTCGCCAGACACCCTATAGTGGCGGACGCGCGACCAAGCCGCGCCGTCATCGAGAGCTAACAATGCAGATCGAAGCTTTTTCCCTCGGCAAGTCTCTTGTCGATCCAACCGCCAATGAAGACCGTTTTGTCATCCTGCCAGGCCGCGCCTATGCGGTCATCGATGGGGTCACGGATCGCCTGGGCACTCGATACGACGGCATGCTGTCGGGCCGCTATGCCGCGACCATCGTCAAAGCCGCCCTCGAACATTTCTTGAGCGCTCCCGATGCGCCGCTCGATGATCCCGAGCGTGTGGTCGCCGCTATGAGCGAGGCGCTGCAAGCCGCCTATCGCCGCCACACTATGCTGGACGAGGCCGCAGCCGACTGGAACCGGCGCTTTGCCTGCACCCTGTCGCTCGCCGCGATTGCCGGCGAGAACCTGCATGTGCTGCTGGTCGGCGACAGTGGCGTGCGTCTCAACGGCAGCAAGGTCCTGCAGGACGACAAGGACCTCGACAAGATCACCGCCACCCTGCGGATCACCGGCTGGGACGCCATCTGTGCCGCCACGCCCGATCCGCTGGCACGCGAGAAAAACTCTCGCCTGCTGACCTGGAACGGCACCCGCAATGCCGGCAAGGTGCTGAACGGTGTCTTGAGCGACACCCAACTGGTCGAGATCGAAGCCGCCGCGATTGCCGCCAACAAGGCGGCCCTGCCCCATGTGCCCGAGGCCGATATCACCTATCTGGTCCAGGGCGGCATCGTCCATGCCCAGGGCCGTTATCTCAACAATACCGAATCGGGCCTCGGCTACGGCTGCCTCGATGGATTCGAGATTCCACGCTCGCTCTATCAGACTCATGTCTTCAAGCTAGCGGAGATCGAGACGATCGAGCTTTATACCGATGGGTACTTCAAGCTGGGCGAGGGTTTCGGCGTGAAGGCCTGGGAAGATACTTTTGCCGCGGTCGAGCGCGATGACCCCTCCAAGGTCCGCCTCTTCCCCTCGGTCAAAGGATCGACCGCAGACGGCTATGCCGACGATCGGACCTACCTTGGAGTGCGCCTTGCCTGACACGGCCCGGACAGATGGCGGAGAGATCCTCCGCCTCAATCCCGATTTCAAGATCATCCGGACAGATCAGCCCCTGGAGCCGTCGCCGGCCATCGCTGCCCGCATCGCCGAGATCTGGCAGGCGGAGCAGGAACGCAAGGGTGGCAGCCTGTTCGACGGCAAGATCCTAGCCCTGGTGTCCGCCACCGCCGATGCGATCCAGGTCGTCCCGACGCTCTATAGCGTCATCCTCGCGGCCCGCCGCGACCCTATGGTGCGCGAGGGCCTGGGCATCGCGCCGCTTGGCGTCACCTCCGTCCTCTCCTGCCGGGATGGTTTTGTGATTGGCCGCCGCAGTCCAAGCCTCGCGATGTCGCCCGGCCTCTGGGAAGTCATGCCCGCCGGCGGCCTGGAGACAACCGATCCAGGCGCGCAACTCATCCAGGAATTCGAAGAAGAACTGGGCCTGCCGCCATCGCTGGTAACCCGGCGCGAGGCCAAGGCCCTGGTACGGATCTCGCATAAAGGCGTCGCCAACATTCTCTTCCGTCTGCACGCAGAGTGCGATAGAGAATCGATTAACCAAGCTTTTGCCGCGAGCGGTTCCGACGAGCACACGGAAATCGACGTGGTTCCTGTGTCCGACCTCTACCGCCGCCTGATATCCGATGAGGACGAGGTGCATAATTTGGCGATGCGCCTTTACCTTGAAGCAACGGATGTAGGCTTATAACAGACGTCGACCATCACGCGGACGACACGAGTGCGCCCGAAAACGGGGGAAGAAAATGAGCCTGCGTAACCTGTCGATCTCGAAGAAGATCGCTTTGACCTTCCTGGCCCTGATCGTGGTCACCTGCTCTGCCAGCAGCGTGATGATTGCACAGCTGAGCGCCATCAACGCCAGCCGCAATGCAACCGACCAGAGCCACCGCACCCTGGATGCGGTCAATCTGCTGGGCGCCAGCATGATCGATCAGGAAGACGGGTTACGCGGGTACCTCATTTCCATGAACGACAGCTTCCTGCTTCCCTATAAGGAAGGTGAGAAGGTCATGGGCAAACATTGGGAAACCGCCAAGAAGCTGACCGAAGGCAATGCCACGCAGCAAAAGCGCCTCGATGACATCATGACCCACATGAACGGCTGGCGCACGGAAGTGGCCGCCAAGGCGATCAAGCTGGCCGGCAACCTCGCGACCCTTGGCGAAGCCCAGGACATCGAAGCGCGCGAAGTCGGCCGCAAGTTCATCGATCCCATCCGCACCCTGGTCGGCGAGATCCGCACCGAAGAGCAGAACGAACTCCAGGCCCGCTCCGACGAGCTGGACGCCGCCTTTGCCAAGGCCTCGCTGGCTGGCTTCATCGGCATGGGCCTGATGGGGGTCCTGTCGATTGCTCTCGGCGTTCTGCTGGTACGCGCCATTGCCTCGCCGGTTCGTGGCATGACCTCGGCCATGACCAAGCTCGCCGATGGCGATCTGACCGTCGATGTCCCGGGTGTCGGCCGCAAGGATGAGATCGGCGAAATGGCCGATGCCGTTCAGGTCTTCAAGGACAACCTCGTCAGCAGCAAGGCCTTCGAGCAGGAGCGCCTGCAGGGTGAAGAAACCCGCGCGGCCCGTGCCCAGAAGATCGACGGGCTGATCCGTCGCTTCGACAATGAAACCTCGACCGCGCTCGAAGCCGTCGCCGCGGCCGAGCAGACCATGCAGAGCACCGCCGGTGTCCTCGGCAAGATCGCCGAGGATGTCAGCCAGCAGTCGAATTCGGTCAGCCGCATTTCCGAGCAGGCTTCGGCCAATGTGCAGACCGTCGCAGCTGCGGCCGAAGAGCTGTCTTCCTCGGTTCACGAGATCGGCCGTCAGGTGTCGGCTTCCGCCCGCATCGCCCAGCGCGCCGTGACCGAAGCCGACAGCACCAACGAGACGGTGCAGGAACTTTCGGCCCTGGCCGCCCGCATCGGCGAGATCATCGGCCTCATCAACAATATCGCGGCCCAGACCAATCTTCTGGCCCTGAATGCCACCATCGAAGCGGCCCGTGCCGGTGAAGCCGGCAAGGGCTTTGCCGTCGTCGCCAACGAGGTGAAGAACCTTGCCGGCCAAACCGCCAAGGCAACCGAGGAAATCACCGGACAGGTCAGCGCCGTCCAGGGGGCAACCGAACGCACACTCGGCGCCATCCAGGGCATCGCCTCGACTATCGGCGAGATCAATTCGATCGCTTCGGCCATCGCCGCCGCCGTGGAAGAACAAGGCGCCTCGACCGCCGAGATCGCCCGCAACACTCAGGAAGCCGCTGCCGGTACCGGCATGGTGGCCGATAGCGTCGGCGCCATGCGTCAGGCGGCCTCGGCCACCGGGGACGCCGCCAGCAAGGTCCTGACCTCTACCGAGGAACTCTCCAAGCAGTCGGCCAGCCTCGAACAGTCGATTTCGGCGTTTCTCTCGGAAGTGCGTTCGGCCTAAAGACTCAATAAGATCGTCACCCCGGGACTTGATCCCGGGGTCCCCTCCGGGTGCGTTTCCACTCTGTCTCCGTCCTATTGGACAAGCTCCCGGAGGAGATCCCGTGGTCAAGCCACGGGATGACAAAGTTTAAATCGGTTGCCTCTGCCGCACGGCCTCGTCACCATCGGGCCATGGACCAATCAGCTCCGCGCCCGATCGACGATGACGACACCGCCCCAACGGGCCGGCGGGGCCGTAAACGGTCTGAACGCGATATTCTGATCGTTGCCGAAGAAGTCTTTGCGACCTACGGGCTGCGCGGCGCCACCACCGCCATGATCGCGGCCAAGGCCGAGATCCCGAAATCCAACATCCATTATTATTTCAGCACCAAAGAGGCGCTCTATCGCCGGGTGCTCGAAGACATCATGGAAGTCTGGCTGGATGCCGCCGCCTTCGAAGAGGGCGATGATCCGCGCGAGGCACTGGCGAATTATATCCGCCTGAAGCTCGATCATTCCCGCACCCGCCCGCACGCCAGCCGCGTCTGGGCGAACGAGATGCTGAACGGCGCGCCGCTCATCCGCGATCACCTGGAACAGCGCCTGCTGCAATGGGTCGACGCCAAGGCCGCGATCATCGATGGCTGGGTCGCCAAGGGCCTTTTGAAGCCCGTCGATCCCCGCCATCTGCTGTTCCTGATCTGGTCGGCGACCCAGCATTACGCCGATTTTGCTGTGCAGGTTGGCTTGTTGCTGCGCAAACCGGCGCTCGATGCCGAAGATTTTGGCACTGTTGCCGATTTCCTAGTGCAGATGATCGCCGATGGGCTGGTCCCGCCCTCTCCTATCCCCGTAACACGGCCGTAAAAAACCGACTTGACCATTTAGTCAAGTCGTGGCCTGCTTCTTGCTATCAACTTTGAAGACAGTCGAGAAACGACTGCCTGCCAGGACTGCTTAAAGCAGCTGGCGAATGGGTTCGGGGCTTACACGCGTACAAATCCTCTAAAGACCTGCAAAAGGCGGGGGATTTTTGACTTTCTTAGGTTCATCAAGCGACTGCGCAAAAGCTTGGCTTTGCGTTAACGGGACAGTTTTGTCTTGAGCTTGGCGGCCGGTGCTTGTCGAAGGGATCGAGGGACCGTGGAGAATATCAAGATTAATGGCGACCGCCTGTGGGCGAGCCTGATGGAAATGGCCCAGATCGGCGCGACCGAAAAGGGCGGCGTCTGCCGCCTCGCGCTGACCGACCTCGACCGCGAGGGGCGTGACCTTTTCATTCAATGGTGCAAGGACGCCGGCTGTTCCATCACGGTCGATCAGATGGGCAATATCTTTGCCCGCCGCCCCGGCAAGAATAATTCCCTGCCGCCGGTGATGACCGGCAGCCATCTCGACACCCAACCGACGGGCGGCAAATTCGATGGCGTCTATGGCGTGTTGGCGGGTGTCGAAGTCCTGCGCACCTTGAATGATTATGGCGTCGAAACCGAAGCGCCGGTCGAGGTTGCGGTCTGGACCAACGAGGAAGGCAGCCGCTTTGCCCCCGCCATGGTCGCCTCGGGTGTCTTTGCCGGCGTCTTCGATCTGGCCTATGGCCTGTCGCGTGCCGATCTCGACGGCAAGACCATGGGCGAGGAACTGACGCGCATCGGTTATGCCGGGTCCGAGCCCGTCGGCCAGCATCCGGTCGGCGCCTATTTCGAGGCCCATATCGAACAGGGCCCGATCCTGGAGCATGAAACCCGCACCATCGGCGTCGTAACCCACGCCCAGGGCCAGCGCTGGTACGAAATCACCATCACCGGCCAGGAAGCCCATGCCGGCCCGACCCCGATGCCGATCCGCAAGGACGCCCTGGTCGGCGCCGCCAAGATCGTCACCGAAGTCAACCGTATCGGCATGGACCTGCAGCCCTTCGGCCGCTCCACCGTCGGCCTGATGCAGGTCAGCCCCAATTCGCGCAATACCATCCCGGGATCGGTCTTCATGACCGTCGATTTCCGCAACCCGAACGAAGACGCACTGACCGGGATGGACCGCGATCTGCGGGCCTTCTGCGATGCCTTGGCCAAGGAAACCGGCCTCACGGTCGCGGTCACACAGATCTGGCATTCGCCGGTCGTAACCTTCCACGACAAATGCGTGGGCGCCGTGCGCAACGCCACCCAGCGCCTGGGCTATTCCAACATGGAGATCGTGTCGGGCGCGGGGCATGACGCCTGCTACGTCAATCGCGTCGCCCCGACCGGGATGATCTTCATCCCGTGCGAGGACGGCATCAGCCACAACGAGATCGAGAATGCCACGCCGGGCGATTGCGAAGCGGGTGGCAACGTGTTGCTGCACGCCATGATCGAAGCGGCAAACGCGTAAGGACTAACCCGCAAATCCCGAGCGACATCGTCGCGACGACGCATTTGCGGCACGTAAAAGACAAACAGGGTTCGAGCGGGACGCAAGAGGGCAAAGACCCCGGCGTCCTCTTCACGGGAGGCCATATGACCACTCATCGAGATATAGCGCCGGGGCGGATTCCCTCGGCCGATCTGAAGAATAATTTCTGCGATGCGCATCCCGTACTTACTCGTCCGGAAGCGCTGATCGAATCGGACCGCTGCCTCTTTTGTTATGACGCGCCCTGCGTCACGGCCTGCCCGACCTCGATCGATATCCCGAGCTTCATCCGCAAGATCGGCAGCAGCAATATCAAGGGCGCGGCCAAGGACATCCTCAGCGCCAATATCATGGGCGGCATGTGCGCCCGCGTCTGCCCGACCGAGATTCTGTGCGAACAGGCCTGCGTGCGAAACAAGCTGGATGACGAGCCGGTCGCCATCGGCGATCTGCAACGCCATGCTACCGACTGGCTGTTCGACAAGGGCATCCAGCTCTTCGAGCGCGCACCCGAAACCGGCAAGCGCATCGCCGTGGTCGGCGGCGGCCCGGCCGGCATGTCTTGCGCCCATAAGCTCGCAACGCTGGGCCATGACGTCACGGTCTATGAGGCGCGCGCCAAGCTCGGCGGCCTCAATGAATATGGCATCGCGGCCTATAAGACGGTCGAAAACTTCGCCCAGCGCGAGGTTGATTATATCCTTGCCATCGGCGGCATCACGGTCGTGACCGACTGGGTGCTGGGCCGCGACGGCCATGTATCCGAACTGATGCGCGATTTCGATGCCGTGTTCCTCGGCATGGGTCTGGGCGGCGTCAATGCGCTCTCGGCCGAAGGCGAGGATCTGACCGGCGTCGAAAACGCCGTCGATTTCATCGCCGCCCTGCGTCAGGTCTCCGACCTCTCGATGCTCCCCATCGGCCGCAAGGTGGTGGTGATCGGCGGCGGCAATACCGCCATCGATGCCGCGACGCAAGCCAAGCGCCTGGGCGCCGAAGACGTCACCCTGGTCTATCGTCGCGGCAAGGAAACCATGACCGCCACCCCGGTCGAGCAGGATTGGGCCCAGACCAACGGCGTGAAGATCAAACATTGGGCCAAGCCCGTGAAGGTCACCGGCGCCAATGGCCAAGCAACTGCCATCACCTTCGAATATACGCAGATGTCGGGCGGCAAGCTGACCGGCACCGGCGAGACCTTCGAGATGGAAGCCGATCAGATCTTCAAGGCGATCGGCCAGACCTTCATCCCGACCAGCCTTAATGGCTCCACCCCGCAGATCGCGCTCGAAAGCGGCCGCATCAAGGTCGATGAGGAGCGCCGCACCAGCCTCGCCAAGGTTTGGGCGGGCGGTGATTGCGTCGCGGGCGGTCAGGATCTGACGGTCGCTTCGGTCGAGGACGGCAAGCAGGCCGCCCTTTCCATCCATAAAACGCTGATGCGTTAAGAAGGAGCGCTGAGATGGCCGACCTTCGCACCAATTTCGCCGGGATCAAGTCCCCCAATCCGTTCTGGCTGGCCTCTGCCCCGCCGACCGACAAGGAATATAATGTCGTCCGCGCCTATAAGGCGGGCTGGGGCGGTGTCGTCTGGAAGACGCTGGGCGAAGATCCGCCCGTGGTCAACGTCACCTCGCGTTACGGCGCCTGGCACGATGGCGACCGCCGCGTCATGGGCCTCAACAACATCGAACTGATCACTGACCGCCCGCTGGAAGTGAACCTGCGCGAGATCAAACAGGTGAAACGCGATTGGGCCGACCGCGCCCTCGTGGTTTCTCTGATGGTCCCCTGCGAGGAAGAGGCCTGGAAGAAGATCCTGCCGCTGGTCGAAGACACCGGCGCCGATGGCATAGAGCTTAATTTCGGCTGCCCGCACGGCATGTCGGAACGCGGCATGGGCGCCGCCGTCGGCCAGGTGCCGGAATATGTCGAGATGGTCACCCGCTGGTGCAAGCAGCACACCCGCATGCCGGTGATCGTGAAGCTGACACCCAATATCTCCAACATCCTCGGGCCGGCCCGCGCGGCCAAGGCCGGCGGCGCCGATGCGGTGTCGCTGATCAACACCATCAATTCCATCATGTCGGTGAACCTCGACGTCATGGCGCCGGAACCGGTCGTCGATGGCAAAGGCACCCACGGCGGCTATTGCGGCCCGGCGGTAAAGCCCATCGCCCTCAATATGGTGGCCGAAATCGCCCGCACCATGGATACCCGCGGTATGCCGATCAGCGGCATCGGCGGCATCACCAATTGGCGCGATGCGGCCGAATTCATCGCCCTTGGCGCCGGCTCAGTTCAGGTCTGCACCGCAGCCATGGTCTATGGCTTCAAGGTCGTCGAGGAGATGATCGACGGGCTTGCCAATTGGATGGACGAGAAGGGCTACAAGACCCTCGACGATGTGCGCGGGCTTGCGGTGCCGAACGTCACCGACTGGCAGTACCTCAACATCAATCATGACCTCAAAGCCCGCATCGACCAGGACAAATGCATCGAGTGCGGCCGCTGCCACATCGCCTGCGAGGATACGTCCCACCAGGCGATCACCAAGGAAAAGGACGGCAAGCGGCATTTCGAGGTGATCGACGAGAATTGCGTCGGCTGCAACCTCTGCATGATCGCCTGCCCGGTGCCCGAATGCATCACCATGGAAAGCGTGTCGGACCTGCCCTACGCTAATTGGACGACCCATCCCAACAACCCGATGCGCAAAGTACCGGCCGCCGCCGAATAAACGGCATGCGGTTTGCCAAGTAACAGCTATCGTTAAGGGAGGCAGACAAGCGGATGAGGAGCGGCAGCGTGGTGAGTATGCAAAGACCGGCCGATCAGACGGATCAGGCCCCGGTCGTCATCGACGTCAACGATGTGTCCCTGGTCTATCCGACCGCGGACCATCCGGTGACGGCGCTGTCGCACGTCGATCTCACCATCCGCAAGGGCGATTTCGTCAGCTTCATCGGCCCGTCCGGCTGCGGCAAGACTACCCTGATGCGGGCGATCGCCGATCTGGAACATCCGACTTCTGGCACCCTGCAGGTCAATGGCGGGACGGCTGAACAGGCCCGCCTCGACCGCGCCTATGGTTACGTCTTCCAAGCGCCGACCCTCTATGCTTGGCGGAATGTCTGGCGCAACGTGATGCTGCCCTTGGAAATCATGGGGCTGCCGAAATATGAGCGCGAAGAACGGGCCGCTAATGCGATCGCGCTCGTCGGTCTGACGGGCTTCGAGAAGAAATATCCCTGGCAGCTCTCGGGCGGCATGCAGCAGCGCGTGTCGATCGCCCGGGCGCTGTCGTTCGAGCCCAATATGCTGCTGATGGACGAGCCGTTTGGCGCGCTCGACGAGATCACCCGCGATCGTCTGAATGACGAACTGCTGCGCCTCTGGAAGCAGACTGGCAAGACGGTGATCTTCGTCACCCACTCGATCTCCGAAGCCGTCTATCTCTCGACCAAGATCGTCATCATGAGTGCCCGGCCGGGCCGGATCGTCGATGTCATCGACAGCCCCTTGCCGCGCGACCGCGATGCCGGCACCCGCGATACCGCCGCCTTCCTGGAAGTGGCGCACCGGGTGCGCGAAGGCCTCGCCGAAGGGCATGCCCACGATGTCTGAGGCAGCCCTGCCGCGCCCCCGTATCAAAGAAACCACCGCTGCCGGCCGGGTGCTGCCGCTGGCCGCGATGATCCTGGGGCTGCTGGTGCTGTGGCTGCTGGGCGCCATCTATCTCAATGCCCCCCAGGTGAAAGACGCCTGGGAGCGCGACGAGAAGAAGGACTGGAGCTTTACCGAACTGGTGGATGCCACCTGGACCATGGAGCGGCCGATCTTGCCGGCACCGCAACAGGTGGTCGCCGATATCCAGAAGAGCCTTTCCGCCAGCATCACCAGCCCGCGCAACCTACTGTTCCATACCTGGGTCACCGGATCCTCGACCTTCGTGGGGTTTGGATTGGGCGTGTTGCTGGGCATCATCCTGGCGGTTGGCATCGTGCATATCCGCACCCTCGATAGATCGCTGATGCCCTGGGTCATCGCCTCGCAGACCGTACCGATCCTCGCCATCGCGCCCATGATCGTGGTGGTGCTGGGCAATATGGGTCTGACCGGATTGCTGCCAAAGGCGGTGATCTCGATGTATCTCTGCTTCTTCCCGATCACCATCGGGCTCGTCAAAGGCCTGCGCTCGCCCGATCCCCTGCAGATCGATCTGATGCGCACCTATTCGGCCAGCAAGTCACAGATGTTCTGGATGCTGCGCTGGCCCTCGGCCCTGCCCTTTCTCTTCACCAGCCTCAAGGTCGCGATCTCCATCGCACTGGTCGGTGCCATCGTCGGCGAACTGCCGACCGGCGCCCAGGCGGGCCTCGGTGCACGGTTGCTGGCCGGTTCCTATTATGGTCAGACCGTGCAGATCTGGTCGGCGCTGATCGTCGCGGCCCTGATGGGCATGCTGCTGGTCGGCGCCATTGGCCTGATCGAGCGCTTCGTCGTCGGACGGCAGGGGGCGCAGGCATGAAAAACGCCTTTTGCCTCACCGGCGGCTTTGTGCTGCAAGCCGGCCTCTTCCTGCTGGCCCTGCTGCCGGTGTCAATCGAAGACGGCGGATCGATCTATTGGATAGATCAGTCGCTCGCAGCCATCCTGGCCTTCGGCGGCCTGCTGACCCTGCTTCCGATGGCGCTGAACCTCGGCACCACGCGCTCCCTCCTGATCACCGCCGCCGGCACCTTGTCCGCCGCTTTAGCACCTTTTGCGCTGATCGCGCAGGAGATCGATATCTCCGGCGGCATCGGCGCCTGGGTGGTGGTGCTCGCCGCGACCCATGGCTGCTGGCGCCTGCTGTCCGGGCTTTCGAGCCTCAATCACCCTGCGACCAAGCTTGCCGTTCCCGCCCTCTTCGGCGTGATGGTGCTCTATCTGTGGGAAGTGGGCGTCACCGGCTTTGGTGTGCCCAAGGTGCTGCTGCCCGCCCCCTCGGCCGTGGTTGCGGCGCTGGCGGCGCAATCGAACATTCTGGCCGCCGACTTCGCCCAGACGTTCCTCAAAAGCGTGATCGCCGGCTATATCCTCGGCAATGGCAGCGCCTTCCTGATCGCGCTGGCTGTCGACCGCTCGCCCTTCCTGCAAAAGGGCTTGCTGCCGCTCGGCAATCTGGTGTCCGCCATCCCCATCGTCGGGATCGCGCCGATCATGGTGATGTGGTTCGGCTTCGATTGGCCGTCCAAGGCGGCGGTCATCGTGGTGATGACCTTCTTCCCGATGCTGATCTCGACGCTGGCCGGCCTCAAGATCGCCGACAAGATGCAAAAGGACCTGATGCGGTCCTATGGCGCGAGCTACGGCCAGACCTTGCTGGCCCTGCGTCTGCCCTGCGCACTGCCGATGATCTTCAACGCGCTGAAACTGAATTCCACCCTGGCCCTGATCGGCGCCATCGTGGCCGAATTCTTCGGAACACCCATCGTCGGCATGGGCTTCCGCATCTCGACCGAGGTTGCCCGCATGAATGTCGATGTCGTGTGGGCCACCATCGCAGTCGCCAGCCTCGCAGGCTCTGCTGCCTATGGCAGTATTGCCCTGATCGAGCGGGCGATGACCTTCTGGCACCCCTCGTATCGCAAGGCACGCGGGTAACGACACATCATAAAACAGCCCACCAATCAGGGCGCCGCCAGGGACCCCACTAACGGAGGATGAGGACTATGTTGCTTCGCGGTTTGTTACTGGGCACCACCCTTGCTGTTGCGGCGGCCCTGCCGGCAATGGCACAGGATAAGCTGACGCTTCAGCTGAAGTGGGTGACCCAGGCCCAGTTCGGCGGCTATTACGTCGCCAAGGACAAGGGCTTCTATAAGGAAGTCGGTCTCGACGTCACCATCAAGGCCGGCGGCCCCGACATCAACCCCAGCCAGGTGATCGCCGGCGGCGGCGCCGATGTCGTCGTCGATTGGATGCCGTCTGCCCTCGCCACGCGCGAAAAGGGCGTCGATCTCGTCAATATCGCCCAGTTCTTCCAGAAGTCCGGCATGATGCTGACCTGCCGCAAGGATAGCGGCGTCAATACCCCGGCCGACTTCAAGGGCAAGACCCTGGGCGTCTGGTTCGGCGGCAACGAATACCCGTTCCTCGGCTGGATGGATAAGCTGGGCTATTCCACCGCCGGCGGAGCCAATGGCGTCACCGTCCTGAAGCAGGGCTTCAACGTCGATCCGATCCTGCAGAAACAGGCAGCCTGTATCTCGACCATGACCTACAATGAATATTGGCAGGTCATCGACGGCGGCCTCAAAGCCGATCAGCTGAATGTCTTCAAATATGAAGACCAGGGCGTCGCCACCTTGGAAGATGGGCTCTATACCCTGGGCAAGTCGGTGAAAGACCCGGCGATGGCAACCAAGCTCGCCAAATTCGTCAAAGCCTCGATCAAGGGCTGGGACTATATGGCGAAGAACCCGGACGAAGCCGCCAAGATCGTTCTCGATAACGATGCCTCGGGCGCCCAGACCGAAAAGCACCAGAAGCGCATGGCCGGCGAAATCGCCAAGCTGGTCGCCGGCTCCAGCAAAGGCACCGGCTATCTCGATCCGGCCGCTTACGAGCGCACCGTGTCGATCCTGATGAACGGCAAATCCGCGCCGGTCATCTCGAAGAAGCCGGAAGGCGCCTTCACCTACGACATCTTCGAAAAAGCCTCGAAGATGTAATGGGCCGTGAAGGGGACGGTTGTGCCACCGTTCCCTTCCCCCTTCTAGTTTGCTGGGAGAGATGCGATGAGCTTGTTGATCCGGGGCGGAACCGTGGTGACCGCCGAACAGATGATGCGCGCCGATGTGCTGACCGACGATGCCGGCAAGATCGCCGCCGTGGGTGAGAATCTGAGCGCGCCTGCCGGGGCCGAGATCATCGACGCCGGTGGCACCTATGTCATGCCGGGCGGCATCGACCCGCACACTCATATGCAGCTGCCCTTCATGGGCACCGTGGCGTCCGACGATTTTTACACCGGCACCGCCGCGGGTCTCGCCGGCGGCACGACGATGATCATCGACTTCGTGATCCCCAGCCCCAAACAATCGCTGATCGAAGCCTATGACACCTGGCGCGGCTGGGCCGAAAAATCGGCGGCCGATTATTCCTTCCACGTCGCCGTCACCTGGTGGGACGAAAGCGTCCATCGCGATATGGGCACGCTGGTGAAGGAACGCGGCGTCAATAGCTTCAAGCACTTCATGGCCTATAAAAACGCGATTATGTGCGAGGACGAGACGCTGGTGAACAGCTTCTCGCGCGCCTGGGAGCTTGGCGCGCTCTGCACCGTGCATGCGGAAAATGGCGAGTTGGTCTATCACCTGCAACGCAAGCTGCTGGCTCAGGGCATCAATGGCCCCGAAGGTCATCCGCTCTCCCGCCCGCCGGAAGTCGAGGCGGAGGCTGCTAACCGCGCGATCCGCATCGCCCAGGTGTTGGGCGTGCCGCTCTATATCGTCCATGTTTCCTGCAAGGAGGCGCTCGACGCCATCACCAAGGCGAGAGCCGAAGGGCTGCGCGTCTATGGCGAAGTGCTGGCGGGCCATCTGGTGGTCGACGACAGCGTCTATCGCAATCCCGATTTCCGCTTCGCCGCCGCCCACGTCATGTCGCCGCCCTTCCGCTCCAAGGAGCATCAGGAAGCCCTGTGGCGCGGCTTGATGGGCGGAAACCTGCAGACGACCGCCACCGACCATTGCTGCTTCTGCGAGCCCCAGAAGGCCGCCGGCATCAATGATTTCACCAAGATCCCCAACGGCACCGGCGGGGTCGAGGATCGCATGATGGTGCTGTGGGATCAGGGCGTGCGCACCGGCCGCCTGACGCCGATGGAATTCGTGAAAGTGACGAGCGCCAATACCGCGCAGATCTTCAATCTCTATCCGCGTAAAGGGACGATCCAGGCCGGGTCGGACGCCGATATCGTGGTCTGGGATCCCGAAGGCACCAAGACCCTCAGCGCCAAGACCCATCACCAGAAGATCGATTTCAATATCTTCGAAGGCATGAAGGTCACCGGCATCCCGGTCCATACCATCAGTCAGGGCAAGCTCGTCTATACCAAGGGCGAATTGCGCGCGGTGAAAGGCGCTGGCCGCTATATCGACCGCCCGGCCTATGCGCCCTATTTCGATGCGATGGAAAAGGCTAACGCGCTGAAAGCCGCCAAGGCGGTCGAGCGGGTTTGACCAAGCTAGAAAACAGTCGTCACCCCGGGACTTGATCCCGGGGTCCCCTCCCGGCGCGTTTCCACGCTGTCTCGGCAGGATTCGACAGGCTCCCGGAGGAGATCCCGGTGTCAAGCATCGGGATGACGGAGTTTGGGGTTAACGGCCTCAAGCAGCGCGAAGCGCGATAGGCCAACACAAAAGCCTAAGCGGCGGTCAGCCACTTCCGGAGGGTCGCCATCTCGGCTTCCTTCATACCGGCCTGTTCGAGGTAGCCTTCGGGGCCATCGAACTTGCGCGCCAGCAGATCGAGAGCAAAGACCATATGGTCGTGCTTGGATTGCAGCAGGTTGGTCAGGCGTTCGATATCGCCGCCCTTGGTCTTTTCTTCTTCCAGCCAGGCCGGATAGAGGGGCGCGAGGTAGGTTTCGCTCAGCGCGTAATCATCGGCGATCGTGTCGTTGGCGACACCGGCGACCGAGAGGGCCAGCGCGATGGTGAGGCCGGTACGATCCTTGCCGACGGCGCAATGCACCAGGCTGGAGGTGCCGCCGTCCTGGATCATGACGCGCAGGGCCCGCACAAAGCTCGGTCCGCAGTTCTCCAGGAACAGTGTATAGAGGTGATTGAGGTCGCGGGCGGGCTTATCGACGGTTTCATATTCGACATCGTCGAAGATCGGCAGATGGTGATAACGCACCTGCGAGCCTTCGGCCGGGACATAGCCGTTGCGCGTGGTTTCCGACGGGCGGCGCAGGTCGATCACGGCCCGCAGACCATAGTCGCCGAGATGCTGCCAGCCTGCCGGGGTCAGCTGATGCGGGCTGTCCGAACGCAACAGACGGCCGAACTGGATATCCTTGCCATCCTGGGTCACGTAACCGCCGGTGTCGCGCAGATTGACACAGCCCTCCAGCGAGAAGAGACGGCGGGCGGTGAGATCGGCGGTCATGTCGGCAGGTCCTTTCGAGGGCTCAGAGGCACCATCGACCCTATCGGACACATCCTTGCGATGCCAACCCCTGGATACACGATCCCAGAGCGGCTCTGCCAGACGGCGAAAAGGGGTTGACCCGGGTGTCATGACGTCCGTCTCGCTCCCGACCTAAACCTGATACCAGGGGCGGCGGATCTCGATCATCACATCCGCCTGGCTAAGGCCGATGTCGGCCAGCAGATGCGGCGAGGTTTCGCGCAGCCGCACCAGGGACTGGCGGGTCTGCAAGCGGGCGATCAGCCGGCTCAAGAGCGACTTCTTCCGCAACTGGCCCGGGCGGGCAATCATGATCAGCGTAGCGCCGATCTCGGCATCGATATGGGCGTTGGTAGCCATCTGGCTTCTCCAGTTAACAATTCATTAACATGAGAATGCTGGTAAATCATTCAAGCATCAAAACCAAAGATGACATGCGTGATCTCAACTTTACGCATGACTAAGAGTGCATCCAGAGATTAGAAAATAATTTCGTAAAATGCTGTCTTTGTTTCTATTCTTGCCAGAAAGGCTTTGCTGCTTCGATCCGCGCTTCAGAAGCCGACAAACCGATATCAGGGATCAGGTGCGGCGAGGTTTCGATCAGGCGGCGCAAGGCGCTGCGATAGCGGAAACGCTGGATCATTGCCGGCAGGGCGGCAGCGGTGGATCGGCGGTTCATCGGACGTACATTATTCAGACTTAAAGTTTTCATCATGGCAACTCCGGTACAAAAATCTCTGTAAGCTAGGATTTGCGCCTTTATCGCGCTGCACACAAAGCATATGATCTCATGAGTTGACCCAGGAAAACTCATACCAAAAGCAACCATGCGCCCCCGCCTGCCCCCGCTGAACGCCTTGCGCGCCTTCGAGGCTGCCGCCGCGACCTTGTCTTTCACCAAGGCGGCCGAGGATCTGTTCGTCACCCAAGGGGCGGTCAGTCGTCAGGTAAAACTACTCGAAGAATACTTGGGCCTCCGCTGTTCCCGCCGCCTGCACCGAGGTTTGGAACTGACCGAGGAAGGCCGGCGCCTGCTGGCCGCTTGTAGCGATGCCTTCGATCGCCTGGCCCATGCCGCAGAGGGCCTGAAGGCCACCCAGAACGAGCTGCGCCTGAAAGTCCCGCCAACCTTTGCCATCCGCTGGTTGATCCGGCGCCTCGATGCCTTCGAGGAAGCCAACCCCACCGTGCGCGTGCGCATGTCGACGGCCTTTCCGGATTGGGATTTCCAGCCCAATGAATTCGATGCCGCGATCGTCTATCGCCCGCAGAACCTCAGCGGCATGCGGATGGACCTGGTGATGACGGAACAGCTTACCCCGGTGGCGAGTCCCGAGGTCGCGGCGCGCCTCAAAACCCCGGCGGACCTGAAACGCACCATCCTGCTGCATCCGACCGCCGATATGCGCGATTGGCGCGACTGGCTGCAACTCGCGCGCCTGCCCGACCTCAGCCAGTTCCGCGATCAGATTTTCGATACCGAGGATTTTTCGATCCAGGCCGCCGCCGCCGGGCGCGGGGTTGCGATCGCCAATCTGGCCCTGATCGATGAAGATCTGGCGACCGGGCGGTTGATCGCGCCCTTTCCCGATCTGCTACTGCAAACCGGCAACGACTATTTTCTGGTTTATCCGCCCGAACGTGGCAATCTGCCCAAAATCGCGGCATTTCGTGATTGGTTACGCGGCGCTTCTCAGCGCTAGGGGCGCATAGCTCCCATGCAGACGACCCCCTGGAAACGACCGTAGAGCCCGAAACGCCTAGGCTGCGGCAAAGTTCCAGCCGAAATCGTTCGAATCCGAATCAACTACCTATTTATGACAATTTTTGATAATAATACGACTGTATCCGGGCATTGGAACAGACCGTGCTCCCCCGTCTAAGCGGTGGAGTTCACATATTCGTTGTCTGCCAAGATCTCGACAGGTTCGGTTGTCCGGCTTAGCCGCTTCGCACGCGGCGGTCAATCGTCTTTATGCTTTAAGGTGGGTGGGACGGCGGTCGCGCCCCCGAAGGTGGATGGGGAATGGCAAAAGCTTTGAAGGATTTTACGAACGGCGACTATGTCGTTTATCCGTCGCACGGCGTTGGCCAGGTTCTGGGCACCGAGACCCAGGTCATTTCGGGTTACGATTTGAAGGTTATCGTCATTTCGTTTGAAAAAGATCGCATGACTCTGCGGTTGCCGATCACCAAGGCTCAGACCTCGGGTCTGCGTCCGCTGTCGTCCAAGGTCGAAATGGATGCCGCTCTTGGCAAGCTGACCGGCCGCGCCCGCGTGCGTCGCACGATGTGGAGCCGTCGCGCCCAGGAATATGAAGCCAAGATCAATTCCGGCGATCCGGCGTCGATCGCGGAAGTTCTGCGCGACCTGCATCGTTCGACCGGTCAGGCCGAACAGTCCTACAGCGAACGCCAGATCTATCAGGCGGCCCTCGATCGTCTGGTGCGCGAGCTTGCTGCCGTCGAAAGCATCGACGAAGCCGCCGCGACCAAGCGTCTGGAAGAGCTGCTGCAAGCCGCTTAAGGCCTAATCGCCCTGGAAGCACCACAGAAATTGGTGTTTCGGGCAGGTTTAGACCGCATTTTAGACATGATCTCGTAGAAAAACCCCGCCTGTACACCACAGGTGGGGTTTTTCTTGACCCCATCCTGCTTTCCCTTCTAGATCAAGGGCATATGTCGCAGGATGCAAAATTCGCCCAGCTGATCGGCCAGGGGCGCATTTGGGCCATTGCCTCCCTGATGGGCGAGGTCGAGAAGGTGCGTCGGCTGCATCAGGAAATCGCCGTCCGCCTGCAATATCCCGATCAGGTCGTTTACCTCGGCAATTATCTCGGCGGCACCGGCAACGTCCAGGCGACGGTCGAGGAGGTTTTGACCTTCCGCCGCTGGCTCTTGGCCCGGCCTTATATGTTCCTTGAGGATTACGCCTATCTGCGCGGATCACAGGAGGAAATGTGGTCCAAGCTGCTGCAGCTGCATTTTGCGCCCAATCCCAAGGAAATCCTGAGCTGGGTTTTGGATCACGGCGCGGCAGCGACTCTGCAGTCCTATGGCGGGTCGGCCAATGAAGGCATCGGCGCCGCGCGTGAAGGTCCTGTGGCGCTGGCCCGCTGGACCAGCCAGCTGCGCGCGATGATCGCCGCCCGCCCCGGCCATCAGCCGTTCCTGACCCATTTGCGCCGGGCGGCCGTCAGCCGGTCGGGCGAGGTGCTGTTCGTCAATGCCGGCGTCGATCCCGACAAAGCGCTCGACCAGCAGCGCGATGCCTTCTGGTGGTCGACATCCGGCTTCAATCGGGTGAGCGAGCCCTTCGCGGGCTTCCGGCGCATCGTGCGCGGGTTCGATGCCGCCGCCGCCGGACTTGTGGAGACAGCGGTGACACTCTCGCTCGACGCGGGTAGCGGGCGGGGAGGCAACCTGATGGCTGTGTGCCTAGGCCCCGACGGCAGCCTATTGGATCACATCACCCTCTGAGGTTTAACAGGTTAAGCTAGACCGAGTGATCTAGCCGGCAACCCCTTGCGTATCTGGTTTATAAATGACCGGAAGCTAGAGGGACCAAGAATGGGCCAGTTCGACGACTCCTATACGCAACGCGCCAATCTGCACTTCATCAAAGGCGCGATGAACCGTCCGATGCTGACGCGTGAGGAAGAATACGACCTCGCGGTCCTGTGGCGCTCCCAGGGCAACGAGAAGGCCCTGCACGCCCTGGTCAGCTCCTACTATCGCCTGGTCATCGCCGCCGCCGTACGCTTCCGCAATTACGGTCTGCCGTTTGGCGATCTGGTGCAGGAAGGCAATGTCGGCCTGATGCAGGCCGCCGCCCGTTTCGACACCACCCACGAGGTCCGCTTCTCGACCTACGCTACCTGGTGGATCAAGTCGGCGATGCAGGATTACATCCTGCGCAATTGGTCGATCGTCCGCACCGGTACCACCGCCGCGCAGAAATCCCTCTTCTTCAATCTGCGCCGCCTGCGAGCACAAATCGAAAGCGGCCCCGGCGCGGGCTTGGATGACGATGGCCGCCAGAAGATCGCGACCGACCTCGGCGTGCCCTTGCGCGATGTCATCGCCATGGAGCAGCGCCTGTCAGCGTCGGATTCCTCGCTGAATGCCCCCCTCGGCCTGGAAGGCGACGAAGAGGCCCAGAGCCTGCTGTCGGATGAACGCCCCACCCCTGAGGACAGCGCGATCACGCTGCAAGACGGCAATAAGCGCATGAAGTGGCTGGCCGCGGCCTTGGCCGAACTTAATCCCCGCGAACGCCAGATCATCGCCGAACGCCGCCTGCGCGATGAAGGGGCAACCTTGGAAGAACTGGGCGTGACTCTAGGTGTTTCCAAGGAACGGGTTCGTCAGTTGGAAAGCCGGGCGCTGGACAAGATGAAGCTATCCATGATGCGCCATGTCGAAACCGCACAGGACGTCTTGCTGGAAAACTAAAGAAGGTTCGACGGACCCGACGCCAGAACCTCGACCGTGTCCCCGATGCGGATCGTCGCTTCGCCGTTCGGGATGACATTCTGACCGAAGATAATGCGGCCATCGCCGGTGGCATGGATCCGCTTCAAGGTGGTCAACGGTTCGAGACGTGCCGGACGTTCCCCCGTCACCGGATCATGGGTGACGATGGTGCAACGGGCGCAGGGCTTCACGATGCGGGCGTGTAGGCTGCCAATTCGAATTTCTCGCCAGGTATCCTCAGCCCAGGGTTCCAGCCCATCCACCACGATGTTCGGGCGGAAACGGGTCATCTGCACCGGGGTCGCAAGGTCCTTATTCAGAGCATCGAGCGAGGCAAGCGTGGTGATCAGCAGCGGGAAACCGTCGGCAAAGCTGACGTGATCCTCCGGCGTGCCGAAAGTCTGATCGACCGGGCGGGCCGCCGAATCATCGAAATAGGCCAGACGTACCGGACGATCCAGCAGGCCCGAGAGGAATGCAGACGCCACATCGGACGCCAGCGGCGCCGATAGCGTATCCTTCCAGACCGTCACATCCAGACGCGGCGCGTCTGGGCCCGGGAACGGCACGAGCACTTCGCCGGCCTCGGCATGACGCAGCAACAGGCCGCGCTCGACCGGCAACGCCTCGATCTGGGTCATGCGCGGCAGTTCGCGGATGGTGAGAAAACGCCCCGTCTCGTCGATCACCACCCAGCGACGGTCACCGGCCAAGCCGATCTTTTCGATGAAGGCTTCTTGGATGGGAAAGCCGCGCAGGCTTTTGACCGGATACCGATAAAGATCGACGACACGCATGGTGATTAGAACAAGGCCTTCCCTGCGAAGAGCGGTGTGATGCCCAGATGCTGGGCGATGGTCTGGCCGCCATCGGCAAAACTGCTGCGCACGCCATAATCGCCGGGCTTGGCTGCCGGTCCGAAGAAGATCAGCGGCACATGTTCGCGCGTATGGTCGCTGCCGGGCCAAGTCGGATCACACCCATGATCGGCCGAGATCAGCACCAGATCGCCCTCGCGCAATTTCGAGAAGAACTTCGGCAAGGCGGCATCGAATTCCTCAAGCGCCTCGGCATAACCGTCGATATTGCGGCGATGACCGAAGGACTGATCGAATTCGACAAAATTGGTGAAGACCAGATCGCCGTCGCCCGTAGCATCCAACGCAGCAAAGGTCTTGTCCCACAACGCGTCGTGCCCGGTGGCCTTCACGACCTCGGTTATGCCTTGCTGGGCATAGATATCGCCGATCTTACCGATCGCGACCACTTTGCCGCCGGCATCCGAGACATGGTTCAGCAGGGTCTTGGAGGGCGGCGGGACCGCCAGATCCTTGCGGTTACCGGTGCGGGCATAGCTGCCGGGGTTGCCCAGAAACGGCCGGGCGATCACACGGCCGATGTTATAAGGCTGCACGTGGGTATAGGCGATCTTGCAGAGGGCATAGAGCTGATCGAGCCCGAAGCTTTCCTCATGCGCCGCAATCTGTAGCACCGAATCGGCCGAGGTATAGAAGATCGGCTTGCCGGTGCGGACATGTTCCTCGCCCAGCTCGGCGATGATGGTGGTGCCCGAGGCGTGACAATTGCCAAGGATGCCGGGAATGCCCGATTCCGAGACGATCGCTTCGATTAGTTCGGACGGGAAGCTCGGCACCGATTTGGGGAAATAGCCCCATTCAAACTCGACCGGCACGCCGGCGAGTTCCCAATGACCCGACGGGGTATCCTTGCCGAGTGAGCGTTCACGGGCGGCCGCAAAAGCACCGGTAAAACCGCTCCCCTTGGAAAAACCTGCCGGCAGACGGCCGGTGGCATGACGGGCCGCGGCCCCAAGGCCGAGTTCTTCCAGATTGGGCAGCTTGAGCGGCCGGCCACGCGCCGCGCGGGCTGCTGCGATATGGCCGATGGTATCGGCGCCGGTATCGCCGAAACTGGCAGCATCGGGCGTCGCCCCAATGCCAAAACTATCCATGACGAGGATGATTGCGCGTTTGCTCATGAATGCGAGTTTCGTGCGATAGCGCTGCGAATTCAAGGGGGAGCGCGATGACAACGTGCGCGGGCCTTGCGGCGGACGGTATCGGGGCCCTAGGCTCGCCCCATGATCCTTGTCGCAATCGACCGCCTGCTCATCGGCTATGACCGGCACTATCGCTGGCGTTTGGCCCTTATTCTCCTGCTCTCGGCACTGCAAACATCCCTGGTTGTATTGCGCCCGATGCCGGTGAAATTTTTAGTTGATCCACAAGGGGCCAGCTGGTCGCGCGATCTGCTGGCCTCTCTAGGCGACACTTCTCAGGCGCTGCTGTTCTTCGTCTTGATGGCCGCCGGGCTGGAAATCGTGATCTTCGCCCTTCGCGTTACTCAGGAAAACCGCTCCACTGGCCTGTCCGAACGCTTCATCCGCCTGATCCGGGGCGATATCGCAGCCAACCTGCTGCGCGGGCCCTATCGGTCTGTTGCAGCCCTTGGCCTGGGACGCGTCATCGCGGCCGCCAGCGGCGATGTGGTGGTGGTGCAGAACCTGATTAAGGACGTTGTGGTCGGCGCGACGCTCGCCGGCTTCCAGCTGATCCTGATGCTGGCGGTGATCGCAACCCTGCACCCGCCGCTGTTCTTTGTGCTGCTGGCCGAGATCGCGGTGCTCTCGCTCCTGATCTGGCTCTATGCCAATTGGCGTAAAGCCGCCTTCCTCGCCCAGATGTCCAACCAGGAGCATTTCCTCTCCTGGCTCGGCGCCCTGCAGAGCCGTACGCTCGATATTCGTTTTGGCGAAGTCCGCTACACCTTCTTCGGCCGCACCCTCGATCTCATCCGGCGGCAATATCAGACCGGCACCACGCTTTGGCGCAGGCAGAGCCTTTATTTCGCCGGGGTCGAGCTGTTCATCGGCCTCGCGTCCGCCGCCTGCCTTGCCCTCTTGTTTCTGGAAAGCGGCGGGCAGGCTAGCAGCCTCGGCACCATGCTGGTCTTCCTCTATTACGCCATGCTGATCTTCCCGTGCCTCTCGCGCCTGGGCGAAGCCGCCCCGCTGCTGACCGATGCCCGCAACGCCCATAACCGCCTTTCGACCACCCTCGCCGTCCATCGCGACAAGCTGGCGCGGGAGAACGTCCCGGCGTTTGGCGCCATCGAGATGCGCGGCGTTGGCCTTAAGGCCGAAAGCGGCGATTGGATCCTGAAAGACGTCGATCTGACCATCGAGCCCGGCGAGCAGGTGGCTTTCCTAGGCGAAAGCGGCAGCGGCAAATCCACCCTGCTCGGCATGATCCTTGGCCTGGTGCAGCCAACCGAGGGCGAGGTGCGCATCGGTGGCGTACCGCTGGCGCAAATGACGCTGGCCGACCGCAAACGCTTCTTCTTTTTCCAGCGCTCTTCGGCTGCGTTCTTTGCCGGTACGGTGGCGGAAAATATGGACCCGGGCCTCACCACCCCCACCGCCGACTGGCCGACTTTAATGGCCGATTGCCGTCTGGCTGATCGTCTGCGGGTCGCGCCCGAAGGCCTCGGCACCTTGATGAGCGAACGCGGTGAGCCTTTCAGCCAGGGTGAAGGCCAGCGTGTCGCGATTGCCAGAGCTATGACGACCCGTGCTCCCTGCATCGTCTTAGACGAAGCCTTGAATTCGTTGGACGCCACCGGCGAATCGTCAGTCACGAGCGCGCTACACCGACGTTTGTCCGGTCGCACCTTCCTCGCGATCTCTCATCGCCGGGACGTGGCGGAGAGTTTTGCCCGTGTGATCGAAGTCGCGGCCGGACGGATCGTGGCGGATCGGAAGGGAAGCGGGGCCTAGTTCTTGGTGTCGGGACCGAAGAACTTTGGGTCGCGGAAGACGAACATCTGGGGGTCGAGCTTATCTTCGATGCGCATGTCGATCAGGGTGACCTTAGTGGTCTTGCGCTGGCTGTCGAAGACTTCCCATTGTTCGAGCTTGAAGGGATTGTCCGAGAAAATCAGGGTCAATTCGCCCTGGTCAGGATCGGTGGTCTTGCGCAGGGAGACGCGCAGCAGATTGGCGCCGCGCTCCATCCGCGTGATGGTGACATCCCCATCCAGCTTCACCCGTTCGCGCACCAGGATGCCGATCGGGGTGGAATTCAGCGGCAGGTTGGTCGTCTCCACAAGTTCGCGGTTGTGATAGACCAGCAAAGTGCCGTCGGCGATCATCAAGATTGGGGTCGGCGGAGCGTATTCGAAACGCATCTTACCGGGGCGTGACAGATAGAACTGCCCACGCGCGATACCGCCATCGCTGCTCACCTGGAGGAACTTCGCCGAGAGCGCCTTCAGGCTGGTGAGATAGGTTTCCACACGCGCCACATCGGTGCGGTCCTGGGCCGTCAGGGCAGCGGGCTTGGCATTCTGCGCCGCGAGCGGGCTTGCAATGAGGAACAGCGAGGCGATGACGGCGATCAGGCGCATGGGATTTTTCTCCTTATCCCATCGATATCGCTGGCTCGCGTGGCGAAAGCAAGGCGGAGTTTGAGGTTTAGGTTTGCCGACGCGGTTATGCATCGTTCAACACGATCGCGGCACGACGGGACAAGCTCTCGGAGGAGATCCCTCGATCAAGTCGGGGGATGACGGACTCTAAAGGCTTTAGAAGTGAAGGCCGTTGGATGAGATGCTAGGCGCCTAGCCGCGCGGGACCGCAGCGTACGTCTGTACGTGAGGATCCGAGCAGCGTAGCAACGACGCAGATCGCCACTGGACGAACGCCATCAGCCCTTAGGCAAAAGCACTTCGCGTTTGCCGACGTGATTGGGGGCAGAGACCATGCCTTCGCTCTCCATCCGCTCGATCAGGCGGGCGGCACGGTTGTAGCCGATTTGCAGACGGCGCTGGATATAGGAGGTCGAGGCCTTGCGTTCGGAGGCGACGATCGCGACGGCCTGATCGAACATGGCATCGCCGCCCGATCCGCCTTCGCCGTCATCGCTGCCGCTGGAACCATAACCACCAGCAGGCTCGTCGTCTTCCAACACGGCGTCGACATAGGTCGGCTCGCCCTGGGCTTTCAGGAAACCGACGACCTGTTCGACTTCGCTGTCGGACACAAACGGCCCATGCACGCGGGTAATGCGCCCGCCGCCGGCCATATAGAGCATGTCGCCCTGGCCCAGCAGCTGTTCGGCGCCGCCTTCGCCCAGAATGGTGCGGCTGTCGATCTTGCTGGTGACCTGGAAGGAGATGCGGGTCGGGAAGTTCGCCTTGATGGTACCGGTGATGACATCCACGCTCGGGCGCTGGGTCGCCATGATCAGATGGATGCCGGCGGCACGCGCCATCTGCGCCAGGCGCTGAATGCAGGCTTCGATTTCCTTGCCCGCCACCAGCATCAGATCGGCCATTTCGTCGACGACCACGACGATATAGGGCAGTGGATCGAGGTTCAGCGGCTGATCTTCGAAGATCGGCTGGCCGCCCTCTTCGAAGCCGACCTGCACCCGGCGGACGCGGGCAGAACCCTCACGCACCAGATCGGCGACCCGGGTGTTGTAGCCTTCGATATTGCGCACGCCCATCTTGGACATGGCGCGATAGCGGTTCTCCATCTCGCGCACTGCCCATTTCAGCGCCACGACCGCCTTCTTCGGATCGGTCACCACGGGCGTCAGCAGATGGGGAATATCGTCATAGACGCTGAGTTCCAGCATCTTAGGATCGACCATGATCATGCGGCACTGCTCGGGCGGCAGTTTGTAGAGCAGCGAGAGGATCATGGCATTGATGCCGACCGATTTGCCGGAGCCAGTGGTACCGGCGATCAGCAGATGGGGCATCTTCGCGAGATCGGCGATGACCGGCGCGCCGCCGATATCCTTACCTAAGACCAGCGGCAGTTTCGCCGTCGTCTGATCATAGTCGGGATGGGCCAGCGATTCGCGCAAGGCCACCATTTCGCGCTTTGGGTTCGGCAGTTCGATGCCGATCACATTACGGCCGGGCACGGTTGCGATACGCACGGCAATGGCGGACATCGAGCGGGCGATATCATCGGCAAGCCCGATAACGCGGCTGGACTTGGTACCCGGCGCCGGATCGAGCTCATAGAGCGTGACCACGGGGCCGGGGCGAAAGCTGACGATCTGACCGCGCACGCCAAAATCTTGCAGAACGCTTTCTAGCGCCTTGGCGGTTTCATGCAGCAGCCGATCATCCATCCGCTCGGTCTTTTCCTGCACCGGCAACAACAGATCGAGGCTGGGCAGTGGGGTCATTTCCGAGGGATCGAAGGGGCTCGGCAGCGGCTCGGTCGAGGTCCGGATCGGCTGCTCGACCACCCGGCGGATTACCGGGGCATTAATCGACGGTTCTTCTTCGAGCGGCAAGGCGGCCTGCTGGGGTTTGGCAACCACCGGCTTGGGCATCGGCTTTTCGACGACCGGCGCCGGGGCCGGCAGGGGAACCGGGGCCATATAGGGATTGGCCGCCTGCTCGCGCTTGCGGAACCAGCCTAGAAGACCGCGCTTTGAAGCGGCAGCCTGCACGCGCAGGGTTTCCCCAGCACCGCTACGGCGGCGCTTCCATTCGGCTTTCAAGGCCGCATATTCGTTCGACCCAAAGCCGAGCGTCCAGACCGATAGCAGGGCCGCAACCCCGGCACCGGCCAGGGCGATCGTCCCCCGGCTGGCCCCACCGAGCAGCGGACCCAGCAAGGCGAGCGGCTGCATGACGAGTTCGCCGATCACGCCGCCAGGGCCTGCTGGCAGGCTCATGGCGACATCGTCGGGCAGGCCACCGCAAGCAAGCGCCAGCGCCATCACGGTCGGCGGCAGCAGGGTGACGCGCAGCCAGAGCTTGGTCAGGCCAGCGTGGCTGAACCAACGCCAGCCCCAGGTCATCAGAATGCCGATCACGCCAAGATAGGCGAGACCCAAGGTCTGCAAACCGATATCCGAGGTGGTGGCGCCAAAACGGCCCAAGAGATTGCGCACCGGCCCGCCTGTCGCCTTCAAGGGCGAGGGGTCACCGGGGAAATAGGAGAGGTAGCCCAGGAAGAGCGAAACCGCCAACAAGATCAAGGCAAGCCCCAGCGTCTCCTCGATCCGCTTGCGGATAAAGGTGTCGGCCCCCGTGGGGAGCAGCGGCGCCGTCGACTTGTCGTTGACGTAATCGGTCATGCGGTTCCTCAGCTCAGAGCCCATCCAGGCAACGGCGGTAGGCCTTCTTGTTGCCACCGTAGTTTTCCTTGCAGCCCCGCTTCAAAGCATCGCGCCAGCCGTCGGTTGACTGGTTCTTGCAAGCACGCCGCTTGTCTTTGTTGCTGCCGTATTTGTCGTCGCACCCGTCGTTCAGGGCTTCCTGCTGGCGCCGGCTCAACCCGTCGTCATCCCGCGACGGATAGCCCCCGCCATAATAGCCGGGCGCCGAACCGTAATAGGTCGGCTGGTTATAGGACGAACCGCCATAGCTCGGCCCGCCGCCGTAATTATCGTTCACGCAGCCGCTGAGCAGCAGGCCCGCCATCAGACAGAACCAGATGTTTCGCATGACATTCCCTCCAGGACTGCAACCAAGCGTCCAAGGGCAGTGTCGATGATCTCAGATGGATGGACTAGAGCCACGCGGATGAAATTTTTGCCAGGATTGCTGCCGTCGGCAGAATCGCGCGTTAGATAGCTACCTGGCAAAATTTTGAGGCCAGCCTCTTGCCACAGGGCCTTGGTCACGGCTTCGCCGTCGCCGACCTCAAGCCACAGGAAGAAACCGCCACCGGGACGGAAACAGCCAAAGCGACCCTTGAGGTGCTTTTCGGCCAGTGCGAAATTCGCCCGGTAAACCGCGCGGATCTCTTCAACATGAGTATCATCGTTCCACAGGGCGACGGCGGCACTCTGGATCGGCAGCGGCATGCCCGCCCCGCCGTAATCCATCACGCGCTGTAGGTTCGCGATAACCTTGGGGTCGCCCGCGACAAAGCCAGACCGCAAACCCGGCGCCGAGGAGCGCTTGGAGAGCGAATGGAAGCAGATGAGGTTATCGACCGAGCCGCCTTCGTCCAGCGCCGCCTGGAGCGCGCCGTCGGGGGCCTTGTCGAGCCAGATCTCGGCGTAGCATTCGTCCATCGCCAGCACGAAGTCATGCTTGCGGGCCAGCTGCAGCATACGGCGCAGATAGGCGCGATCGGCGACAACGCCCTGCGGGTTGGAGGGCGAGCAGAGATAGAAGATCCCGCAGCGCGCCCACAGGTCGGGCGTAATGGCATCGAGATCGGGCAGGAAGCCGGTACGACGTGGCGCATCGACAAAGATCGCCTCCGCCCCGCCGAAGACAGCGGCCGCCGCATAAGGCTGATAGAAGGGATTGGGGATCAGCACGACCGGCTTTTGGCCGTTCTTCTGGTCCGGCAACGCGGCAAGCCCCAAAAGGAACAACGACTCGCGTGTGCCCGGTGCCGGCACCACCATGGTCGCCGGATCGATCATGCCCTGGGGCAGCCCATAGCGACGCGTCAGCCAGTTGGCGGCGGCCGCCTTCCAGACCGGATCGCCCGCGCCAGGCGGATATTTGTTGAAGCGGTCCATGTCCGCGATCAGTGCCTGACGCCCGATGTCCGGGAAGCGCAATTGCGGCTCGCCGATGGAGAGATTGATGACCGGCAGGCCCGCTGGCGTTTCAAGCCCATCGAGCAACGCGGTGAGGCGTCGGAACGGATAAGTCGGCAGATGGGCAAGTTGGGCAGAAGACATGGCGACCAAGCGTATGACAGCGTTTCGAGATAAAACACGGCAAGAATGTGCGCCAAGCTATTTAAAAGCAACAAAAAAGGAGGGAAGCGCGAGCTCCCCTCCTTCTTGCCGACCCGTGTTACCCGGTCAGACAGGCTTTAGCTTATTGGTCAGGCTTAGTGGACCGATTCGCCATGCAGGCGCAGGTCGAGGCCTTCGCGTTCAGCTTCCGGATCGACGCGCAGGCCAACGATCAGGTCGATCACCTTCAGGATGATGAAGGTCGCAACCGCGGTATAGACGATGGTGATCGCCACACCGTAGAGCTGGGTCATGACCTGGCCGGCATTGCCGAACAGCAGGCCAGAGCCGACCGAGTTGATCGAGGGATCGGCGAAGACGCCGGTCAGGATCGCACCGACGATGCCGCCGATACCATGGACGCCGAAGGCATCCAGGCTGTCGTCATAGCCGAGCGCGTTCTTGAGCGAGGTTGCGCCCCAGAAGCAGACGATACCGGCGATCAGGCCGAGGATGATGGCCGAACCCGGGCCGACGAAACCAGCAGCCGGGGTGATCGCGACGAGACCGGCAACCGCACCCGAGATGATGCCCAGGATCGAGGGCTTACCGCGAAGGGCCCATTCGGCAAACATCCAGGCAAGAGCAGCAGCGGCAGCGGCGATCTGGGTCACGAGCATGGCCATGCCAGCACCGGCACCAGCCGTGACGGCCGAACCGGCGTTGAAGCCGAACCAACCAACCCACAGCAGCGACGCGCCGACAACCGACAGCACGAGGTTATGCGGCAGGAACATTTCCGTGCCATAGCCCTTGCGCTTGCCAACGACCAGGGCCGCCACCAGACCGGCGACGCCGGCATTGATGTGCACCACGGTGCCGCCCGCGAAATCGAGCACGCCGGCCGAACCGAGGAAACCACCGCCCCAGACCCACTTGGCGATCGGCACATAGACCAGGACCAGCCAGAAGATCGAGAAGAGCACCAGTGCCGAGAACTTGAAGCGATCGGCAACCGCGCCGACGATCAGCGCGACGGTGATGATGGCGAAGGTCATCTGGAACATGACGAAGACCGTTTCCGGGATCGTCGCGGCCAGCGAGTTGCTGGTTTCCATAGTGACGCCGGCCAGCAGGGTCTTCGAGAGACCGCCGATGAAGCTGGTGCCTTCGGTGAAGACCAGCGAATAGCCGATCAGAACCCAGAGGATCGTCACGATGCAGGTGATCGCAAACGACTGCATGACGGTCGAAAGCACGTTCATCTTGCGGACCATGCCGCCGTAGAACAGGGCGACGCCCGGGATGGTCATCATCAAAACCAGGGCGGTCGAAATCAGCATCCAGGCGGTATCGCCCGTGTCGAAAGTCGGCTTTGCAGCGTCCTGGGCCAGCGCGGGTGCGGCCAGCAACAGCAGGGAGAAAGCTCCCGCCAGGCCCGCGCCGATCTTCTTCATTACATTCATCGGTGTTTCCTTCCTAGGATGGAAAGGGGTCAGAGCAGCGGCGCCTAGAGCGCTTCGCCGCCCTGCTCTCCGGTGCGGATGCGAACAGCGCGGGCGAGATCGATCACGAAGATCTTGCCGTCGCCAATGCGACCTGTGTGCGCGGCCTTTTGGATCGCTTCCACAACGGCGTCTTCCAGATCGTCCGAGACCGCGACTTCAATTTTGACCTTGGGCAGAAAGCTGACGGCATATTCGGCGCCGCGATAGATTTCAGTCTGACCCTTCTGGCGACCGAAGCCTTTGACTTCAGACGCGGTCAACCCTTGCACGCCCAGCCCGGTCAAGGCCTCGCGGACATCCTCAAGCTTGAACGGCTTGATAATGGCTATAACCAGTTTCATGAGCCTAACGTCTCCCCTTTATTCTTGTGCGGGACGGCACATCGCGAGGGACCTTTTCAAGAAGCGTGCCGGGTTGGCCAAGTGATGGGCACAGCCAGAGAATCCCCGCCACGATCTTGCCTTTTTGTTTAAAAATTAGGCAATGCACATTTTATGTGCGTCAATTTCATGCATTTTTCCTGGACAGATTTGCTGCAGCGCGGCACGCTCTGGCCCGTTCCCCCGCGAAATTCCGCGAAACAAAACGAAAATTAGTGATTGAGATCGGATGACTGCCTCTCGATTCGATGCTCTTCTGGTTGGCGGCGGCCTAGTTGGCGCCACCATGGCGATTGCTCTTGGTCGGGCCGGCCTATCGGTCGCGGTGATCGACCAGCAGGCGCCCAAGCCGCAGCTGGATCCCAAATTTGACGGGCGCGGCACTGCCGTCGCCTATGGCTGCAAGACCATCCTGGATACGCTGGGTATCTGGTGCCATGTCGATGAAGCGGGCCCGATCCGGGATATCCGGGTGTCCGACGGCCCCTCGCGCCTGTTTCTGCATTACGATCACCGGGAAGTCGGCGATCACCCCATGGGCTGGATCGTCGAGAACCGTTTCTTGCGCCTTGCCATCGAGCGCGCGATCGAGACCGTCCCGACCATCACCCGCATTGCCCCGATGAGTGTCACGGCGCTCGGCCAGGACAAGGATCAGGCCTGGGTTGAGCTCGCCGATGGCCGGCGCCTAACCGCCCCACTGCTGATCGGTGCAGATGGCCGCAAGAGCCAGGTACGCGAAGCCGCCGGCATCCGCTCCGTCAGCTCCGACTATCAGCAGACCGCGATCGTCTGCGCCGTGCGTCACGAACAGCCGCACAATGGCGTTGCCCATGAACGCTTCCTGCCCGCCGGCCCCTTTGCCGTGCTGCCGCTGCAGGATCCTTATTGTTCGTCGATCGTCTGGACCGAGAAACGCGAGCTCGCCGGTGGCATGCTGGCCTTGAGCGAAACTGACTTCACGGCCGAGATGAACCGCCGTTTCGGCCCTTGGCTGGGCGATTTTACCCTGGCCGGCCCGCGCTGGTCTTGGCCCCTGACCGTGCATCTGGCGACCCGCTTCTTTGCCGGCCGCATGGTGCTGATCGGCGATGCCGCCCACGGCATCCATCCGATTTCGGGGCAGGGCGTCAACCTCGGCTGGCGCGACGTGGCCGCACTGGCCGAACTGCTGGTCGATGCCGCGCGCCTGGGCCAAGACCTCGGCAGCGCCGACCTCTTGCGCCGCTACGAACATTGGCGCCGGCCGGACGTGCTGGCGATGGTCGCCGCGACCGACGCCCTCAATCGCCTGTTCAGTAATGACGCCGCCCCGATCCGCCTGGCGCGCGATCTGGGTCTTGCCGCCGTCAATCGCCTGGTGCCCTTGAAAAAGGTCTTCATCCGCCATGCGATGGGCGTGCTGGGTGACCAGCCGCGTCTGGTACGCGGGGTCCGGCTCTAAATAGACAGTAAGCGCCTCAAGGAGGCCGAAGGCCGGTAGGCGCTTACTTCTTAAAACGCCGACTGACCAATTCTGCCACGCCCCACCCGATGGCGACGCCGATGCTGTTGGCGAGCGCATCCCCGACGCTCGCGAAGCGTTCGGGCGTGAAGCTCTGCGCGATCTCGACCCCGATGCCGCCCAGAACCAGCGCCAGCGCCCACCAGCGCCAGGAGGCGCGTGGCCAGGCGATCGCCGCCAGCAGCATCAAACCGCCATAGCCAAGGAAATGCAGCCCCTTATCCGCGCCATATTCCGTCGGCGGGGCGGTCTGCGGCAGCAGCGACAGCACAACCAGGGCGCCGCAGGCCAGCAAGGTAAACAATTTGTAAGGGGATGAGATGAGGGGACGCTTCCTATCAGAGAACAAGCGCGCGCTGATCCGTTCCTTCTTCTCTTCCTGGAGAAACTTCATGACCTCGTTCAAATCCCTGGTTCTGGCTTCGGTTGCTGTTGCTACGCTGTCTACGGTCGCCTTCGCGGCCCCTGGCATGCCCCATGGCCGCGGACCGCACTCGGAATTGGAAAATATCCTTACGGACGCCCAGAAGGCCGAACTGAAGACCGCCCGCGACGACTATATGGCCAAGCGCAAGGCGGTGATGTCCAGCCTTAGCCCAGAACAGAAGCAAAAGCTTGACGCGGTCAAGGCCGAGCGCAAGCAGCGGTTCGAACAGATGCGCCAGAAGGTCGACGCAATTTTGACGCCGGACCAGAAGGCCAAGCTGGAAACCGCCAAGGCCGGTAAGGACTTCCGCACCATGACTCCGGCCGAACGCAAGGCTTTTGGCGAAACCCGCCGCGAAGTCTTCAAAAGCCTGACGCCCGAACAGCGCCAGAAGATGGACGAGCTGCGCCAGCACTAATCCATCCGCTTTAAAATCGGCGGGCGCCCCATATCCCGGGTGCCCGCCGTTTCTTTTGACGCTGCTACAGACACCAGCACGACAAAAAGGGCGGTATTCCGGCCCGGGACATGCGGTAACAGGGCCCCACATCTATGCCTTGCCGCAGTTTTCGCTAATTACTGCTACAAAGATTGCGTCTAGCGTAATAGCGAACACGTGTGTCTTGCGGCGCATGGGAAGCCTAACTGGAATAGAAACAGTTACGGTCCTAAGCTCTTCGACCGATATTGATTCACTCAGGCCGGCTTCCTATTTATAATCGCGAACGCAAGGGCACGCGAAGTGTCCGTTTAACTAAGGGAGTTTTCCATGGCTCAGGGTTGGCAGACGCCAGGTTGGCAAACCGGCGCCCAGACCATCGACCAAGCATCCTATGATGCCGGCTTGCGCACCTTCATGCAGCGGGTCTTCGGCTACATGGGTGCCGCTCTGGTCATCACTGGCCTCGTCGCCTTCTTCGTCGGCACCAATGAACAGCTGTTGCAGACCCTGTTCGCGACCCCGCTGAAGTGGGTCGTGATGTTGGCCCCGCTCGGCGTGGTCTTCCTGTTCAGCGCCGGCATCAACCGCATGTCGTTCGGCACCGCGCAGGCCGTGTTCTGGGCGTTCGCAGGTCTGATGGGCCTGTCGATCTCCTTCATCTTCGCGGTCTATACCGGCGCCTCGATCGCCCGGGTCTTCTTCATCACCGCAGGCATGTTCCTGTCGGCGTCGCTCTATGGCTACACCACGAAGCGTAACCTCGCGACGATGGGCGGCTTCTTGATGATGGGTGTTTTCGGCCTGGTTATCGCCAGCGTCGTCAATATCTTCCTTGGTTCGAGCCAGCTGCAGTGGATCGTCTCGGTTCTCTCGGTCGTGGTCTTCACCGGCCTGACCGCCTGGGACACCCAGAACCTGAAGGAGACCTACAACGACGGTCTGGGTCAGGAAAACCTAGGCAAGATGGCCCTGCTGGGCGCCCTGTCGCTGTATCTGAACTTCATCAATATCTTCATGTCGCTGCTGCGCCTCATGGGGAACAAGGAATAGCTGACCCGATAAGGTCGCTTGACCAACAGGAGAAGGCCGGGGAGAAATCCCCGGCCTTTTTCTTTTCCCAGGAGATCCCCATGCGCCGTCGCAGCGAATTGAATGCCCCTGCCGGGCGGATCGAGCAGATCTGGATCGACAGCAAGGCCGTGGCGGACAACCTGCTGGGCGATCCGGCCCGCCGCCGGGTCGATGTCTATATACCCGCCGGGCACGATGGGCGCGGCCTGCCGCTGCTGGTGGATGTCGTCGGGTTCACGGCTGGCGGCCCTGCCCATACCAATTGGAAGAACCATGGAGAGACGGTGCCCGAGCGCGCCGACCGGCTGATCGCCTCAGGCGCTATGAAGCCGGTGATGATCGCTTTCCCGGATTGCTTCACGCGGCTTGGCGGCAACCAATACGTCAATTCGCCCGTCATGGGCCGGTGGGAGGACTTCCTGATCGAGGAAATGCTGCCTGCGGTCGAAGGCAAATACGGCTGTGGCGGCACCGGTAAGCGCGGCATCTTCGGCAAAAGCTCGGGCGGTTATGGCGCGATCTATCATGCGCTGCGCCACGGCGGCACGGTGTGGAACGCCGCCTCCTGCCATTCGGGCGACATGGGCTTCGGCCTGCTTTATAGCCCCGGCGATTGGGGCGGCGTGCTGCGGACCCTCGCCAAACATCAGTTCGATATCGCCAAATTCGTTGAAAGCTTCGAAACGGCGGTGAAGTCCGACGATAAGAGCTGGCACGCCATCATGTTCCTGGCCCAAGCGGCGAGTTTCGACCCCGATCCGACCTCACCGCTCGGCGTGCGCCTGCCGGTGACGACGGATACCTGCCAGATCATCGCCGACCGCTGGGCCAATTGGCTAGCCTTCGATCCCTTGAGCATCGTCGAGGACACGGACGCGCAGGAGAACCTCAAGGCGATGAAGACGCTCTATATCGATTGCGGCGACATCGACCAATATAACCTCGTCTATGGCGCCCGCCTCTTGAACCGGCGCCTTGTCGACCTCGGCATCGAGCATCAATATGAGGAATTCCCCGATACCCATTCGGGGGTCGATTACCGCATGGATATCAGCCTGCCGATCCTGGCTGCGGCTTTGAGCTGAAACCTGGGAGCAGGGGCCAGCGGAACGTGACGGCGAGGCTGGCCCCCGCGATCAGCAGAAACCCGGCGATCTGAGTAAGGGTCAACACGCGGCCATAGACGACCGCATCCAGAATGGCCGTCACCACCGGATAGATGAAGCTCAAGACCGCGATCACCGGCATGCGGGCCCGCCCGAAGGCTAGATTCATCAGGACATAGGAGCCGGCGGTCGGCCCCAGGGCCATCGCCAGCAGCCAGGGCCAGGCGGTTGCCGACAGGCTGTCGAGCGGGGCGATAAACAACACCAGCGACAGGGCACCGACGCTCATCTGCGTCAGGGTCGTCAGCGGGGCCGGCATTGCTTTGAGGAACCGGCCGACCAGGGTCGCCGCCGCATAAAACAGCGCGGCGACGAGGCTGAGGGCTATGCCCATCGGACGCCAATCGCCCTCCATCCCAACAAGACCGCTGGCGAGCAAGAAGCCACCGAAAGCGACGATCACCCAGCCGACCGCCGCCCCGCTCGGCCGTTCTCGCAGGATCAACGCCGCGAGACCCAGGGTCAGGAAGGGATAGAGATTGAGGGTGATGGTCGCCACCCCGACCGGGATCAAACGATAGGCCGCAAAAAGCGCGACCCAATCCCCGACAAAGAGTGCGCCGCTGAGGCCTGCCAGCAGCCACAGGCGCACAGGCGGGAAGGGCGGTTTCAGCAAACCGCGCCATCCCGCGAACAGCAGCAGAATCGGCCAAGCGAGGGCGCAGCGCCAGAAGACCGTCGTGACGGGATCGGCCCCTGCCTCTACCACCATCAGCCCCAAGGTGCCCGAGAGGCACATCGCCAACCCGAAGGCGAGGCCGGCGCGCAATTCCGCTGTCATCATCCGCTCTCCTAATAACGAACAGAGGATGGCGGCCGCACAAACATCAGTCCAATCAATAGATTTTCAGAAACACATCAGCATTTCGAATGTTTGGGCACAAGGAAGGCCGGCAGCAGCGGCCATTTTAGGGTGACGGCGAGGCTGGCGAAGGCGATCAGCCCGAAACCCGCCCATTGCTCGATGCCCAGGATATGCCCATAGACCAGGGCATCGAGCAGGATCGTCACCAGCGGATAGGTGAAGCCGATCACCGCGATCTGCGGCAGCTTCAGGCGCGGGAAGGCGTCGTACATCAGGATATAGGCGGCGGCGGTCGGCAGCAGGGCGAGTGCCGCCAGCCAGCCCCAGGAATGGCTCGGCACCGCCTCGATCGATCCTGCCAGCGGGGCCAGAGCCACCGCGCCCAGGCTGACCTGAATGAGGGAGGTCAGCGGCGACGGCAAGGCCTTCAAGCGCCGGCCGATCAGGGTCGCGCCAGCATAGAGCGAGGCCGCCAGCAGGGTCAGCAGCACCCCGGTCAAGGAGGCGCCATCGAGCGTTTCAATACGGCTGGCCAAAAGGAAACCGCCAAAGGCGATCACGACCCAGCCGACCGGTTGCCAGCCCGGCCGCTCGCCCAGGAAGATCGTCGCGAACAGCAGCGCGAAAAACGGGCTGACGTTATAGAGCAAGGTCGCCAGCCCGACCGGGATATGGCGGAAGGCGGCAAAGAGCGCGAGCCAATTGGCGACCAGGAACACCCCGCCCGCCAGCGCCAGCAGGATCAGGCGGCCGCTGGGATAGGGGCGCTTCAGCAGACCGGTGGCAGCAGCATAGACCAGCAGAATCCCGGCCGCAAAAACGCAGCGCCAGAAAACGGTGGTGAAGGGATCGGTCCCCGCCTCAGTCACAAACACACCGATGGAGCCAGACAGGCTCATCGCCACAAGGAAGGTAAGGATGCCGCGCCGCTCGGATGTCATGTCTGTTCTCCTGGTTAAGGAGGTCAGGATCGCGCCGATAGATTATCCAATCAAATTGATAGTTCTTAGGAAAAACATCAGATAATCTGATGCGATGATTACCCCGCCGCTCGACCCCGATCTATTGCGCAGCTTCGTCCTGGTGGCCGAGGAAGGCGGGATCGCGCGTGCCGCCCAGCGGGTCGGGCGCACCCAATCGGCGGTCTCCATGCAGATGCAGCGGTTGGAAGAGGTGATCGGCCGGCCGATCTTAAAACGCGTCGGCCGCGCAACGGGCCTCACGCCGATTGGGGAAACCCTGCTGGGTCATGCCCGCCGGCTGCTCAGGGTGCAGGAGGAAGCCTGGCGCGAGCTGACGGCCCCGGCCCTTGCCGGCAGCTTGCGGCTCGGCACGCCCGATGATTACGCCATGAGTCTGCTGCCGCCGCTGCTGGCTCGCTTTGGCGAAGAGCACCCGTCGGTCGATCTGCAGATCACTTGCGAGCCGAGCCAACGCCTCCTGCCCATGGTCGCGGCCGGCACGCTGGATCTTGCCGTGGTGACGCGGGAGATCGGCAGCAGCGTGACGGGCCTGCGCCGCGAACCCATCATCTGGATCGCAGCCCCC